>Ga0105090_10002026_pt1 | contig 11175 bp, 11 predicted proteins | sample PPLLak3March2015_FD_79110 | JGI IMG/M metagenome (GOLD analysis project Ga0105090, IMG submission 79110) | Freshwater sediment microbial communities from Prairie Pothole Lake near Jamestown, North Dakota, USA - PPLs Lake P7 Core (1) Depth... | ecosystem: Environmental > Aquatic > Freshwater >... | reverse complement strand
CATCTGGCCCGAGGAAACCCGTCAGGAAGTCGCTCTCCTCGATCGCGCCGTCGCTGCCCCAGCGCAGCGCCACGACCTTGTAACCGTCCGGCGTACTGCGGTTCCACGATCCATGCAGTGCCACGAGCGCGGCACGCTCGTAACCCGGGGGGCGCCCGGCGTGGCGCAGGAAGTGAATGCCGAGCGGCGCGTTGTGGGCGCGGAAATCGTGGACCGGCGCGATCGGTGCGGCGTCGCGAGGCAGGCGGTCGCCGTACTCCGGGTCGACGATGTCGCGGCCGTGCAGGAACGGCCAGCCGTAGAAGCCGCCGGCCTCGATGCGATTCAGCTCGTCCGGCGGCACGTCGTCGCCCAGGAGGTCGCGCCCATTGTCCGTGGCGTAGAGCGCGCCGTCCCACGGGGCCCAGTCGAACCCGACGCTGTTGCGCAGACCCGTCGCGTGGATCGCGGCCTCGGTGCCGTCGGGGCGCAGCCTCATGATCGTCGCACGTCGCGGATCGCTCTCCACGCAGACGTTGCACGTCGATCCCTGCGACAGGTAGAGCCAGCCGTCCGGCCCGAGGCCGAGCGTCTTCGTCTGGTGGAAGCCGTCGGTCGTGAGTCCGGTCAGCACGTGCGCGTAGGGTCCTGCGAGCTGGCCCGTGGCGGAATCGAAGCGGACGCGACCGACGGCCGTGCGCTCGGCCACGTACAGCCAGCCGTCGTGCAGCACCAGCCCGTGAGGGCCGTCGAGCCCCTCGAGCAGCACGCGGTGCGCGTCGGCGGCGCCGTCCCCGTCGCGGTCGCGCTCGAGCAGCGAGACGACGTCGGCGCGCGTGCGGCTCACGACCAGGTCGCCGTCCGGAGTGAAGGCCATGACGCGCGCGAGCGGCACCTCGCTCGAGTAGAGCGCGACCTCGAATCCCTCGGGCACGCGCAGCTGCGCCGCGACGGTCGTGTGCGACGGCGGGTCGATTCCGCGGCCGAGCAGGAAGTCGAGCAGCACGCGCCGGTCGGAGACGGGCAGTGGTCCCCAGGCGACGAACGCCGCTAGGCCGGCGACGAGCAGGAGAGCCACGAGGAGGATTCGGCGGACACTGACTTTCATCGTCGCTCGGCCTCGATCGGGCGCGGCACGCCCGGCAGTACAATAACCGCACCTGGGACGAGGACGACAGGATGCGCATCCTCTTCGTGTGCATGGGCAACATCTGCCGCTCGCCGACGGCCGAGGCCGTCTTCCGCGAGATCGTGCGGCGCGAGACGCCCGAGCTCGACGTCGACATCGATTCGGCCGGCACCCACGACTATCACGTGGGCGAGCCTCCCGATCCCCGCACCGTGCGGGCGGCGGCACGGCGCGGCATCGATCTCTCGATGCTGCGCGCGCGGCAGGTCGAGGAGGCGGACTTCGGGCGCCACGACCTCATCCTCGCCATGGACCGGCTGAACCACGCCACGCTCGTCCGGCGCAGCCCGCCCGAATACCACGAGCGCATCCGGCTCTTCCTCGATTACGCGCCGGGCGCCGAGACGCCCGACGTGCCCGACCCGTACTACGGGGGAGCCGCCGGCTTCGACCAGGTGCTCGACCTCGTCGAGGAAGCAGCTCGCGGCCTGCTGCAGGAGATCGTGGCAACGCGTCGGCGCGGCGCCTGAGCCGTGCCGGGCGCACCGGCTCCGTCTCACGGACGGAAGCCGGTGCACCGCAGGCCTGCGATCAGGGCTCGTTGCGGGGCGCTTCGCGCGTCGCGTCGCTGGGCGGAGCGGGCGTCCACTCCGTGCGGGCCGGCGCGGCGGACTCGACCGTGCGAGTCGCAGGCGGGGCCGACGGCCCTGCCGCGGGCTCTCGCGTGAAGTCGAACGACTGCGGCTCGGGCGCACCTCCTGCGACGGCGCGGTCCGGACCCGTCTCGCCGCCGCCGGCGGATTCGGGCCCGCCTGTGATCTCTCCGCCACCGTCACGACGACGCCGGCGTCCACCGCGACGCGAACGACGGCCCCCACGCTCGCCTTCCACCCGGTCGGCGCGTTCCTGACGACCACCCGGCGCCATGTCCGGGCCGCCCGCGCTCGTATCGTCTGCGGATTCGGCCGCCACCCCCGGGAAAGGAATGACCGCAGCTGCCGTTTCCGTCCGTGCCGGAGCTTCCGGCCGGCCGGGCTGTGGGCCGCGTCCCGCCGGAGCATCCGGGCGTCGCTCCCGCTGCGGGCCTTGTCCCTGGGCAGCATCGGGCCTCCGGCCACGCTCGTCGCGACGTTCGTCGCGGCGCGTCTCCGGACGGCGCTCGCCGCCGTCGCGGCGGGCATCGCGGCGTTCGCCGTCGCGCGGGCCACGCTCCTCGCGGCGACCCTCGCTCCGCTCCCCGTCACGTCCGCCTCGCGCGTCACGCTCGCGGCCACGATCCCGGTCGCGTCCCCGCTCTCGGTCGCGGTCTCCTCGCGGACGGTCCCTGTCCCGCTCGCGGTCGCGTCGCGGGGCGTGGGCGCGGGGCTCGACCACGGGCGCGGCGACGGGCTCCGGGGCCCGCTTGTCGCCGAACATCCAGCGCCACAGCCGGACCAGCGCGCCGTCTCTCGGGCCGTACTGCGGCAGCACGACGGGGGGCGACGCGATCGGCGTCACCGCGACCGCGACAGGCTCCGGGGCCGGCGGCGGCATCGGCGAACTCGGCACGATGCTCGTCACGGCGGGCACCGGCGGCGGGGGCGGGGCTTTCTCCTCGGCGGCGATCGCGTCGAGGTCGATCTGGGGTTGCTGCGCCATCTGGTGGCTGATGCGCGTGTGCTCGGGCAGGTCCACCTCGTCATCGCGGACGCGGCGGAGCTCGTAGGCGGGCGTCTCGAGGTAGCGGTTCGGCACGAGGATCACGTCGATCCGGCTGCGCTGCTCGATGCTCTGCAGCCAGTCACGCTTCTCGTTCATGAGATACGTCGCGACGTCGACGGGCAGCTGCGCTATGACCTTCGCGGTCCGGTCCTTGCGGGCCTCCTCGCCGATGAGGCGCAGCACCGCGAGCGCCAGCGACTCGACGCTGCGGATCACGCCCATGCCGTTGCAGCGCGGGCAGACGATGTTCGTCGACTCGCTGATCGACGGGCGCAGGCGCTGGCGCGACAGCTCGAGCAGGCCGAAGCGCGAGATCTTGCCGAGCTGGATCCGCGCGCGATCCTGCTTGACCGCGTCGCGCAGCCGGTCCTCGACCGCGCGCTGGTTCTTCTGCGACTCCATGTCGATGAAGTCGATGACGATCAGGCCGCCGACGTCGCGCAGGCGCATCTGGCGGGCGATCTCGTCGGCTGCCTCGAGGTTGGTGTTGAACGCCGTGGTCTCGATGTCGGTGCCGCGCGTGCTGCGGGCCGAGTTGATGTCGATCGAGACGAGCGCCTCGGTGTGGTCGATCACGATCGAGCCGCCCGAAGGCAGGTTGACCTTGTGCGAGTAGGCCGACTCGATCTGGCTCTCGATCTGGTAGCGCGTGAAGAGCGGGACGTGGTCGTCGTAGTACTTGAGGCGCCGCAGGTTGCCCGGCATGAAGCGCTGCATGTACTCCTGCGCCTCGGCGTAGACGTCCTGCTTGTCGACGAGGATCTCGCCGATGTCGTCGGAGAGATAGTCGCGGAGCGCCCGCAGGATCGCCTTCGACTCCTGGTAGATGAGCAGCGGGGCGGGGCGGCCGTCCGAGGCCGACCTGATCGCGTTCCAGACGTCGACGAGATTGTTGACGTCCCACTGCAGTTCTTCGGCGGAGCGACCGACGCCCGCCGTGCGGACGATGGCGCCCATCCCCTCGGGGATCTGCAGGTTGTCCATCGCCTCGCGGAGCTGGTCGCGGTCGTCGCCCTCGATGCGACGGGAGACGCCGCCCGCCCGGGGGTTGTTCGGCATCAGCACCAGGAAGCGGCCCGCGAGGCTCACGAACGTCGTGAGCGCGGCGCCCTTGTTGCCGCGTTCCTCCTTCTCGACCTGGACGATGAGTTCCTGGCCTTCCTCGATCAGGTCACGGATGCCGGGCCGGCCGTCGGCGCCTTCAGCGCGCGGCTTGAAGTAGTCGCGGGAGATTTCCTTGAGCGGCAGGAAGCCGTGGCGATCGGCACCGTAGTCGACGAAGGCGGCCTCGAGGCTCGGCTCTACGCGGGTGATGCGACCCTTGTAGACGTTGGCCTTCTTCGTTTCCCGTGACGGGATCTCGATGTCCAGGTCATAGATACGCTGTCCATCGACGAGAGCAACTCGCAACTCTTCTTCCTGAGTCGCGTTCACGAGCATTCTTTTCATCGGTCCTCGCATGTGACGAGAGTAGGACCGCGAACGCCCGGACGGGTGGTGCCGAGGCTGTCTGGAGAGGTCTGGCAGCGGCGTGGGTCATGCGGCTGTCGCTCGGGTCCGCATCTGGGCGCGGACTCTGGACCGAATCCTGGTGCTTGTTGGCATTGCCCGCCGGTCCCGCGTCGGCCCGCGGCCCGCCCGGGCCCCGGCACCTGCGCTGGTTCGCGGCAGTGCGATGGTCTGACGAGTCAGAACCAACTAACATGCACTGTAACAATCGAAGTTCGGCAAATCAATGGCTTACGCAAAGCGTAGCGACGATTCCGCGACACCGGGCGCGACGGCAGGCGTCGGCGTGCAGTATGTGGAGGCGGTGGAGGGCGATGCGGGCCAGCGGCTCGACAATTTCCTCGTACGCACGCTGAAGGGCGTGCCGCGTACCCACGTGTACCGGTTGCTCCGCAAGGGCGAGGTGCGCGTGAACAGCAAGCGCGCGAAACCCGACCAGCGTCTCGCGGCCGGCGACCGGATCCGCCTGCCGCCGGTGCGCCGGTCGGCCGAGGAGACCCCGGGCGCGACGCGCGCTCCTTCGCCGTCGCTCGCCCGGCTGGTCACGGAAGCGATCGTCTACGAGGACGCCGACCTGCTCGTGCTCAACAAACCGGCCGGCATTGCCGTGCACGGCGGCAGCGGCATGACGCACGGCGTGATCGAGGTGCTGCGCGCGGTGCGGCCCGAGGCGACCGAGCTCGATCTCGTCCACCGCCTCGACCGCGACACGAGCGGGTGCCTGATCGTGGCGAAGCGCCGCGCGGCCCTTCGCGACCTGCACGCGCAGCTGCGCGAGGGCCAGGCAGAGAAGCGCTACCTCGCCCTCGTCTGCGGCAAGTGGAACCTGGGCCAGAAGCGGATCGAACTCCCGCTCGCGACGGGCGAGCGGCGCGGCGGGGAGCGTCACGTCGCGGTCCGCAGCCACGGGCAGATGGCGGTGAGCACCTTCCGGCCGGTCCAGTTCTTCGGCAACGTCGCGACGCTGGTCGAGGTCGAGATCGGCACCGGCAAGACGCACCAGATCCGCGTGCACGCGGCCTACGCGGGGCACCCGGTCGCGGGCGACGACAAGTACGGCGACCGCGAACAGAACGCGCAGCTCGGCGCGTACGGACTGCAGCGCATGTTCCTGCACGCGGCGTCGATCGGGGTGCAGAGGCCCGGTACGCACGAGCCCCTGGTCGTGAGCGCGCCGCTCGGCCCCGACCTGCACGCCGTGCTCGACGCGCTCGGCCAGCGGGCGGTCAGGGGAGGCGGAAGCCGCCGCGGCGGAGCGCGCCCGCCAGCCAGATGAGCGGCAGGCCCGTCAGGGCCGTCGGATCGACCGACTCGATGCGCTCGAAGAGCGTGATGCCGAGCGACTCCGCCTTGAAGCCGCCAGCGCAGTCCAGCGGATCGTCGGCCGCCACGTACCGTGCGATCTCGAGTGCATCGAGCGCACGGAACACGGCCCGGGTGCGGTCGACGTGTGCTTCGACACGGCCCGACCGGCCGTCGATCACGTGCACGGCGGTGAGGAACGTGACATCCCGACGCGACGACGCGGCGAGCTGAGCCCTGCACCTTTCGACGGAGAGCGGCTTGCCGAGGAGTTCGTCACCCCGTACGGCCACCTGGTCGGACCCGATGACGACCGCGCCTGCGCACGCGTGCGACACGGACTCGGCCTTGAGGCGCGCGAGCCGCGTGGCGAGCTGCTCGGCCGGCTCGTCGTCGAGGCGGTGCTCTTCGACGCCGGGTGCGCGACACTCGAACGGTACGCACAGGCGCTCGAGCAGCGCACGCCGGTACGGCGAGGTCGAGGCGAGGATCAGGCGGGGCGGGGCTGGGTCTGGCACGGGTCTCGGCCCGGTGCGCCCGGGTCCTTGAAAAACAAGGGTTTAAGCTCGAAGTCGCTTTGACACCGTGGACACCGATCCCTATTATACGCGGCCCATGTCGCCCGCCCCGGCTGATCTGGTCAACGCGGCCGAACTCGCCGGCCGGGCTGCGACGCTCGTGCGCAGCCTCGAGCTGCGGCAGATGCCGCGGCTCGTCGATGCGGGAGCGCTCGAAGGCACGCAGGTGCAGGCGCGGATTGCGTTCGGCACGTTCGAGGGGCGGACGACCGTCGACGTCGCGGTGGAAGGCACGGTCACGCTGCAGTGCCAGCGCTGCCTGCAGCCTTGCCCGAGCGATGTCGACGAGCACGCGACCCTCGTCGTCGTGCCGGACGACGAGTCGCCGGTGCCCGGCGGCTACGAGGCCGTGGTCGGGAACGACGAGCGGCTGTCGCTGGTGGAGCTGATCGAGGAGCAGGTGCTGCTCGGCCTGCCGCTGGTGCCGATGCACGACGGCGCGGCCGGCGGGTGCGACGAGACGGACGGTGCAGCCGAGGGGCCCGGGCCCGATGCAGCGGCGGGCGACGTACAGAGACCTTTTGCGAACCTGCGGGACCTGCTCGCCAAGCGCGACGGCTGACCCGCGACAGGAGACGAGACCATGGCAGTTCAGAAGAGCCGCAGGACCCCTTCGACGCGCGGCATGCGTCGCATGCACGATTCCCTCAAGGGTCCCGCATTGTCGGTCGACCGCACCAGCGGCGAGACCCACCTGCGCCACCGCATCACCCCGGACGGCTTCTACCGCGGCAAGAAGGTGATCGAGACGCCGGTAGCCGAGGAAGGCCAGGACTGATCGCCGCAAGCGCCCGCGCATGACTGCCGGGCTCACCATCGCCGTGGACGCCATGAGCGGCGACCACGGCGCCGGCGTGGCGGTGCCAGCCTCGCTCGACGTACTCGCGGAAATGCCCGACCTGCGGCTGATTCTCGTCGGCCGCGGAGAAGTGCTGCGCCCGATGCTCGCGCAGGTCGACCCGGCCCGCTGCCGCCTCGTCGAGGCGAGCGAGGTCGTCGGCATGGACGAGCGTCCGCAGGACGCGGTCCGCCGCAAGAAGGACTCCTCGATGCGCGTCGCCGTGAACCTCGTCCGGCAGGGCGAGGCGGCAGCGTGCGTTTCGGCGGGCAACACCGGGGCACTGCTCGCCATCTCGCGCTTCGTGCTCGGCATGGTGGACGGCGTCGACCGTCCCGCGATCGTCTCGGCCGTGCCGGCTGCGCACGGCCGCACCGTGATGCTCGACCTCGGCGCGAATCCGGAGTGCACCGCCGACCACCTGGTTCAGTTCGCCGCGATGGGCTCCGTGATCGCCGCGGACCTGCACGGCGTCGAGCGGCCCCGCATCGGCCTCCTGAACATCGGCGAGGAGGACATCAAGGGCACGGACGAGCTGCGCGAGGCGCACCGCCGGCTTGGCGCGTCGAGCGCCGTCAACTACCGCGGCTTCGTCGAGGGCGACGACATCTTCTCGGGCGACGTCGACGTGGTGGTCACGGACGGCTTCAGTGGCAACGTCGCGCTCAAGACCATGGAAGGCGTCGCGCGCTTCATCGTCAGCGTGCTGCGCGAGGAGTTCACCGCGAGCCCGCTGCGCAAGGCGGGCGCGCTGGCCGCCGCGCCGGCCCTGAAGGGGCTCAAGTCGCGGCTCGACCCGGGGGCCTACAACGGCGCCACGATGGTCGGCCTCGCCGGGGTCGTCATCAAGAGCCACGGCGGCGCGGACCGCGCCGCATTCGCGAGCGCCGTGCGCGTCGCGCTCGTCGAGGCGCGCAAGGGCGTGCCCGGCCAGATCGTCGAACTCGTCGCGCGCGTCAACGCCGGCACGCCGGCCGGCTGAGCGGGCCGCGCTTCAGCGGGGCCCCTTGCGGCGCTCGTCCGCGCGACGGCGCCGCATGCGGGTCATGAGTTGCGTGCGCCGCTTCGCGATCTTCGCCGCCAGCATGCCCGGGTCCTTGCGCAGCAGCGAGCGTCGCGGCAGCGCTGCGCGGTAGCGGCGGAAGTCCTCGTACGCCGCGATCTCGTGGCGCAGCTCGCGGAACACGAGCTCGATCATCACCGCGTCGTCGAGCAGCCCGATCCCCGGGATGTCGTCGGGGATGATGTCCTCGGGATCACAGGCGTAGGCCAGGGCGGCCAGGACCGGGCTGCGCTCCTCGTCGTCGAGGTTCCAGTCGGGGTCGCTCAGCATCGCGAGCAGCGTCTCGAGACTGGCGAGCCGGGTCCCGATGAAGTCCGGGAGCTCGGTACGCTTCAGCGTCTCGATCAGGTCCGCGGCGGCTGCGACGATCTCGTCGTCGTCGGCGATGCCGACCGCCTCCCGGGCCCGCTTCAATTCGCGGCGGAAGTGACGCAGGTCGCGGTCCGACAGTTCGATGATGAGCTTGAATGGCATCGGTTCCCCCTCGCCGAAGGCTAAATGTGGAACCGAGCGACGGTCAACGCGGTCCCATGCCGGGTGGAAGCGCAGCGGTGGTCGCGCCTGCCCGTTCGTTTAGAATGCCACGCCCGTTCCGGAGGTTGCCCCGCATGCGTCGGTTCGTGTCCTGCTGGCTGATCGCGGCTGCAAGCCTGCTGCTCGCGGCGCGCGCCGGCGCGGGCGGTGCCGAGTACCTGATCCCCGAGAACGGGGACAACGTCGTCGGCACGGTCACGACGGCGATCGCCGAGCACGAGGACACGCTGCTCGACATCGGGCGACGCCACGGCGTGGGTTACGAGGAGATCGTCTCGGCCAACCCCGGCGTGGATCCGTGGCTGCCGGGCGCGGGCACCGAGATCCTGATCCCCGGCCGTTTCGTGCTTCCCGACGCGCCGCGCGAGGGCGTCGTCGTCAACCTGCCCGAGCACCGGCTCTACTATTACCCGCCGGTTAAGCCGGGCCAGCGGCCGGTCGTGCGGACCTATCCGGTCAGCACGGGCAAGATGGACTGGAAGACGCCGATCGGCGTCACGCGCATCGTCTCGAAGCAGGAGCGTCCGAACTGGTATCCGCCGGCGTCGGTGCTCGCCGAGCACGAAAAGAACGGCGACCCGCTGCCGAAAGTGGTGCCGCCGGGGCCGGACAACCCCCTCGGCGAGCACGCGATGCGTCTCGGGATCCCGGGCGGGGCGTATTTGATTCACGGCACGAACCGTCCCGCCGGCGTCGGCATGCAGGTGACGCACGGCTGCATGCGGCTGTTCCCGGAGGACATCGCGGAGCTGTACGGCCTCGTGCCCACCGGCACGCGCGTGAACCTCGTCGACCAGCCGACCAAGGTGGGCTGGCTGCGCGGCACGATGTACGTCGAGCGGCACCCGCTGCTCGAAGGCGGCCAGGATCCGGGGCCGGACGAGTTCGTGCGCGTGCAGGGCAGCATCGCCGCGGCGGCCGCGGACCGCCCGGTCGATCTCGACTGGAACGCGGTGTCGCACGCCTTCCAGCTCCAGAACGGGGTGCCGGCGCCGGTGTCGTCCCCCAAAGAAAAACGCCGCGGGATCACCGCGGCGTCTTCCCTCGATCGTTGAGCGATCGCGACGGGCTTACTTGCCCATCGAGCGCTTGAAGGCGCGGTCGATCTTCTCGTTCGTCGCGTCGCAGCAGGCCTGCGAGGCCTGGGCGGCCTGCAGCGCCTGGTTGGCGGTGCTCTGAGCCGAGTTCGCGGCGTTCGCGGCGCCCGACGCGCTCGAGGCGGCGGCGTCGGCGGCGGCCTTGGCGCTGGCGGCGTCCTGCGCGGCGGACTTGGCGGCGGCTTCGACGGCGTCGAGGCGCGTCAGCATTTCCTGGTTGCTGCAGCCCGTGGCGGTGACGAGCATCAGGGCGGCGGTGCCGGCGGTCAGCGTCTTGACGATCGCGTTCTTCATGGTTGGATTTTCCTCGGTGGTTGGATCGTGAGCAATGAGTCGACTGCACCGACGTGGACGCAAGTTCCGTTGCTGGCCACAGCCGAACGCAGGGATGCTACCCGATTGGAGCGCAACGGAAAAGAAATCCGCCGACCGTGCAGGGACTGGCCGCGGAGTCATGTCGGCGTGGGATTGGCGGCAGGAGAGGGCCCCGGAACCCTGCGACGGACCCGATCCGGTCGCGGACGCTGGTCGCCGAGGCGCAGACCGCACCGGACCGGGCTTGCATGGCGCCGATAATCTGTATATAAAAACAGATACTGTACGAACATACAGGAGCCGCCATGGAAAGCCTCACGCCACGCCAGCGCCAGGTGCTGCGCTTCATTCAGGACACGCTAGCCGAGCAGGGCATGCCGCCCACGCGCGCCGAGATCGCCGAGGCGCTCGGCTTCAGGTCTGCCAACGCCGCCGAGGAACACCTGCGAGCGCTGCAGCGCAAGGGCGTGCTCGAGCTGCGCCCCGGCACGTCGCGCGGCATCCAGCTGCGCGACTCGCTGCGCGAGCAGTTCGGCCTGCCGCTCATCGGCCGCGTCGCCGCGGGCCGGCCGATCCTCGCGGTGGAGAACGTCGAGGCGCACTACCAGATCGATCCGCAGCTCTTCCAGCCGCGTCCGCACTACCTCCTCAAGGTCCGCGGCATGAGCATGCGCAACGCCGGCATCCTCGACGGCGATCTCGTCGCCGTCCACCGCACGCCCGAGGTGCGCAACCGGCAGATCGTCGTCGCACGCCTCGAGAACGAGGTGACGGTGAAGCGCTATCGCCAGGAAGGCACGGTCGTCTGGCTGATGCCCGAGAACCAGGACTTCGAGCCGATGCGCGTCGACCTGAAGCAGGAGTCGCTGATCATCGAGGGCGTCGTCGTCGGCGTGGTCCGCCAGGAAGGCCTGCGCTGACGCGCGAGCACCCATGTCCATCGATCGCCTGCTCGATCATCCTGCGCTGTGGCGCGCCCGGGAGCGGGACGGTGTCGCCCGGCGGCCCGCCGTCCCGACGGGATACGCCGTGCTCGACGAGTGCCTGCCGGGAGGCGGCTGGCCGTCGCGCGGCCTCGTCGAACTGCTCGCGGATCACGCCGGCATCCTCGACGGCGATCTCGTCGCCGT
>Ga0105090_10002024_pt1 | contig 11180 bp, 9 predicted proteins | sample PPLLak3March2015_FD_79110 | JGI IMG/M metagenome (GOLD analysis project Ga0105090, IMG submission 79110) | Freshwater sediment microbial communities from Prairie Pothole Lake near Jamestown, North Dakota, USA - PPLs Lake P7 Core (1) Depth... | ecosystem: Environmental > Aquatic > Freshwater >... | reverse complement strand
TGAGGATGTCGTCGGGCAGGCCGAGGTCCTTCATCACCGCGGCGCGGACGCGCTTGACCGGCGTCAGCGTCAGCAGGCCCTTCTTGACGCTGTTGGGGATAAAGCCCAGCAGCGCCGCGTTGATGCGCATCGCGAACTGCGGCGCATGGGCGGCCGAGGCGAAGATGTTCAGGATGTCGCCGACGCGATACGGCGTCGGGTCGACGATGTGAAAGGCCTTGCCGTCCTGCCCCTTCTGGTGGGCGATATGGTCGACAGCGGCGACGACGAAGTCGACCGGCACGATGTTGATGCGCCCGCCCTCGATGCCGATGGCCGGCATCCACGGCGGCAGCATCTGCCGCATGCGCTGGATCAGCTTGAAGAAGTAGTACGGGCCGTCGATCTTGTCCATCTCGCCGGACTGGCTGTCGCCAACCACCAGCGACGGCCGGTAGACGCGCCACGGCACCTTGCACTCCTTGCGCACGATCTTCTCCGACTCGTGCTTGGTCTGGAAGTACGGGTGGTCGAGGTTCTCGGCCTCCTCGAACATATCCTCGCGGAACACGCCCTCGTAAAGCCCGGCGGCGGCGATCGACGACACGTGCTGGAAGCAGCCCGCCTTCATTTCGTTGGCGGCAACCACCGCGTTGCGCGTGCCTTCGATGTTGATCTGCACCTGGCTTTCGGCATCGGCGCCGAGGTCGTAGACCGCAGCCAGGTGGAAGAAATGGTCGACCCTGCCCAGTTCCTTCAGCGCCGCCTTGGTCAGGCCGAGGCGCGGCTGCGTCAGGTCGCCGTAGACCGGTCTCGCCCGCTTCTGGTCGACTCCCCAGTAGTCGAGCAATTCCGCGATCTTGTCCTGGCTCGACTGGCGGACCAGGAAGTGGACCACCGCGCCGCGCCGCGCCAGCAGCTTCCTCACGAGCCGCTTGCCTATGAAACCGGACGCGCCGGTGATGAAGTACTCCATCTGCTGTCTCCTTGGTGTCCGGTCCGGGCCGGAGTTTGTCGTCGCGATGCGCGGCGATTCTAGTCGGCAGGGACACTCGGCTAGAGAGGCGCCTCTACGGCATTAGTGTCATGTCTCGACGGTGCCTGCCTAGACTCCGGTCTGAGGCTGCATCCGAACGCGGCCTGACGAACGAGGAGCAACGATGGTCAAGAAACTCAGGGTGAAGGTTGCGGCCGGCAACGACAGCCAGCTCGCCGCGGCGATCAAGGATTCGGCGCAGCAGATCTGGCTCGCTGGCGTTGGTGCCTTTTCGAAGGCGCAGCAGGAAGGCGGCAAGGTCTTCGACGCGCTGGTGCGCGAGGGCAATTCGATCCAGAAGCGCACGATGCGCGTGACCGAGGACAAGGTGAACGAAGTCACCAGCACGATCGGCAAGTTCGCCGGCCGTTTCCAGCACCAGGCCAACGGCACCTGGGACAAGCTCGAAGGCGTGTTCGAGGAGCGCGTCGAGCGGGCGCTGAAGCGCCTGGGCGTGCCGACCGCCAATGAGATCACCGAGCTGACCCAGCGGGTCGAGAAGCTGACCGCGAGCGTCAACAAGCTCTCCGGGGCTCCGGCGCGCAAGGCGGCGCCGCGCAAGGTGGCGCCGCGCAAGCGCGTTGCGAGGAAGTCCGGCGCCGCCGCCTGATGCACCGGCCGGCCGCGGCTGAACGGCCGCCCGTGCAGCCTCGTCGCAGGCGCCCGGCAAACGCCGGGACGCCGTGGCGCTTCCCGCGCCATGGCGGCAGTGCGTGGCCAACGACCGTCGCCAAATGTAGCGTGCCGCCGTCGCTTTCCAGAGCCTGGCATCGGCGAGCGGCCCGCTGACCCGCCGTTCGCGCATCGGCCTGGCGCTCGCCGGCGGCGGGCCGCTGGGTGCGATCTACGAGATCGGCGTGCTGTCGGCGCTGTCCGAGGCGCTGCACGGCTTCGACTTCAACGACGTGGAGGTCTACGTCGGCGTCAGCGCCGGCAGCTTCATCGCCGCGGGGCTCGCCAACGGCTACACGCCGCAGGATTTGTCGCGCCTGTTCATCGAGGACGCGCAGTCCGAGGACCGTTTCGACCCCGCCCTGCTGCTGCGCCCGGCACTGCGCGAGTACGCGCGGCGCATCGCTTCCCTGCCGCCGCTGCTGGCCGAGGCCGCCTGGTCCTACATCACCCACCCAGGCAACCTGCTGCGGGCGCTGGAGCGGCTCGGCCGCGCGCTGCCGACGGGGATCTTCGACGGCGACCAGATCGACCGTTACCTGGCGCGCATCTTCGACGTGCCCGGCCACAGCAACGACTTCCGCAAGCTGCGGCACAAGCTGTACATCGTCGCCGCCGAACTCGACACCGGCGAATCGGTTGCCTTCGGTGGCCCGGGAGTCGATCACGTGCCGATCTCGCGCGCGGTGCAGGCGTCGTCCGCGCTGCCCGGGCTGTTCCCGCCGGTGGAGATCGGCGGCCACTATTTCGTCGACGGCGCCCTGCGCAAGACGCTGCACGCGTCGGTGGCGCTTGCCCACGGCGTCGACCTGCTGCTATGCGTGAACCCGCTGGTGCCGTACTACGCGCGCCAGCACCACCTCGGCGAAGCGGGCAGGCATCGCCACGACCACCCGATGCAGAAGCTGGTCGAAGGCGGACTGCCGGTGGTGCTGGCGCAGACCTACCGCGCCATCATCCACTCGCGGCTCGACGCCGGCATGGAGCGCTACAAGACCGCCTATCCGGACACCGACATCGTGCTGTTCCAGCCGAACCGTTCGGACGCCGACATGTTCTTCACGAACCTTTTCTCGTATTCCGGTCGGCACCGGCTGTGCGAGCACGCCTATCAGAAGACGCGGCGCGAGTTGTGGGAGCGGCGCCACGATCTGGCGCCGAGACTCGCGCGCCACGGCATCACGATCGACGTCGCCGTGCTGCGCGACGAGAAGCGCACGCTGGTGCGCAGCCTGCGCCGCCGCCGCGAGTACCGGTACGACTCGACGGCCAGCCAGACCGCACGCTCACTCGCGGCGACGCTCGACGACCTGCAGCGCTGGCTCGACGGGCACGGCGCGGCCTAGGCACCGGCGCGCAGCCGGCATCGTCCCGGACAAGCGCTCGCCGCAGAGGGCCGGTGCTATTCTCGACCGCGCCTGAATCGCACTCTCGGCCACAGCAGACAGCGCCGCCCCGCGCGCGCCCGACCCATGGAACGCAAAGCGCCGCGACGCACCCGCGAACGCATCCTCGAGCTGTCGCTGCAGCTGTTCAACACCTACGGCGAGCCGAACGTCAACACCACGATCATCGCCGAGGAGATGCGCATCTCCCCCGGCAACCTGTACTACCACTTCAAGAACAAGGACGACATCGTCAACAGCATCTTTCAGCAGTTCGGGCGCGAGATCGACCGGCTGCTGACGGTGCCCGAAGACCGCAAGCCCGACGTCGAGGACGCCTGGCTTTTCCTGCACGTGCTGTTCGAGCTGATCTGGAAGTACCGCTTCTTCTACCGCGACCTGAACAACCTGCTAATCAACAACCGCACTCTCGAGCTGCGCTTCAAGGAACTGCTGGCCGACAAGGTGAAGATGGCGCGCTGGCTGACCGAGGGCCTGGCGGCGCAGGACCTGCTGCGGGCGACAAAGGCGGAACTGACGGCGCTGGCGACCAACATGGTGGTCGTGGCGACCTACTGGCTGTCCTATGAGTATGTCCGTAACCCGCGGCACTTCAGCGAACCCGAAGTGGTGGGCGCGGCACTGGCGCGCGGCTGCTACCAGGTGATGTCGCTGACGGCGCCCTATCTGGTCGGCGACGCCCGCGCGCTGTTCGAGAAGCTGGCGGCGCAGTACCTCGACGCCTGAACAACAGGAGACAACGATGGCCAAGGGATGGGCGAAGTTTCCCTACGCGGACAAGAGCTACGTCCACACGGCGGCGACGCTGAAGAAGGCCTGGGACCGCCTGCACCGCGGCGACACCGAACCGCTGCCGAAGGAGGCTGCGGTCGTCGACGCCTGGATCGCGTTCCACGCGGGCGAGTTCGACAAGGCGGCGGAAAAGGGCCTGGCGGCAGGCGGCGCCGGCGTCACGGTGGCCAACAAGGCCACCGCGATCTACGCCAACTATCTCGAGGAGAACGAGAAGCAGAAACTGGCGCTGTTCGAGGAGGTGGCAGCGCGCGCCGAAGCGCAACAGGCCGCGGCGCCCAAGAACGCCAATGCGTTCTACTGGCAGGCCTACGCGCTCGGCCGCTACGCGCAGGGCATCTCGATCGGCAAGGCGCTGGCGCAGGGCATCGGCGGCCGGGTCAAGGCGGCGCTGGAGAAGGCGATCGCGCTGGCGCCAAAACACGCCGACGCGCACATCGCACTGGCGGCCTATCACGCCGAGGTGATCGACAAGGTCGGCAGCATGATCGGTGGCCTGACCTACGGCGCCAAGAAGGAGACGGCGCTGAAGCTGTACGAGGCGGCGCTGAAGCTGGCGCCGGACTCGGCGATCGCGCGGATCGAGTACGCCAACGGTCTGGTGATGCTCGAGGGCAAGAAGGGCCTGGCGAGGGCGGAGAAGCTGTACGCCGAAGCCGCGGCCTGCGCGCCACTGGACGCCATGGAACGGCTCGACGTCGAACTGGCGAAGGCCGAACTGGAAGACTGAGCGCGTGACCCGGGCCGCAGCAGCCGACGACGGCGCCCCGCTGACCTACCAGCAGGCGGGCGTCGACTACCGCCGCATCGATCCGCTGAAGATCCTGGCGCAGCAGGCGGCAGCAGCGACCGCCGGCCACCTGGCGGCACACGGCCTGGCGGAGGTCGCCGCGTCGCGCGGCGAGTCGGCCTATGTGATCGACTGCGGCGAGTTCTACCTGGCGTCGATCACCGAGTGCCTCGGCACCAAGGCGCTGGTGGCCGATGCGATGCGCGCGGTCACCGGCCGCTCCTACTACGAGTTGATCGCCCAGGACACGCTGGCGATGGCGATCAACGACCTGATCACCGTCGGCGCGACGCCGGTTTCGGTGCATGCCTACTGGGCCGCCGGCGGCAGCGACTGGTTCGACGACGAGCAGCGCGCCCGCGACCTGGTGGCTGGCTGGCGCGCGACCTGCGACACCTGCGGCGTCTCCTGGGGCGGCGGCGAGACGCCGGCACTGGCCGGCGTCGTGGCGCCGGGCCGGATCGATCTTGCCGCCTCCTGCGTCGGCCTGGTACGGCCGAAGTCCCGGTTGACCCTGGGCGAGCGGCTCGCCGCCGGCGACGCCATCGTGCTGCTGGAATCGAGCGGCATCCACGCCAACGGCGTTTCGCTGGCGCGCAAGCTGGCCGAGCGGATACCCGAAGGCTATGCCACCCGGCTCGACAACGGCGCACTGTACGGCGAGGCGCTGCTGGCGCCGACGCTCCTGTATTCGCCTGTGACCGAGGCGCTCGCGGCCGCCGGCATCGTGCCGCACTACTGCGCCAACGTGACCGGGCACGGCTGGCGCAAGCTGATGCGGCATCCCGGGTCGTTCACTTACCGGCTGCACAGCCTGCCGCCGGTGCCGGCCGTGCTGCAGTTCATCGAGCGCCAGTCCGGCATCGACGCGCGCGAGGCCTACGGCAGCCTGAACATGGGCGCCGGCTTCGCGCTGTACGTCGCCGCCGCCGATGCGCCTCGAACCGTCGAGATCGCCGCCACCAAAGGAGTTCGCGCCTGGGTGGCGGGCCGTGTCGAAGGCGGCGAACGACGAGTGCTGATCGAACCGCTCGGCGTCGAGTTCGCCGCCGCCGACCTGCTCGTCCGGGCCTAGCTGCCCGCCTTCAGCATTGCCGGCGCAGCGTCGCGAGTTCGTTCGCGACCAACGCGCCAAGGACCAGCAGCCCGCCCGTCACCGTGCCGGCTGCCGGCACTTCGCCGGCGCCGAGCCAGGCCCACAGCGGACCGAGCACGACCTCGAGCAGCGCCAGCAGCGAGATCTCCGGCGCCGACAGGATGCGCGCTGCGACCACCATCAGCATGCAGGGCAGGCCGAGTTGGAAGATCCCCAGCAGCGCCAGCAGCGCGATGTCGGCCGGCTGCGCCTGCAACGGCAGCGCCAGCGCCAGCATCAAGGCGGCCGAGATCGCGCCGCCGAGGAACACCGCCGGCACCAGGTCGACTCGCGTCCGCATCTTCTGCAGCAGCACCAAATTGATCGAGGCCGCCAGCGGCACGGCGAGCGCCACCAGCATGCCGGCAACGTGGTTGCCGCCGGGAAGCGCGCCGCCGCCGCGGGCGAACATCCAGGCCATGCCGGCCATCGCCGCGCCGATCGCCGCCCAGGTGCGCGCCTGCACCGGGGTCCGCAGCACGGCCCAGGCCAGCACGGCGGTCAGCAGCGGTCCGATCGCCATCACCAACAGCGTGTTGGCCACCGTGGTCAGCGTCAGCGCCAGCATGAAGAAGACGAACATGACCGCCCACATGAACCCGGACAGCAGGCCTGCCCAGCCGGCAGCCCAGACCGGCCGCAGGCCTTCTCGGCGGACCAGCACGAAGTAGCCGCCCACCGTCAGCGCCGCGAACAGGCTGCGCCAGAAGGTGATCTCGAAACGGCCCTCGGCCTGCAGTTCCGGTGACAGGTGGCGGGTGACCACGCCGGCCGTCGACCAGAGAACTGCGGCGACGATCATCAGCACGATCGCACGTGCATGGGCGCCGCGCGCCGCTGCCGGGGCTTGCGCCGCGGCGCCGCGGCGAACCTCCGGCAACACGGTCACGCCGCCTCGCGCTCGGCGCGCTTGCGCTCGTGCTCCTTCAGGAAGCGCTTGCGCAGGCGGATGCTCTGCGGCGTCACCTCGACCAGCTCGTCGTCGGCGATGAACTCGACCGCGTACTCCAGGGTCAGCTTGATCGGCGGCACGAGGTCGATGGCGTCGTCCTTGCCGGAAGCGCGCACGTTGGTCAGCTTCTTCTCGCGGATCGGATTGACCACCAGGTCGTTGTCGCGCGAATGGATGCCGACGATCATGCCTGTGTACAGCTTTTCGCCAGGGCTGACGAACATGCGGCCGCGCTCCTGCAGCTTCCACAGCGCATAGGCCACCGCCTCGCCGTCGTCCTGGCTCACCAGCACGCCGTTGCGCCGCTCGGCGAGTTCGCCCGGCTTGACCGGCGCGTACTCGTCGAACACGTGGCTCATCAGGCCGGTGCCGCGGGTGGTGGTCATGAACTCGCCCTGGAAGCCGATCAGTCCGCGCGCCGGAATCCGGTACTCGAGCCGCACCCGGCCGCGGCCGTCGGGCTGCATGTCGGAGAGCTCGCCCTTGCGGCGGCCGAGCTCCTCCATCACCGCGCCCTGGTGCTGCTCCTCGATGTCCACGGTCAGCAGTTCGTAGGGCTCGCACTTCTCGCCGTCGATCTCCTTCAGCAGCACCCGCGGCCGCGACACCGCCAGTTCGTAGCCCTCGCGGCGCATGTTCTCGATCAGGATCGTCAGGTGCAGTTCGCCGCGGCCGGCGACCTCGAATACGGTTTCGTCGGCGGTCTCGCGCATGCGCATTGCGACGTTCGACTTCAGCTCGCGTTCGAGGCGCTCGCGCAGCTGCCGGCTGGTGACGTACTTGCCCTCGCGGCCGGCGAGCGGGCTGGTGTTGACGCAGAAGTTCATCACCAGCGTCGGCTCGTCGATCTTCAGCAGCGGCAGGGCGTCGGGCTCGTCGACCGGACACAGCGTGGTGCCGATGCCGAGCTCGTCGATGCCGTTGACGAGCACGATGTCGCCGGCCTCGGCCTCGTCGACCAGTTCGCGCGCCAGGCCGCGGAACTTCAGCACCTGGTTGATGCGGCCGCGCAAAGGCTGCGCCTCCGGGCCGTCGATCACCGCCACCTCCTGGCCGCTGCGGATGCGGCCGCGGCGGATGCGGCCGATGCCGATTTTGCCGACGTAGCTCGAATAGTCGAGCGAGCAGATCTGCAGCTGCAGCGGTCCGTTCGGATCGTCGTCGCGCACCGGCACCTGCTCGAGGATGGCGTCGAACAGCGGCCGCATGTCGCCGCTGCGCACCGACGGCTGCGTGCCGGCGTAGCCGGCCAGAGCCGAGGCGTAGATCACCTGGAAGTCGAGCTGCTCCTCGCTTGCACCGAGCTTGTCGAAAAGGTCGAAGGTGGCGTTGACGACGTAGTCGGGCCTGGCGCCGGGACGGTCGATCTTGTTGACGACGACGATCGGCTTCAGCCCCTGCGCCAGCGCCTTGCGGGTGACGAAGCGGGTCTGCGGCATCGGCCCCTCGACGGCGTCGACCAGCAGCAGAACGCCGTCGACCATCGACAGCACCCGCTCGACCTCGCCGCCGAAGTCGGCGTGGCCCGGCGTGTCGACGATGTTGATGTGCGTTCCGGCGTACTCGACGGCGCAGTTCTTGGCCAGGATGGTGATGCCGCGCTCGCGCTCGAGGTCGTTGGAGTCCATCACCCGCTCGGCGATGTGCTGGTTGTCGCGGAACGTGCCGGACTGGGCCAGCAGCTTGTCGACCAGCGTTGTCTTGCCGTGGTCGACGTGGGCGATGATGGCGATGTTGCGCAGAGCGCGTCTCATGTCGGTTCCTTCGGATTCATCAGGCAGCGGCCGCGAGCAGCCGCTGCGGCGCCAACACGCCGCCTTCGTCGATGCTGGCGAGCCCGAGCAGCCGGGCGTCGCGGCCATAGACGCGCACCCGCGTCGCCGGCCGCAGGGCAAGCGCGAGCCGCTGGCCGTGGGCGAAGCGGCCTGCCGCGGCGTCGTCGAGTTCGATGCTCGGCAGGCTGTCGAGCAGCAAGTCCAGGGGCAGCAGACGCTCACGTCGCGCCGGCAGGTCGAGCGCCTCCAGGTCGGCCAGCGTGATCGCCCGATCCAGCGACAGTGCCCCGACCCGCGTGCGGCGCAAGCCGGACAGATGCGCCCCGCAGCCCAGCCGCTTGCCGATGTCCTCGGCCAGCACCCGCACGTAGGTGCCCTTGCTGCAGTCGACCGTCAGCACGGCCTCGTCGCCATCGAGCGCCTGCAGCTCCAACCGTCCGATGCGCACCGGCCGCGGCGCCCGCTCGACGACTTCGCCCCGCCGCGCCAGTTGGTACAGCGGCCGGCCGTCCCGTTTCAAAGCGGAGTGCATCGGTGGCACCTGCTCGATGTGGCCCGTGAACTGCGCCAGCACGGCGTCGAGCGCCGCCCGGTCGACGTTCGCCGTCTGCTTCGCGGTGACTTCCCCTTCGGCGTCGCCGGTGGTCGTCGTCACGCCGAAGTGGACGCGCGCCTCGTAGCCTTTGTCGGCCTCGAGAAGGTCGGCCGAGAACTTGGTCGCTTCACCGAAGGTGAGCGGCAGGAGCCCGGTGGCCAGCGGATCGAGCGTGCCGGTGTGCCCGGCCTTGCGCGCTCCGAGCAGGCGCCGTGCCTTGCCCAGGGCGGTGTTCGAGGTGATGCCGGCCGGCTTGTCGAGCAGCAGCACGCCGTCGACCGGATCTCCCTTCGGTCGTCCCATCGGCTTTCCCGACCTACTTGCCGTCGCGGCCGACGGCCTGCTCGATCAGCCGGTCGATCTCGAAGCCGCGCTCGACCGAGGTGTCGTGCTCGAAGTGCAGCCGCGGCACGGTGTGGATGCGCAGGCGCTTGAACAGCAGGTGGTGCAGATGGCCGGCGGCCGAGTTCAGGCCCTGGGCGGCGACTTCGGCATCGGCGCCGATCACCGTGAAGTAGACCCGCGCGTGGGCGTAGTCGGGCGAGACCTCGACGCCGCTCAGCGTGACGAGGCCGACCCGCGGATCGCGCACTTCCTTGCGGATCAGCTCCGCCAGGTCGCGCTGTATCTGGTCGGCAATGCGCTGGCCGCGCTGGGGTTTGGACTGGCGCTTCATGTCGACCGCGCGACGGGCGGCGAGGCTCTGGCCGGCCGCCATCGAGCCACCGCGAGGGCGGCCCGGCGCGGCGCCGGCGTCCACCTCACAGCGTCCGCGCCACCTCCTGAACCTCGAAGATCTCGAGCTGGTCGGCTTCCTTGATGTCGTCGTAGCCCTTCAGCGTCAGGCCGCACTCGAAGCTGGCCTTGACCTCGCGCACGTCGTCCTTGAAGCGCTTCAGCGACGACAACTCGCCGCTCCAGATCACCACGTTGTCGCGCAGCAGGCGCGCGCTGGCGCCGCGCCTGACCAGGCCGTCGAGCACCATGCAGCCGGCCACCGAGCCGACCTTCGGCACGCGGATGATCTGCCGGATCTCGACCAGGCCCAGCACCTGCTCGCGCTGCTCCGGCGCCAGCATGCCCGACAGCGCCGCCTTCACCTCGTCGACCGCGTCGTAGATGATGTTGTAGTAGCGGATGTCGACGCCGTTGGTCTCGGCCATCTTGCGCGCCAGTTGGTCGGCGCGGACATTGAAGCCGATGATCACCGCCTTCGAGGCGATGGCGAGGCCCACGTCCGATTCGGAGATGCCGCCGACGGCGGCGTGCACGACCTGCACCTTGACCTCGTCGGTCGAGAGTTTCGTCAGCGCATGCACCAGCGCTTCCTGCGAGCCCTGCACGTCGGCCTTGATGATCAGCGCCAGCGTCTTGTTCTCGCCGATCTGCTCGAACATGTTCTCGAGCTTCGCCGCCTGCTGCTTGGCGAGCTTGGTGTCGCGGAACTTGCCCTGGCGGTACAGCGCGATCTCGCGCGCCTTCTTCTCGTCGCCCAGCACCATCAGTTCGTCGCCGGCCGCAGGCACGTCCGACAGGCCCTGGATCTCGACCGGAATCGACGGCCCGGCCTCGTGCACCGCCTTGCCCTTCTCGTCGAGCATGGCGCGCACGCGGCCGAAGGCGGCGCCGGCCAGCACGACGTCGCCGCGCTTGAGCGTGCCCGACTGCACCAGCACGGTGGCCACCGGGCCGCGGCCCTTGTCCAGCCGCGACTCGATGATCAGACCGCGGGCCGGCGCGTCCTTCTGCGCCGTCAGCTCCAGCACCTCGGCCTGCAACAGCACGTTCTCCAGCAAGGCGTCTATGCCCTCGCCGGTCTTGGCTGACACCGGCACGAACGGCGACTCGCCGCCGTACTCCTCCGGCACCACCTGGTTGGCGACCAGTTCCTGCTTGACGCGGTCCGGATTGGCTTCCGGCTTGTCGATCTTGTTCAACGCCACCACCAGCGGCACGCCGGCGGCCCGCGCATGGGCGATCGCCTCCTTGGTCTGCGGCATCACGCCGTCGTCGGCGGCCACCACCAGGATGACGATGTCGGTCGCCTT
>Ga0105090_10002023_pt1 | contig 11180 bp, 10 predicted proteins | sample PPLLak3March2015_FD_79110 | JGI IMG/M metagenome (GOLD analysis project Ga0105090, IMG submission 79110) | Freshwater sediment microbial communities from Prairie Pothole Lake near Jamestown, North Dakota, USA - PPLs Lake P7 Core (1) Depth... | ecosystem: Environmental > Aquatic > Freshwater >... | reverse complement strand
TTACACCCGCTAGAATTTGCGACATTGCCCAGCCGCAACCAAGACCTGACCACGACTTTCGCGAGACCCCGACTTTAGCCGCCAAAAAAAGGCAAGCTATCCAAAGCCGATCAGGAACGCGAATACTCACCGGAATTTATGCAAGCTAAAAGACAACATTCCGCTGTTTAATCGGCTATTATAGTGTTTATTTATTCATAACACGTCTTTAGACATCAATTTAACTTTTAATCCCAGCTAATTCTCAGATGTTCGTAACCCCAGAAACTGACATGTTTTTTATCACCTGTTGAACTAAAACCATCCGCAAAATAAGTTGTAGCAGGTAGCTTATTCGTCATTTCGTAATTTGCAACGTTAGATAGATCAAAAACCTCGAGTCCTTGTGTTTCAATATCTGTATTAGATGTACGAGTGACAATGCACACTGCCGCAAGCGCGACCAACGAAATATCAGGTAAAGCGACGCACTCAATGCCACCGCTAAGACAGATTGGTTTTCCGGTATTTCTCGATCAGCCGATAGATGTGCCGTTCGCTGATACCCAGCACTGCGGCAATCTTTTGGCGATTGCCGCCATGCTTCACCATGACCTGATGCAGATATTCGCGTTCAATCTGTTCAAGGGTGGGTTCCTGACTGAAACGCAGTACAGTTTCTCCCATTTGGCTGCAAGGTATGAAGGACAAATGTTGCGCTTGCACTTGGTTGCTTGGGCGGGAGAGAATGATGGCTCGCTCGATGGCGTTCCTGAGTTCGCGTACGTTGCCCGGCCAATCGTAGGCGACCAGCAGGCTGAGAGCCTCGGCCGTCAGGCTCGATGGCATCGTGCGCGTGAACCGGGAGAGAAAATGCTGCGCAAGCGGTGCAATGTCTTCGCGACGTTCGCGCAGGGGCGGAACGGTGATAACAAAGGGAGACAGGCGGAAATAGAGGTCGCTGCGGTAATCGCCACTGTTACTCATCTTTGCGATGTCGCGGTTGGTGGCTGAGATAAAGCGAACATCGGCGGCGAGGGTCTTGTTGCCGCCTAGACGTCGGAAGGTGCTGGTCTCCATGACTCGCAACAGTTTGGCTTGAATGGAAGGGCCGATATCGCCGATTTCATCCAGGAACAACGAACTACCCCGGGCTTCCTCGATCAATCCTTTTTTCTGCCGGTCGGCGCCCGTAAACGCGCCACGCTCGTGGCCGAACAATTCCGACTCGAAGAGATTTTCCATCAGGCCGCTGCCATCGATGGCGACCAGTTCGTGCGCCGAACGTTGGCTGCGTTCATGGATGGCTTGCGCTACCATTTCCTTACCGGTGCCAGATTCGCCGAGAATCAATACCGTGGTGTCGGTCGGACCGACGGCATCGATCATTGCTTGAACTTCATGCATGGCAGCGCTTGTAAACACCATTGGGCCAGGGCGGAAGGAAGCCAGTTGCGTCCGATAGAAGCGATTGGACTCGCGTAATTCGGCGGTTTCCAGTACGCGCCGGACGGTCAATTCAAATTCGTCAAGATTGACCGGTTTGGTCAAAAAGTCGGCTGCGCCTTTGCTGATGGCGCTAACAGCGTTGGGAATCGAGCCGTAACCCGTGAGCACAATCACCGGATAGAGGCTCCGGATTTCAGGCAGGATGCTGGCCGCATCGCGATCCGGCAGCTTGAAGTCGAGGATGACGGCATCGGGCTCGATCTCGCCGAGCTTTGTCTGTGCATCGGCCCAGGAATATGCGCCGATTGCGTTGAAGCCCATGGCTTCGATCTGCCGGCGTAACAGATTGTTGAACGTCGCATCGTCGTCGACCACCAGCAAAGTTTTCTTCTTCACGCGCTACGTTCCAATACGGCTTCGGCCAAAGCTAGACGGATGCGGAAGCGCGAACCCTGTCCAAGCGCACTCTCCACCACGATTTCGCCACCCATGCGTTCAACAAAGTCCTTCACGATAGTAAGTCCCAGGCCGGTGCCGACGACGCCGTCGGCGCGGCGGCTGTAGAAGGGGTCGAAGATATACTCGACCTGGTCCGGCGCCATGCCGATGCCGGTGTCGGTAATGTCGATAACCGCCCAGTCATTGGCTTCAGTGATCCGGGCCGTCAGCGTGCCGCCACTGGGCATGGCATGGTGAGCGTTCTGGAATAGGTTGAGAAAAATCATCCGCACCTCGGCATCGTCGGCGAGCACCCGCAACTGCGTTTCCGGCAATTCGTATTTCTGGTGTATCTGCCGGGTTTCGGCATCGAACTCCAGTAACCCCATGGTATCGACTAAAACAGTGCCCAATTCGACCAGTTGCACGCTATTGTTGGGCGGCCGCGCCAGTAGCAGTAAGCGGCGGGTAACAGCGATGCAATTGTCGATTTCCTGGTCGATCAGCGTCAGGTAGTCGACAATCTGTTCGGGCGTGGTGCGCTGGTCGCGCAGTTCACGCTTTAGCCCTTGTACCCCCAAGCGCACCGAGGCGAGGGGATTGTGAATCTCATGAGCGATACCGGCCGCCAGCATGCCTAGTTCAGACAGTCGCTGCTCGTGAGAAATGCGCGCGGTCTGACCGAGATCGCGTACCGATTCCACCACATAACGTTCCGTGGTTTTATCCTCGTCGATCTCGACCAAAGCGGCATGAATCTCGGCATGAAACAGGCTGCCATCCTCGCGCTGGTGATGATGGTTTGCCCTGAGGGTGTCGCCGGCCTGCTTCAGGTCTACCAGCGGGCAGGTGACTAGCGTAGCGACACAAGGAAGCTCGCGGCCGTGGCTGTGCCGATAGCAGGGTTGGTTGAGGATTGTCTCAAGCGGTTTGCCCAGTTGCCGGCAAAATGCACGGTTGGCGAGTACCACGCGCATGTCTTCGGCGCGGATGACGCGGACACCATCGGGCAGGCTGTCGAGCAAATTTTGCAAATACCGCTGTTGTGATTCGGCCAAGGCGATTTGCTGACCGAGACGTTCGGCCATGGCGTTGAAATGGGTTGCCGCACGTCCGATTTCGGTGTCGCCGGCTTCTGCCGCACGCACCTTCAGGTCGCCTGCCGTCAAGGCGCGCGTGGCGGCATCGAGTCCGGACAGGGGCGCAATGACGTGGCGACGCAACAGCAACCAAAGGGTTAACAGCGTCAGCATAAGTACGACCGTGCCGGCGAGCATGAACAGAGCGGCGCTACGGTAAGCACTGTCGCGGATAGGCGCGGCGTCGTAATCGATGATCATGATGCCGTTAACCGGATGAGCAGCCGCATCGCCATGGCAGGTCGCGCAGGCAGCCCGGTTGGGAACCGGATTGATCGAGCGCAACACTTCGCTGCCGGACTCCATCTGCTCGAAACGGCTTACCGGTATGCCGTCCTTCGTAGCATGTGCGATAGCGGGCATCTGCCGGCCAAGTTTGGTTGGGTCGGAGGCGAAGCGCACCTCGCCGCTTCGAGACAAAAGCAGTACATCGCGTATGCCTTTAAGTTTGCCGATCTTGCCGACGATGTCGCGGAGACCGTCGATGTCCCGCTTTAGCATGGCGTTTTCCCAGGTGACCTGGAGCATGCGGTTCAGTTGCAGGGAGACTTCGGCACGTTCATGCACCAACTGGTTCCTGTAGAGCCCGAGGAACAGCAAGCCCAGCAACACTGAGGCGCCGCCCGTGACCAGCAACACACCACGTAGCAGAAGGTGGCTAAGGTGGTGAGTTCGCGGATACATGTTTTAGGAACCTCCATCGTGGAAACTGTCGTAAAAACCAAAAAATCAACAGCACATTAAAATGCCGAACCTAATGCTTGAAGCCGTCTAATATACAGTTAAACATTATAACCGAGATCATGCGCAAAAGGATTCCACACCAGCGGATTAACATAGCGAAAGTAAGCATGCCAAGCCTCGGTCCTTATAGCAAGCCATGGGATGCGGGTTGAAGCCAAGATTAAAACCCCAATGATTCGACAATCGCCACCAGATCCGCAAAGCTTGCCGATTCCAGTTTCGCAGCCAACACCTCCTTGTCAAAGTCCTTACTCTCGAATGTGCTGAACCTGACTTCGTCGGGCAGATCCCGGATTTCTTCGGGCGCCATGAAACCGATGCCGCAAATTTGAGTGAGGCAGTCGCGTTCCGGCACGGAAAGTTCGAGGCCATGGTATCTCAAAATTTCCAGATAGCGTTCTGCCGTGCGATTGACCTTTCCGCTGATCTCCAGCGTGTTTTTCTGAGACTCGGTGAGCAGTGCGAGCGGCGGCCCGAAGTAGAGATTGGTTTTCCGGTTCATTCGATACGCTCTTATTGGGGCGGTAAGTCGCTGTGTTCTTCAGTGACAGGGTGCTTGCGTTCGTGATCTGCTGTTTTCATGCCTTTCGGAAGTACCGGCGCCCATTCCGGCTCATGCTGGGCAAATCCGCTGTTGCGGCTGCCTTGCTGGACGTTATGTGGATTATGGCATTCGGTGCATACGAACCAGCGCTTCTTGCCGGTGCTGGCCCATTCGCCGATGCGCTTGCCATGGATGCCGTCGCGCCAATCGCGAAAGATATCGCCGTGGCATTTGCCGCACAGCAATTGCGGTTGATCGTAGCTGATCGGATTGCCGAAATTGTCAATCAGCTTGTTGCGCTCGGTGCGATTGTGACAGTCAAGACACCAAACGCTGCCACGCCCATGCGGTAAATCCTTTCCATTCAGCACAATGTTCTTATGCGACTTGATTTCCCGCGGATAATTACCTTTTGGTTCGCCAGGCGGGACGGTACCTTCATGACAGGTCTGCCCGCATAGGGGGAGCATTCCGAGTTTGTCCGAACGCGGCTTGACCACGGCCGTGCCGCGCGCATAATCGGCGTCTTCGATGGGCATTTGCCCCATCGGCACGGTGCCGTCGAAGGGATCGCCCCACCACAGCACAGCGCCGGTCTTGGGCGAACACTTTACACTCGGCAGGTCTTGCGTAAGCATTCGCGGAGTGAGTTCGGAGGCACCCTTTCGGCTCTCGAAACAGGTCGTTTCTTCGGCCGATGCAGACGTCATACCCCCCCAGAAAAACACAAGGAACGTCGAAATGAATGCAAATTTCTTCATGATTTTCTCTTCAAGCTGATTCGGGCATCGATGCCGGCGCGTTGCTTCCGGCATCCAAATTGTTAACTGACATGGCTTTGCCATATTTTATATCCCCAAGAAGCACGCCAATCGCCCCTTTCAACAAGATAGTCAGTATGAGAAAGCCCATTGCCCAGTTTCCCAAGGTCACCAGGATTTCGAGGGTAGTGGGAAGGTAGCGGCTGAACTCACCGATGGGAGAGGGAATGAAGCCTGGAATAAGCAGACCCATGCCCTTCTCGACCCAGATGCCGCCGAAGGCAAGAATGCAGGCGATGGGAAGTATGTAGTAGTTTTTTCGCAAGCGAGGCGTCAATAGAATCAGGAAAGCGGTGATATTCGCGGCCAGCGACCCCCAATACCAGGGAACCAGATCGTCCAGACCCTGCACCCCAAACATCAGGAATTTCAACCCTAGGGAGTGCTCCGTATCGTGATACAACTCGGTGACGACTTCCGAAAAGGACAGGAACAGCGCAATCCCGAGACAATAGGTGATGATATGCGACAACATATCAATTGCCTCATTCTCTATCCACAGCCGAGTGCGGTTCCGAATGATCAGGAAGATCAGAATGATCAGCGACGGGCCGGCCGCAAACGCCGTTATGATGAAGCGGATAGGCATCATGTCGTGATGCCACATAGGCCGCGCAGGCATCGTACTGATGAGAAAAGCCGTTACGGTGTGGATGCTCAAGGCCCAGACGATGGAGATATAGATCAGCGGCAGGTAGAACTTGTCGTTCAACGGCAAACCTAAGTATTTCCGGTACAGGAAATAAAATCCGCCGGCCAGGTTCAACAGCAAGTAGCCGATCAGCACCAGGGTGTCCCACGCCAGCATTGAGTAGGGAAGATTGTAGATGCCGATAATGGGCAGCATGTGCCAGAGCCGGTCGGGCCGCCCCATATGGGAAAGCACGAACAGTATGCACATTATAACCGCTGAAATTGCCAGCATCTCGCCCAGCACCGCCACCTTATGCAAAGCATTATGGTGGTAGACGTAGGCGGGGAAAACGATGGTCACCGCCCCGGCGGCTATGCCGACCAGAAAAATCAGATTCGCCAGATACAAGCCGTCGCTGACTTGGCTGGTCATGCCGGTGTAGGTCAGTCCTTCGGTAGCATGCAGGAAGTCCCCGTACAGCAGACAGCCGATCAGTCCGAAAAGAAAAAAGATCCAGGCGTAGAACGCCAGGCCGCCCTTGACAACGTAGAATACGTAGTCGAGCACGAATTGGCTTACCTTGTCCCCGAGAATGCGCTTCACTTCGCGCAGCAGGCGCGTTTCGGAAAGGTAATCGAATACGAAGTGGGTTATCTTGTCCATAATGATGCGCCTTAATCTACGTAATAGAAGAATTTCGGGTTGGTATTGAGTTCCGTCTTCAAGCGGAAGACCGGCTTCCGCGCGATTATCCGGCTCACCTCGCTATTCGGATCGAGCAGGTTTCCGAACTTGCGGGCGCCGACCGGGCAAACCTCGACACAGGCAGGGTAGCGGCCATTGCGCGTCCGCTGGATGCAAAACGTGCATTTCTCGACAACCCCTTTCATGCGCGGCCGGTTGCCGAGGTAATGAGTGACCGGGTTCATCTGTTCCTTGGGCAGGTTCGGTTCGCTCCAGTTGAAACGGCGTGCCCAATAAGGGCAGGCATTCATGCACATACGGCAACCAATACACCAGTTGTAGTCAATAACGACCGGCCCATCGGCTTCCCGGTAAGTCGTCCTCACCGGACAGACCTTGACGCAGGGCGGGTTTTCGCACTGCATGCAGGCGATGGGCATGTAGACGGAGTCTTGCTCCGGAACCTTGTCGGGCTGATAGTAATGTTCCCCCTCAAGCATGACGCCGACCGGGTTAAAAGCGTTTCCGCCGACCTGTATCCCCAGCCCTTCGGGAAAGCCTTCGTTTCTTTTTTCGGGGCTGTATTCACCCTTTTCCATTTTCAGAACGCGAATCCATTCCATATCCTCTTCTTTGCTGCGGGATTGATTGTTTTCTTCCACGCAAGCCTTGGCGCAGCGGCGGCAACCAATGCACTTCTTGATGTTCAGCGCATAGCCGAAAAGTACGCCTTCGAGCGCCGGCGTACCATCAACGGTGACGCGCTTGCCGTACTCCCGTGAGTAGCGTCTCTCCAGCCGCGCCCGCGCCTGGGCTTTTTCTGCGTCCGACATGAGCCGGTAATTGCCCTGAAACCATTCCGCCCATTCCATGTTCGCCTTGGCATCGTCAGAATTAGTCATTAATGCCGCAGTGCCCAGCAGAGAGCTGATGCTTAGCATGCCGGTATTTTTCAAAAAACTCCGACGGGAAACATCGACGGTTTCCACTTGCGGAGCCGGCATGCACTGCCCCGAACAGTTGGAGCACGGCGTCGCTGGTTCGTCCGGTTTCGTGCATTGATTGGAAGTCATTGGATTTTTCTCCTGATTAAATTTATTTTTTCTCCTGATTGGATTGCAGGGTGATTTGCGATCCAATTTCCAGGTCGACAGCGTCGGCAATTCGTTGTAAGCCTCGTCATACCGCTGGCCGCAAGATCGCAGTTAGCAGGTTTTCGGCCAACGCGTCTGATCGTTCTGCACGACTGGGCCCGTTCCTGATCCGGGTAATTGCGAATCCTCCCGAGCAACACGCCCATCACCTGCACCGACTTAATACTGATTACTGAGATAATGGATCAGATCCGTCGTGGTGACGATGCCGACAACACTTTCATCGTTATCGACGATTGGCAACGAATGGAAATGTCCCTTGGTGAGCAGTTCCGCAGCTTGTCTGATCGTGTCCGTCTGCCTGATGGTGGTCAGCCCTGTGGACATGATGTCGGCAATCTTGAATTGTTGGTCGATTATCGTATCTACGTTCCGTTCGTCAGCTCCACTGATCAGCACATTGATTTTCATTAGATCGGTAAAACTCACCAACCCGACCAGTTTCTTGCCCTCAACGACGGGAATGTGATGAAAGTGGGCGTTGCACATCAGCTTGCGGACATCACTAAGTGGCTGACCCAACTGCACCGTAGTGACATTTGCGCTCATAATTTTTGTAATTGACTCGTTTTTCTTCACAGTAAATTCCAATTAGATTGAAAAAACGGCTTGTCTATTCAGATAGCCGATATCCGCAAGGCGTTTCAGCCTTCTTCGAGGGTTAATGTCACTTGTTCATGCACAGGGACGCTACCAACTGGGTCCGGCACCGCCGGGTACAAAATGAATGGGAACCTCTTTTACCTCAGCGATACGCCGAGAGCTTAGCTGCTCCTCGATTGCTTCGGCAGTCAGCCGGGCTTCACCCAAATGTTGCACGATCAAACCGCGTAACTGCTGACACCACACGTCGGTGAGCAGGGCCAGGGCGGCATAGAACGGCGTGTCGCAACGGCTGACGACACGCCCGGTGAAATCCGGCAGCCAGCGTAAGAGATGGTAATCGAGAAAGGTGGCAAGCGAGCGCCAATCATCGTCTTTGTCAGCCTTTGCAAGTAGATGGGCGAGGAACTGCAACTGGAACACCAGATGATCATCCGGCCGCATGCGCCAGTCCGGCACCGCAAGACCAGCGGCTGCATATAAAGTCCGCATATCAAACATGGCATCCTGACAGATCAGGTGGTCGTCCGAAAGCCAGTACGATTCATACGGTGACGCGCTGAGTGCGCCAGTCAAGTAGATAGCGGCGAAGTCGGCTGCCAGATCGTCCATGAATGCGGCATCGGGCGCTGCCGGGAACGACGCTACCACCTCCTGCATCATCCTGAAAGCCTTCCGGCTCATGTCGTCAGTTGGCAATAACCCAAGGTTGCCAGGAAACTTGAGATCTTTCAACCCCGCCAGCACCGCTGGCGACAGTTCCCGATCCTGTAAAATAGCCAGGGTTGAAACGTCCTCGGCAAGTACGGAGCCAATTTCGGAAGTCAGCATCATTCGATTTTTCCTTTGCGGTGCGGCACAAAAGCGATTGAAGGGTGGGTCAGTTCCGGGTTGGCCATGTTCTTCACCTGCCGTACAGTTTTGTCGTGTGGCCCGATGACCAGCGTGGGTTGGCTGCCGTCCAGCATTTTATCGAGGCTACCAAAATCCAGCACCCGCATCATGCAGGCTTGCACACAATACGGCTTGCGTCCTGCATCGATTTCGTCCACACAACCATTGCATTTCTGAACAATCTGTTCCTTCGCATTCCACTGCGGGGCGCCGTAAGGACAGGCCGCCTCGCACTTCCTGCAGCCGATGCACAGTGTCGAGTCTATATCGACGATGCCGTCCTTCTCACGTTTCCAGATCGCACCGGTCGGACAGGTGGGTAGGCAGGCAGGCTCGGCGCAATGGTTGCAGGACATATTCACCTTGTAGGCGTACACATCGGGAAAAGTGCCGCCCTCGACATACATGACGCGCCGGAAACGAGGGCCGGGCGGCAGGCCGTTCTTGTCCTTGCAGGCGATTTCGCAGGCGCGGCAGCCAATGCAATCCGTGTTGTTGTGGACGAAGCCAAACTGCTCGACCGCCTTCACCGGGTTGTAGGTCTGGGCCACCTTACGCTTGAGAGCAACCTCGACTTCTTTCATGTCTAGTTTTTTGGCCATAATCGGTTCCTCAGGTGTCGCGCCGGAAAATGAAGGAGCGTGCCGTAGCCTCGCTATCCCAGCCGGGGCGATGTTGTAACGTGGTCTTTTTCAGGTTGACCAGAATGGTGTTGTAAGCAAAAGCGCCTGCTGGACTGGGCTCATCCTTGGTTAGGAAATCCGGATTACCGGAGCGGTCGATACCCTGTTTATCGAGATCCATCCATGAACCTTCGAACACCACGACGACACCGGGCAGACAGCGTTCGGTCACGTAAACCGGCACAACGATTTTACCGCGCTGGTTCCAGACCTCGACGATGTCACCGGTTATGAGACCCAGTCGCCTGGCATCGGAAGCGTTGATGGTAATCTCCTGCTGGAAGGTTTCGCGCAGCCAGGGAATGTTGTGGAAAATCGAATGCGTACGATGGCGCGGATGCGGCGTGATCATGTGGAAGGGAAATTCCTTGACCAAGGGGTGGCCCATCCATTCAAACGGCTCGATCCACTTAGGGATAGCGGGAATCGGGTAGCCCCACTGAGTTTTGGTCCAGTCCTGGACGTTGGCCAGGGTGGTAGACAAAATCTCAATTTTTCCCGAGGGTGTCTCGAAGGGTACGCCGTTTTCGATCTGCTCGCGAAAGGCGACATGAGGTGTATCAAATACAAATTTGTAGATACCGTGCCGCTTGAAGTCCTCCCAGGACATGGTTACGCCTTGATGATCCTGCACTTTCTTCCACCAGGCGACCAAGTAGGCTTCGTCCACCGCTTCCGGATCCTGGAAATAATCGCGTTCGGCACGCGGATTGTAGCGGCTGCCAAAGTCCTTTAGACTCGGATCGAGCTTCTCCAATCGATAGGCAAGTTCCGTGTAGATCTGAAAATCGGTCTTTGATTCGCCCATAGGCTCAATCACCTTGGGCCGGTGGATGTAATAATGGCCCTTGTACCAAGGCAGAGCGACATCGTGGCGCTCGAAGTGGGTGGCGATGGGCAACAGCACGTCCGCCCATAAACCGGAAGGTGTAATGGTCGAATCGGAACAGACTACTAGTTCCAGCTTTTTGATTGCCTCGATTTCCTTGTTGATATTGGTGAGTTGGTTGAACCAGTCCGAACCGTGCCAGAAAATCGCCTTGATGTTGGGAATCTTGCCGTCCAGATCGTCATTGCGCGGCCAAAGGCCGATTTCCTCCCGCTTTACGTTCGGATAGTTGAGTACGCAATGCGCCCAACGGTCGGACTTGATGGAAGACCACCAGAGATTGGCGTTATCGTCGTAGGGGTAGGCGACCGATTCCGCATGCCAGCCTTTACCGACGCCTTCGGCGCAGCCCCCCAGAATGCCGATATTGCCGGTCATTGCCTGCACCGCCGCCGCCATGCGATTGTATTGTTCGCCGTAGGCGTTACGCCCAGGCCCCCAAGAGGCTTTTAGCGCCGCCGGTTTGGTGCGGGCGTACAGGTCGGCGAGCTTTTTGATGTCTGCCGCCGAAACACCACAGATTTT
>Ga0105090_10002021_pt1 | contig 11182 bp, 10 predicted proteins | sample PPLLak3March2015_FD_79110 | JGI IMG/M metagenome (GOLD analysis project Ga0105090, IMG submission 79110) | Freshwater sediment microbial communities from Prairie Pothole Lake near Jamestown, North Dakota, USA - PPLs Lake P7 Core (1) Depth... | ecosystem: Environmental > Aquatic > Freshwater >... | reverse complement strand
TGGTCGGCGTGGTGGGGACGGGGTCGTCGTCGTTGCCGCCACAGGCGGCCAGGCCGCCCAGGAAGGGCAGGGCAGCGACACCCAGGCCGCCCAGCAGCAGCTTGCGGCGGCTGGGGCGGGCGACGATGGCGCGCTCGACCACGTCGGTCAGGGATGGGTTGTGCGATGGGTTGGACACGCCGTCGTCGTCACGAATGCTTTGGGCCACGCTGGGTACTCCAGGGTTGAGACAAGCTAGGAGCATGGGTGCCCGTCATGACAGGTGCGTGTCATCGCAGTGACGGTTCCGTGAACGGCGTCTTGCGCCGCCCCGGCACGCGCGCTTCAGCTCGCGCCGGCCTGAACGCGGCGCGCAGGCCCCGTTCAGGCCAGCGAGGCGGGCGTGGTGTCCGCCGGCTCGGCGCCGCCGAAGCTGTCGGTGTAGGTGAACAGCAGCGAGATGTAGAAGACGGTGGAGAAGGTCAGCCCGGCCGGCACGCCGATGACGTTGGCCAGTTGCGGCATGCCGAGCAGGCCGAAGAGCAGGGCCGCGAGCAGGCCGAAGATCACGATCACGCCGACCCAGGCCAGCATGTAGGTGAAGAACGCCGCCTTGCAGCGCCAGATCGCCAGCGTGCTGGAGAACAGCGCCTGCGCCACCCCCTGGCCACCCCAGTGCACCAGCGCCGGGGCGTGCCAGAACGGCACCGACAGCATCGACCCCAGCACCAGCGCCAGCAGCACGGCGGTGGTGACGCCGGGCTCGGCCAGCAGGGCGTCGATCTCGGGCTGGGCCTTGTCGCCCTGCACCATCAGCGTCTGCAGACGCGCCCAGGCGCTGCCGGACACCGCGTCGGCCAGCAGCAGGATGGCCAGCGCCGAGACGCCGTAGATCGCGCAAAGGGTCAGCAGCGAGCGGCGCCGCGCCGCGTCGCCGCGCAGCGGCTCGATGAACTGTGCCGGGTGCACCGGCCCGCCTGCCAACGCCGACTGGCTGGCGATCATGAATCCCAGCGACAGCAGGGGCAACGCCGCCATCTGCACCAGGCCACCGAGCAGCGGCACCAGGCTCACCACCAGCGCCGCAAACAGGAAGACCGCGAACATCATCGTGAACAGCAGCGGCTTGCGCGCGAACAGGCGAAAGGCGTCGGCAATCCAGCGCGGTCCGCGCGAGGCAGGGACGGTTTTCAGCTGCAGGGTCATGGCGGGTCAGCGTGGCGGGTGCCAGGGGGTGGCGATGCGGCTCTTCAGCACGCGCTCGAACTGCGTCGGATCCTTGGCCTGCAGCAGCGTCGCGTCGCGCGGCAGGTGCCAGTCCCACAGGCGCGAGATCCAGAAGCGCAGCGCCGCCGCACGCAGCAGCGCCGGCATGGCGCGCACTTCGCCGGGGGTGAAGGGGCGCACGCCTTCGTAGGCGGCAGTGAAGGCGGCAGCGCGGGCGGGGTCGAGTTCGCCGCTGGCGAGGTCGGTGCACCAGTCGTTCAGGCACACCGCGACGTCGAACAGCAGCATGTCGGTGCCGGCGAAATAGAAATCGAAGATGCCGCACAGGCGATCCGTGCCGGCGGTGTCGTCGAACATCACGTTGTCGCGGAACAGGTCGGCGTGGATCGGCCCGCGCGGCAGCGCCTGCCCGGCCGGAGAAGCCGCCAGGTACTGCTGGTAGGTCAGTTCCTGCTGCAGCAGGGTGGCCAGCCCGGCGGGCAGGTGCGGCTGCACCAGCGGCGCCGTCTCCAGCCACCACCCCAGGCCGCGCAGGTGCGGCTGCTGCAGGTCGAAGCCGGCGCCGGCCCGATGCATGCGCGCCAGCATCGCTCCCACCTGCCCGCAGTGCGCCAGGTCGGGTGCGAGGCGGTGGCTGCCGGGAAGGCGCGTCACCACGGCGGTCGGCTTGCCGGCCAGGGTGTGCACCAGCTGGCCGCCGGCGTCGGCCTGCGGGGCGGGAACGGGAATGCCCTGCAGCGCCAGGTGCTCCATCAGCCGCAGGTAGTAGGGCAGCTGCCGCGGGCCCAGGCGTTCGAACAGCGTCAGCACCCACTGGCCACGCGCCGTGGCGGCGTAGTAGTTGGTATTCTCGATGCCCGCGCGGATGCCCTGCAGGTCGGTCAGGGCACCCAGACCCAGGCTCCGGAACAGCGCGTCGGCCTCGTCGAAGCGGACCTCGGTGTAGACCGCCATCGCGCGGTCTAGAAGCTGAAAAGCGACCAGGCGCTCTGGCCGACCGCGCCGCGGTCCTTGGAAGGGTCGCGCCCGTCGGGGCTGACGATGATCTCGTAAGGCTTGGCTCCCGCCACCTTGCTCTGCACGGTGATGCGCTGGGCCTGGCCGCGCAGGCGCTTCTCCTCGATGCGCACGCCATCGTCCTCGATCACGGTGAGCGTGGGCGTGAGGGCGTCGCGCGCTGCCGCCGAAGCGGCGGGAGCCGCGGGCACGGCGGCGGTCGGGACCGGCGACGCCTGGGCACAGGCGAGGCCTGCCATCCCCAGGAGCAGCAGGCCCGCGCCGACGTGTTGCAGCGATCTCATCTTGCGGATTCTACGCAGCCGCCTCGGCGCGGCGCGGCCGCGCCACAATGTCGCGGATGAGCGAGAAGATCATGCTGCTGGTGGACGGATCCAGCTACCTCTACCGCGCCTACCACGCGATGCCGGACCTGCGCGCCGGCGACGGCTTCCCCACCGGCGCGCTGCACGGCATGGTGGCGATGATGAAGCGGCTGCGCGAACAGATTCCGGCCGAACACGCCGCGTGCGTCTTCGACGCCAAGGGCCCGACCTTCCGCGACGACTGGTATCCCGAGTACAAGGCCCAGCGCACGCCGATGCCGGAGGCACTGGTGCAGCAGATCGAGCCCATCCACGAGGTCGTGCGCCTGCTCGGCTGGCCGGTGCTGATGGTGCCCGGCATCGAGGCCGACGATGCCATCGGCACACTGGCGCGGAAGGCCGCGGCCAGCGGCCACAAGGTGGTCATCTCCACCGGCGACAAGGACCTGGCGCAACTGGTCACGCCCGAGGTGACGCTGATCAATACGATGAGCAACGAGAAGCTCGACGTCGACGGCGTGAAGGCCAAGTTCGGCGTGCCGCCGGAGCGTTTCGTCGACTACCTCACCCTGGTGGGCGACACCGTGGACAACGTGCCCGGGGTCGAGAAGGTGGGCCCGAAGACGGCGGCGAAGTGGCTTTCCGAACACGGCTCGCTCGACGGCGTGGTGGCTGCTGCCGACGGCATCAAGGGCACGGCCGGCGAGAACCTGCGCAAGGCGCTGGACTGGCTGCCCACCGGCCGCAAGCTGGTCACCGTGCTCACCGACTGCGACCTGGGCGGCCATGTGCCCGGCTGGCCGGCGCTGGAGGCGCTGGCGCTGCGCGAGGTGGACCGGACCGCGCTGCTCGACTTCTACAAGCGCTACGACTTCCGCAGCTGGCGGCGCGAACTCGAGCAGGCGCTGGCCCAGCCCGCCGCGGCAGGCCCGGTGGTGCCCGCAGCGTCCGCCGCCGGCAGCACGGTGCCGGACCCGGCCGCAGCGCCGACTGCCGCCGCCAGCGCCCTGTCGCGCGACTACGAGACCGTCACCACCTGGGAGCGCCTCGAGCATTGGCTGTCGCGTCTGCAGGCCTCGGCGCTGGTGGCCATCGACACCGAGACCGATTCGCTGGACCCCATGCGCGCTCGCATCGTCGGCATCTCGTTTGCCGTCGAGCCCGGCCGCGCCGCCTACGTGCCGCTGGCGCACAACTACCCCGGCGCGCCCGAGCAGTTGCCGCTGCAGGAAGTGCTTGCGCGCATCAAGCCCTGGCTGGAAGACGAAGGGCGCGCCAAGCTGGGCCAGAACATAAAGTACGACGCGCATGTGCTGGCCAACGCCGGCATCACGGTGCGCGGCTATGCCCACGATACGATGCTGCAGAGTTATGTGCTCGAGGCGCACCGGTCGCACGGCCTGGAGGCGCTGGCCGAGCGTCACCTCGGGCGCAAGGGCTTGAGCTACGAGGACCTGTGCGGCAAGGGCGCGAACCAGATCCCGTTCGCGCAGGTCGACCTCGCGCGCGCCACCGAGTATTCGGGCGAAGACAGCGAGATGACGCTTCAGGTGCACCAGGCGCTGTGGCCGCGCATCGAAGCCGACGCCAGGCTGCGCGACGTCTACGAACGCATCGAGATGCCGGTCTCGCTGATCCTGCAGCGCATCGAACGCCACGGCGTGCTGATCGACGCCGCGGTGCTGGCGCGGCAGAGCCAGGACCTCGCCGAACGCATGGTGGCGCTGGAGCAGGAGGCCTACGCCATCGCCGGCCAGCCCTTCAACCTGGGGTCACCCAAGCAGATCGGCGAAATCCTGTTCGGCAAGCTCGGACTGCCGGTGAAGAAGAAGACGGCCGGCGGCGCACCGTCGACGAACGAGGACGTGCTGCTGGAACTGGCCGCCGACTACCCGCTGCCGGCGCGCATCCTGGACTACCGCAGCCTGGCCAAGCTCAAGGGCACTTATACCGACAAGCTGCCGCTGATGGTCAACCCCGACACCGGGCGCGTGCACACCAATTACGCGCAGGCGGTGGCGGTGACGGGCCGGCTGGCCAGCAACGACCCCAACCTGCAGAACATTCCCATCCGCACGCCCGAGGGCCGGCGCGTGCGCGAGGCCTTCGTCGCGCCTTCGGGGCACGTCATCATGAGCGCCGACTATTCGCAGATCGAACTGCGCATCATGGCCCACATCAGCGAGGATCCGGCGCTGCTGCGCGCCTTCGCCGAGGGTATCGACGTGCACCGCGCCACCGCCAGCGAAGTGTTTGGCGTGCCTGTGGCCGACGTGAGTTCAGAGCAGCGCCGCTATGCCAAGGTCATCAATTTCGGCCTCATCTACGGCATGGGTGCCTTCGGATTGGCGAGCAACCTGGGCATCGAGCAGAAGGCGGCCAAGGACTACATCGACAAATACTTCGCGCGCTTCGCCGGCGTCAAGCGCTACATGGACGAGACGCGGTTGAAGGCACGCGAGCAGGGTTATGTCGAGACCGTCTTCGGCCGTCGCCTCTGGCTACCCGACATCAATGCCGGCAGCGGCCCGCTGCGCGCCGGCGCCGAACGCCAGGCCATCAATGCGCCGATGCAGGGCACGGCGGCCGACCTCATCAAGCTGGCGATGATCGCGGTGCAGGGTGCACTCGATGCCGAGCGGCGCGCCACGCGCATGGTCATGCAGGTGCACGACGAACTGGTGCTGGAGGTGCCCGACGCTGAACTGGCGTGGGCGGGGGAAGCCATCCCGCGCCTGATGGCCGGTGTCGCGGCACTCAAAGTGCCGCTGCTGGCCGAGGTGGGCGTGGGGCCGAACTGGGATCAGGCGCACTGACGCCTGGGCGGGCGGCGTGCAGAATCAATGGCTTTGAGCAGCGAGGTGAGCGCCGTGGACCTGAAAGTGCCGATCACGATTTCCGACGAACTGAGCGACGAGGTCATCGTGTCCACGGGCCTGCTCAACCTGGCCAGCGGCGAGATTCACCGCGTGGCCTACCAGGACTACGATGCCGACGCGCGTGGCCTGCCCTGGGAAAGCGAAGACTACGAATTCACCAGCGGCATGCTCTCCAACGAAGGCAAGGACGTCGAATTCCGCATCGACGTCAACCGCACCACGGGCCAGTACTCGGTGAGTCCCAGTGAATTGCTGGAGATCAAGGTGCGGGCTGCGGCGCTGTTCGCTGGCGTCAGCGGCAAGGACCTGCTGGCCAATGCCGAGGGCCGAGCCGCCGTTCCTGCAGCCGCCAAGCGCGGACCAGGCGGCGGCGGCCGCCTGCACTGAACCCGCGCGTCCGCCCTCAGCTTGGTGTGTAGGCCAGCCGGAGGTATATCGGCGCGAAGGCTTCGGCCTGCGTCACCTCCACCAGGTGCTCGCGCGACAGCTCGAGCATGGCGATGAAGGTCACCACCAGCACCGGCATGCCTCTGCGGGTGTCGAAGAGTTCGTGGAACTCGACGAAGCGCCGCCCCTGCAGGCGCCTGAGCACGATGCTCATGTGCTCGCGCACCGAGAGCTGTTCGCGCGTGATCGTGTGGTGCTGGACGAGGCGGGCGCGCTGCAGGATGTCGCGCCAGGCCAGCCGCAGGTCTTCGGCATCGACATCGGGCCAGCGCGGCTGCAGGCTCTGTTCGATGTGCACCTGGGCGCGCAGGAAGTCGCGCCCCACCAGCGGCAATTGCTCGAGCCGCGCCGCGGCAAGCTTGATCTGCTCGTATTCGACCAGCCGCCGCACGAGTTCGGCACGCGGATCCTCGGGCTCACTGCCGTCGGCGCTCTTCTTCGGCGGCAGCAGCATGCGCGACTTGATCTCGATCAGCATCGCCGCCATCAGCAGGTATTCGCTCGCCAGCTCGAGGTTGTGGCGGCGGATCTGGTCGACATAGTCCAGATACTGGCGCGTCACGCTGGCCAGCGGGATGTCGAGGATGTTGAAATTCTGCCTGCGGATCAGGTACAGCAGCAGGTCCAGCGGGCCCTCGAAGGCCTCGAGGAAGATCTCCAGCGCATCGGGCGGGATGTACAGGTCGTGCGGCAGCCTGAACAGCGGCTCGCCGTACAGGCGGGCGACGGCAACCTGGTCCACCACATCGGGCAACGGTGCACCGCTCTCGGCGGCGAGTTCCGGCGTATCCAAGGCCGACGGTCAGCTGGCCTTGGTCTGATAGACGTAGGGCTGCTGCGGCACCCTGGCGTCGTGCCAGTCGGCCAGCGCGCTGCGGTCCAGCGCGCGGTCCCAGAGCAGGGCGCGGCCGGCGCGCTGCTCGTCCTCGAGGCTCGGCTTCCTGGCTTTCAGCTCCTCGATGAAATTCGTCACGTCGGACTTGTACGGTTTCCAGAAGAAGGGCATGGGGGCGGCCGGCGCGGTGGGGGGCAGAATGCGGAGATCGTGATTTTAGCCGGGGGCCGGACATGGAACTGACACGAAGGGGCAGGCTGGGCTTGCTGGCCGTGCTGGCCTCGCTGGCGTCGCTGGCGTCGATCACGGCTTGCGATCCGCAGCGCGTGGCGCAGCTCGAGGAGGGGGTGTCGACCGAGGTCGAGGTGCGCCAGCAGTTCGGCGACCCGGTGACGATCACCGCGCAAGCCGATGGTTCGCGCGTCTTCGACTACCCGCGCCAGCCGGAAGGCTGGACCAATTACGTCATCACGATCGGGCCCGACGGCAAGATGAGTTCTTTGCGCCAGTTGCTCAGCCCCGACAACCTTGCCCGTGTGCAGCCGGGTCTGGGCATGGCCGAGGTGGGCACGCTGCTCGGCCGCCCGGCGCAGGTGAAGCGTTACGAGCTGAAGAACGAGGAGGTCTGGGACTGGCGCTTCAAGCAGAACGGCCAGGAGTCCAAGCTGTTCAGCGTGACCTTCGGCGCCGATGGCCGCGTGCTCGGCACCGCGATCGGCGACGACCCTCGGGACACCGCCAACAGTGGCAGGTGACGACCGCGCCGTGGAGACCGAGCTCAAGTTCCAGGTGCCACCGGCACGGGCAGCTGCGCTGCGAAGCGCGGTGGGCACGGTTTCGGCGCGCACGGTGCGGCTGCGGGCCTTGTATGCCGACACCGCCGACCAGCGCCTGGCCGCCGCCGGCCTGGCTCTTCGCCTGCGCAAGGAGGGTCGCATCTGGGTGCAGACCCTGAAGGGGCGTGGCGATGGCCTGATGCGCCGCGTCGAGCATGAAGTGGAACTGCCGCCGCAGGCGGGCGAGCCGGTGCTCGATCCGCAGCGCCATGCCGGAACACCGGCCGGCGAGATGCTGTCGCGTGCGCTGGCCGACGGCGACGAACTGCGCACGCTCTACCGGACCGAGGTCCGGCGGCTGCATCGCCGCGTGCGCCATGGCGGCGCGTTGATCGAGATCGCCTACGACCAGGGTCGCATCACGGCCGGCGACCACACCGTGCCGGTGAACGAGATCGAGTTCGAGCTCGTCAGCGGCCCGCCCGCCGCGCTGCCGGAACTGGCGGCGCGCTGGGCGGCGCGCTTCGGGCTGTGGTGGGACGTGCGCCCCAAGTCCGAGCGCGGCCTGCGCCTGGCCCTGGGGCACGACACCGTGCCGCCAGTCAAGGCGGCTGCCATCGACTTGCCTGCGGGTGCCAGGCCACACGACGCCTGGCAGGCGGTGCTGCGCTCGGCACTGGTGCAGGCGCTGCCCAACGCCGCCGAGATCGCCGCCGGAAGCGAAACCCCCGAGCACCTGCATCAGTTGCGCGTGGCGCTGCGCCGGCTGCGCTCCGCGCTGCGCTGGTTTGCCGACTGGGGGGGCGATGCTGATGCCGCACACGCGCTCGAAGCCGACTGGCGCGAGCCCTTCGGGCGCCTGGGTGCGGCGCGCGACAGCGACGTGCTGATGCACAGCCTGCAACCGGCGCTGGACGCCGCGGGAGCGCCGCCGTTCATCTGGCCCGCAGTTGCCACGGCGGTGGGCCCGGGCGAGATTGTCCGCAGCGCGGAATTCACGGCCCTGCTGCTGCGCACGCTGGCACTCGCGCTGGCGCCCGCGGCAGCGGCGGAAGCCAGCGCGCCGACGCTGCGTGCCGCCGCCGGCGCAATGCTGCGCCGCGCCTGGCGCCGCGTGCTGCGCGACGCCGCGGGCTTTTCCCGAGCCGCCGTCGAAGAACAGCACCGCACGCGCAAGCGCCTCAAGCGCTTCCGCTACGGCCTGGAGTTCCTGACCCCGCTGCTGCCGGCGAAGAGTGCGGCGCGACTGCTCAAAGCGGTGACCCGGGCACTCGACGCGCTGGGTGAGCTCAACGACCTTCATACCGCCGAGGCGCGGTTCCGCGAGCACGCAGCGCTGGACCCGCAGGCCTGGTTCGTGGTCGGCTGGGTGCGCGCGCGCCAGGACGGTGTGAGGCTGGCCGCCGCTGCGGCGCTGTCGCGGCTGGCACGAATGGACCGCAAGGCCCTGCCTTGGCGGCGTTTGCGGCACGGCAGGGGTTGAGCCCGGGTTCTGCTCGGTCGACAGGAAGTCCGTTGCCCGCTCGCGGACCGTTGCTGTCGTTCGGCATCCGATTTGCCTTCGACTGTCCGCGCGGCAAAGGCGCGCCCGGGCAGGCCGCAGCGCTTCGCTGAGGCGCGCTGATCCGTCCGCGACGTCATGGCCTCTCAGGCCGGGCTGGCATCGACGCCGGTCTTCTCGTCTCCGCCCAGCGCTGCCTCCAGGTTGGGGACGATATTCTCGGCCCCCAGGATGGCCTCGAAGCCCGAGCGGCGCATCAGCGACAGCGGCTGTTCGTTGACGTTGGCCAGGACCAGTGCGACGCCGCGGCGCTGCAGCGCGCGGTGCATCTGGCGCAGCGCGTCCAGCCCCGAGGTGTCCATCGAGATCAGGCGGTGCATCTCCAGCACCACCGCGCGCGTGCCGGGCAGCACACGCGCCGGCATGTCCTCGACCTGTCCGACGGCGCCGAAGAACAGCGACCCGAACAGCTCGAAGGCCTGCACGCCTGGCGGCAGCGGTGTCGTGTTGTGGTCGTGCACGCGGAACAGCTTGCCCATGCGCCAGATGAAGAAGACGCAGGCCAGCACCAGACCCACCTGCACGGCGACGGTGAGGTCGAACACCACCGTCAGCAGGAAGGTGCCGACCAGGATGGTGCGGTAGGTGACGGCGAAGTGGCGCAGGCGCGCGAATTCGTGCCATTCGCCCATATTCCAGGCCACGAACAGCAGGATGCCGGCCAGCGCTGCCAGGGGCACGTGCTCGGCAAGCGGCGCGGCTGCCAGCACCACGACGAGCAGCGTCAGCGCATGCACGATGCCGGCCACCGGGCTGGTGGCGCCGGCGCGCACATTGGTCACGGTGCGGGCGATGGTGCCGGTGGCCGGGATGCCGCCGAACAGCGGCGTGACGAAATTGGCCATGCCCTGCGCCATCAGCTCCTGGTTGGGGTCGTGCCGCGGCAACTCGCTCATGTTGTCGGCCACGCGTGCGCACAGCAGCGACTCGATGGCGCCGAGCAGGGCGATCGTGAGCGTCGGGAAGAGCAGGAATTTGGCGCTGGCCCAGCTGAATTCGGGCAGTTCGAAAGAGGGCAGCGTCTGCGGGATGCCGCCGAAACGCGAGCCGATGGTTTGCACGTCGAGGCCCAGCAGCACCGTGGCCAGCGTCGCCGCGACCAGCGCGACGATGGTGCCCGGCACATGCGCTGCCCAGCGCCGCGCCCTGGCCATCGCGTCGGTGGGCGCGGTCGGCATGGTGTAGGACTTGGGCCACAGCACGACGATCGCCAGGCAGGCGCCGCCGATGGCGAACGCCGCCGGGTTGAAGGTGCTCATGTGCTGTACCAGCACCTTGATCTGGGTGAAGAAGTCGGCCGGCAGCTTGTCGATATCCAGCCCCAGCAGGTCCTTCACTTGCGACAGCGCGATCAGCACGGCGATGCCGTTGGTGAAGCCGATGACGATCGACACCGGGATATAGCGCACCAGCACGCCGAGCTTGAACAGCCCCATCAGGAACAGCAGCACACCGGCCAGCGAGGTGGCGATCAGCAGGTTGGCCAGCCCGTAGCGTTCGACGATGCCGTAGACGATGACGATGAAGGCGCCCGCCGGGCCGCCGATCTGCACGCTGGAGCCGCCCAGCGCCGAGATCAGGAAGCCGGCGATGATGGCCGTGAACAGGCCGGCCTCGGGCTTGACGCCGGAGCCGATGGCAAAGGCCATCGCCAGCGGCAGTGCCACGATGCCCACCGTGATGCCGGCGCCCACGTCGGCCAGGAAACGGCTGCGGTCGTAGCCGGCCCGCATGTCGAGCAGCCGCGGGCGGAAGGGGTGCAGGCTTTGCAGCTGGAACCAGGGCGGCATGCGGTTTCTGGTGCAGGCGGCCGGGTCGCCGGGCCGCGGATGGATCGGTCAGGCGCTGATCGTGGGCCCCTTACCTGACACGAAGCCCGGGCAGCGCGCCGGGCCCCGGTTCCAGCACGTACAGGCCCGGGTGGGCCTTCCCGTCGGCATGGCTGGCCGCCAGCACCATGCCTTCGGAGACGCCGAACTTCATCTGTCGCGGCGCCAGGTTGGCCACCAGCACCGTGAGCTTGCCGGCCAGCTGCTCGGGCGCATAGGCGCTGGCGATGCCGCTGAAGACCTGGCGGTGACACCCCTCGCCGGCATCCAGTGTCAGGCGCAGCAGCTTGGTGCTGCCTTCCACGCGCTCGGCGGCGACGATACGCG
>Ga0105090_10002020_pt1 | contig 11188 bp, 10 predicted proteins | sample PPLLak3March2015_FD_79110 | JGI IMG/M metagenome (GOLD analysis project Ga0105090, IMG submission 79110) | Freshwater sediment microbial communities from Prairie Pothole Lake near Jamestown, North Dakota, USA - PPLs Lake P7 Core (1) Depth... | ecosystem: Environmental > Aquatic > Freshwater >... | reverse complement strand
GATCAAGGTGCTGGGTGGCATGTTCATCGATGGCTCCTGCGGGATGGCTGTTGGGCATTGCGATGGGTGCACTGTCTGCCCGCGACCCCCTTTAAGTCCTGTGGCAGCCTGAAACCGACCTGAAGCGTTCTGAAGCCGTGCGCCGAGTCGTTGCGTTCAATGTGTCTCCTACGTTCCAATAGTGCCCAGGAGGGGCGAGCCGATGTCTACACCCGACGCGCGGTCGCGACGGTTTGGTCGCCACGAGATCCGGGTCGGTGAACGCCAGGTCCTGGCCGATGGCCGGCCGTTGCCGCTGGGCGCACGCGCCTTCGATCTTCTGCTCGCGCTGTTCGAACGCCGCCATCGCGTGGTGTCCAAGAGCGAACTGCTTGTCCTCGTCTGGCCCGGCCTCGTCGTCGAGGAGAACAACCTGCAGGTGCAGGTGAGCACATTGCGCCGATTGCTCGGCCCGGCGGCGATCACCACGATTCCCGGGCGCGGCTACAGCTTCACCGCCGCGGTCGACGGTTCCGACGAGCCACCGGCCAGTGGCCATGCCCAAGCGAGTGCTTCAGCACCGCTGCAGGTCGCCATCTCGCTGCCGGCGGTAACCGGAAACCTGCCGGCGGTCGCACCGTTGCTCTTCGGCCGCGACCAATCCGTGCGGGCGCTGAGCACATTGATCGGCACGCAGCGGCTCGTCACGCTCGCCGGTGCCGGCGGCATGGGCAAGACGGCGCTGGCGCGCGCTGTCGCCCATCACTTGCGCGAGCGCTTCCGCGATGGCGCCTGGTGGATCGACTTGGCCCCGCTCACCGAGCCTATCCAGGTGGCGCCGACCGTCGCGGCGGCATTGCAGCTGGGCCGGGCAGCCGATGGATCGACAGCACAGCAGCTGGTGCGCGCGCTCGCCGACCAAGTGTCCCTGCTCGTTCTCGACAACTGCGAACCAGTCATCGACGCGACCGCCGCCCTCGTCGAATCGCTGCTCGAAGGTGCGCCGGGCGTGCACCTGCTGGTCACGAGCCAGGAGCCGCTGCACATCTCGGCCGAACGCGTCTGGCGCGTCGACCCGCTGGCGCTGCCGGCCATCGGCCAGCCGGCGCTGGGCGGCGATTTCGGTGCCGTGCAACTGTTCGCCGAGCGCGCGCGGTCGGCCGACCCGCGCTTCGTACTCGACCACGCCAACGCCGACACCGTGGCCGACATCTGCCGCCGGCTCGACGGCATGCCGCTTGCCATCGAACTGGCCGCCGCCCGTGTGCCGATGCTCGGCTTGCAGCGGGTGCGCGAGGCCTTGGGCGAGCGCTTCCGGCTGCTGACCGCCGGCGCGCGCAACGCACCGCGCCGCCACCAGACGCTGCGCGCGACGCTCGACTGGAGCCACGCGCTGCTGGCCGAAGCCGAGCGGGTCGTCTTCCGGCGGCTGGGCATCTTCGTCGGCGGGTTCAGCCTCGGGCTGGCGCAAGAGGTGGCGGACGACGACCGGCTCGACGACTGGGCCGTGCTCGACGCGCTGGGCGCGCTGGTCGACAAGTCGCTGGTCGTGGCCGACGAGGGCGAACCGGTGCGCTACCGCCTGCTGGAGACCACGCGCGCCTTCGCGCTCGAAAAGCTGGCCGATGCGGGCGAGACCCCGATCTTGATGGAACGTCATGCACGCGCAGTGGCGGCGCTCTTTCTACGGATCTGGGAGGCACAGGACGGCGAGCAAGCCACCCTCGGGCAGGCGGCGGCCATGAAGCTGGAAGAACCGGAGTTTGACAACGCGCGCGCCGCGCTCGCCTGGGCCAGCGCGGAGGTCCTGGATTCCGCGGACGGAACTGCGTCTGCCACCGCGATCGTCCTGGCCACTGCGGTGGCAAGCCTGCTGGAAGACCGTGGGCAAGGTCAGGAGGCGCTGGGTTGCATGCAGTCCTGGGCCGAACGCATCGACGACGACGCCCATCCGATGCCGGCAGCGTGGTTCTGGGTTGTGTACGCAACATTGGGCCATTCAGGTCGACTGTCAGACGCCGCGACACAGGCCGCGCTGACCCGCACCGAACGCATCTGGCGGCAGCGCGGCGACCACCGCCGACTGCACGCCGTGCTGTGCCGCAGGGTCCCGATGCTGCTCGCCCCCGGCCGCCGCCAAGAAGCCGACGCGCTGATGAAGGAACTGCTGGCACTGGAGGACCCGGCTTGGCCGCCCTGGGTCAGGAGCCGCCGCCTGTCTGCAGCCCTCTACAGCGACATAGCGCAGGGTCGGTTGCAGGACGCATTGCAGGTCCGGGCCGAAATTGAACAGCTGCTCGATTCCGAACCCGGCTACCAGGCGCACTTGACCGGTGTCGTATCGATGGAGAGCCTGATCATGCTCGGGCTCGAACGCTTCGACGAGGTACTCGCGCTCACCGATGCGTTCGACAGCCGCTTCGGCAGCGAGCATCCCCACGCGCGCCGCTGGACACACGCCCACCGCGCATTCGCGCTGATCTTCCTCGGCCGCATCGACGAGGCGGCGCAGGCCATACAGCGCGACATCGGCGCCTGGCAGCGCGACGGCCTGCTGCTGCGCTATTGCGGACACCTCGCACTTCTGGCGGCCGACCAGGGCCGGCTGGCCGACGCCGCGCGGCTGGACGGCGCCGCGCAGTGTCACCAGGCGCGCATCTGCTGGGTGCCCGACCCCAGTGGTCCGCTGGCGCGGCAGCGTCTGGTCGCGCGCTTCCACGCCGTGGGCCTTGGACAGGCCGACCTCGAGCGCTGGCGGCGCGAGGGCGACACCATGGACGAGGCCGCCCTGATGGCACTGTGTCTTGGCGAGGATCCGACCACGGAGAACCGATGGCGCACGACGCAGCAAGGACCCGGGTCGCTGGGGTCACCCGATCCCAGCTGAGTCACCCTGACGGCGAGTATGTTGAGATCTCCAGAGAGGTCGGGGCCGGCACCTCTATCGTGACTGCCAGCTTCGAAGCGATTCATTCGGGCTGCGGTCGTGCTCCTTTGGGTCGGAACATGACCGACCCTCTGCCGGATTCGCCGCCGTAGACCAGTCGTTGCAGGTGAGGCGCCTGGAAGCAGCCGGTCGTCAACGGGTGCAGCCGACCCAAAGCTGTCGGCGGCACTTTTGCGGCCGAGCGACCGCAGCACTCAGCAAGCGGTCGCTCGCCGATCACGTCGAGTAATCGGCGCCCTGCGACAGCGGTCACTCGTAGGTGGCGACCGCCGATCGGGACATGATCGACGCTGAACGACTGCATGCGAAGGCCGCGAACTGACGCTGACGACCCAAAGCCGAAGCACAAGACTCGCAGTGTGCCGCCTTGAAGCTGACGCTGAGGGGTGAGCGCGACAGAGTTTGACGGGGCCACCACCGGTGCGGCGATGCGAGTTTACGGCCGCGCAGTGAACCAGATCGTAGGCGCGCGATCTTGCTTCTTCACTATGCCAACGTCCCCTCCTCCGAAGAAAGGCACTGCGGGTCCAGCGCCAGCCACGCTGGCATTGAGCACCTCAATCTGACGTAGCTAGCTGCCGGCGGGCCGCGCCGGCGATGAGCAGCAGCCCGCCGAACATCAGCGCCCAGGTGCCGGGCTCCGGAACCGCTGTGACAGTGAAGCCACCTGTGTCAGGGTTGTAGGTGAACTCGGTTATCTGGTACGCGCTCGATGACGCCGAGAATGCGACCCCCGCAAACACCGAGGGTTCCATCGGCTCTAAACCACCGCTGCCGTCGGCCAATTGCAGGAAGGCGCCGATATTGAAGCCCCCGGTGGCCTCGAACGCCTCCGGGTCGGTATCGCCGAGGAAGTGGAACTCGATCGCGGCTGCGCCAATGTTGACCTGGCTGGGATCGCCGAACACGATCTCGTCGAATTCGAACTGGCCGCTGCCCAGTGATTGCACCTCGAGAATGATCTTTCCTAGGTCGCTGTCGAACGCGCCATTGATGGTCAGGCGACCGGGTGTATTGCCAGGGTTGATCACGCCGTAGTTGGTGACATTGGCGTTTATCACACCGTTGCCACTTAGTAGTCCGGCACTGCCGACTATCAAGTCTGTGGCACTGGCCGTGCCATTGACGATGAGTGCACCCACGCCGCCGGTGTCGACGCTGCCATCGTGTGCGATGCCGATCAGCGAGCCTGCACTCAAGCTGGCGCCGGCCCCGACGCTTACCGTGCCGAAAGTGTTGCTGCCTGCGCCAATGCGAACCGCTGCGTTGACGCCATTGACTGCCACACTGGAGCCGGCGCCGATGATGTTCAGCGTGCCGATACCGGTTTCCGTGGCACTCGAATTGCGGCCTACCGCCACGAAAGCGTCGGGCCCGGTCACGGAAACGGTGGAACCGCCGGTAATCGACATCGTGCCGGTGCCCCCTGGCGCGGCACCTGTGCCGCCGATGCTGAGGCTGGCTTGCGGCGCGGTGGAACTGATCACCACGCTCGAACCATTGCCGATGTTGGCCGTACCAACGCCCCCTGCACGCCCGACACCCAGCCCGCTCCCGAAGGCGGCACCGGGACCGCCGGTCAGGTTGCCATCGATCTGCAACTGGCCGGCATTCATGTTCAGCACACCGGTCGCGCCGACTTCGGTGCCAACCAGCATCGCCTTGGTCTTGACCTGGCCCCCATAGCTGATGCTCAGGGTGCCGGTGGCATTGTTGCCGCGACCGATCGACAACAGGCTGTCGACGGCGCCCGAGAGCGCCAGTTCAGAGCCCGCTCCGGTGACAGTGACGGTGCCGATCGAGGGCGCGCTGTCGCCACTAGCAACCCGGCGGCCGATGTCGAAGATCAGTATGTCGCCAGGCAGGTAATTGGCGGCGTTGGGCACCGAGACATGGCTGCTGGTGACTTCGACTTTGCCTCCGCCGGAAACCGTCAGCGATCCGGTGCCGTTGTCGCGTCCAATGCCAACGTAGGGCGCCATGCCGCTGCCTGCCGTGATCATGAGCTTGGAACCGGGGTCGGTGACATTCACCGCCCCGGTCGACCCGTTGAAGGCGCCGACGTACATGCCGGTCTGGCCGTCCACATTGGTCAATTCCAAGGCCGACGTATCAATGACCACGCTGCCTCCCGCCGTGACGTTCATCGTGCCATGGCCCGCTGAGCCGCCGGCGCCGCGGCCCACCGACAGGAAGGCGCCGGCGCCGGGAATGCTGGTTGGGTCGATGTTGGTGGTCGAGTTGCGGCCATTCAACCGCAAGAGCGAGCCGGCGCCGGTGACTGTGGTCGTGCCGGTGCCACCGCCACCGCCTACAGTCAAGTAGGACAGGCCAGTCTCGGTGCCATTGCCACCGACGAAGCCACCATCGCTGACCGTCACCGAGCCCGTCATGCCATTGCCGCGGCCGACATTCATAAAGCCCACGCCGCCATTGACCTCGAGCCGCGATCCTGGCCCCTTCACCGCAATCGACCCGTTGCCATTGATGGACGTGGTGCCGGACGCGATGGTGCCCACATTGATGCCCGAGTATTGGTCGGCAGCCAAACTGCCATTGAGTCGCACGGTCGCGGCATTGCGCACCTCGACTACGCCGCTCGTTTTCTGGCCGGTGGCGACGCGCAGCAAGGCCTGCGGGCCGGTCTGGGCGGCATTGCGAACCAGGCTCCAGACCGACGTGGCGCCGTCGACGATCGCAGAACCGCTGGACGACTCGGCGCCGGTGCTGGCCCCGCCAGCGCTGGGCTGGGCAACGGAAAGGAACGAACTGTTGATCGTGCCGCCCGTGTCGACCTGGGCGCTGCCGCTCGATGCCCCCCCCGGGATACCGAAGTCGTTACCACCGACGGCCTGGGTGAATACCGACGCATTGCCGACGACGATGCCGCCGACAGTCGAGAACGACGACCCGGTGCCACTGACCAGCAGGCTGCCGTTGGAACCAGCGCCATTGCTGACCCATACGCGGCAACTGGCCTGGCAGGGTGTACCGGTGCCGCCATAAGTGAAGGTCGCGCCTGCCAGTACCGACAGGTATCCGGTGCCCTGCGCACCGACACCGATGCTGTCGCCATTGGCAAAGGTAACCAACGTGCTCGACGTGGTGCCGGATACGGTCAAACTGCCGACGCCGTTTGTCGTTCCGCCCATAAATAGATGGTTGGCGGTCAGGCTGCTGCCACCGCTGACGTCGACTGACCCGGTGCTCGAGTTGCCGATAGCCAGCACGTCGACGGTGCCGCCGCTTGGATTCTCGAAGACGTCACCGACGACGACGATGCCCGCCGCCGCAGGGAGCGATGCCATTGCCGACGCGGCCACCAGGGCCCGCACGATATGTCTAGGCACGACTGACTGGCGCAGCAACATGATCGGCTCCCTCGGCGATTGATAGGTTTGAGCGGGTGAGCCTGGGTCATTAACCAACGCTACGCAACCTCCAAAGAGTTCGACCCCCCCCATTTCGGGGGGTGGGGGAACCCGCGGTAGCTCGGCTGTCGCTGGGAATGCCCGGCCGCTCGGCGCTAGCCTCGGTCTCGGCCTGCCCGATGAAGGTCGCGGCGTGCTGTTGCACCAGGCGGTATAGCGTGGTCTGCTCCGGGCGATGGCGCTCGTAGTGGACCGAGGCACCATCCGGCGCCTGCTGGGGCTGCCGGCCGATGGCTTGCACGCGAGGCTCCCGAAGTGGTGAGCCCGCACGGTCTCAAGCCGTGCGCCGCGCCTCAATCGCTCAGAGTGTCGCCTGCCTGCGGGCGCCAGCCCCTGCGGGGCCCCGTTCTGGTGATCAGTCTGGGGTTGCTTCCGCCGAAACCGCGATGGGACGGGATGCCAGGAAGCTGCCTGTCGCCAGCGACAGCTTCTGGCCGGGACTACAAGTTCGCAGCCGCGCCCGGCAGCAGTCCTCCAGATCGATCGCCGGTTTGCCCAACGGCAACTGTCGGCAAGCTCCGCGAACTGGTAGTCCCGGTAGAGTAGGAATGTGGCGCGGTGGCAGTGGGTCCGGTTTGTCTGTTGCCGCCCCTTTCGTCTGGCGGTGCCCGAGTAACCTCGCCGTAGCTCCGTCTCCACATCCCCCTCATCGAACCGGACGTGCGCTACTAACGCATCAAATGTGGTCGACCACATCTGATGCGTAATGTGGCGTTGACCCATATGTGGCGCCCGGCGGTAGATCCCCGGGAAGATCGGCCACGGAACGCCACATAGATTTTCGGAGCGTAGCGTTGGATCCCCTCTGTTCACACGGGAGATCCGGCCATGTTCGAGACTCTGTATCGCTATTCGGGAGTTCGATGCAGACCGACTTCGTGCTCGATGCGCTGGAGCAGGCGCTGTACGCGCGCCAGCCCTGGCGTCACGGCGGGCTGACTCACCACAGCGACCGCGGCTCGCAGTACGTCTCGATCCGCTACAGCGAGCGACTGGCCGAAGCCGGCATCGAGCCCTCGGTGGGCAGCACCGGCGACAGCTACGACAACGCGCTGGCCGAGACCATCAACGGGCTGTACAAGGCCGAGATCATCCACCGGCGCGGGCCGTGGAAGACGCGCGAGGCGGTCGAGTTGGCCACGCTGGAATGGGTGTCGTGGTTCAACAACCACCGGCTGCTGGAGCCCATCGGCTACATCCCGCCGGCCGAGGCGGAGGCGAACTACTGGCGCCAGCACGCGCAGGCCTCATCCACAACCAAGCCTGTCCCAGAGGCAGCGCTGCAGGAGGGTTGAACCATGAGTACATGGCCCAACCGGGGGGCCTCCGGCGGCCCCTGCGGGGGGCTGGAAGAGAGAGAATCCAAAGACCCCAACAGCCAACTTGACCATCAGACCAACCGGGTCTGACTCAAGCCAACAGGCCTCCTCGAAACCCGGTGCGGTTCAGTGAGATTCAGCTCGGTCGCGGGTGGGCTGTTCGGGGAGGGCGGACCCCAGCAGGGACAGCAGCAGTTGGCGGTCTACAGCGACTACGGCAACGACCTCGCGCACAGCAATGGCGAGTGGGTCGAATCGCTGGTGTTCCAGCAGCAGGTAGTCGCCGCCGGGGATGTCGGCACGACCTGGACATTCCGGTTCGACGCCAAGCTGCCCGACTATCTCGGCCTGGCCGCCCCCACCACCGCGATGGCGTTTATCAAGACGCTCGACCCCAACAACGGCTACCAGGCCAGCGCGTGGAACTCGGTCGACATGAGCGCCGTGCCTGCCAACTGGGGCACTTACTCACTTTCACTGACGATCCCGGACGGTGCCAGCCATCTGCTGCAGTTCGGCTTCGCCAACACGGCGACCAACTACGCGAACTCCTCCGTCCTGTACGACAACATCTCGCTCGCTCCCGTGCCCGAGCCCTCGAGCACGGCGCTGATGTTCGCGGGACTCGGCCTGTTGGGCTGGGCAGTCCGTCGGCGCAGCCGATAGGCTGGGCCCACCGGCGTGCAGGGGCACGGGCCTGGACGGCGCGGCGCTGCGCTGCGTGCGGATGCCGGATGCCGCGGGGTGGGCGCGTCAACCCCCACTCAATGCACATCACCGTTCAGGCGTCGGCCAGCGAGTCGGCCAGCGTCAGCGCCAGTTCGCCGCGACCGGCCTGCAGCAGGTTCAGGTTCTCTGCCGAGGCCTTGGTGACCTGCGCCGTGGCCTCGGCGTTCGGGATGGCCTTGCCGTAGATCTGCGACAAGGCCATGCCCAGCGGGTAGTACACGCCGGCCTAGCCGCCGGTGAGGACATTGACGAATTGCTGCTGCGCCAGGATCAAGGTGCTGGTCAGTGCGGCTGCAGTGGCAGCTGCGGCGGCCAGCCAACGAACGATGCGCATAGGGAGTGTCCCCTTGTAGGGATGAAACTGCGGGTCAGCCGGTCAGCCCCGTACCTTGCAGCCACTGCAGCGGCGGCACCGGGATTCCCTCAGTCAGCGGCGGGAACGGTCGCCACTCGAGCAGGGGGATTGACCAACCCGTCGATCGATGCCACGCTGCGAGTTCACTTCGAAAACGCAGAGAAATCCATCATGAACGTAAGACATTGGATCGTGGTCCTGGCAGCACTGGCTGGCACATCGGCGCAGGCCGCGCAAATTTCGAATGGTGCTTACGCGGGGGCGTTTGTCCGAGACTGCCGCTCGTTGGGTAACACCGGCTTGGCGCCCGACCTTTGTATCGAGGGGGATAACAGCTCGTTCGTCGGGACGTTGACCAGCGCGGTCGCGGACGGGCAGTTCGGTGGCTTCCGCGCCTCGATCGCGACCACGGATCCGCTCGGCATAGTGGGGGGCAAGCCAACGCAGTCCACCGTCGACGCGTCGGGTGCCGATGACGCACTCGTGCTGAAGCTCGGCGCCTTGAGCGCCGAGCCGTATGTGCGCGTGTCGGGCCAGTCGAAGTCGCTGCAAAGTTTTTTCTTCGATGGCCGCGGTCCCGCCGACCGCGTTGCGCTCGGCGCGATTGACTTCAAGGCGTCGGATCTCGTCGACGGGAATGGTTTCGACGCTGCGACGACAACCCCGGCCAGCAGGGTCAACGCATGGATCAGCGTTTTTTCGCTGCCGACCGCCACCTTCGATTACGTACACGTCAGTCCCGGGTCATTGCCAGACTTCTATGGCCAGGCGATGGCAGTGCCCGGCTTCCAGGGGGAAGGGTTCGCGGTGCTGGACTTTGCCGGCATCGGACTCGATGGCGACACCTATCGAGCCAGCTGGCAGCTCGACTTCGAGGTGCAGGCGGGCCGCTACTATTTTGTCGAGACCTACCTCGGCGTGTTCGCAAAGTTTGGCGCCACGCTCGATGCGACACAGACCTTCATGACGAAGCTGGGCTTGACAGAGGACGGTATGTTTGTGCCGTCGCTGCTCGGGTTGGCGCCTGCGGCGCCGTTAGATCGACCGTTCGACCTCAACATGCAGCCAATCCCGGAACCCGCTTCGGCGCTGTTGTTTGCCGCCGGGTTGACGGTAATCTTGGCAGCCCGCCGGACGCGGCGCTGCCCGGGCTGACGCCCGCCACGGCCACGGGGCTGGGCTTGTTCCGGTCGACACATCTCGTTGTCTCTGTTCGCGGTGCTGCCGCCCCGACGGCCCTCGGTTTCCCCTGTTCCGGGGTTCCGGCGCCAGGCGCGCCGCCGGAGGTGCTTGCATAGATTCCGCATCGCCGGCGGCAACAAGCGTGGCGGCGGGCCCAGGGGGAGGTAGGAAGTCTGACAAGTCGTGCTCAAGCTGAAGACATTCAGGCTCGACGGCTCCACGCACTTGGTGATGATGCCGATGGAGTTGATGCAGCGGACAGCGGCGCTGGTGCCATGGGCAGGGTTGAGTCGGCCGATGACTGCTTCGCGGCTGTCATTCCAGCATTGGGATGCCCGGTTTGGGTCGACTGCGCCTATACGGCGTCATGAGCAGCGGACGGTCGACGGGTCTTTGGCATCGACGAGCATCGAGCGGCTGCTTTCGGGGATTTCGACACCGCCAACGGACGACGGCCTATGTCCGCAGCACCTCTAAAAGCGGTCGGTGGCGATGCGATTCTTCGGCTGCCTGTATGACCGGTTGTGGCCGGGACGAGCCAAAGCGGAGTTCAAGTTGGCCGCCGCAAACCAGTCATCCAAGGCGGGCCAGCAGGGAAAATTCCGAGCGGATCACCAGGGGCCGGTTATGGCCGAGTGCCGGTAGCCACGATGGGCAGCTTTGGCGACATCTATCGGGTGCCCGGCCGGGGGCTTGACTACACACGCCCGAGGGCCGTGTCGTCAATGTGCTGAGCCAACTTGTTTGACGGTCGCCACCGGCCACCCTGGGCAATGAAGCGCGACGCCGCGTCGAGGACACGGTCGTCGTCGCTGGGCACGGCGAATACACGGTCCAGCGCCGACTCTGCAAGTGCCCGCTGCTGATTCTGAAACCGCGTTGTGTCCAGACGGCCGGCCTCGTCAAAGCCGACGACGAAGTACACCCGCCGGACCACCTGGACTGGCCGACGGTCCGCAAGCTGAACGAGGATCTCCGCCATCCGCACGCGATGGCCAGCCAGCGCAGGCATGGTGTGGTGCTGCGGATCGCGCAGCAGCCGCTCAAAGATCGCGTTCCTCAGCCGGACAAGCCTGTCCTCGTCGTCAACGATGAACCTGCGGCATCCGATCCTCACCGATCGCTCTCCCGACCTCAGCTCGCCGTGTCCGGCCGCTCGCTGAGGTCCCAGAGCGTGCCTTGCCAGTTCGAGATACGGCCTTCGGCCTGGCAGCGCGGGCAGTGCCAGACGATGGCGTCGTCCTGG
>Ga0105090_10002017_pt1 | contig 11199 bp, 10 predicted proteins | sample PPLLak3March2015_FD_79110 | JGI IMG/M metagenome (GOLD analysis project Ga0105090, IMG submission 79110) | Freshwater sediment microbial communities from Prairie Pothole Lake near Jamestown, North Dakota, USA - PPLs Lake P7 Core (1) Depth... | ecosystem: Environmental > Aquatic > Freshwater >... | reverse complement strand
TCGCGCGACACGCCCAGCGTCTCGGCGGCGGAATAGAGGTAGAGCCCGTGCCCGCCCTCGTCCTGGATCTTCGCCATCAGGATCGCCTTGCGCTTCAGCGTCGGCGCACGCGTCACCCAGTTGCCCTCGGGCAGCATGCCGACGATCTCCGAATGCGCGTGCTGCTGGATCTGACGGACCAGCGTCCTGCGGTAGGACTCGGGCATCCAGTCCCTGGGCTCGACCTTGACGTCGGCGTCGATGCGGGCCTGGAACGACCGCTCCTCCGGCGACATCTCCGCGACGCCCTTCACCTGCCGGACGCCGGTCTCGACCATCTGCGCGTACATGCCGATCCTCCCGCAACGATGCGTTGCTTCAACCTGCCACGTCGGGGTCAGGTGGCCACATGATACGTTTCAGTGTATGTTTGTGTAAAGTCTGTATCATATTGACCCGATGCCCGCCGCTGCCGACGCCGCCGTCGCCCGCTGGATCCGCCGCGAGCTCGCCGCGCATCCGCCACGCGCGCGCTCGCTGGTCGTGAGCGTCTGGGGCGACACCCTCGCCCCGCATGGCGGCGACGTCTGGCTCTCGACGCTCATTCAGCTCCTCGCGCCGTTCGGCGTCAATGAGCGCCTGGTGCGCACCAGCGTCTTCCGGCTGGCCGCGGACGGCTGGCTCGAGGCCCGCGCGCAGGGCCGGCGCACCCGCTACCGATTGACCGCCGACGGTGCGCGGCGCTTCTCGCTCGCCTACCGGCGGGTCTACACGCCGCCGTTCGGTCCCTGGGACGGCGCGTGGGAGCTCGTGGTGCTTCCCGGCGACGCCGTGCCGGCGGGCGAACGGCGTCGCCTGCGCGACGAGCTCGCGCTGTCCGGGTTCGCGGCGCTTGCGCCGGGGGTGCACGCGCGCCCGCAACGGCCGCGCGACGCCGCCGGCGCGGCTCCGACGCTGCCGTCGCGCGCGATCCACGTCGTGGCGCGCGACCTGCCCGATGCGAGTGGCGCTTCGCTTGCCGCGCAGGTCGAGGACGCCTTCGCACTGGCGACACTCGCCGTCGACTACCGCGCGTTCCTCGGGCGCTTCGTGTCCGTGGCCGCGGCATTCGGCCGCGCACAGGGTCCGTCTCCGGAGCAGGCGTTCGTCGTGCGCACGCTGCTCGTGCACGGCTACCGGCGGGTACGGCTGCGCGACCCGCAGCTGCCGGCCGCACTGCTGCCCGCCGCATGGCCCGGCCGCGCGGCCTACGACCTGTGCCGCGACGTCTACCGGGCCGCGGAACCGCTCGCCGCGGCGCATCTCGCCGCCGTGCTCGCGGCGGACCGTGAGCCGCTGCTGCCGGCGCTGCCCGAGTTCCTCACCCGGTTCGAACCGTCCTAGCGAGCGCCGGAGAGGCGAAACGCCGCCACCGGCTTCTCAAACCCCTTCAGCGTAAGCGGCGCGAGCGCCTCGAGCGCGAAGCGGTCCTCGAGCGCCGCGGCGGCGCGCCGATCGAGGAGCGTCTGCCCGCCCTTGGCCTCGGCGCACAATCGCGCGGCGAGATTGACGACACTGCCGATTGCCGAATAGTCGACGCGGCCCTCGTAGCCGACGGCACCGAGCGTCGCGTAGCCGCGCCCGATGCCGATGCCGAGACCGAGGTCGTGACCCAGCTTGCGCCAACGCTCCGCGAGCGGCACGAAGCGCGCCTGCATCTCGAGCGCCATGCGCGCGGCGTCGCCGCACGGGTCCTCCGACGGCAGCGGATCGTTGAAGAACACCAGCACGCCGTCACCGGCGAAGTGCGGCACCGTACCGCGATACGCGTCGACCATCGGTCCCATGGCCGCGTGGAACTCTCCGAGCACGCTCATCACGTCCTCGGGCTCGGCGTGATCCGTGAACGCCGTGAAGCCGCGCAGGTCGAGGAAGGCCGCACAGATGTCGCGCCGGTGCGGCGCGAGCAGCGACGCTTCGCCCTCCGAGACGATCGCCTCGGCGACCGGCGCGGAGAAGAAGCGCTTGAGCCGCCCCAGCCCCTCGATCTCGGCAACGCACACCTGCACCCGCGCCTCGAGCGTCGCGTTCCAGTCGGCGAGCTCCGCGGCCTGCCGCTTCACTTCGTCCTGCAGCGCCTTGATCCGCAGCAGCGAGCGCACGCGCGCCATCAGCTCCGGCTGGTGGATGGGCTTTTGCAGGAAGTCATCGGCGCCGGCCTCGATGCCCCGCACCCGCTCTTCGTGCGGGTCGAGCGAGGTGACGAGCACCACCGGCAGCAGCGCCGTCGCCGGATCGGCGCGCAAGCGTCGCAGGACGTCGTATCCGGAGAGCCCCGGCATCATCACGTCGAGCAGCACGAGGTCCGGCGCCTCCGCTGCAACCTTCGTGAGCGCTTCCTCGCCGGAGGCGGCCGTGACGACCCGGTAACCCTTGACGCCGAGGATGTCGGCCAGCAGCTTGACGTTGTTCGGCGTGTCGTCGACGACCAGCAGCTTCGCGGGATCGCCGGTGGGGGCGCGCGGGGTGTCGGTCATGTGTTCGCGGGCTTCTCTTGCAGGGCCTGGCGGACCGCCTCGAGGAACTCCTTGAGGCTGATCGGCTTGCCAACGTACGCGTCGAAGCCGGCCTGCGTGATCTGGCGGCGGTCCTGCTCCATCACCGAAGCCGTCACCGCGAGCACCGGTATGCCCGACGTCCCGGGATCCGCGCGCAGCTGTCGCAGCGCCTCTATGCCGCTGATGCCGGGCAGCTGGATGTCCATCAGCACGAGGTCCGGCCGGTGCTCGCGGGCGAGGCGCACGCCCTCCTCGCCCGTTGTCGCCTCGAGCGTCGCGTATCCCCGTACCTGCAGCACGTCGCGCGCCAGCTTCATGTTCTTTTCGTTGTCCTCGACGATCAGGATCGTGCTCATGGGTAGTCCTCACGCATTGCGCTCGGGCGACGGCGCGTCGCGCCACGGAATCGTGAACGTGAAGGTCGAACCCTTGCCGGGCTCGCTCTCGACCGTGATCGTTCCGCCGTGGAGGCCCACGAAGCGCCGGGCGAGCGCGAGGCCGAGCCCCGTCCCTTCCTGCTTCTTCGTGTAGTCGTTGCCGACCTGGCGGAACTCCTCGAACACCAGCTTCTGGTCCTCGGCCGCGATGCCGATGCCGGTGTCGCGTACAGCCACCTCGAGCGCGTCGGGCGTGCGCCGCGCGATCACGTCGACGCGGCCGCCGTCCGGGGTGAACTTCACGGCGTTGGAGAGCAGGTTCAACAGGATCTGCTTGAACTTGCGCTCGTCGGCGATCACCTCGTCGACAGCGGGGTCGACGTCCTTGCCCAGCGCGATGCCGTGCCGTTGCGCGCGCTCGCGGATCAGCGTCATCGCGTTGTCGATGGAATCGGGAATGCGGAAGCGCGTCGCCTCGAGCTCCATGCGCCCCGCCTCCACCTTGGAGAGGTCGAGGATGTCGTTGATGAGCTGCAGCAGGTGCCGCCCAGACGAGTGGATGTCCCTCAGGTACTCGTCCTGCTTGTCGTTCACCTCACCGAACATGCGCTCGAGCAGCACCTCGGAGAAACCGATGATGGCGTTGAGCGGCGTGCGCAGCTCGTGCGACATGTTGGCCAGGAACTCGCTCTTGTGCTTGTTCGCGATCTCGATCTGCCGGCTCTTGTCCTGGATCTCGCGGAACAGGCGGGCGTTCTGGATCGCGATCGCGGCCTGGTCGGCGAAGGTCCGCAGCAGCGCGATCTCCTTCTCGGAGAACGCCCCCGGGAAGTCGCGGCAGACGATGATCGAGCCGATGCCGCTCCCCTCCCAGAGCATCGGCGCGCCCATCACGGCACGCATTCCCATCGCTTCCCACCCGACGCGCGCGAGCGGTGGCACGTCCGGGTCGTGCTCGATGTCCGAGAAGTGGATCAACTGGCGCCGCAGCACCACCCGGCCCGTGGCGGACGTGTCGTCGAGCGGGAAGGGGTAGATCTGCTCCAGCTTCTCGCGGCCGGGTCCGTGGTAGGCCGCGAGGTGGACTCGGCCATCCTCGCGGATCAGGTTGATCACGCCCACCCTGCCCTCGAACAGCCGCTCGCAGCTCGCGAGAATCTTCTCGAAAACAGGTCCCGTGTCGGCGATCGAGCTCGAGATCGCCGACAGCACCTCGCCGGATGCCTTCTGCTGCTCGAGCGCCTCGCGCGTCTCGTTGAACAGCCGGACGTTCTGGATCGCGATCGCCGCCTGGTCGGCGAAAGTCCGCACCAGCGCCACCGCGCGGTCGTCGAACGCCCGCACGGACCTGCGGCGCAGCACCATCACGCCGACTGCCTGCGACTCGCGCATCAGCGGCACTACCAGGATCGTGTGGAATCCCTCTTCGCGCGCGACCCGGGCGCCCTCGGGGAACTCGCGGGCCGCCTCGGGCGCGACCAGGTCGACGACGTGCACCGGTGCACGGTCGACGTAGGCCCGGCCGGCGACGAACCTGCGGTCGATCGGAACGGGCTGCATCTCGCCGCCGAAGCGGACCGGCCCGGACGACGCGGTGTGCACCAACGCATTCCCGTCAGCGACGAGTATGCGCACGTCGTCGGCGTCGCAGAGGCGGGCCGCGCGGTCGGCGACGCCTTGCAGCACCGGCGCGACGTCCGTCGGCGAGCTCGCCATCGTGCGCAGCACCTCGCCGATCGCCGTCTGCCGGTCGAGCGCCTCGCGCGTCTCGTTGAACAGGCGCACGTTGTCGATCGCGATCGCCGCCTGGCGGGCGAAGGTCTCGATCAGCGCCACCTGATCCGGCGAGAACAGGCCCGGCTCGGAGCGGTAGACGAAGATGCCGCCATACGCGATGTCCTCGCGCAGCAGTGGCACGGCAAGCACCGCGCGCATGTCGAGCTTGCCGATGTTGTCCCGCGCGTCCGGGAACTCGGTGTCGACCACGGCCTGCACGTCGGCGAAATGGACCGTCTGACGGTCGATGACGGCGCGGCCGGTGATCGACGTGCGCTTGAGCGGCACCGCCGTGGCCACGAGCCGGCGGACCGGATCGCTCGCGAAGTCGGCCCGCGAGTGCAGGTCGGCGCCCTCGATCATCATCACGCGCGCATACGGCGCCTCGCACAGCCGCGCCGCGCGTTCGGCGACGACCTCGAGCACCGGCTGCAGGTTCGTGGGCGATGCCGAGATCACGCGCAGGATCTCGCTGATTGCCGTCTGCTGGTCGAGCGCGGTCTTGAGCTCGGCGGTGCGCTCCTCGACCTTGCGCTCGAGTCCGGCGTACGACTCGCGCAGCTGCGCGGTCATGTGGTTGAACTGGCCGGCAAGCGCTTCGAGCTCGTCGCCGGTGCGCACGTCGATCGAGTGGTCGAGCTGTCCCGCGCCGATGCGCTGCGCACCCTCCTGCAGCGTGCGGATCGGGCGCGCCATGCCGCGCGCGAGCACGAGCGCGCCGAGCGCCGAGATCACGAGGCCCGCGAGGAGCAGGAGCGCCGTGCGCAGGATCGACGCGTTGAGCTTCGCGTATACCTCGGCCACGGGCTGCTCGACGAAGACCTCCCAGCCGAGCATCGTGATCGGTGCGACGGCGGTCAGCACCGGTTTGCCGGCGAGATCCACGGACTCGCTAGCGGGCTCGACCGGAATGGCACCACCGACCACCGCCTTCACGTGCGGGAGCCCCGAGAGATCCGTCTTGCGCAGCACGAGCCCGATGTCGGGGTCGGCGACGAGGTAGCCGTTCGCGTCCACGACGTACGCCTTGCCCTTGTCGCCGACCTTGATCCGGGACACGACGTCCCAGATGAACTTGAGGTTGACGTCGCCGACCGTCACCGGCCCGCCGACGCTCGAACGGATCGCGATCGTCATGTACGGCTCGGTCTCCTTGCGGAAGTAGACCGGGCCGAACCAGGGCTTGCCGCGCCGCGCTGACGTGAACGCGGGCTCCAGCGAGCGATCCTTGCCCGAACCGATCGCGTCCATGCCGAGCCGCGACACAGCGATCCGCTCCCGGCCGTCCGGACCGATCAGCGCGACGTCGGTCACCTCGGGTGCCTGGCGCAGCAGCTTCAGGAACTCGACACGACGCACCTCGAGGTCCGCGGCGTCGAGCTGCGGCAGCGACGCGAAGGCTAGCTGCTGCTCGATCTGCCGCACGTACTGCTCGATGCGGGATGCCGCCGCGACCGCCTTCTCCTGCTGCACGGCGGCAAGTGCCGCCTTGTTCTCCTGATAGCTGAAATAGAGGCTCAACGCGCCCGACGCGAGCAGTGCGCCGCTCACCAGCGACAGGATCAGCAGCAGGTACTTGCGGAACAGCCGGCCCCGCATCGGCGAGGCCATGGCTTCGCCCGCGGCATCCGACGTCCCGCCGATCACGCGTGCGCGATCATCCATCGACGGCCGTCTCCGTCACTGGATCACCTCGTCCGCCCGCGCGAGCACGTTCGCCGGGATCGTGATGCCCAGCGCCCTTGCGGTCCTCGCGTTGACGATGAGCTCGGTCTTGGTCGGCAGTTCGATCGGCAGCTCGCCGGGCTTGGCCCCCTTGCGGATCTTGTCGACGTAAACGGCCAGTCGACGATAGACCTCCGTTGTCACCGGACCGTAGGTCATCAGGTTGCCCTTATGCGCGAACGGCGCCCACCCGCCGACGACGGGAATCCGGTGCTCCAGCGAGAACGCGGCGAAGCGCCCCGCGAAGCCGAGCGTGAAGCCGTCGGCGAACGCGAGGACCGCATCGTCGCGCCCGCGCGCGATGGCCGCGAGCGCGGTCTCCAGCGCCGCCGCGGCGTTCACGGGAAAATAGTGCACTTCGAGCCCGAGCTTGGCCGTCGCCTCGCGCGCCGCCGCGAGCTCGCGGTGCTCGCCGGGGTGCTGGGGATTGGCAACCAGCGCGACGCGCCGGACGCCGGGCACGGCCTCCTTCAGCAACTCCAGGCGCTTGCCGACCAGCGCGAGCGTGAACAGCGTGATGCCGGTGAGGTGTCCACCCGGCCGCGCATAGCTCTCCGCGATCTTCGCGTCGACCGGGTCGGCGCTGATACTGAACACTGTGGGCAGCTTCACGCCGGCGCGAACCAGCGGAAAGAGCGCTAGCCCTCCGCTGGCGACCACGACGTCGGGCCGCGAGCCGACGATCTGGCCTGCCAACTGGCTGACGCGATCGCCCGAGCCGTCGCCCGACCAGACATCGATCGTCACGGACTTGCCCTCGACATAGCCCAGCTCGAAGAGGCCGGTGCGGAAGGCCTCGAGGTTGGGCGACGGCGCATCCTTGCGCTCGGTCGTGACCCACGCTATGCGGAAGGGCGCATTCGACTGCGCTCGCGCCAAAGTCGGCGCCGACAGCGGAAGCGTCGCGAGGACGAGACAGAGCCTTCGTCGGTTCATTGGATCACCTCGTCCGCACGCAGGAGCAGCGACAGCGGCAACACGATGCCTTCCGGCGCGATGAGAATTCCGGTCACGTTGCCGCCGGGACGTGCGAGGTTTGTCACGGTACCCGTCGCGACAGGATCGAAGTTGCCGTAGAACACGATCGGAAGCGTGCCTGTCGCCTGCGTCGCCGCGCGAGTCGCCGTCGCACCGAGCTTCCAGATGCGCCGGGGATCCTGAGAACGCGACGCGGTCGCCGCGCCGAGCATCACGTCCCGCCTGCGCATCATCGGCCCGCCGTGCTTCGCGTCCTCGCCACCAGACCCCCTCCCGGCGCGAGCACGTCGCGCGCGGACGAAGAATACGCCAATGGATGACACCGGCAAGCCGGGAGGCGGCCAGCGTGCGGGTAACCCGGCGCACCGAACGAACCGCAAGCGCGTTTGTTGACCGACCACAGAACGCATCCGGAGGGTGCGGCGTAGTCTTGACCGAATGGACGGCCGGTACGTGGAGTGCCGGCTCTCGAACGGGAGGTCGCGATGAAGCCTCTGTATGCCGGACTCGGCGTGATGCTCGCCCTCGGCCTCGTCATTGGTCCTGCGGCTGCCGACGAGCGGCAGCCCGCGAAGGTATACCGGATCGGGTTCCTCTCGTTCTCGCCTGCTCCACCGGAAGCGGAGCGCACGCCGCAGCAGTGCCCGACGAAGGGTGGCGTGAACTGGGAGCCCATGATCGAGAGCTTTCGGGAACACGGCTACGTGCCAGGCCGCAATCTCGCCATCGAGTGCCGGTATCCCGAGGGGAAGGAGGATCGTGCCCGGACGCTCGCGGCGGAGCTCGTCGACATGAAGGTCGACCTCATCGTCGCCGTGTCCACGCTGAACGTACGCGCGGCGAAGGAGGCCACGAGCACGATCCCCATCGTCATGGCGGGCGTGATCGACCCGGTGCGGCGCGGCCTGGTGGCGAGCCTCGCCCGGCCCGGTGGCAACGTCACGGGGCTGGCAGAAGACGCCGGGACGGAGATCGTCGGCAAATACCTGCAACTCGTCAGGGAGATCGCGCCCCGCATCTCGCGGGTGGCCGTGCTCGCCTATCTGCTGGATCCACCCGAGCGCGTTCACTACCAGGACATGGAGGCCGCGGCCGCGGCGCTCGGGATGACGCTCAGCTACCACAGGCTGCGCGAGCCGGCGCAGCTGGACGAGGCCTTTGCCGCGATGACGAAGGGAGGCGTGGAAGCGCTCGTGGTCCTGCCGCACCCCTTCATGGGAATCAACGGCAAGCGGATCGTCGACCTCACGGCGCACAGCAGGCTGCCCGCGGTGTTGCCGTTCCGGGAACACGTCGAAGCGGGCGGGCTGCTCACCTACGACGTGGACCGTCGGGCGCTGCGGCGGCGCATCGGTGCCTACGCTGACAAGATCTTCAGGGGCGCGAAGCCCGCCGATCTGCCGGTGGAACAGCCGACCGAGTTCGATCTGATCGTGAACCTGCGGACCGCGAAGGCGCTCGGCATCACGATTCCGCAATCGCTGCTGCTGCGCGCCGACGAGGTGATCCAGTAGCGCGAAGCGATGCGGGCGCGTCAACCCGCCGGCTTGCGCGCCATGGGCTTCAGGAACGTCACGACCTGGGAGTCCGGCGCGTTCTTGGTCGCGCAACTGCCTTCGTCCACGCCGGCGTCGCGCTCTGCTTCATTGAGCAGATTGATGACGTCGACGTAGAACTTCTCCTTGACCATCATCAGCGCGGTCAGTCCGCCATCGTTGCGCGCCAGGACGTCGGCACCGGCCCGCAGCAGAGCTTCCGCCACCGCGGTCTCACCGTAGGCCGCAGCCAGCATCAGCGGACGGATGCCGTAGCCGATAGTTGCTTCGACGCTCGCCCCCGCCTGGATCAGCGTCTCGACGACGTCCGCGAATCCCCGGTCCAGATCCGGGTTGTGGACCGCCTTCGCGAGCGGGCCCCAGCCTCGGGGGTCCGTGGCGTTGACGTCTGCGCCCGCGTCGATGAGTGCGCGCACGACGTCGAGATGGCCCGCATGGGCGGCCCGCATCAACGCCGTCGCGCCGTCGGCGTCGCGCGCATCGCGGTCCGCCCCGGCCGCCAGCAATTCCCGTACGCGCGAAAGGTCGCCGGACTCGGCCGCCTGCAGCAGATGTTGGGACATGGGTCTCGACTATCCGCTCACCCGCAGCGGCTCCTCGTCGTCGTCCTCGTCTTCGTCGTCGTCGGTCCCTTCGTCATCGTCGTCGGGGTCGCCGATCGGGCGCTCGTCCTCTTCGTCGTCATCGTCGTCGATGCCGGGACCGGGACGATGCGCGCGCAGCAGATCCGCCGCGCTCGCGGGAGCGAGCGTGGCGGCGATCGCGGTGGCGAGGACGTCGAGCGACGTCACGTCACTTCGGCGGGATGCGCAGCATCTGTCCCGGATAGATCTTGTCCGGGTGCGTGAGCATCGGCTTGTTGGCCTCGAAGATCTTCATGTACTGGTTGGCGTCGCCGTAGTACTGCTTGCTGATCTTCGACAGCGTGTCGCCGGAGACGACCGTGTAGTACTCCGCCGGCGGCTCGCTCACGGAGACGGTCATCATGTCGTTGACCTTCCCCACGCCCGCGACGTTGCCGCAGCAGAGGATGATCTTCTCCTTGGTCGCCTGGTCGTCGGCGATGCCGTAGACCGTTGCAGCCGACGTGGCGCCGTCGAAGGTGACCGTGAGTCCGGTCGCCGACAGGTTCTGGCCCTTGATGTAGTCGAGGATCGCATCACCCGCGGCCGCGTTGGCCGCGGCGATCTTGGCGGGATCCGCCGGCGCGGCCTGCATCTCGGCCATCGCCGTCTGCGCCTTTCCGCGGCCGAACAGCTTCTCGCCCGCGCTCTTGACGAAATCGATCAGTCCCATGGTCTCTCCTCTTGTTGGTGGGGCCGGGCAAGGGGCGCTGACGTCGCGCACCCGCGAGAAAACTCGCGGACCGTAGCATACACCCGGCCCGTGACAGGTTGTGTCGCGCGACCCTTTGACGTGGGTGAACAAGCACGTGCGTCCGCCGCGTGCGCCGGGGCAAATCCGGCAGCGGTCGTCTGCTAGGATGCTGTCCCGAAATGAGCACGCCCTCGATCGCTGCCGTGGCACCCGGCTCGCTCGCCGCCTGGCGTGTCGCGCTTCGCCCGAAGACCTTTCCCATCGCAGCCGTGCCGGTGTTCGTCGGCACGGCGTTCGCGTGGGCGCAGCATGGCACCTTCGTGCCATGGGTGTTCGTCCTCGCGATCGCCGGCGCGATCCTCGTGCAGGCGATCAGCAACATGCAGAACGACGTCGGCTACACCGTGCGCGGCGGCGAGACAGGCACGCGCACGGGCCTGCCGCGCGCCACCGCCAACGGCTGGCTCTCGGTCCCCGCGGTGCGCGGCGCGATCGTCGCGGCGGTCGTCGCCGCGGTCCTCGTCGGCGCGCCGCTGATGGTCTACCGCGGCTGGCCCGTCGTCCTGATCGTGACTTCGTCGATCGTCGCCGCGTGGGCCTACATGGGCGGCCCGAAACCGATCGCCTATACGCCCTTTGGCGACGTCACAGTGTTCCTGTTCTTCGGACTGATGGCCGTGTGCGGCACGATCTACGTGCAGGCCGGGACGATCGGCACGGCGGGTTGGCTCGCCGGCGTCGCGATCGGACTCCTCGCCGCTTCGGTGCTCACCGTCAACAATCACCGCGACATCGCGCACGACGCGACCACGGGGCGGCGCACGCTGTCGGTCCTGCTGGGCGCCGCCGGTTCGCGAGCCGTCTACCGCACGAGCGTGCTCGGTGCGTTCGCGCTCGTGCCCGCGATCGCCTGGGCCGCCGGCTCGGCGTGGTACCTGCTGCCGCTCGGGCTGC
>Ga0105090_10002013_pt1 | contig 11206 bp, 12 predicted proteins | sample PPLLak3March2015_FD_79110 | JGI IMG/M metagenome (GOLD analysis project Ga0105090, IMG submission 79110) | Freshwater sediment microbial communities from Prairie Pothole Lake near Jamestown, North Dakota, USA - PPLs Lake P7 Core (1) Depth... | ecosystem: Environmental > Aquatic > Freshwater >... | reverse complement strand
TGTGGGTTCTCCGCACAGCGGCTTCCTCTTCGCGCATTTGCACGATGGGGTCGGACGATGTGGCGGCGGGTGCTTTCTTGGCAGCCGGTTGCTGGGCGTAGGCTGACACGGAAAGGACGGACAGCAGTGCGGTGATCAGTAAGGTGGCAATCTTGTTCATTTTGCGGGTACTCCTGGTTGGGAAATATTGGAAGAACCGTTGGAAGAGCCATTGGAAAAATCGTCCGGGGATGCAGCTGATGTGTCGCGTAGTGCGCAAAGTTGCTGACAATTGCCCCATGGAAGTTTCAGTATAGTCGTTTCATATAAAGGGAAGAAGCTGAGTCAGGTACTCATTCGGCTGACGCTTTGACAACAACGCGTAAAATACGCTGGCAATCCAGACAGTCTCAGCGCTTCAGCCTGCACGCAACCCGCTTTTCAGCCTCTCTTCTCAGCCTATCCTCTCAGCCTCTCTTATCAACCTCTCCTCTCATTTTCATTAAATCAAGGTGATATGCCGCAAGCATTGATCTGGATCAACCGCAATTCAATCCGGCAACAGCCTCGATGTCCGGCCGGATTTTGGCGGCAATCATGGCGGGTCTAGAATGGAAACCAGCATGTCCTCCGCATCCACACTCCGCTCCACCCCCCATTACACCGAACTGACCCGCGTCTGGGCCCGGCTTTATCGTTATAACCATCTTGGCGCCATCGTCGGCTGGGACCGCAACGCGATGATGCCGCCTCAGGGCAACGCGGCGCGCGCCGCCGCCGAAGCCGAGCTTTACGCACTCATCCACCGCACGCGCACCGATCCGAAGCTCGCTGATTTGCTGAAGGCTGCGGAGCAGGAACCGCTCGACGATCTCGCCCGCGCCAACCTGCGTGAAATTCGACGTGACTGGCGCGACGCCAATGCGCTGCCCGAATCGCTGGTTGAAGCCAAAACGCTCGCCGGCGCCAAATGCGAACACGCCTGGCGCAGCCAGCGCCCGGCGAATGACTGGAAAGGTTTTCTCGAAAACTTCCGCGAAGTGGTGAAACTCGCGCGCGAGGAAGCACAACTCCTCGCCGATGACACGGGTCTGACCCGGTATGACGCACTGATGGACCGTTTTGAACCAGGCGTACGCGCGGCTGATATCGACCGCATTTTCGGCGATGTGAAGCAATGGTTGCCCGACCTGATTACTCGCGCGCAGGCAAAACAAGGCGCTGAGAAGGTCATCACGCCGCAAGGCCCGTTTCCGGTGGCGGCGCAGCGCGCATTGAACCAGGACGTGATGACCCTGCTGGGTTTTGATTTCACGGCGGGGCGGCTCGACGAAAGCACGCATCCCTTCAGCGGCGGCGTGCCCGAGGACGTGCGTTTGACCACGCGGTACAGCGATGACGATTTTGCGCGCAGCCTGCTCGGCACCATCCACGAAACCGGCCATGCGCGATACGAACAGAACCTGCCGCGAGACTGGCTGGGCCAGCCGGTCGGCACGGCGCGCTCGTACGGTGTGCACGAAAGCCAGAGCCTGTCTTTTGAAATGCAGCTTGCCCGCAGCCGCGCCTTTGTCGGCCTGCTGGCGCCGCTGCTGAAAAAACATTTTGGCGACCAGCCGGCGTTTGATCCGGACAACCTGTACCGGCTGTGGACACGGGTGAAGCCGGGTTTAATCCGCGTCGATGCCGACGAAGTGACTTATCCGGCCCATGTCATCCTGCGGTACGAGATTGAACGCGCACTGGTCGAAGGCGATATCGAGCCCGACGACATCCCCGCGCTGTGGGATGAAAAAATGCAGACTCTGCTCGGACTCGACACCCGCGGCAACTACAAGGACGGCTGCCTGCAGGACGTGCACTGGACCGAGGGCGCGTTCGGTTATTTCCCCAGCTACACGCTGGGTGCGATGTATGCTGCGCAATGGTTTGCCGCGATGCGCCGCGCCACGCCGGATCTTAATGCGCGTATCGCGGCTGGGGATCTCAAGCCGGTATTTGCCTGGATGGGCGCCAATATCTGGTCACAGGCCAGCCTGCTGGAAACCCCGGAACTGGTACTGCGGGCCAGCGGCGAGGCGCTGAATCCTGCACTTTTCCGCAAGCACCTGGAGTCGCGCTACCTGACGGAAAGTTAATGGCTGCGCCGCACCAGCTGGCTACTTGACCAAGGTCAACGGCACGTTGATGAGGTGCAGCACCCGGCTCGCCACCGAACCGAGCACCAGATTGGCGATCTTGCCCAGCCCGCGTGTACCCATCACCACTTGCGTGCAGCCACTTTCAGTGACCATCTCGGCGATGGTCTCGCCCGGGTCACCGCAGGCGATGCGTTGCTCGTAGGGGGTGCCGGCATCCGCAAAACCTGCTCTGCGGCGACAAGCCTCTGTTCGCCGGCCCGCTGGCGTATGCGTTGCACCTCATCTACGGTGACCAGCGGTGAGACTTCGCCCGACATCATCTGAGGCTGAACATTCAGCAGCAAGGCGGACCGTGCGAGTCCGGCCCTGATCAAGCTGCTGCATGCACGGCTGCACGCAGTGCAGCCGGCAAGCCGTCAACCGGAACCAGGATGCGACCCGGGGTGTCCGCCAGGGCTCAGCGCACGATCAGCACGGGCGTGCGTGCAGCCGCCAGTGTTTTCTGCGCAACCGATCCCAGCAGCAGGTCGGACATGCCACCGCGTCCATGGGAGCCCATGACGATAAGGCTGCTGTGATTGCCGCGGGCATGGTTTGCAATCCGCTCACCGGGATCGCCCGTAGTGTGCAAGTACTTGCATTTAATCTGCGCCTTGGTGATCAAGCGCCGAGCCCCCCGCATGGCCTGCTCGAATTCCACCTTACGGTGTTGATCGACTGCCGTGCGTCCGATCATTGCTGCGAGCCGCGGTGGTGGCACACTGATATGCATTAATGTCAGGCGGGAATCGTTTGTCAGCTGTTTGCGGTGCCGCAGCAGATAGGCAAGAGCCCTGCGCGAGTGGGCGCTGCCATCGATCGCGACCAGCACTTCACCATGCGCTGGTGGCAGCGTTCCTTCTCGAACCACCAGCAGTGGCGTTTTGCATCCGGCAATCACTGCCTGCACCACGGAACCCAGGAGCAGGTTTCTCACTGCCCCCAAGCCCTGGCAACCCAGTACCACGAGGTCAGCTGAAATGGATTGGGCATGACGGACAATTTCGAGGCGGGGGTTGCCCATCAGGCTGATCGGCTTGTAGGGAATGTCGCGGGCGTCGAGCAGTTTGCGTACGGGTTTGAATGCAGCCTCAGTCTTGCTGCGATAGTACTCGTTCACCACGGCTTTACCTACGGCGGCCGCAGGACGCGGCGGTATGCGCCCGACGACATGCAACAAGTGGATTTCTGCGTTTGGATCCGCGGGCCACAGTCGTTCGGCGACATAACGCGCAGCATTCAGTGCGTAAGCACTGCCATCAACAGCAAGCAATATTCTCATCGGCCCCCCTGAATTAAAAGAATATATGTCGACTATCGTAAAAAGGAATACATGCCGACTATCTTTATATTGGAGTTGGCCTGCGCTACAGAAGTTCCCGGGCATCGTCATTCTTGCAGCCAAAGCTGCCGGCGTTTGCTTTAGTTCCGCGCCGCTTGTTCCGGACCTCGCGATGGTTACACAATCTGTTATTTTGAATTCTGGCGGGTCATCGGCCGCGTGAAGCTGATCTGGATCAGTACCATGGTGCTGTTAACAGACCTCTTGAATTTAACTGACGGCATCGTCAGGGCAGAGTGTTTTCTGTTTTCGCAAATTTGTTTCGGGAGCATCTCTGGCGATGTTACTGTCAAAATGATAATAAAAAATAACATGAACCGTGAAATGAACGGTAAACAGGCAGGGGAAAGAAGACAAATCATGAACAGAAAAATCCCGGGCATCGCCGTAGTCGCAACACTTCTGGTTGCCGTCATCGCCGTAGCCGCGCCCGATGTATTCCGCGCGCCAGTGAAACTGCGCGAGGTCAGTACCAGCCTGTGGGCGGAGCCTTTCAAAGGTGTTACCACCGATGGCAAGGTCGTGCCGGGGCTTTTCGCTCTGGCGCAGACCGGCGTTTCGACCGAACCGGTGCGCGAGGCTGCAGCGGCGTTTGTGGCAAGCCTCAATCAAGCGCAGCGCAAAAAAACCCTGTTCCCTGTTGAGGATGAAGAGTGGCGACGCTGGGACAACCGCCACTTCGCGACGCGCCAGGGCATGGGTTTTTTTGAAATGTCTGAACCCCAGCGCCGGCTTGCACTCGAGCTGATGCGCGAGAGCCTCAGTGCCAAGGGCCTGAAGCAGACCCGCGACGTGATGAACCTGAACGGCACCCTCGGCGAACTGACCGGGAATTTCGCGGAATACAGCGAATGGTTCTACTGGATCACCGTCATGGGCGAACCGTCCGCGACCCAGCCCTGGGGCTGGCAGCTCGACGGCCACCACGTGATCATCAATTATTTCGTGCTTGGTGATCAGGTGGTGATGACCCCGGTGTTCATGGGCTCCGAGCCGGTCAGGGCCGAGAGCGGAAAATTCAAGGGCACCGAAATCATGCAGGCGGAGCAGGACAAGGGCCTCGCGCTGATGAAAGCGCTGAATCCTTCGCAGCAGGCCGCCGCACGCATCCGCAAGGACAAGTCCGGAGAGGATCTGCTGAGCGCGGCGTACAAGGACAACCTGGTGCTGGATTACACGGGTATCCGTGCCGCCGAATTGAATGCCGCGCAACAGGTGCAACTGCTCGGTGTCATTGAAGAGTACGTGAACAACATGAAAGAGGGGCACGCGCGGGTCAGGATGTCAGAGGTGCGCAAACACCTGGATGAAACCCGGTTCGGCTGGATCGGCAGCACCGAGGCGGACGGCGTGTTTTATTACCGCATTCAGAGCCCGGTGATCCTGATCGAGTTCGACCACCAGCGGCCGATTGCGCTCGCCCGGTCAAACACTCCTACGCGCAACCACATCCACACGATGGTGCGCACGCCCAACGGCAACGACTACGGCAAGGACCTGCTGCGGCAGCACCACCAGAAACACAAACACTGAGCGGGGGTGGGAGGCACTCCCTGCAGGCGAATACACCGCTCCGGCTTATTTGTCCTGCGCCCGCGAACGCGCGAGCATGGTCTGGGTGTTGGGCACATGCAACAGGTGCGCGATTTTGCGCACAAAATGATCTTCATAAAGATCAAGCTGACCGTGGGCATACGAAATTCGCCACAGGTGCTCAATCAGCGCCACCCGCTGTCCCATCGAAAAATCGCGCTTGATCACTGCCACCTGCGCGAAATACGAAGTCAGCCCGTCCTTGTCTCGCGACTCCCTGAGCAGAGCCGCACATGCAGCGGCGTCGAGATCGAAAAGATCGGCGAGCGCGTGTTCCGCCGCCGCGTATTCCGTGGCCTGTGATTCAAGGTCAACCCGCGTGGATTCATTCAGCAGTGTCGCCACCGCGAGTTGGAGATGACGGCGTTCAAAGCCGGGCATGGCGACATCACTGCCCGATGCATCAAGCAGGCGTTTCAGGGATTTGAACATGTGCAGTCAGTCAGCGGATCAGGATGTGGAAATGTATGGACCGCCGCAATGAAAGTTTGTTGCGACGCCGGATGGCCCGAAAATACCATGAAGCCGCGCGTGACCGCCTTTTGAAGGCCGTAATGATCCGGGCCCTAACGGGAGCGGCTGGTTTTCACGAATTCAAGTGAGGCCTGGAACAGATCAAGATCCTTTGCATAGTCAGCTGGATTGGCGCGGTCGATCTGTATCCATTCCCGCGTGGCCGCCATGCCGCCGGGTTGAAACGGGCTGATGTTGTCCCGGGAGAAATGCACTTCGGTCGCCATGGCGGCGGACAGGCGCACGCCGACACCGCTGCCGCTGATGCACGCAAACATCTTGTCGCTGACGAAGTAGGCATCAAGGCCGTTGATCTTCCTTGCGCTGACGCCGGGGAGTTTGAGCAGCAGGTCGTCGATCTGTGTCTTGGGGCTGGGCTTCAGGGTGTCCATGGTGGTCGGCGCTGATCCGGGATAGTCGTGATTGGATGGCGGATTATAAACATCCCCGCAACCATCCGGCACAGCGCAGGCAACATCGTTGCCGGGCGTTACGTTTGTAACGATTGCTTACACCATTGCGCGGAACGAGCCCGGCCGCCGCCACTCTCATGAACACTGCCCCCCATATCGGGCGGACAGCAAGTTGTTAAACCATCTCGGAGGTAGTGATGAACAAGTTAATGATGAGTGCATTGATTGCAGCCGGATTTGCCACTGCCGTGCCGCTGACCATGGCGCAAACCGCCAACCCGGCGCCCGGTGCTGTGCAGGGCCAGCACGCAAAACGTTTCCACCATGACAAACAGGCGTTCAGCCTGCCCAGCGAACGTGTTGAAGCGCGCCTCGCCTACATCAAGACCGCGCTGAAAATCACCGATGCGCAGCAAACACAATGGGATGCCTATGCCGGTGTGGTGCGCAAGCAGGCGAAGGAAGCCGACGCGCGGATGCAGGAACGTCGCGCAAAAATGGCGGCCAACACCGAACGCAAGCGCCCGACCGCCATTGAGCGCCTGGAGCGCAGGCAGGCCTTCATGGCCACGGCTTCGACGCGTATCGGTGAGCGTCTCACCGTGCAGAAACCGCTGTATGCGGCGTTGTCACCCGAACAGCAGCAAATTGCTGACAAGGTGTTCGCAGGCCGTGGTGGAAAACATGGCAAACGCGGGGGCGGTCACGGCGGTCACGGCAGGGCGTAACAACGGGCCTGCACAACGGGCTTAAACAACGGGCGAAGGTACACCGTTGTCACCCGGCAACAAGAAAACGGGGGTAGCGCAAGTTGCCCCCGTTTTTTTTGCACCAGGCGCTCGTTGCGGACGTCATTAACAAACACTTACAAAATCCCCCGCGACAGCGGGGCATCACTCCCTGTCAAATAGGCTGCAAGGAGGACCTGAACATGAACAAACCAGTCCAGTTGATCGTGATTGTTTCCGCACTGACGGTGCTCGGCGGATGTGTGGCGGTACCGGTGCAGCCGGGCTACTACGAGCCGGCCCCCGTGGTGTACGTGCCTGCACCGGCTTATTACGGCCCGTCCATCAGCTTCGGCATCTACGGTGGCGGTGGCGGTGGCGGAGGCCACAGGCATTACCGTGGTGGACGATACGGCGGCCATCGAGGCTACCGTTAAAGCTGCTTATCCGGATCGTTGATGCCGAAAGAGTCAGGAGGACAAAATGCGCTACGCAATCGCAGGTTTATCGATGCTGCTGGGCTTGTTGTCCATGGCCACGCCGGCCATGGCCCAGGTCAGCGTCAGTGTGTCGATCCCCGGCGTGAGCATCGGCATCCACCAGCCATCGTATCCGGATCTCGTGCTGGTGCCGGGTTCGCCGGTGTATTACGCACCGCAGGTTCAGGCGAATTATTTCTTTTACGACGGCCTGTACTGGGTATTTCAGGATGACAACTGGTACGTGAGTTCCTGGTACAACGGACCGTGGGACCTGGTCGAGCCGGACGACGTACCGCTGTTTGTGCTGCGTGTGCCCGTGCAGTATTACCTGCGTCCGCCGGTGTTTTTCCATACCTGGATCGTTACCGCGCCGCCGCGCTGGCATTACCACTGGGGCCCGCGCTGGACGCGTTACCACCACGGCTGGGATCACTGGGATCGCCACGCGATTCCAGCCCCCGCGCCGTTGCCGGTGTACCAGCGGTACTATCGCGGCGACCGTTATCCGCACCGCGAGTACCAGCGCGTGATCCGCCACGAGCATTACCGTTACCAGTCGCGTGACCAGGTCGTGCGCCGGCATGAGCAGCAGCGCGCGGCGCCGCGGCTGCAGGGACATGCGCAAGCGCATAACTTCCCGGCGCAGTCCCGCTCCGATTCCCGGCAAGAACAACGGCCGCAACGCGATCACGAAGAGGCTCAACGTTCGCACAGGGATCGCGAAGAAGTTCAACGTTCGCAAAGGACACGCGATGAAGCTCAACGATCGCAAAAGGCTCGCGAAGAAGCTCAACGTTCGCAAAGATCACGCGAAGAATTGCGGCAATCCGAATCGCGGCAAGTAATGACGCAACAGCGGCCGCAACAGCAGCCACAACAACAGCCGGAGCAGCGCGGCGTGCCGGAGCAGGCACAGCGACTGCAACGGCAGGAACCGCAGCGGCGGATGCAGGCCCCCGTGCAGTCCACACAGAACCGCCCGGATGTTCTGCGTCCGCAGCCACAACGTGAGCAGCGTGAACGCGGGGAGTCACGTAAACCGGAAGGCATGTATGTGCTGCCGCAGCAACGCGCAGCCGTGCTGCAGGAGCGGCAGCTACAGCAACAGAGGCAGCAACGGCGGCAGGAAGCTCCGCAGGCACAACAGGCGCCGCGGCCGCAGCGAGTTCAAGCGCCGCAAGGCAGAGGGGATATATCCCAACCCCGGGCCGGTGCCGAACAGCGTCAGGGCCCAAGGCCTGATCGCGGCCAGGAGCGCGGCCGTGACCGGGGACAGGGCCGCGGATAACGATTAATGCCGCATCTGGCGCGGGAAACCATGCATGGCTCTCCGCTGGCAGCGCAGGACCTCTCACCAGCAGCAGTGATGCCCTGAGCCGCCAGCGGCACGTGCTAAGGGTGAATCGGTGGGCTGGAACTTTACGCCGAAGTCGCGCTAAGATGTCCGGCCCCGGGCCCTGCCCGTGACGATTGGCGAGGAGGCTGCATGGAAACGCTGTACAAATGGCGGGTGCAGGAAAAAGACAAACGCGGCCGTTTGCGCTGGCGCCTGGTCAGATCGCCGATGACGGAAGACACTGCGCGTTTCTGGGCCGCCAACAACAACAGGACCATCGAACGCGTCGATACACCCGTGGCACAGCAAGTCGTTGTGCGGCCCGTTGCCGGATCCGGGAAAGCCGCGACCACGGATTGTTGAACTCCGGGCGGTGACTCTTCGCCGCCATAAAATAACAATAAAAACAACAGGTTATGAGGCATCGCTTGGCCGGCATCGCTGCCGATGGTGTGCCTCGCAATCCGAAGTTTTAATCCGCATCACACCACGGAAGGAAACCCCGCATGGCCCTCATCGAACAAAACGTCATGGTCACCACCAAACATGGCCGTTGCCCCGCGTTCGCTGCTTGTCCTGACGCACCGGGCAGATTCCCCGGCATCATTTTCTACATGGACGCCCCGGGGTTTCGCGAAGAGCTGTGCAATATGGCGCGACGCATCGCCAAACACGGCTACTTCTGCCTGTTGCCCGACATGTACTACCGGCTCGGCACCTGCCGCTTCGACATCCCGCGCCGCAATGACGCGATGTCCGCGGTGATCAAGGCCGCGATGAACAGCCTCAGCAATGCCGATGTCACCGACGACACCGGCGCATGGATCGCGTGGCTGGATGCCCAGGACAAGGCCGCGCCGGGTCCGGTCGGCAGCGTCGGCCATTGCATGAGCGGCCGCTACATCACTACGGCGGCGGCGCGTTTCCCGCGCATGAAAGCCGCCGCTTCTCTTTACGGCGTGGGCATCGTCACCGACAAGGAAGACTCCCCGCACAAACTGCTCGGCGATATAAAGGGTGAGCTCTATTACGGCTTTGCCGAGAAGGATGCCTCGGTGCCGGCACAGGAAGTCACCGACCTCGCTGCTGCGCTGAAAAAGGCCGGCACCCGGCACACCCTCGAAACGCTGCCCGGCACCCAGCATGGTTTCTGTTTTTCCGAACGCGCGGTTTATAACCCGGTTGCGTCTGAACACACCTGGGACTGCGTGTTTGACCTGTGGAACCGCAATCTGAAAAAGAACTGACCGAAAAGAACTGCACGACAACCGCAAGGAAAAACCATGAGTCACCACGAAGCTGTCACGGGCAGCTGCCTCTGTGGCGCCGTCTGTTTCGAGATCGCGCCGCCATCCATGATGTTCAAGTACTGCCACTGCACGCGCTGTCGCAAGGCCACGGGTGCCGCGCATGCGGCCAACCTCTTTCTGCCTGCGGGGCAGTTCAAATGGCTGGCCGGCGAATCGCTGCTCAAACATTTCGATTTGCCGGGAGCCAAACGGTTTGCGCTGAATTTCTGCACGCAGTGCGGCTCGCGCATGCCGCACAAAGTCACCGGCACCGAAAACATGTTGATCCCCGCGGGCGTACTCGATGCCACGCCGGATCTCAAACCCGACAGCAGCATCTTCTGGTCATCGAAAGCCGCGTGGTATGTCGAGACGCCGGCGCTGCCGAAGTTCGAGGAATACAGCAAATAAGAAATAGCGGCCGGTTTTTACCGGTTCAACTCTGCCGGGAAGCGGAACGTGCGTTCGGGACCGGCGATCCGGGCCATGTCTTTTTGTGAAAGACCCCATTGGTCAGTACGCCCGGGCGGCCATTTCCAGTCTTCCGGTGCCCCGACTTTGTAGTCGTCGCTGACTTCCTGGACTTCCGCGGTGTACTCGATGACACCGCCAAATGGCGCGATGAAATAGCCGAAGACATTGTTGCCTGGTCCGTGCCGGCCCGGTCCCCATACCACTTCAAATCCCGCATCCCGCATGCGGGCGATCCCGCGCATCACGCCGTCGCAGTCGTTCATCTCGAACGCGATGTGATTGAGCGAAGACACATCCGAGTGTGCGTAAGCCAGCGCGTGATGTTTTTGATTGCAGCGCACGAAGGTCATCGCGCGCGTGCGGTCCGACACCTTGAAGCCCAGCACTTCGACCGCAAAACGATCGCTGGCCGCCACATCGATCGCGTTCATCACGGCATGGGTGATCTGCACCGGTTTGTCGCGTTCGGCAGGCAAGGCCGGTGTTGGCGCCGGTTCGGCGACAAAACGATAGGCCTGCGCCTCGGGGCCCTGCACGATAAAACCCTTGCCGCCCCCCGGCGCGTCGAGCTCGGTGAATGTTTTCACCGGCACGTTCGCGCGGCGCACCCGTTCATGCAGCTGCTCGATTTCCCCGGGTAGACCCGAGAACTCAATCGCGTGCACTGCGGGTACGGAAGCGGACTGAATGGCCAGGATGTATGGGTGCGCGCCGGTGCCGCGGAAAAACCGGGTTTTTCCGCGTGTGCCGGCCGGGATCAGACCCCAGAGCGTTTCCAGGAAGGTGGCCGCGTCATCCACCTGCGGCATGGCCAATTCGACGCTGCGCAGCTTCATGATGCCTTCCGTCAGCTGTCGGCTGCCGGCATTTTGATTTC
>Ga0105090_10002011_pt1 | contig 11219 bp, 10 predicted proteins | sample PPLLak3March2015_FD_79110 | JGI IMG/M metagenome (GOLD analysis project Ga0105090, IMG submission 79110) | Freshwater sediment microbial communities from Prairie Pothole Lake near Jamestown, North Dakota, USA - PPLs Lake P7 Core (1) Depth... | ecosystem: Environmental > Aquatic > Freshwater >... | reverse complement strand
GGAGATCGAGAGCATGGTCGCCTCGAATTTCCCATAGCTCATCGAGTGCGCGAGCAGCGGCCCGAGCACAGGTGTCGCAAGGAGCTTCTGGACAGGCCGGGCGCGGTGGGTCTCGGGGAACAGGCCGCCGTTCAGGAACACCGTGCTCGCGAGACGCAGCCGGCCGTCCCGCTCGCGGGCGAGGAGTTCCTGCGCGACCGTGTCGCCGTAGTCGTGCGCGAGCACGTGCACGTCAGTCACCCCGTAATCGTCGAGCAGCGCCACGCAGAGATCCGCCTGCAGCGCGATCGGATAGTCGACGTGCCGCGGCTTCTCCGACAGGCCGAAGCCGAGCAGGTCGAGCGCGTACACGGAGTGGCGCGCGGCGAGGCGCCGCCACACCCGGCTCCAGTCGTAGCTCGCGGTCGGGTAGCCGTGGATGAGGAGCAGTGGCGGCAGGCCCGGCGTGACGGCCGTCCGCACGAAGACGCGGTGGCCCAGGAGCCGGCGCGTCTCTCCGCCGCTGATCCATTCCTGCAGGCGCTGCGAACCGATCACGTTACCTCGCCTCCCTCCCCGCCTGTCGACCGAGCCTGCACAGTATGATGAGTTCCTATTCCGACGGCAGTGTCGCCCTGGTGACCGGCGCCAGCCGGGGCATCGGCCTCGAATTCGTCCGCCAGCTGCTTGCCGAGCCCCGGTTCACGCGGGTGTTCGCGACCTGCCGGCAGCCTGCGCGGGCGGCGACGCTTTCGAGAATCGCAACCGGCGAACCCCGGCTGCGGATCGTGGCGCTCGACGTCGCCGTCGAGGCGCAGGTCGAGGCAGCGGCACGCGAGGTGGCTGCGCAGACCGATCGACTGCACCTCATCGTGAACGCCGCCGGCGTGCTGCACGACGCGACGGCCGGCATGGCGCCCGAGAAGCGGCTCGCCGACGTCCGCGCGGACACGCTGGCGGCGAGCTTCGCGGTCAACGCCTTCGGCCCGCTGCTCGTGGCGAAGCACTTCGAGCGATTGCTCGCGCACCGCGAACGGGCGGTGTTCGCGAGCATCTCGGCGCGGGTCGGCAGCATCGGCGACAATCGCCTCGGCGGCTGGTACGCCTACCGGGGTGCGAAGGCGGCGCAGAACATGTTCACGAAGACGCTGTCGGTGGAATGGGCGCGCTCGCGGCGTAACGTCGTCTGCGTGGCGCTGCATCCGGGCACCACCGACACGGACCTCTCGCGTCCCTTCCAGGCCAACGTCCCGCCGGAGAAGCTTTTCTCCGTCGAGCGCACCGTGCGCCAGCTGCTCGGCGTGATCGACGGGCTCGTCCCCGGCGACACGGGGTGCTTCCTGGCCTGGGACGGCCGCGAGATCCCGTGGTGAACGCGGGAGCCGGCGACGCGCGCGAGCGCTTGCCCGTACTCCATGCCGACGAGCACCTCGTCGTCGTGAACAAGCCCTCGGGCCTGCTGGTGCACCGCTCGCCCATCGACCGGCACGAACGGCGCTTCGCCGTGCAGCTGCTGCGCGACCAGCTCGGCCGCCGCGTGCATCCGGTGCACCGGCTCGACAAGGGCACCTCGGGCGCGCTGGCCTTCGCGCTCGATCGCGAGACCGCGGCAAAGCTCGCCGCCGATTTCGCAAACCAGCGCGTGACCAAGACCTACCTTGCGATCGTGCGGGGCTGGCCCACCGGGACCGGCGCGATCGACTACCCTCTCGAGGCGGTCGGCGACCGATACATGCCCGCGATGGAGACCGGCCCAAAGCCCGCGCGCACGCTGTTCCGCCGACTCGGTACCGTGGAGCTGCCGCAGCGGGTGGATCGCTACCCGACCTCGCGCTATGCGCTGCTCGAGCTGCAGCCCGACACCGGTCGGCGCCACCAGCTACGCCGGCACCTCGCCCACGTGTCGCATCCGATCATCGGCGATTCGACCTACGGCAAGGGCCGGCACAACCGGCTGTTCGCGGAATTCTTCGGCGTGCAGCGGCTGCTGCTCGCCTGCGTGCGGCTCGAGTTTGCCCACCCCGTCACCGGCACGCCACTCTTGATCGACGCGGAGCCGGGAGCGGACTTCACCGCACTGCTCGCGCGGTTCGGCTGGCCGTCGGCGATACCGGCGGCCAGCCGCAACGTCAACCCTGCTTCGCCCTGACCTTCGCCGCTAGCGCGTCGATCTCGGCGTGGCGACCCTTGTCTGCGGCCTCGCGACCGGGGCGCGGCGGCGCCTTCGCCGCCCGCTCGAGGTGCTTCAGGGCGTCGGCGTACCGACCTTCCTCGAACAGGAAGTCCGCATAGAAGTAGTTCGGGTCGATGCCGTTCGGGTTCAGCTCGAGCGCCTTCTGCAGCAGCTTGCGCGCCTTGTCGTCGTCGCCGAAACCGACCGGAAAACCCGGCACGCGGTAATAGAGCGTTCCGAGGCTGGTGTAGGCCGAGCCCTCCAGCGCACCCGGGTCGATCTCGAGCGCCTTCTCGAGATTGCCGCGCGCCTCCTTGGCGAGTCCGAGCGCTCCGAGCCCGCCCTTGGCCCCGGCGTAGCTGCTCTCGATGATGCCCTCCCAGATCAGGGCCTCCGCGCGAGCCGGGTGCTGCTGCGTGAACTGCTCGGCACGCTTCTCGAGCGCCTCGAAGGCCTGGGCGCGCGCATCGCCCGCGGGTGTGTCGTAGTTGACCTTGGCCCAGGCCTGCTGGATCGAGAGCAGCTGCGCGTCGAAGGCAGGATCGCCCGCCGTGGCCGCGTGGGTGGTGCCGAGCGCGAGCAGTGCGCTCGCGGCGAGCAGGAATCGGGAGTGTTTCATCGGTCGGTACCTCATCAGGGTTTGGCGGCGACTGCCGGCGACTCGCCGGCGTAGCGACGGATGACGGGCAGCTGCTTGCGCAGCGCGCCGTCCACGAGACGCGGCAGAACGCCGTTCATGCGCGCAAAGAATTTCTCGGGCCAGCCGAGCACCGCCTCGACGCGGCGGCCGGCGAGCATGTCGCACACGGCCTTTGCGACCAGCTCCGGCGGATCCATGGTCACGCCGAGCTCGTCGTTCATGCGCTCGACGGCCGCGGTGTTGATGCCGGTGCGAGTCGCGCGCGGCGCGAGGTAGCGGACCGTGACGTTCGTGTCGGCGAGCTCGCGCCGCAGCGCCTCGGTGAAGCCGCGCACCGCGAACTTGGTGGCCGAGTAGACCGCGTAGCCCGGGTAACCGATGGCGCCGAACACCGAGCCCGTGTTGAGGATGCAGGCTTCGCCCTGGCGCTGCAGGTGCGGCAGCAGCTCCTGGCACAGGTGGATCGGCGCGAGCAGGTTGATCGCGATCGCGAGGTCGAGCTGCTCGGGCGGCTGGTCGGCGAACATGCGGAAGTGGTTCACGCCCGCGTTGTTGATGAGCACGTTGACCCCGCCGCGCCAGGCCGCGGCGGACGCGCAGAGGCGCTGCCGGTCCGTGCCGCTGGTGAGGTCCGCCGTGAGCGTGCCGACCCGCTCGCCGTAGACGGCGAGCCGCGCAGCGGCGCGAGCGAGTGCGGCCGCGTCGCGGTCCACCAGCAGCACGCTCGCACCGCGCCTGAGCAACTCGTCGGCGATGGCGCCGCCGATGCCGCCGCCGCCGCCGGTGACCAGGGCCTTGATCGAAGCAGGGTTCATGCAGTTCTCCTGAGCGCGAGCGTCGCCGTCTCGACCTCGGCGTCGAGCCCGCGGAACACCTGGCCGTACAGCCAGTAGATCCCGCGCGCGCAGCGGATGACCGCCTCGCGGTCCTCGGCGTCCGTGAAGCGCGCGAGGATGCCGGCGAGGTCATTGACGTGCTCCTTGTCGAGCTCGCCGTGGCTACGCAGGTAAGTGAAGGCGCGCGACGGCAGGCCGAGGGCCTGCTGGATGCGATCCGCGGCGTTCAGCGCGAGCGCGACGCTGGTGCCCTCGAGCACGTGCACCATGCCGAAGAAGCCGAGCGGGTTACGGCGCATCACGGTGTCGTAGGCGTAGGCGACCATCGCCTCCGTAGCGATCGCCGGTTCGGAGGCCGCCGCGGCCGCACGATCGCCGCCCGCGTGCACGATGTCGTTGAGGATCCACTCTTCGTGACCGGTCTCCTCCTCGAGGTAGTGCAGCACGGCCTCCTGCAGCCAGAGGTGCCGGTCGGGCAGGCGCGCACCTACCGCCATCAGCAGCGGCACCGTGTGGCGCACGTGGTGGTAGGCCTGGGTCAGGAAGGCCACGTAGAGCTCGCGCGTGACCTCACCCGCCAGGCAGCGACTGATCGCCGGCGCGGCCAGCAGGTAGTCACGGTCGGCCGCGGTCGCGCGAGCCAGTTGCTCGTGGAATGTCATCGTTCACCTCGCTTCAGGAATCGGGTTCGTCGCGGTACAGCGCGTCGAGCAGGGTGGCGTGCCGCGCGCGGATCTCGCCGCGGCGCAGCCGGCCATTGGACGTGAGCAGGCCGTTGTCGAAGGAAAAGGGCTCGGGCGCGCGCAGCCAGCGGCGCACCTGCGCGTAGTCGGGGAGCGTGGCGTTCGCCGCGGCGATGCCGCGCGCGAGGGTCGCATCGTCGACCTCGGCGCTCGCCGGGCTCACGATCGCGACCGCGTACGGGCGGGCCTCGCCGTGCACCATCACGTGCCGGACGCCGCCCTGCAGCGCGATCTCGCGCTCGACCCACTCCGGGGCAACGTTGCGTCCGAGGCTGGTGATGAAGACGTTGCGCATGCGGCCGCGAACGTACACGTAGCCGTCGGCGTCGATCTCGCCCAGGTCGCCGGTGGCCCACTCCTCACCGGCGCGGCGCGGCGGCTCGCCGAGGTAGCCGAGCATCGTCACGCCCGACACCATGATCTGCCCGTCGTCCGCCACGCGGACGCGGGCGTGCGGCAAGGGCCGCCCGACGCTGCCCGGGCGCCGGGCCGCGGGGGTGTTCAGGCACACGACCGACGCGCACTCGCTGAGCCCGTAGCCCTCGTACACCGGCAGCCCGGCGGCTGCGGCCCGCGCCAGCAGGTCCACCGACACGGGGGCGCCGCCGACGGCGACGAACCGCAGCGACGGCGGGACCTTCCAGCCGCGCTCGGCAGCCGTGACCAGCAGCCGCAGCAGTTCCGGCACGAGCACGAGGCTGTCCGGACGGCTGCTCGAAATGCAGGCGAGCAGGCGCCCGGCATCGGGACCCGCGTAGCTCATGCCGGTGACGCCCGCCGGCGGCAACAGGCAGGTGGCACCCGCGAGCAGCGGCGCGTGGATGCCGGCGATGTTCTCGAGCAAGGTGGCGAGCGGCAGCAGGCAGAGGTGGCGCTCGATGCAAAGCGTGGCCGTGGCGCCGGCCAGCGAGCGCGCGAGCGCGTCGAGCTGGTCTGCGCCGAGGCACACGCCCTTGGGGGCGCCGGTGCTGCCGGAGGTGTAGGTGACCTTCGCCGTGCCGACGGGCATCGCCGGACGCGCCGACGCGTCGAGCTGGCGGCGGAACATCGCGAGCCCCGATCTGCCGGACACTCCGGCCGTGCGCCAGCCCACCAGCAGCGCGCGCATACGCGCCGGGTCATCGGTCAGCAGGCAATCGATGCCGGCATCGTCGAGCGCGTGGAGGATCTGGGCCGAGGTGAAGAAGCCGGGCAGCGGCACGCACGGCAGGGGCCGGCGATGCAACGCGAGGTCGGCGATCGCCCAGCCGACGCCGTTGTCCGCGACGATTGCGAAGCGTTCGCCGCAGCCGGCGAGCCAGTCGCCCTCCTCCGCCACGAGCGACTCGAGCTCGTCGTAGTGGACGGCCTGGCGCCCGTCGTCGAGGGCGATCCGCCCCTGCACGGCCGGCCGGGCCGAGGCACGCGCGCTAGCGATCATTCAAGGAGCCGCTGAAGCCCGGGATGCGCAGGCTCGCGGGCAGGTAGCCGGCGAGCACGCGCGGATCCTTCTCGTAGTAGCGGCCCCAGCGATCCGGGCTGCCCGCGACGCGCGCACCGTCCGCGCGCGCCAGTTCCACCAGCGGCGCGCCGAAGCCCTCGAGGATCCCGCGCACGGTGCTGGTGGCGGTGAACACGATCCAGCGGTAATCGCGCGACAGCAGGTAACCGGGCAGCAGCGCCACCATCCGCATGGCCGCGCGGCAGTTCGCGCCGGCGAGGTTGCCCACCTCGACGACCTGCTCGCGCCGTACCGGATGGCCGGTGGCCGCAGCGATCGCCGCCTCGACGGGCTTCTCGAGGTACTGCTCGAGGTACAGCGGTTGCGGCACGGCCCCGCGCAGGCCGACCACGCCGCGCAGTTCCCCGGCACGGTCGCGGAAGGACAGCAGTGTGGGCATGAAGCTCGTCACGGTCGCGTCGTGCCCGCGCTTGAATGCGGCGCCGACGAAGGCCTCGAGCTCGGCCCGGTCGGACGCCTCCGTGCCCGCCACTCCGAGGTGCAGCAGGCTGCCCAGGGGACGGCGGGCTGTGACCTGCGCTGCAGACGATTCCATCAAGTCGCGACTCCTCAGGCCGACGGGGCCCCCAAGGGCGGTTGCCCTCGTCTCGCCCGGTTAGACGGCGGTTCGCGGGCAAATCAATCGCGACGGCCGTTCGCCCGCGATAAGCGCATATCATTCAATCGGTTATGAACGGCGGTGCGCGGCGGCCCGGCCGCGCGATTGATTTGCCGGCCGCGCGCCGTCTAACTGCGCAGGACACCTAAGGACGGCCCGTGAGCGACGACCGGCAATTGGTTCAGCAGATGCTCGCCGGCGACGAGCGGGCCTTCGTCACGTTCTTCGAAACGTACTTCCCGCGCATCTACCGTTTCGCGCTGCCCCGCCTCGACCGCAATGTCGACACCGCCAAGGACGTGGTCCAGGCCACGCTCATCAAGGCGATGCGCAAACTCGGGGACTTCCGCGGCGACGCGGCGCTCTTCACCTGGCTGTGCCAGATCTGCCGGCGCGAGATCGCCGACCAGGTGCGTTCGCAGCGACGCCACTCCGAAAAGGTGGTGCTCATCGAGGACAGCGAGGAGGTACGCGCCGCCCTCGAGTCCATCGAGGCGCCGGCGGGCGACGATCCGCTGCGCCGCTGCGATGCGGCCGAATTGAAGCGGCTCGTGCACGCGGTGCTCGATCGCCTGCCGGGCCGCTACGGCGAAGCCCTGGAGTGGAAATACGTCGAGGGGCGGTCGGTCGAGGAAATCGGCGACCTGCTGGGGATCGGCCACACCGCGGCGCAGTCGCTGCTGGCGCGCGCGCGGGTGGCGTTCAGGGACGGGCTCGAAGCCGTGTTCGGCGCCTCCGCGGCCGACGTGCTCGCGAGCCTAGAGGCCTGAGGGGGAATACAAGTGAGCGAACGATCAAGCAACGACGGACGGGACGACACGGACCTTGCGGCCCTGCTCGCCGCGGCAGGACCCCGCAGCAAGGCCGCGCCCGAGGCGATGGCCGGCGTGCGGGCCGCGGTCGAGGCGGAATGGCGCGCAACGGTGGCCGCCCGTCGGCGCAGGCGACAGTTCACCGGCTGGGCGGCGGCGGCCGGTGTGGCGATGGCCGCGGTCGCCGTCTGGATCGCGCAGCCCACCCTGGCGCCGGGCGACCCGCTCGTGGCGTCGATCACGCGGGTCGTGGGCGACGTCCAGCAGGACGAAGGCGACGGGCGCTGGGTCCCGCTCGACGGGGCGGCCCCGGTCAAGGCTGGGACGCAGCTGCGCACGGGCAGCGGCGGCCGCGTCGCGCTGCGACTGACCGACGGCGTGGAACTTCGCCTCGACTCCGGCACGCTGGTCGCGTTCGAGGACGCGGCGCACGCGCGCCTGTCGCAGGGCGCCGTCTACGTGGACTCGCGCGCCGGGGCGGGCGGAACGTCGCCCGACTTCGAACTCGCCACACCCGCCGGTGCGGTGCGTCACCTCGGCACCCAGTACGAGGCCCGGCTGGCCGGCAGCGGCCTGCGCGTCGCGATTCGCGAGGGTCGGGTGCAGGTCGGCACGCCGTCGGGTGCCGTGCAGGGGGCGGCGGGCGAGCAGCTGGTCGTCGGTGCGGGTCGAGTCGAGCGCTCCGCGCTGGCGCCGAATGCCGCCGAGTGGAACTGGCTCGCGACCGTCACGCCGCCGTTCACGCTCGAGGGCCGTAGCGTCGAGGACTTCCTGGAGTGGGCCGCTCGCGAGACCGGGCGGGCCGTGGTCTTCGCCTCGCCCGAGGCCGCCGCGCAGGCGCGCGCCGTGACCCTGAACGGCACGGTCGACGGACTCACGCCCGACGAGGCCGTGGCGGCCGTGCTGTCCACGACCTCGCTGCGGGCCGGGATCGAGGCCGACCGCATCCGGGTCGAAGCCGCCGCACCGTGAGCCGTACCGCAACACCTGCGCCCGGGGGCCCGCCGCAATAGGCCGCGGCGGCCCGCTCCGCTACTATCCGGCGGCTCGTGCCGCCCGATCAGAACCCTCCAGCCCTGCGATTCCGGGCGGCGCTCCGCGCCGCGACGATGGCCTGCGCCATGCTCTGGTGTGCCGCCGCGCTGGCCGCGTCCCCGGGCTACGCGGGGCGTCGCGTCAGCGAGGTGCTGCAGGAGCTCGGCCTGCAGGGCCTGCGCCTCATCTACAGCAGCGAGACGGTGCCCGAATCGCTGCGCGTGCTGCGCGAACCCGTCGGCGACACCCCGGACGAGGTGCTGGTCGAGGTGCTCGCGCCGCACGGCCTGCAGGCGAACCGCGTGGGCGAGGCGGCCTACGCGATCGTGCGGGCCGAGACGCCGCGCAAGGGGCCCGCCGCAGTCGCGGCGCCGCCGCCCGCCATCCCCGCGAGTCCGCGGCTCGAGGAGATCGTCGTCGCCTCCAGCCGCTACTCGTTGTCGGCGGACGTGCCCGATGCGCATACGCTGCTCACGCAGGAGGAGATCGAGGGGCTGCCGCGCTTTGCGGAGGATGCCCTCAAGGCCGTGCACCGGCTGCCGGGCGCCGCGAGCAACGGCCTGTCGGGTCTCGCGAGCATCCGCGGCGGCGAGGCCAACGAGACGCTGGTGGTGCTGGACGGCCTGCCCCTCTACGACCCCTTCCACCTGCAGCTGCTGCTGAGTCCCGCGAGCCTGCTCGACCCGCGCACCCTGAGCGGGCTCGACGTGCACGCCGGCGGCTTCACGGCCGAGTTCGGCGACCGAATGAGCGCGGTCATCGAGGCGACCTCGGTGCGGCCCGAGGCGGATCGTTACTACGAGCTCGGCCTCAGCCTGTTCCACGCCCAGGCGCTCGCCTCGCAGCGCTTCGCCGACGGCCGGGGGCAATGGCTCGCCGCCGTACGCCGCAGCAACCTTGACGAGGTGGCCGACTTCGTCGAATCCGAGATCGGCGAGGCGAGCTACGTGGACGGCTTCGGGCGCGTGGACTACGAGTTCTCGCCGCGCACCCGCGGCCGCCTGCACGTCCTGATGTCGGCCGACAGCGCGGAGGTGACCAATGCCGCCGAGACCGAGTTCGCCGAGGCCGATTACCGCAATTCCTACTTCTGGGCGACGCTGGAGCACGACTTCTCGGACGCCGTCGCGGGCAGCGCGATCCTTTCGTACACCGAGGTCTCCGTCGACCGCACGGGCGAGGTCGACGAGGGCGGACGTCGCGTCGGCGCCGTGGACGACGAGCGCGACTACGACGTGCTCGGCCTCAAGCTCGACGGCCGCTACACCACCCAACGCTGGCTGCACCGCTTCGGCCTCGAGCTGCGCGGCCTGTCGGCCGAGTACGACTACGCGAGCGCGGTGCGTTTCGAGCCGGGCTACCCGTTCCCGGAGTCCGCGGAGCGGGTGACCGAACAGGCCCTCGATCCGGACCCGTCGGGGACGCACCTGGCTGCGTATGCCACAAGCCGCGTGCTGGCCACGGAGCGGCTCGCGGTCGAGCTCGGCCTGCGCTGGGACACGCAGTCCTATGCCGAGACCGACAGTGACCGGCAGTGGAGCCCGCGAATCAACCTGCTCTACCAGGCCGGCGACGCCACTCGCCTGCGCGCCAGCTGGGGACGCTACGGGCAGTTCCAGGGCATCAACGAGCTGCAGGTCGAGGACGGCATCGACGAGTTCTTCCCGACCCAGAAGGCGGATCACGCGATCGTGGGCCTCGAGCAGGAACTGCCCGCGGGGTTCTCCCTGCGCGTCGAGGGCTATCGCAAGGACTACCGCGAACTGCGGCCGCGGTACGAGAGCCTGTTCGACCCGTTGTCGCTGGTGCCCGAGCTGCGCTGGGACCGCGTGCGCATCGACCCGGGCTCGGCGCTCGCCGAGGGGGTGGAGTGGCTGCTCACGCGCCGCAGCGTCGACCCGTGGAACGGCTGGTTCAACTACACGTGGTCAAGGGTGCGTGACGAGGTCCAGGGCGACGACGTTCGGCGCAGCTGGGACCAGACGCACTCGGTCGGCGGCGGCCTCACCTGGTCGGACGAAGACTGGCAGGTGACGCTCGCGGCCACCTATCACACCGGCTGGCCCACGACGCCCGTCCGAGTGGTCGATCGCGACCCGGCACCGTCCGCAATCGAGCTCGGCCCACGCAACTCAGATCGGCTCGCCGACTTCGCGTCCGTGGACCTGCGCGTGAGCCGCGACTTCAAGCTGCCGCGCGGCGACCTCACGGTGTTTGCCGAGGTGACGAACGCGCTCAACCGGCAGAATCCCTGCTGCGTGGATTTCTCCTACCAGCAAGACACGGACGGCAGCCTGGTCCTCGATCGCGAGTACCGTCACTGGCTGCCGCTCGTGCCGTCCGTGGGCGTGCTCTGGCGCTACTAGCCGGCGCCCTGCCCGACCCCGTGCTTGCGGAACCACGCGAGGCACTGGCGCCAGGCGTCCTGTGAATCCTGTGCGCGAAAGCTCGGCCGGTAATCGGCGTGGAAGCCGTGCGGCGCGTCGGCAAACACGACGATCTCGGACGGCTGCTTCGCCGCCGCGAGCGCGGCGCGCATCTTCTCGACGTCCGCGAGCGGGATGCCCTGGTCCTGTCCGCCGTACAGCCCGAGCACCGGCGCGTGCAGCTTTGCTGCGACGTCGATCGGGTACTTGGGCTGCAGCTCGGTCGCCTCGCCCAGGAGGCGGCCGTACCAGGCCACACCCGCCTTGAGCTTCGGGTTGTGCGCGGCATAGAGCCAGGTGATGCGACCGCCCCAGCAGAAGCCCGTGACGCCCACGCGCGCCTCATCGCCCTGGCTCGACTTCGCGGCCCAGGCCACGGCGGCGTCGAGGTCCGACATCACCTGCGCGTCCGGCACCTTGGAGACCACCTGCGCGAAGATCTCGCGGTAGTCGGTGAACTTCGAGACGTCGCCCTG
>Ga0105090_10002010_pt1 | contig 11220 bp, 9 predicted proteins | sample PPLLak3March2015_FD_79110 | JGI IMG/M metagenome (GOLD analysis project Ga0105090, IMG submission 79110) | Freshwater sediment microbial communities from Prairie Pothole Lake near Jamestown, North Dakota, USA - PPLs Lake P7 Core (1) Depth... | ecosystem: Environmental > Aquatic > Freshwater >... | reverse complement strand
TACTGAAAGAAGCCCTTGGGACCATATACCCGATTCCATTCAAGCAGGTTGTCTAGTGGATAGAGAAACGGCTCGTAATGAACGATTGCTCGACCAGCTTGTCGCTTCTTGAAATTGTAATAGGCGATATTGAAGAGGCGCAAAGATAGCCTATTGATCAATGAAATCGGGGGCACGAGAGGGATGGTGAGTTTACGTCTCTTTGGTTCCGGACGTTGATAAACATCCGTTGGATTGCCACGTATAAATAAACCACGTCCGCTGCTACCTGAAATGCAGTCAATCCAGGAGGCCGTGTGCTCCCAATCGGCGTCAGAATCATCTGCAAGGCGAAAGAACTCGTCCAGTTTGGCATATGGGATTGTCTCCGTATCAAGCCATGAACTGGAGACACGACACAGCCGGATCTCGGCCTCGACGATTACCCCGGTCAACCCCAAGCCACCTACGGTGGCTGCAAACCAGTCTGGTCGAAGTTGTGGGCCGCAATCGAGGATTTCTCCATCAGTGCGAACCAGCCTGATTCGATGAACATGGTCACCGAAGGAGCCGAACTTATGGTGATTTTTACCATGTACATCGTTGACAATGGCGCCCCCAACGGTAACAATTTGGGTGCCTGGAGTCACGGGTAGAATCCAACCGCGCGGGGTCGCTAATCGCTGAATGTCACGAAGCAAAACCCCTGCCTCGCAGACAAGGTGGCCTGTGCTGTCGTCGAACGCGATAAAGTGGTCAAGTCCAGTTGTGTCCCAGAGCGTACCCCCAGGATTCAGGCAGGCATCTCCGTAACTGCGCCCCATGCCGTAAGCCGTCCCTGGATGGGGCCCGCGACTGACTAGGCTCTTAACCTGAATTGGATCGTTAAGATCAATAACGTGATGGGCCTGGGCGCTAAGACGTCCCCAAGAGGAGATGCGTCTCATAATACGAGCACTGCTGGACGGTAGTCATAGTGCTTGTTGAGGGTGTATTTGAGAACGAGGCTGATGGTGCCAAAAATGTTGAAGGCGTTGCGGCAGTTTTCTATACTCATGATTATTAATGTGAAAATGAAAATAGAAATAAGCACAGAATAATATCCACCAGGATGGAGGAGTCAAAAGCAATGGACGCTACGATTATAAGGCGTTACTTGTCGCCAGTAAAGCTACTAGGTTTAATTAATCTAATGAGGCCCAAGCAGTGGGTAAAAAATGCCTTTTGATTGGTTACGGCGGGCTACCGAGCAACCACAGCGCCATTGTAAGCAGTATACCTACACTTATCGCGTTGAAAGAGGGTATTACCCATCCGGCTTTTGGTGTGGCTATCACGTTGGCGTTCATCGTGATGCTTGATGCGAGCAGTCTGCGTCGCCAAGTTGGCCAGCATGCGGTAGTGATTAACCGGTTGACAGTTATCTTGCCCGAACAGCAGTTTCTTCGAGAGCGTATGGGGCATACATATATTGAGATTGCAGCTGGCATCCTGGTGGGAATTGCTGTTGCGACTGTTGTGAGTGTTTTGGTCTAATAGAGCCAGCGAGTCATGATGTACCAATAAATTTTATGAATACAGTAACCGAAATTTTTCGTGAGATAGCGACTCGCTGAGTAATAATAATAAATTAATTTGACTTTTGGGGTATTAAATAAAAGAATAGACAGTTGTTTCGCTTATTCCTTCCTTCCTTCACTTTAAAAAAGGGAATAAAGCATAGCTTTATTGAAAAGTATTGTGAGATTATTTAAATTTGTTTTTTTAGTAAGTTTTATGTTGTTTATGCTGGCGGCATGCGCCAGCCATTCGGATGATCCGTTTATTGCTTTTAAAGGGCAGTCTGTTGGTCAAGTCTATCAAAATGCAAAGACATCGTTGTTAGATCATAATTATAGCCAAGCTATTAAAACTTACGAGGCGCTCAATGTTTTATATCCGTTTAATCGCTATTCGGAACAAGCGCAATTAGAATTAATCTCTTGTTATTACCAAGACGGTGATTCGCCTTCAGCCAAAGCCACCGCTGAACGTTTTATTCACTTATATCCAAATAGTGTACATAGTGATTATGCTTATTATATGCAGGCTATTTCGGATATGGATCAAGATAGAGGTTGGTATTTACGTTATATTCCGATTGATCTCTCTTTGCGTTATCCAGGCACCATGCGTTTAGGGTACCAAGAATTTGCTGAATTGATTAACCGTTATCCTAATAGTCATTATGCGCCTGATGCAAGACAGCGCATGGTTTACTTGCGTAATTTGTTTGCAAGTTATGAACTCCATATTGCGGATTATTATTTTCGCAGGAAGGCCTACGTAGGGGCCGCTAATCGAGCGAATGAAATTATTCACCATTATCAAGGGGCACCAGAGGTACAAAAAGCTTTGGTCATTATGATTAAAGCTTACCGTATTTTAGGGTTAGAGGAATTGGCTCGCCAAAGTTTGGCTGTATTTAGATTGAATTATCCAGATGCAGATTACGAGAGTATTTAATTTTTGATTTGTTAAGTGGATGAAAGACCTGAAGTAATGGGATAACGTCGTTCTCTACCAAAAGCTCGTGGTGTTACACGAGGGCCGATGGCTAATTGACGACGTTTATATTCGTTCTTATTGACTAAATTAATTACTTGTTGAACTATTTCTTTAGCAAACCCCGCCGCAATCATTTCATCGATACTTTTCTCTTGCTCTATATAGAGTTCTAAAATAGGATCTAATTGCGTATAAGGTGGAAGTGTATCCTCATCTTTTTGATTTTCAGCTAATTCTGCGGTGGGTGCACGTGTTAACAAGGACTCGGGAAAAACAGAACTGATTTTATTGCGGTAAGTCGCTAATTGATAAACACGAGTTTTAAATACATCTTTTAATACGGCAAAACCACCCGCCATATCTCCGTATAAAGTTCCATAACCTACAGCTAATTCACTTTTATTGGTACAATTTAACAAAAGCTCCCCATATTGATTAGATAGCGCCATTAGTAACACGGCGCGACAACGCGCTTGGATATTTTCTGTACTGGTTCCTGGTGGAGGATATTCAGAATCTAGATTGAGAGTCGTTAAAAAAGCTGAAAAACTGGGCTCAATAGATAATATTTTTAGGGAGACAGCTAATTTTTTAGCGAGATATTTCGCGATATCCAGACTAAGTTTTGATGTGTAACGCGAAGCTAATGAAACGGCATGCACACGATCCTTTCCTAGGGCATCCACCGCAATCGTTAATACTAATGCTGAATCAATGCCACCAGAAAGTCCGAGTAAAACACCCGAAAAATGATTCTTATTGACATAATCACGTAGGGCTAAAACTAAGGCTTGATAAATTGTTTCGTCAACAGGAGGAGCCGGTATAATAGTTTGCGCTATAAACTCAGGCAATAGTTTGATATTAAGGTCTATTAACCATAATGTTTCTTTAAAAAAACCAGCGTGTGCACGCAGATGGCCTTTTGCATCAAATGCTTGAGAACCCCCATCAAATACTAAGTCATCTTGTCCGCTAACACCGTGCACATAAAGAATAGGTAAATTACTTTCTTTAATTCGTGCTTTTATTATTTTAATACGTTGATTGGCTTTAGTGTAATCAAAAGGCGAGGCATTAATACAGATCAATAATTGTGCGGCTTTTTCTTTAAGTGCTGATACAGGTTGGCTACGCCATAGATCTTCACAAATTAATAAACCTATATTTACTCCTTTTACTTGAAACAAACCCTCTGAATTTCCGGGAGTAAAGTAACGTTGTTCATCAAAAACCCCATAGTTTGGTAAATATTGCTTGTGATAGCGACTAATGATTTTTTTATTTTGTATTAAGCTAGCGGCATTATAAATTCTGTTAAAGTGGTAATGTGGATGGCCTAATATAATTGTAATATCCACAGATTGCGCTTGAATGATTTTTAAAGCTTCAATTATTTTTGTCTCAAAATCCTTGCGTAGTAGTAAATCTTCAGCAGGATAACCACTCAATGCAAGTTCAGGAAAAACTAATAAATCGACGGAGGCTTGTTTAGCTTTTTGAATGGTGTTTAGAATTATTTGCGTGTTGCCATTAATATCTCCTGCTAAGAAGTTTAATTGTGCTACGGCAATATGCAATGTTGACATGATGACCTCGAGATTATTATCGCGCCCATCGCATTAACAAGTGTGCGATGAGCATAAAAATAAATATGGGTAGTAAAGCTGCTAAAAATGGCGGCCATTGATACACGATGGCAAATGGACCAAAAAAATCATTTAAAAGATAAAAGCCGAATCCGACGATAACACCTACAATAGTGCGTAAGCTAGTCGCTAGACTTCTTAAATGTTTAAAGGTAAATGGGATAGACAAGCATAGCATAACCCAGATAGCCAGTGGTTGTAGTACGCGTTGCCAAAAAGCGAGTTCATATTGACTCGTATTAAGTCGATTTTCCCGTCGATAATGGATATATTCGTTAAGTTGTTTTAAAGACATTTCTTCTGGTTGAATAATCGAGATGTTTAAAAGTTTAGGGCTAAAAGAGAGTGGCCAAATTTCATGTGCTGTATGCGTAGAGCGAATTTTTTTTAAGCTAATTATGCTGGTTACAATGTCATAAGCATTCCAAGTATTTCCTTGGTAATTAATTTGTCGGGCAAAACTAGATGCAAGCAGATTGTTATGATCGTCAAATTGGTAGCGAGTTACTTTATTTAAATGACTTGGGTTTAAAATGGATTGAATATAAATATAATTACGTCCATCGCGGATCCAAACAGCGCCTTGTTGCGTCATTAAAGTTTGTCCATTAGTGGTAAGAAAGGATTTATGGCTCTCCGCCAAACGAGCCGCCCGAGGGGCTAAGCCTTCTCCTAGCAAAACGGTTAGTAAGACCATCAATAGGGTGGCTTTAAGCAAACTCCAAGCCATTTGGTAAAGAGAAACGCCATTCGAATGTAGGATCATTAATTCGCTGTGTCTTGCTAAAACACTTAAACCCAGAATGCTTCCTAATAAGATAGCCACAGGGAAAAAACTATAAAATTGGGACGGAAGGGTGAGTAGGACGTAATAAAAAGCATTCAACAAGGTATAGTGACCGTAGCCGATATCACGCGTTTCAGAAATTAACTTAATCAGTGAAAAAAGTACCAGTAATATCGCAAGTACCGACAAGGTGGTTCCGATGACAGTTTTACCTAAGTAGCGGTCTATAATTTTCATCGTTTTAGCTTAAATAGGTCAGATAGGTAGTATTTGACCCGATTCCAGCCCAAGGCATAACACCAAGCTAATGCTATAGCAACGAGCAGTAGACCGTGTATCCACCAAAGACCCCAGCGATAAGAAATTTCGCCATTTTCTATCCAATTACGTCCAACCAGTAATAAATTAAGATACATAATATAAATGACGATAGCCGGTAGTATATGGATATATTTTCCTCGTCTCGGATTCACCCTACTTAAAGGGATGGCGAGTAAAGCTAAAAGTAAGATGGAAATAGGTGCAGATAGTCGCCATTGTAATTCAGAAAAATAGCTAGGCTTATTGGCTTTACTCGCTTGCCATAAAGTAAGGCTCGACATCGCATCCTGTTGATTATTAACCGCTGTCGTGTTTAAGTCTATGCGCACTCCATAGTTTGCAAATTGGGTTATATAATATTCTGTTTGTCCAGGTATTCCTTGGTAACGTTTTCCATTGACGGCAACAAAGAAAGCCTCTTTGGTGACGGGATTGATCGTTTGATAACCGCTATTGGCACTCAGTATGGTCCAGGGGGTTACCTCACTGGCTAGTCCCTGCCGGTTTGTTTGCGCCATGAAGATATTTTTAACTGATTGGCGATCCGCGGCGACACTTTCTACATAAATAATGCGCTGTCCTCCATTGGTTTGTTGAAAACTACCAGGCCGTATGGTTTGTAATTCGACAGCAGTTCCCGTCTGAGTGAGTAATTTATTACGATAACTTAATAGATAGGGGTTTAAGCCAAGATTTAAGGCTGCAACAATAAATGTCAGCCCGATGATAAAGGGTAAGCTCATTCGTGTCAGTGGTGCCAAACTAAATCCACAAGCATTGAGAACCGTCATTTCATAGTCAGCATAAAGACGACCATAGGTAAACAAAATGGCAAGAAATAAACTAAAGGGGAGGAGTATGGCTAAAAAACGAGGAGACTCAAGGATTATCAGCTTCCACAATATACCAACAGCGAATTTTCCACCGGCTACCTGATTAAGATAATGTACAAACTCATTACTCATTAAAATAATGAATAAAAGGCTGGTAATGAGCAAGAGGCTGGTGAGTACCTCTCGGGTTAGGTAACGAAAAAGAATCATTTTATAGATTAGCGATAGAAGATTGGAAATTATTTCATAAACAAGGTGTTGAATCTAGCAAATAAGCAGAATTTAGGTAAACTGGATCATCATTTAGTCCGATAGACATACTAAAATAATTTTAGGAGAGTACGATGCAATATGCTATAGAATCGATCGAACCCATCAAGTCAACCAGTGATTGCTTAATTGTCGGTATTTTTCAAGCCAGACGACTCTCTAAATATGCTCAGCAACTCAATAAGCTAAGCCAAGCTTATATCCAGCGAATTTTGGATAAAGGTGATTTAACGGAAGAGTTAGGTAAAAGCCTGCTTCTTTATAATGTGCCTGGGATTTCTGCAACCCGTATCCTGCTTGTTTATTGTGGAGAGGAGTCTAATTTATCTTTAGCTGATTTTCGTAAAATCATTAGTTGTGTAGCGGCTGTCATTAACTCAATACAGGCAATCGAAATCACTACTTATTTAACCGAGCTTAGAGTCAATGATTGTGATTTGTGTAACCAGATACGCCAGACTATCGAGCTAACAGAGGACTGTTTTTATAGCTTTGATGAGCTAAAGACAGATAAAAAAGATAAATCATCGCACGCTAAGAAATTTGTATTTAATCTTCCCAGCAAAGAAGATTTAATGAATGCATCAAAAGCTATAAAGCAGGCTTTAGCCATTACGGCAGGAATAAAATTAACCAAAGATTTAGCCAATCTACCGGCTAATTTGTGTACCCCCCGCATTATGGCTGAACAAGCTAAAAAACTAGCCAAGGAAGTGGGTCTTACAATGCATGATTTAGCAAAAACAGAGGTAGAAAAAGAAGGGATGGGGGCCTTGTTGGCTGTGGCTCAAGGCTCCGATGAACCTTTACGATTTATTACTTTGGAGTATAAGGGTGCTGCTAAAAAGAAGCAAAAGCCAGTGGTATTAGTAGGCAAGGGTGTTACCTTTGATTCAGGTGGGATTTGTCTAAAGCCAGCTTCGGGTATGGAGGAAATGAAATTTGATATGTCAGGTGCTGCTAGTGTTATGGGCATATTGAAAGCCATTGCTGAGCTTAAATTACCGATTAATGTGGTAGGTATTATGCCGCTTACCGAAAATTTGCCAAGTGGCTCAGCGGTTAAACCAGGCGATGTGGTAAAAACACTTTCTGGGCTTACCGTCGAGGTGATTAATACGGATGCAGAAGGTCGTCTTATTTTGGCAGATGCATTAACTTATAGCGAACGTTTTAATCCAGATGTTGTTATTGATATGGCCACCTTAACAGGCGCTATTATTGTTGCATTAGGTGCAGTAGCGACTGGAATGATGAGTAATAATGCGAAGCTTGCATTGGAAATAGAAAAAGCAGCTCAGCAGAGTCATGACCGAGTATGGTCTTTACCTTTATGGGATGATTATCAACAACAGATTGACAGCAATGTAGCAGATATTTCTAATGTCGGTATCGGTGGTGGTAAGAGTATTACAGCGGCTTGTTTCCTATCTCGATTTACTAAAAAGCTGCAATGGGCTCATTTAGATATTGCTGGGACTGCTTGGAAAAGCGGCACCGATAAAAAAGCGACGGGTCGGCCCGTGTCTTTGTTAGTTCAGTTTTTATTAAATCGCTGTAAAAAATAACAAGCAATAAACGTCACTTTATCGATATTTATTTTGTTTAGAAAGAAACGCAGCTATCTTTTTTACCATTTAATGTCTAGTTGCATAGACTATATATTATTTATATAATATATTTGGCTTTATGTATAAGGATATTGCAACTTGAGACTAATAAAAAAGATTAAAGTTCAATTATTATTGAATAATTACCAGCAAGGATTTAGCTTAATCGAAGTCATGGTAGCGGCTTTAATATTAAGTTTTGGCCTATTAGGTTTTGCGCAAGGCCAATTGATGGCTTTTCGTACCAGCCAACATGCTTATCTGCTTGGTTTAGCTGATTTAAAGAATAATGAACTGGCTGAACGTCTTAGGATTTGTGGGATACAATCACGATGTATACAACAAGAATTAAGTTTATGGAAAGCAGAGGTTAATAAAAGTTTTCCTGATGGAAAAGCACAAATCTCGGTAAAAGATTTGAACTATCAAAGTAGAATACAGTGGTTTTCTCCGGATTATCAACCTACACTGTTCCTATATTTACTATTCCAACTATGAAGCAAGTAGAGCGAGGATACAGCCTGCTTGAATTGCTAATTGCTATAACGTTGGCTTTATTTCTTAGTTCGGGGATGATAAATATTTTTATTCAAAGTAAAAATATTTATCAGTTAACGCAGAATTTAAATAAAATTCAAGCCAGTGCACGGATTGCGATTAAAGCACTGAGTCATGATATTCGGATGGCCGGTTTAATTGGCTGTGTACGCTTAATCGATTTTTTACCACTACATAGCCATTTAACACTTGGTACGAGTTTAGTAGTTTGGCATAAGGGACAAACTACAGCCAAGTTAGCGTTGCCAAAGTTAGCTCGGTATCGACAAGATAGTGATATTGTTTTAATTCAGTCGATGAATCCAAACACTATTCCGGTAAGATTTGCAAAAGCTAACAATATTTCTTTAATAAATAGAACCGTATTTGCCCCTAAAGACAACTTGCTAATTAGTGATTGTCAACATGCAGAGGTTTTTAATTGGGGTCATAAAAATTTAAAATATACTTATCAAATCGGTAGCGAAGTAGGTTTTTTCGATAAAATTATTTATTACATTGGAGATACTGGGCGTATTAGTGAAATGGGGCAAGGTATTTATGCCCTATATCGACGAAATTTGAATAAATCGGCAAAAAAACCGATTGAATTAGTAGAAGACATCGAGAAAATGTCAATTCGACTCGGATTAAAAGACGCGTATGGAAATTTAAATTATATAGATGCCGATAAGGTAAAGCGGTGGTCTGATGCACGTAGCGTTGAAATTAAATTGTTACTAACTAATAGAAAACAAATTCGGCGTGAATGGCGATACATTATAGCGTTACGTGAACGAGAAACATACGATTAGTCGCCTATTATTTTTAATAAAAAACAACAAGAAGGATTAACACATGTTAGGCGTCGATGTACGTAATAGGGATAAACAGCAAGGATTTATCTTAGTGACAGGTTTATTATTTCTTTTTATGATGGCTTTAATGGTATTATCTTTATTGAATACAGTACATTTAGAACTAAGGATGAGCCAAAATTTGGCGATAGCGTCACAACAATTCCAAGTAGCCGAAGCCGGATTAAAAATAGCAGAAAATCGACTTACTCTGTTAGTACAACGAAAAATATTAGATTTACACCAACAACTTAATTATGCTGATTTTCAACTTAGCTATGATATTAAACGTTTTGCTATGCCATTTTGCTGCCATGAAAAAATAGCTTATATCTATCGTATCCTTGCAAAGGCAAGGCAAACAGCGGCAGATGCAGCACTTATTTTAGAAACAACCTATGCTGTAGCAGGAAATGAAAATTGTCAGGGAGGAGAAGCTCAATTGATTAGAACAGGGCGTGGTGCTTGGCGAGAATTAAACAAGTATTAGTTATGGAGCTAGGAGTGATATTGGAATCTTAGATTCTTGCATTCTGTGCCAGGAAACAACTAGGGTGTAGCAATCAATCACAAGGCTTATCTAGCGAAGATGTTAAAGTCTAATTAGGTTCATTAAGCTAATGGAGTGCTGTAATGTGGTGGCTAATTAGTTTGATTGTTTTTGTTCTTGCTTTGATAGCTTCGTTTGGCGTGGGTCCATTACGCCGTTTTTTCTGGGTAAAACCATTTTTAGGTTATTTAAAAAAAATACTTCCGCCTATTAGTGAAACGGAAAAAATCGTCTTAGAAGCAGGTGATATGTGGTGGGAAAAAGATTTATTCCGTGGTCAGCCTAATTGGAAAGTCTTGCATCATATTCCTTTATCTCGCTTAACGACCGATGAGCAAGCATTTATCAATGATCAAGTCGAAATGCTTTGTAGCCTATTAGATGATTTTGACATACTCACTAAATACCATGACTTATTACCTACTGTTTGGACGTATCTAAAACAACAAAAATTTTTTGGTATGGTTATCCCTAAAAAATACGGTGGATTAGGTTTTTCCGCTTTAGCACATTCTACTGTGGTATTAAAGATTGCGACACGTTCGGTCAGTGCGGCGGTTAATACCTTAGTGCCTAATTCTCTGGGTCCTGCTGAATTATTACTTCATTATGGAACAAAAGAACAAAAAGACTATTACCTACCTAGACTTGCTATCGGTGAAGAAATTCCTTGTTTTGCATTGACCTCAGTGGATGCTGGCAGTGATGCGGCGGCATTACAAGATAGTGGAATTGTATGTAATGGGGTTTATCGAGCTAAAGAGATGATAGGCATACGTCTTAATTTTAATAAACGCTATATCACTTTAGCGCCTATATCCACCGTCATTGGTATTGCTTTTAAATTAAGCGATCCCGACCATTTAATCGGATCAAAAACTGAAATAGGTATTACAGTTGCTTTAGTTCCCTCTTTATTGGCGGGGATTGAAATAGGTAAACGCCATTCTCCGATGGGGTTAGCTTTTATGAACGGTCCTATAGTCGGTAAAGACGTTTTTATCCCAATTAGTTTTGTCATTGGCGGCGAAAAAATGTTGGGGCAAGGTTGGCGTATGTTAATGGAATGTTTATCAGTAGGGCGTGGTATTTCTTTGCCCGCTGTTAGCGCAGCACAGGCGCAATTAGCCTACCGTATGACAGGCGCCTACAGTGTACTGCGAGAGCAATTTCATCAGGCTGTCGCACACTTTGAAGGTGTAGCCGCCGCATTAGCAAGGATTGCCGGGTTAACTTATTTAATCGAGGCAACGCGTCTATTTACTGTGACCGCAGTAGAT
>Ga0105090_10002009_pt1 | contig 11225 bp, 14 predicted proteins | sample PPLLak3March2015_FD_79110 | JGI IMG/M metagenome (GOLD analysis project Ga0105090, IMG submission 79110) | Freshwater sediment microbial communities from Prairie Pothole Lake near Jamestown, North Dakota, USA - PPLs Lake P7 Core (1) Depth... | ecosystem: Environmental > Aquatic > Freshwater >... | reverse complement strand
GCCTTGTCGGCGAGGATGTTGATGCGCCGCGACAGCCCCTCGGAAATCCGCCCGATGGCATCGACGGCACGGGTGGTGAAGGGGTTGGGGCCGTGGTAGCCGGCGGCACGCAGACGGAACTCGATGTAGCTGGCAACCTCGGTGGCCTTCAGTGGCGCCAGGTTGAAGTGCTGGGTGATGCGTTCGCGCAACTGGCGCATGTCGTTGGCGGCCAGTCGTTCGTCGAGCTCGGGCTGCGCGAACAGGGCGATCTGCAGCAGCTTGGTGGCCTTCGATTCGAGGTTGGAGAGCAGCCGGATTTCCTCCAGCGACTCGGCCGGCATCGCGTGCGCCTCGTCGATCAGCACGACGACCCGCTTGCCCGCCGCGTAGCGCTCGACCAGCGCATCCTGCAGTGCGCGGATCATCGAATGGGTGGTCTTGCCGTCGGCCGGAATGCCCAGTTCGTCGGCGATGGCGCCGAGGATCTCCTCGCGCGACAGCGACGGATTGGCGAGGTAGAGCGATTCGACGTCATCCGGCAGGCGTTCGAGCAGCATCCGGCAGAGCATCGTCTTGCCGCTGCCGACCTCGCCGGTGACCTTGACGATGCCCTCGTCCTGGGTGATCGCGTAGATCAGCGCGTCGAGCGTCGGACCGCGGTTGGCGCCGGTGAAGAAGAAATCGGTGTGCGGGGTGATGCGGAAGGGCGGTTCGCGCAGGCCGAAGTGCTCGAGATAGAGGCTCATGAGCGATGCCAGCCTTCCATGCGGTTGTACAGCGTGGTGCGGTTGATGCCGAGGCGGCGCGCGGCGCGGCTGACGTTGCCGCTGCACAGTTCGAGCGCGGCTTCGATGTAGCTGCGCTCCCAGGCCGCCAGGGTGGCGTCGAGGTCAACCCGGGCGGCAGTCTGCAGGTGCTTCAGCGCCGCCTGCTGGAGCTGACTGTCGCTGCCGTCTGCGGACTGGGCCGGACGGTTGCGGTCGACCTCGTCGGAAGTGTCGAATTCGGGCAGCAGTTGCGCCGCGCCGACCGTCTGCCCCGGATAGCGGGCGGTCAGGCGGATGACGATGTTGCGCAGTTCGCGCACGTTGCCGGGGAAGGCATAGTCGAGCCACAGCGCCTGGGCCTCGGGGGCGAGGGCGAACGGCTGACACTGTGCCTGGCCGGCGTAAAGCCGGCGGAAGTGGTCGAGCAGCAGCAGGCGGTCGCGGCCCATCTCGCGCAGCGGCGGCACGCTGACGCTGAATACCGACAGCCGGTGGTAGAGGTCGGCGCGGAAGCGGCCGGCCCTGATCTCCTGGCGCAGGTCGCGGTTGGTCGCGGCGACGATGCGCGCCCGCGAGATGCGCGTCTGGGTTTCGCCGACGCGCTGGTACTCGCCGTTTTCGAGGACGCGCAGCAGTTTCGGCTGGAGGTCGGACGGCAGTTCGCCGATCTCGTCGAGGAACAGCGTGCCTTCGCCGGCCTCCTCGAAATAGCCGGCGCGCGCCATCGTCGCGCCGGTGAAGGCGCCGCGCGCGTGGCCGAAGAGAGTCGGTTCGAGCAGGCTGGGCGAGATCGCCGCGCAGTTGATGGCGAGGAACGGATGCTGGCGCCGCTCGGTCATCTGGTGCAGGCAGCGGCTGGCGACGATATCCTTGCCGCTGCCCGATTCGCCCTCGATCAGCACCGGAAAGCCGAGGCCGGCGTACTGGGCGACCTGCATGCGCAGGCGCTGCATCGGCAGGCTGTCGCCAATCAGCCCGCTGCCGGCTGCTGTTGCCGGCTCGCTGGCGGCGAAGGCGAGTGCCTGGCGTAGCAGGACCAGCAGCCGGCCGGGATCGCACGGCTTGCCGACGAACTCGACGGCCCCCAGCGTGCGCGCGTGGCGGGCGTTGTCTTCGCCGTTCTGGCCGGAGAGGACGATGATCTTCATCTCCGGTGCGTGCGCCAGCAGTTCGCCGATCAGCGCGAAGCCCTCGTCCGGGCGGTGCGGCTGCGGCGGCAGCCCGAGATCGACCAGCGCCACCGGCGGCGTCTGGCGGAGCTGGCGCAGCAGCGCCAGGCAGTGTCCGCGGGACTGGCTGGTGATGACGTCGAATTCATCCGCAAAGGCGTAACTCAACGCGTCGCTGATCAGCGGGTCGTCATCGACGATGAGGAGCAGGGGTTTGTTCGGCAAGGGTGCGGTGGCGCCGTCGGGTGAGCAGATCGCCACAATTATAACCATGCCATGCAGGGGGGGACGGCTTGCCTTTCTGATAAAATCGCCGGTCATTTTCGAGGAACCCGCCTTGCCCGACGACATTCTGGTCGATATCCGGAACCTGCATTTCACCTATGGCGACCGGCCCGTGCTGGAAGGGATCAACATGACGATCCCGCGCGGCAAGGTGGTGGCCATCATGGGCGGGTCCGGTTGCGGCAAGACAACGCTGCTGCGCTGCATCGGCGGGCAGTTGCGGCCGAGCGGCGGATCCGTGCGCTTCGGCGAGCATCAGGTGTGCCGGATGTCGCACGCCGAACTGTACCGGTTGCGCCGCGGCATGGGCATGCTGTTCCAGTTCGGCGCGCTGTTCACCGACATGACGGTATTCGAGAATGTCGCCTTTCCGCTGCGCGAGCACACCGACCTTTCCGACGAGATGATCCGTGACCTCGTGCTGATGAAGCTCGAGGCGGTTGGTCTGCGCGGCGCGCACGCCCTGATGCCGGGCGAACTGTCGGGCGGCATGGCGCGCCGGGTGGCGCTGGCCCGCGCCGTCGCCCTCGATCCGATGCTGATCATGTACGACGAGCCGTTCACCGGCCTCGACCCGATCGCGCTGGGCGTCATCGGCCAACTGATCCGCAAGCTGAACGACGCCCTCGGGGCAACCTCGATCATGGTTACCCACGACATCCAGGAATCGTTGCTCATCGTCGACCACATCTATTTCCTTAATAGCGGGCGCGTGGTGGCCGAGGGGACGCCGGACCAGATCCGCGCCTCGCGCGATCCTTTCGTGCACCAGTTCGTCCATGCCGAGCCCGACGGCCCGGTCCATTTCGACTATCCGGCGCCGCCGGCGCGCGAGGCCTTCCTGGCCGGAGCGGCGCGTGGCTGATCCGCTTACGCCCATCCGCCGCCTCGGGCGCGCGACGACCGAGCGCATCTGGCGCCTCGGCTTCGCCGCCCGCTTCCTCTTCGCCGTGCTGAGGTATTCCGGTGCGTCTTTCCGCCGCCTGCCGCTGACCCTGCGCGAGATCTACTTCAGTGGCGTCATGTCGCTGATCATCATCCTCGTCTCCGGCCTCTTCGTCGGCCTGGTGCTCGGCCTGCAGGGCTATGAAACGCTGCAGCGCTACGGTTCGACCGAGGCGCTCGGCGTCCTCGTCGCGCTGTCGCTGACCCGCGAACTGGGGCCGGTCGTCGCTGCGCTCCTCTTCGCATCGCGCGCCGGCTCGTCGGTGACCGCCGAGATCGGCCTGATGAAGGCCACCGAGCAGTTGAAGGCGATGGACATGATGGCGGTCAACCCGATCGCCCGCGTCGTTGCGCCGCGCTTCTGGGGCGGTGTCATCTCGATGCCGCTGCTCGCGGCGCTGTTCTCGGCCATGGGCGTGCTCGGCGGCTGGCTGATCGGCGTCGTCTTCATCGGTGTCGACGACGGCGCCTTCTGGTCGCAGATGCAGTCGGGCGTCGATTTCCGCTATGACATCGTGAACGGTGTCATCAAGAGCTTCGTCTTCGGCATCGCGGTATCGCTGATCGCCGTCTTCGAGGGTTATGATTCGGTGCCGACCGCCGAGGGTGTCTCGCGTGCGATCACGCGCACCGTCGTGACGTCGGCGCTGACCATCCTGGCGCTCGACTTCATCCTGACCTCGTTCATGTTCCGGGGAACTTCATGAATCGTACCGTACTCGACCTCTGGGTCGGCTTCTTCGTCGCCATCGGCATCGCCGCGTTGCTCTTCCTTGCGCTCAAGGTCGGCAACCTTTCCTCGGCCCATTTGTCTGATTTGTATGTACTGGAGGCGAGGTTCGATAATATCGGCGGCCTGAAGGTGCGTGGTCCGGTGAAGAGCGCCGGGGTCGTCGTCGGGCGCATCGCCGACATCCGCTTCGACACCGCCAGCTACGAGGCGGTGGTGACGATCAATGTCGATGGGCGCTACCGCTTCCCGAAGGACACCTTTGCGTCGATCAATACCTCGGGCCTGCTCGGTGAGCAGTACATCGGGCTGGAGGTCGGCGGCGACGAGAAGATGCTGGCGGCTGGGGATACGATCAAGAAAACGCAGTCGGCGGTGGTGCTGGAAAAGCTGATCAGCCAATTCCTCTTCAACAAGGCTTCGGAAGGACAGGAGAAGAAATGACGAAACACGTGACAGGATATCTGCGGCGCGCCCTGGGGGCCTTGATGGTCGCTGGCGCACTTGGTGTTGCCGGCCCGGCAGCGGCCGGCGACAACCCGCATGATCCCTACGAGGGATTCAATCGCGCCATGTTCGCGGTCAACGAGGGGCTCGACATGGTGCTCTTCAAGCCGATCGCGCAGGGCTACGATGCGGCGTTGCCGCTGCCGGCCCAGGCCGGAATCAGCAGTTTCTTCGACAATCTGCTGGAAATCCAGAACGCCCTCAACAACCTGCTGCAGGGCAAGGGCGGCGACGCTGCCATCGATCTCGGTCGCCTGCTGGTCAATTCGACGGTCGGCATCTTCGGCCTCTTCGACGTCGCCAGCGAGCTGGGTCTCGAGCACCACCGGGAGGATTTCGGCCAGACTCTCGCCGTCTGGGGGTGGGCGGAGAGCGACTTCCTGTTCTGGCCCGGCCTCGGGCCGCGTACCGTGCGCGACACCGGCGGCTTGGCGGTCGACATCTACACCGACCCGACCTGGGCCACCAAGTACAAATCGGTGGCGACCCGCAACTCGCTGGTCGGGCTGCGTTTCGTCGACCTCCGCGCCAGCCTTTTGCCGACCGACAAGCTGGTCGACGAGGCCGCGCTCGACAAGTACGCCTACGTGCGCGATGGCTACCTGCAGCGCCGCCGCAATTTGATCCACGACGGCCGCGCACCGCGGCTCGACGACTGACCACCGGGAACCCAGCCACGATGAAACGACTGTTCGCCCTCGCCTTCGCCACCCTGCTGTCCGCCGCTGCCTTGGCCCAGAACACGCCTGATGTCCTGATCAGGCAGGTTTCCGAAGAGGTGCTCGAGATCGTCCGCAAGGACAAGGATATCCAGAGCGGCAACACCGCCAAAGCCATCTCCCTGGTCGATGCCAAGGTTATCCCGCACTTCAACTTCCAGCACATGACCGCGCTGGCCGTCGGCAAGGACTGGCGCAAGGCGAGCCCACAACAGCAGCAGCAGTTGACTGCCGAGTTCAAGACGCTGCTGGTACGCACTTATTCGAACGCCCTGACCAGCTACCGGGACCAGAAGATCGTCTACAAGCCGTTCCGGATGAATGCCGGCGACACCGATGTGCTGGTGCGCAGCGAAGTGCAGCAGGCCGGCCACAAGCCGGTGCAGATCGACTACAACCTGGAAAAGCTCGACAGTGGCTGGAAGGTCTACGACGTGTCGGTGGCCGGCATCAGCCTGATCACCAATTACCGCGAGCAGTTTGCCCAGGAGGTGCGCAACGGCGGCATCGACGGCCTGATCAATTCGATCGCTGCCAAGAACAAGTCACTCGAAGCCAAGGTCGCCAAGGCGGAAGGCAAATGATCGAGCGCGCGGGCGGTCGCCTGCTGGTCGCCGCGCCGATGGTCATGACCAATGCGCGGGCCCTGCTTGCCGCCGGGGGCGCTGCGCTCGCGCCGGGTGAGCAGGTGTTCGACCTGGCGCGGGTCGCCGAGGCCGATTCGTCGGCGATTGCAGTCATGCTCGGCTGGCTGCGCGCCGCCGGGCCGGCGCGGTCGACCCTCCTTTTTGCCAATATTCCGGCCGGTGTCCTCGCCCTGGCCGAACTCTACGGCATCAACGAACTGCTGCCCCGCGCCTGAGGGGTTTGCGCATGGTTCCGGCCGTCTCGATCGTCGACGTCGTCAAGCATTTCGGCGTCCTCAAGGCGTTGGCCGGGGTGTCGCTCGACATCGCCCAAGGCGAATTCTTCGGTCTGCTCGGCCCCAACGGCGCCGGCAAGACGACACTGATCTCGTCGCTGGCGGGGCTGGTGCGCCCCGATTCGGGTACCCTCAAGGTGCTCGGCCATGATGTCATCCGTGATTTCCGGGCGGCGCGCCGCCTGCTTGGCGTCGTGCCGCAGGAACTGGTTTTCGACCCCTTCTTCAATGTGCGCGAGACGCTGCGCATCCAGTCCGGCTACTTCGGCATCCGCAAGAACGATGACTGGATCGACGAGATTCTCGCCAACCTCGACCTGACTGCCAAGGCGGACGTAAACATGCGCCGCCTCTCGGGCGGCATGAAGCGCCGCGTGCTGGTCGCCCAGGCGCTGGTGCACAAGCCGCCGGTGATTGTCCTCGACGAGCCGACCGCGGGCGTCGACGTCGAACTGCGCCAAGGGTTGTGGAGCTTCGTCCGGCGGCTGAACGGCGAGGGCCATACCATCATCCTGACCACGCATTACCTCGAGGAGGCCGAGGCGCTGTGCGGCCGCATCGCGTTGATGAAGCAGGGGCGCATCGTCGCGCTCGATACCACGGCCAACCTGATGGCGGCGTTTCCCGGCGGCACGCTGGCCGACGTCTTCGTCCGGACGATGCGGCAATGATCGGCTTCTGGACGCTGTTCTACAAGGAATTGCTGCGCTTCTGGAAGGTGGCTTTCCAGACGGTCGGTGCGCCGGTGCTGACCGCGCTCCTCTACCTGCTGATCTTCGGCCACGTCCTCGACGATCACGTGCAGGTCCACGGTGTGCGCTACACCGCCTTCCTGGTTCCCGGCCTGGTGATGATGCAGGTGCTGCAGAATGCCTTCGCCAATTCGTCGTCAAGCCTGATCCAGGCCAAGATCACCGGCTCCATCGTCTTCGTGCTGCTGCCGCCGATTTCCTATGGCGCCTTCTTCGCTGCCTACGTGCTGGCTTCGCTGGCGCGCGGGCTGATGGTCGGGGTCGGGGTGCTGGCGGCGACCGTCTGGTTCGCCGAGTTGGAGGTGGTCGCGCCGCTCTGGATAGTCGCCTTTTCGCTGCTGGGCGGCGCCCTCTTCGGTGCGCTCGGCATGATCGCCGGCATCTGGTCGGAGAAGTTCGACCAGTTGGCATCGTTCCAGAACTTCCTGATCATGCCGCTGACCATGCTGTCCGGCGTCTTCTACTCGATTCACAGCCTGCCTGAGTTCTGGCAGGGCGTATCGCATTACAATCCCGTCTTTTACATGATCGACGGCTTCCGCTACGGCTTCTTCGGTGTCTCTGACGTGGCGCCGGAAACCAGCCTGGCGGTGGTCCTCGCCTGCTTCACGGCGGTGTCCCTGCTGACCCTGCGCCTGCTGAAGCAGGGCTGGAAACTGAGAGCCTGAACCACATGATGCACCCCGACCAGATAAATCAGATCATCCGTGCCGGGATGAACTGCGAGCACCTTTCCCTCGACGGCGACGGACACCACTTTGAAGCGGTCGTGGTCAGTGCCGAATTCGCCGGCAAGAATCGCGTGCAGCGCCAGCAGCGCGTCTATCAGACCCTGAGGGAGAAACTCGACAGCGGGGAACTGCATGCCATTTCCTTCAAGACCCTGACCCCGGAAGAATGGAGCGCCCGCCATGGATAAGCTGCTGATCCGGGGCGGCCGGGCGCTGGCCGGCGAAGTCGCCATTTCCGGGGCCAAGAACGCGGCGCTGCCGATCCTCTGCGCGTCGCTGCTGACGGCGGAGCCGCTCTGCCTGACCAACGTGCCGCATCTCAACGACATCTCGACCATGCTGCGCCTGCTCGGCGACATGGGCGTCGGCGTGACGATGGACGGCGCCGACGGCCTGATGCTCGACGGTGGCGGTGTCAACAACCCGGTCGCCTCTTACGAGATGGTCAAGACGATGCGCGCGTCGATCCTCGTCCTCGGCCCGCTGCTCGCCCGCTGCGGCGAGGCGCGCGTCTCCCTGCCCGGCGGCTGCGCCATCGGCGCGCGGCCGGTCGACCAGCACATCAGGGGCCTGCAGGCGATGGGCGCCGACATCCGCGTCGAGCATGGCTACGTGCATGCCACGGCCAGCCGGTTGCAAGGCGCACGCATCTGTACCGACATGGTGACGGTGACCGGCACCGAGAATCTGATGATGGCCGCCTGCCTGGCCGAGGGCGAGACGATCATCGAGAACGCCGCGCGCGAGCCGGAAGTGGTCGACCTCGCCAACTGCCTGGTCAGCATGGGCGCCCGCATGTCCGGCGCCGGCACCGACGTCATCCGCATCCAGGGCGTTGACCGGCTGCGTGGCGCGACGCACGCGATCATGCCCGACCGCATCGAAACCGGCACCTACCTGTGCGCTGCCGCGGCGACCGGCGGCGACATCCGGCTGACGCGAACCTCGGCGGCCTACCTTGACACCGTCGTCGACAAGCTGATGGATGCGGGTTGCGAGATCACCGTCGAACGTGACGCGATCCGCCTCGTCGCGCCCCGCCGCCTGCAGGCCGTCAGCCTTCGTACCGCCCCGTATCCCGCCTTCCCGACCGACATGCAGGCGCAGTTCATGGCCATCAACTGCGTCGCCGAGGGCGTCGCGACGATCCGCGAGACCATCTTCGAAAACCGCTTCATGCACGTCAATGAACTGATGCGCCTCGGCGCCAACATCCAGATCGAAGGCAACAACGCCATCGTGCGCGGCGTCGAGCGTCTCGAAGGCGCGACGGTGATGGCCACCGACCTGCGCGCCTCGGCCTCGCTGGTCATCGCCGGCCTGGTCGCCCAGGGCGAAACGCTGATCGACCGCATCTACCACCTTGACCGCGGCTACGAGCGCATCGAGGAAAAACTCGCGCGCCTCGGCGCGGAAGTGAAACGGGTGCATTGATTCGCGATCCATGGGCGCTGCGAGCGTGTTGTTTTGGCCATGAATTGCCCGTCTTTCTGCGCTCGACCGCAAAATGCCTGAATAAATTACTATCTTTTATTCAATTGCGGCCCCATACTTCGAGGCTCGGGATTTCCAGGCAGTGTTTTGTTCCTGCGCCGTACTACGGTTTGTCAGCTCCTCGGTCTTGATTCTCGTATTTTTTGGGCGCAAGTCCGTCAATCTTTTCCAAGGAAGCTATTCATGGCAACTGGTACCGTCAAGTGGTTCAACGACTCCAAGGGTTTCGGTTTCATCTCCCCGTCCGACGGGGGTGAAGACCTTTTCGCGCATTTCTCGGCAATTCAGGGTAACGGTTTCAAGACCCTGGCCGAGAATCAGAAGGTGACATTCGATATCGTCACCGGCCCGAAGGGCAAGCAAGCCGCCAACATCTGCCCCGCCGACTAAGCAGGCAGGTTCAGGCGCTTGACCAGGCCCGGCAGATGCCGGGCTTTTCTTTTCTCAGTATCAGCACATCGCATTGGCGGTTCTCCGGCCCGTGCGGGAGGGCCGTCGCATGTCCAAGGAAGAAATCATCGAAATGCCGGGCGTCGTCGCCATGGTCCTGCCGGATACCCGGTTTCGTGTCACGCTGGAAAACGGCTTCGAGGTCGTCGCCTACGTTTCGGGCAAGATGCGCAAGCACCGCATCCGGATCCTGACCGGGGATCGCGTGACGCTGGAAATGTCGCCCTACGACCTGACCAAGGCGCGCATCAGCTTCCGCCACAAGGACGAGCGCTCGGCCGTCGCCTACGCCGCCCGCAACCAGTAACTACGCCGAGGTCGTCCCGCCGGCAGCCCGGGCTGTCTTGTGCCTCTGCTAGAATGCCGCTTTCGCCATTTCTGCAAGCACCGTTGTGACGACCATCACCATCGCCCTGTCGAAGGGACGCATCTTCGACGAAACCCTGCCGCTGCTGGCGGCCGCAGGGATCGTGCCGGACGAGAACCCGGAAACCTCGCGCAAGCTGATCATCGGCACCAACCGGCCCGATGTGCGCGTCGTCATCGTCCGCGCCAGCGACGTGCCGACCTATGTCCAGTACGGCGCCGCCGACCTCGGCGTGGCCGGCAAGGACGTGCTGATCGAGCATGGCGGGCAGGGCCTCTATGCGCCGCTCGACCTGAAGATCGCCAGGTGCCGGATGATGGTCGCCGTGCCGGAAGGCTTCGACTACCAGAACGCGGTGCGCCAGGGCGCCCGCCTCAAGGTCGCTTCCAAGTACATCAAGACGGCGCGCGAGCATTTCGCCGCCAAGGGCGTCCATGTCGACCTGATCAAGCTCTACGGTTCGATGGAACTGGCCCCGCTGGCCGGCCTGGCCGACGCCATCGTCGACCTGGTGTCGACCGGCGGCACGCTGAAGGCCAACAAGCTGGTCGCGGTCGAGGAAATCATGCCGATTTCGTCGCGCCTGGTGGTCAACCAGGCCTCGCTCAAGGTCAAGCGCGAAACCTTGCAACCGATCATCGACGCCTTTGCCCAGGCGGTGGAGAAGTAACATGGCTGTCGCGATCAAGCGCCTTGCCACGGTCGACGCCGATTTCACGGCAAAAATGGACGCGCTGCTCGCCTTCGAGGCCGCAGCCGACGACAACATCGAACGCACCGTCGCCGGCATCCTGGCCGACGTCAAGGCGCGCGGCGATGCGGCGGTGGTCGACTACACCAACCGTTTCGACCGCGTGTCGGCTGGCTCGATGGCCGACCTGGAACTGTCGACGGACGAGTTGCAGAGAGCGCTGGCCGGCCTGTCGGCCGACCGCCGCACCGCGCTGGAAGCCGCCGCCGGCCGCATCCGCGCCTACCACGAGCGCCAGAAACTGGAAGGCTGGTCGTACACGGAAGCCGACGGTACGATGCTCGGCCAGATGATCACGCCGCTCGACCGCGTCGGCCTCTACGTGCCGGGTGGCAAGGCCGCGTACCCGTCGTCGGTGCTGATGAACGCGATTCCGGCCAAGGTCGCCGGTGTCAGGGAACTGATCATGGTCGTGCCGGCCCCGGATGGCGAAAGGAACCAACTCGTGCTGGCGGCGGCGTGTCTCGCCGGTGTCGACCGCGTGTTCGCCATTGGCGGCGCCCAGGCCGTCGGCGCGCTGGCCTACGGCACGCAGACCGTGCCGCAGGTCGACAAGATCGTCGGTCCCGGCAATGCCTACGTCGCCACCGCCAAGCGCCGGGTGTTCGGCATCGTCGGCATCGACATGGTCGCCGGCCCGTCGGAAATCCTCGT
>Ga0105090_10002008_pt1 | contig 11230 bp, 6 predicted proteins | sample PPLLak3March2015_FD_79110 | JGI IMG/M metagenome (GOLD analysis project Ga0105090, IMG submission 79110) | Freshwater sediment microbial communities from Prairie Pothole Lake near Jamestown, North Dakota, USA - PPLs Lake P7 Core (1) Depth... | ecosystem: Environmental > Aquatic > Freshwater >... | reverse complement strand
TGATCAAGGTCGGCGCGGCCACCGAGATCGAGATGAAGGAAAAGAAGGCCCGCGTCGAGGACGCGCTGCACGCCACCCGTGCGGCCGTCGAGGAAGGCGTGGTGCCGGGCGGCGGCGTGGCCCTGATCCGTGCGCAGCGCGCGCTCGAGAAGCTCGAAGGCGCGAACGAGGACCAGGCGATCGGCATCAAGATCCTGTCGCGCTCGATCGAGGAGCCGCTGCGTCAGATCGTCGCGAACGCGGGCGAGGACGCCGCGGTGGTGCTGGCCGACGTCAAGAAGGGCAAGGGCACCTACGGCTACAACGCGGCCACGGGCGAGTACGGCGACATGCTCGACATGGGCATCCTGGACCCGACCAAGGTCACGCGCCTCGCGCTGCAGAACGCCTCTTCGGTGGCGGGCCTGCTGCTGACGACCGAAGTGATGGTCGCCGAGGCTCCGAAGGATGAGGAGCACAAGCACGGCGGCGGCATGCCGGACATGGGCGACATGGGCGGCATGGGCATGTAAGGTCGAAAGACTTTACCGCTCGATGAACCAGGCCCGGGAGGCGACTCCCGGGCCTTTTTCGTTGTGGGGCGGCATGGCCAGTTGCGTCCGCGCCCGTTGCAGGGACGCTCGCCTTGCGTGAATCCGCATCTGCGTGGGTCCCGAAGCCGCTGTCACGATGCCACAGCATTCCCAGGCAACAATGTGGCACCTGGTCGGTGCGCGCCGGCCGAACTCACCTCCCCGACATCCCACAAGGATCGCCCCATGGCCAGGCCCCGCACCGTGACGACACGCAGCGACTCACCCCTTTCGGCCGACGAACTGCGCCGCATCGACGCTTACTGGCGCGCCTGCAACTACCTCGCCGTCGGGATGATCTACCTGCAGGACAACCCGCTGCTGCGCGAACCACTGAAACCGTCCCACATCAAGAACCGGCTGCTCGGCCACTGGGGCGCGAGCCCGGGCTTGAGCTTCACTTACGTGCACATGAACCGGCTGATCAACAAGTACGACCTGGACGCGATCTTCCTCGCCGGCCCGGGTCACGGCGCGCCGGGCGTGCTCGCGCCGGTGTACCTCGAGGGCACCTACGCGGAGATCTACCCGAACAAGGGCGAGGATGTCGCGGGCCTGAAGGAGTTCTTCAAGGAGTTTTCCTTCCCGGGCGGCATCGGCAGCCACTGTACCCCCGAGACGCCGGGGTCGATCCACGAGGGCGGCGAGCTCGGCTACAGCGTTTCCCACGCCTTCGGCGCCGCGTTCGACAACCCCGGCCTCATCGTGACAGTGGTGGTCGGCGACGGCGAGTCCGAGACTGGCCCGCTCGCCACCGCGTGGCACTCGAACAAGTTCCTGAACCCGGTGCGTGACGGCGCTGTGCTGCCGGTGCTGCACCTGAACGGCTACAAGATCAACAACCCGACGATTCTCGCGCGCATTTCGCACGAGGAACTCGATGCGCTGTTCCGCGGCTACGGCTGGACACCGCACTTCGTCGAAGGAGACGACCCGGAGGCGATGCACCAGCTCATGGCCGCCACCATGGAGCGCTGCGTGCAGGACATCCGCCGGATCCAGGCGGAGGCCCGCAGGTCCGGCAAGGCGATGCGTGCCTGCTGGCCCATGATCGTGCTCAGGAGCCCCAAGGGTTGGACGGGCCCGAAGAAAGTCGGCGGCAGGACCGTGGAAGGGTACTGGCGCGCCCACCAGGTGCCGATGTCCGACGTGCGCGACAACCCGGAGAACCTCAAGCTGCTCGAGAAGTGGATGAAGGGCTACCGGCCGCAGGAGTTGTTCGACGCGAACGGCCGGCTGATCGAGGAGCTCAAGGCGCTGGCGCCGAAGGGCCGCCGCCGCATGAGTGCCAATCCGCACGCCAACGGCGGCCAGCTGCGCCGCCCGCTGCGCCTGCCGGATTTCCGCGACTACGCCGTGCCGGTCAGGAAGCCCGGCGTGTCCGAGGTCGAGAACACCCGCAAGCTCGGGGAGTTCCTGCGCGACATCCTGAAGCTCAACGCGGACAACTTTCGCGTGTTCGGCCCCGACGAGACGACGTCGAACAAGCTCGACGCCGTCTACCAGGCGAGCAAGAAGACCTGGCTCGCGGACTACCTGCCGGTGGACGCCGACGGCGGCGAGCTCGCCCCGGACGGCCGCGTCATGGAGATGCTCTCGGAGCACACGCTCGAGGGCTGGCTCGAAGGTTACCTGCTCACTGGCCGGCACGGCTTCTTCTCGACCTACGAGGCCTTCGTGCACGTGATCGACTCGATGTTCAACCAGCACGCGAAGTGGCTGGACATCTGCGAGGACCTGCCGTGGCGCGCGCCGGTGGCCTCGCTCAACATGCTGATCACCTCCACCGTCTGGCGCCAGGACCACAACGGCTTCACCCACCAGGATCCGGGCTTCCTCGACGTCGTGGTGAACAAGAGCCCGCGGGTCACGCGCATCTACCTGCCGCCCGACTCGAACTGCCTGATGTCGGTCGCCGACCACTGCCTCGGGAGCACCGACGACATCAACGTGATCGTTTGCGACAAGCAGAGGCACCTGCAGTTCCTGGACATGGACGCGGCGATAAAGCACTGCACCAAGGGCATCGGACTGTGGGACTGGGCGAGCACCGACCAGGGCTCGGAGCCCGACGTCGTCATGGCCGGCTGCGGGGACATCGCCACGCAGGAGGCGCTCGCGGCCACCGTGCTGCTGCGGCAGCACTTCCCCGACCTCAAGATCCGCTTCGTGAACGTGGTGGACCTCTACCGGCTCACCCCGCCCAAGGAGCACCCGCACGGGCTCTCCGACCGCGACTTCGACACGCTGTTCACGACCGACAAGCCGATCATTTTCAACTTCCATGGCTATCCCTGGCTGATCCACCGCCTGTCCTACCGGCGCACCAACCACCGCAACCTGCACGTGCGCGGCTACAAGGAGAAGGGCAACATCAACACGCCGCTCGAGCTCGCGATCAACAACGAGGTCGACCGCTTCAGCCTCGCCATCGACGCGATCGACCGCGTGCCGCGGCTGCAGGTGGCCGGCGCCCACGTCAAGGAGAAGCTGCGCAACCTGCAGATCGAGTGCCGCGCGTACGCGCACGAGCACGGTATCGACCGGCCCGCTGAGCGCGACTGGAAGTGGCCGCTCTGAGCACGGGGAGCGCCGCCGTGACGAACCAGCTCGAGTCCCTCAAGCAGCACTCGGTGATCGTCGCCGACACCGGCGACATCGAGTCGATCGCGCGCTTCCGCCCGCAGGACGCGACCACCAACCCGAGCCTGATCTTCAAGGCCGCGCAGGACGCGCGCTACCGGCTGATCATCGACGCGGCGGTCTCCGCTGCATCCGTCACCCCTGCGGACGAGCGCCTCGACGACACGCTCGACCGGCTGTTCGTCGGCTTCGGCCGCCGCATCCTCGAGCTGGCGCCCGGACGCGTCTCGACCGAGGTCGTCGCGCGGCTGAGCTTCGATACCGACGCCACCGAGGCGCGGGCACGCAGGCTCATCGAACTGTACGAGATGGCCGGAGTGCCGCGCGAGCGCGTGCTCATCAAGATCGCGAGCACCTGGGAAGGGATCCGCGCCGCTGAGCGTCTCGAGCGCGACGGCATCCACTGCAACCTGACGCTGCTGTTCAGCTTCGCGCAGGCGGTGGCCTGCGCGGATGCGGGCGTTACGCTCATCTCGCCCTTCGTCGGTCGCATCTATGACTGGTACCGCAGGGCGCGCGGTCTGGAGGATATCGCCCGCGAGGACGATCCCGGCGTCGCGTCGGTCACGCGCATCTACCACTACTACAAGAAATTTGGCTACGACACGCAGGTGATGGGCGCGAGCTTCCGCAAGACGACGCAGATCCTGGACCTCGCGGGCTGCGATCTGCTCACGATCAGCCCGGAGTTGCTCGCGCAACTCGAATCGACGGAGGGCGAGGCGCCGCGCCGTCTGAAGCCCGAGGCCACCGAGGCGAGCGACGCCCAGCGCGTCGACCTCGACGAGGCGCTGTTCCGCTGGATGCACAACGACGACGCCATGGCGACCGAGAAGCTCGCCGAGGGCATCCGGCTGTTCCACGCCGACGCCGAGAAGCTCAAGGGCCAAATCGCCGCGCTCAGATGTGGAACCTGAGTTAGGACTGGTCCGAATTCGGGCGACATCGGCTCGATTTCAAACCAGGGAATCGGCAGAAATCGGTATGCTTGACGGTCGCATTGCGGCCTGCGTGCGGGCTTTGACGTTGATCGTGCAAGGGGCGGACTCATCGATGGCCGGCACAGGGAGTTCCATGGCGGATCCGGGTAACCCGATAGTCGCGCGCCTGCGCAGCGAGGCGCCGGATCGACACCCGATGTTCGCCGGCCTGACGCGCGACCAGATCGAGCGGCTTCTGCACAGCGGCAGGATCGAAGTCCTCAACGCCGGGCAACTGCTCTATTCGCGTGGGGAGGCATCGCGCCGCTTTTTCCTGATCCTCGAGGGCCAGGTGCATCTCTCGCTGCACACGGCGCACGGCGCGGAGAAGATCATCGACATCCTGGGTCCCGGCGACGTCTTCGCCGAGGCCGTCGCGTTCATGGAGCGTCCCGTCTACCAGATGACGGCAACGGCGGCGACCGCAGCGCAGGTCATGAGCTTCCAGAACCGGGGCTACATCGAGATCCTGCGGGAGAATTCGGCCGCGTGCCTGCGGGTGCTCCAGCACCTGAGCTCGCGGCTGCACGTCCGCCTACGCGAAATCGGGGGCATCGTCCTCGAGAGCGCGACCTCCCGTCTCGTACGCCTGCTCGACGGCCGGATGCCGGCCGATGCGACCGACTCCGCGACCATTCACCTCGAGGAGTCCCGCCAGGAACTCGCCTCCTACCTGGCGATCAAGCCGGAGACACTGTCGCGATCACTGCGAACGCTGGCGGATAGCGGCGCGATCGCCGTGCACGGCAGGATCATCGAAGTGGTGAGCCGCGCGCGACTGCGCATGCACCTCGACGATGCGGTGGGTGCCCGGCTGTATGAGTGATGCCGCCAAACGGCGATCGTTGCTCGCAGTCCTGTTTGCCTTTGGCGTCGGCTCGGTGCAGGCGACCGGCGATCCCTTCGGCTGGCACCACAGTCCGTCCGCCCACATCACGCCCGCCAACGTCGATCGGCTCGAGCCTGCCTGGACCCATCGCAACGGCGACATGGCGGCACAGGTCGGCCAGCCGTCGAGCGTCTCTGCGCAATCGACGCCGATCCTGTTGCCCGCAGCCGCGGGCGGGCACCTCGTTTACTGCACGCCGTTCAACCGTGTGATCGCACTCGACCCGGCCACGGGCGCCGAGCGCTGGAGCTACGACCCGAACGTGCCCCGCACCAGCGAGCGGCCGTACCGTTGCCGGGGTGTGGCGTACGCGGAGGTCACGCAGGCCGACGTGGGCGACGCATGCAGGCACCGCATCTACACGGCCACGAACGATCGCCGCCTGATCGCGCTCGATGCGCGCGGCGGACAGCCCTGCGGTCAGTTCGGTGCTCGCGGCCAGGTCACGCTTGCCGAGCACGAGCGTCATGGCCTCGAAATGGTGGGCTCGAGCTCGCCGCCCGTCGTGGGCAACGGGGTCGTCGTCGTGGGCTCGTCGGTGATCGATTTCGCGTACGCCGAGGCGCCACGGGGCGTGATCGCCGCCTACGATGCGGTGACGGGCGCACCGCGCTGGACGTTCGATCCGCTGCAGGGCCAGACCGGCACCGGTGCCGCCAACGCCTGGGCGCCGCTCGCGGTGGATGCCGGGCAGGATCTCGTCTTCGTGCCCACCGGCGCCCCGTCGCCTGACTACTACGGCGTGCTGCGGCCGGGCCGCAACGGCTACGCCAACTCGGTGGTCGCACTGCGGCTGTCGACGGGCGAGGTGGCGTGGGCGTTCCAGCTGGTGCACCACGACCTGTGGGACTACGACACGCCGGCCCAGCCGATCCTGTTCGAGTGGCGTGGCGCGGATGGCCGCCGCGTGCCCGCGCTCGCGCAGGTGAGCAAGCAGGGCTTCGTGTTCCTGCTCGACCGCCGCGACGGCACGCCGCTGCTTCCTGTGGAGGAGCGCGCGGTGCCCGCCAGCACGATTCCCGGCGAGCAGGCCTGGCCGACGCAGCCGTTTCCGGTCGCGCCGCTGCGACTGCTGCCGACGCGCGTCACGCCCGATGACGCCTGGGGACTCACCTTCTGGGACCGCGGCAAGTGTCGCGACTCGATCGCCGCCTTGCACAACGAGGGCATCTTCACGCCGCTCGCCGAGCAACCGACCCTGCTGTTCCCAGGAAGCCTCGGCGGCGCCAACTGGGGTGGCGGTGCGTACTCGCCGCAGTTGCAGCGCCTGGTCGTGAACGTGAATGCGGCGCCATTCGTCGCACAACTGATCCCCGGCGCCGCAGGCGGCCAGCAGCGGCAGGATCACCCCGTCGCCGGGCAGAAGACGATGTTCGTCACCATGCAGGGCACGCCGTACACGCTGGCCGTGGGCCCGCTGCTGTCGCCGCTCGGCATCCCGTGCACCGCGCCACCGTGGGGCAAGCTCGTCGCGATCGACCTCGGCCGCGGCAGCGTTGCGTGGGAGGCGCCGCTCGGCTCGGTGCACGAGATGGGCCCGTTCCCCCTGCCGTGGCACGTCAACTGGGGCACACCCAACCTCGGCGGCGGACTGGTCACGGACGGCGGCGTGTTCTTCATCGCCGCGACCATGGACCGGCAGTTCCGTGCGTTCGACATGCGCGACGGCCGCCAGCTGTGGACCCACCAACTGCCGGTTGACGCGACCGCTACGCCGATGAGCTACACGCATCGGGGTCGCCAGTACGTCGTCGTCAACGCCGGTGGCCACGCCATGTACGGCCGCGGCACCGGCGACCACCTGGTCGCCTTCGCGCTGCCCGTGAATCCGAGGCACGATCCGCCGCGCAACATCCCGTGGCCGCTCGCTGACGTGAAGCAAGCGGTCACCGCCCACTCGGTGCTGCCCGACGGTCGCGTCCACCTCACGATCGAGCACCGTCCGCTGGCCGGCGTGACGCCCGAGATGCTCGAGTGGTGGTACCGGGTGCTGCCGATCAGCCAGGTCGAGTTCGACGGGAAGATGCGTCCGATGTATCACCTGTTTCACCCGACCGAGCACGGTCGCATCTGGGTCGAGGCGCCGGCCGCGGATGGCCGGCCCGGCGTCGGCGCCGGCGGCATCGTCGCGCGCTACGAGTGGTTCGGGCCGTACGACAGCGAAGGCGCCGCCCGGGTGATCGAGTTGTCGCCGGCGCGCTTCGTCAGCCGTCCGACGATTGCCGGCCTGTCGTTCGGCGAGATCCGGCACCTCTGGGGCGCTTCGCCACGCGGGGCGACCTACCAGGTGGACACGATCATCGGCGTCGACTGGCCGCTGGTCGGCCCCTGGGTCAATGCGCTGCTGCGACGATTCGTCTTCAGCGAGGGCATGCTGGACGAGTGGACGCGTCACCAGGTGGAGGAGGTGGGCCTGTTGCCACATTTCCTGCCGGCCTTGTACGCGCAGCGGAACGCAAGCAACATCTACCATCTGGAAAAGTAGGGGACCTTCTCCTTACTTTCCGGCTTGCTTCCGGGGGAGACGATGACGACTTCGACGTCGACCGTGCAGCGGTGGGTGGCTGCGCTCATGATGCTCGCGCCCGGCGCGCCGGCATTCGCGATCACGCTCACGGTGACGGATCCGGCGGGCATGCCGCTCGCCACCGCGATGGTGCGCGAGCGCCCGGCGGCCGGGTCCAACCTCGATACTTCGGACGACGGCTATCAGGCGCCTGGTGTCGCGCGCACCGTGGTTCCCGAGATCACGCGGTTCTCCGATGCCGCCGGCCGCCTCGAGTACTCGGCGCGGACCGAAGCGATGGCCTACCTGGTGCGCAAGCCGGGCTACCAGGACCAGCTCCTGATGCCCGAGTCGGGTACCGCGGAGCTGGCCGTCACCCTGCAGCCGGAGACCGATCCCTTCAAGCTCGCGGAAGCGAAGCCCGCGAACGCGTGGCTCGGCGCACTCGACCTCGGCGATGCCGAGACCAAGCTGCACTTCCAGCTGCAATGCGCCTTCTGTCACCAGCAGGGCAACGCCTTCATCCGCAACGAGCGCACCCCCGAGGAGTGGAGCACGATCATCCAGCGCATGGTCCGCTACGGTTCGCGTCTCGCGACGCAGGACCGGAGGGCGCTGCCGACGAAGCTCGCCGAGGGTTACCGCAAGTTGCGCGAGAATCCGCAACTGATCGCCGACCCTCTGCCGTGGAGCCCGGCGCTCGCCGGCGCCACCATCACCGAGTGGCCGATCGGCGACGTCTTCAGCCAGGTGCACGACATGCTGGTCGCGCAGAACGGCCTGGTGTACGTGGCCGACAACATCCAGGACCGCCTCTACGAGGTCGACCCGAAGACCAACGAGGTCACCGTCTACAAGATCCCGCACCGGCCGGGCGAGAAGAACGGCGGCCTGCTCGCGGGACGGCTCAAGGAGTTCCAGAAGCACGACAGCACGTCCAACGCTCACTCGCTCGCCGAGTCGCTCGTGGACGGCCACCTCTTCATCACTCCGTCGGCCCAGCGTCGCCTGGTCGAATTCGATCCCGCGACCAAGCAGTTCACGCTGCACGAGATGGACGAGGGCTTCTACCCGCACACCATCCGGGTGGACCAGAAGGATCGCGTGTGGTTCACGGTGGCGCTGTCGAACCAGGTCGCGATGTTCGAGCGCACGACGCAGCGCTTCACCCTGTACGAACTGCCGACGCGCGGTTTCCGCGAGTGGCTCAACGTGCGGCTGATCGGCTTCGTCTTCAAGCTGATCAGCTGGGGCGTGCCGCTCGCCAACTGGCTGCCGGTGGATCGTGCCGCGACGGGCACGCCGCTGCCCTACGGCATCGACATCACGCCCGACGGCAAGGTGTGGTTCGCGCGCCTGCACACCGACGAGATCGGTTCGATCGATCCCGACACCGGCAAGATCACCATGGTCGCCACGCCGTTCAAGGGACCGCGGCGCCTGCGCAGCGACGCCGCGGGCAACCTGTGGATCGCGGCTTTCCCCGAATCCGCGATCGTGCGATTCGAACCGGCGACCGCGGCGTTCACGCGCTTCGACCTGCCGGTGAACCCGAAGGGCAGCGACACGCCATACTCGCTGAACGTAGACCGTCCGCGCGGCATCGTCTGGGTGAACGGCAACCAGAGCGACTCGCTGTACACGCTCGACATCGCCACCGAGACGTGGGCCGTGATCCCGCTGCCGCGCCGCGCGAGTTTCACGCGCGACGTCGAGTTCGACCCGGCCGGCACGGCCTACACGTCGATCTCGAACTTCCCGAGCTGGCACGTCGAGGACGCGCAGCCGACGCTGATCCGGGTCGAGCGACGGTAGCGCCGTCGCGTCACGTTGCCGCCTTCGCTTTCGCCTGCATCGCGGCGATGAAGCCGGGCATCGCGGCGTCGTGATTGCGGGCGATGACCTGAACGTTCGGGCTCGCGTTCAGCCGCTGCACCAGTTCCGTGGCTCCAGGGATGGCGCCGAGCAGGTCCAGGCCGAACAGCTTCTGCGTCACCACGTTCGCGATCACTGCGGAATACAGGAACACGATGTCCGCGAGCGTGAACTCGCTGCCCGCGACGTACGGCGCGAAACTGCCGTGGCGGCCGAGCGTCGCGAAGCCGGCCTTGAGGTCCTCGCGGGCCCTGGCCTTGATCGCGTCCGGCAGGGTCGCGCCGAAGAACGCCTCGCCGTAGCACGTGCGCGCCGGCAGCTCGATGTACAGCTCGATCTCCCGCATCAGCGCACGCACCTGGGCACGGGCGAACGGGTCCGCAGGCAGCAGCGGCCTGCCCTCGCCGCGTTCCTCGAGGTAGTCGAGGATCGCGCTGGTTTCGTTCAGGAATCCGTGCGGCGTCTCGATGAACGGCACCTTGCCGCGCGGGCTCCTGGCCAGCACGGCCGGGCTCTGGTCGGGGATGGTCAACACGTACTCGAAGGGCACGCCCTTCTCGAGCAGGGCCAGTTGCACCATGTTCGAGTAATTGCTGACCGGGAATCCGTGGAGCTTGAGCATCGGTCTTTCCTCGAGGATGAAGTCCGTCAGGGTCGGGGCGGGATACCGTACACCAGCAGCATGTTGCCCGGCATCTGCCCGAACATGCCGTAGCCCGACAGCACGAACAGCTGGCCGTCGTCGACGATGGTGCCGCCCACGTCGATCGCACCGCCGTGGCCCGCAACGCCGTTGCTGGCCGTGAAGGGCCGTTTCGTGTCGATCACGCGCAGGATCTCGCCGTTGCGCGCGTCGAACATGCGCAGCTTGCCGTCGAGCGCGCCGGCGTAGACCACGCCGTTCGCGACGACGGCGGCCGCGGAATGGCCGTAGTAGTAGCTGCAGGCCGGCCACGGGGAGCGATCGGACTTGCCCTTGGCCATCTCGGCGAGGCCCACGAGCGGCGCGTCCGCCGGGTCGAACACGCAGCCGCGCTGCACCGGTTGGGACCACAGCATTCTGCCGTCGGCCACGTCGAGCGCGTACACGCCGGGCTTCGGCACGTAGCCCGGGACCTTGCGTTCCGGGTCGGCGATCGGCACGTACACGCGCTTGCCGTCCGTCGCCATGCCGTGGTGCACGCCGCCGTTCGAGCTGCCGGAGCCGACGCGATGGCGCCAGATCACTGCGCCGCCGCGGTCCGGGTCGAGCGCGAACACCTCGCCCGACTTCTGCCCGGCCAGCAGCAGGTCGCCCTGCTTGCGCTCGAGCAGGATCACCGACGCCCCGAAGTCGAAATCGGGACCGTTCTCCTTCGGGCAGCTCGCGCCGCCGCCGAGGCACGCGGCATTCCACGCGTCGTCGGCGAGTCCCTGAAACACCCAGCGCCTGGCACCGCTCTTCAGGTCGAGCGCGATGATGGCGTCGCTGGTGTCGTTGGCGGGCGACGACGAGTTCTGGCCGGTGCCGAAGTAGAGTGCGCCGCGCTTCGCATCCACCGTCGGGCTGTTCCACACGACCGCACCGCTCGGGCCCCACATCTGTACGCCGTCGCGGTTCACGTACGTCTGCGCGGCATGCGGCGTGGTGTCGAAGCGCCAGGCCGGTTTCCCCGTGGCCGCATCGAGCGCCAGCAAGCCGAGCGTGCTGAAGTAAAGATAGACGCGCTCGCCATCGGTGGCGGGGGTGGAGGAGGCATGGCTGTTTGGCGGTGTGATGCGCGGC
>Ga0105090_10002007_pt1 | contig 11233 bp, 9 predicted proteins | sample PPLLak3March2015_FD_79110 | JGI IMG/M metagenome (GOLD analysis project Ga0105090, IMG submission 79110) | Freshwater sediment microbial communities from Prairie Pothole Lake near Jamestown, North Dakota, USA - PPLs Lake P7 Core (1) Depth... | ecosystem: Environmental > Aquatic > Freshwater >... | reverse complement strand
GCCAACAGTTCGGATGCGGGCGCGGCATCGGCGGGCGGTGGCCGTTCGATGGCTGGCGCCAACAGTTCGGATGCGGGCGCGGCATCGGCTGGCGGTGGCCGTTCGATGGCCGGCGCTAACAGTTCGGATGCGGGCGCGGCATCGGCGGGCGGTGGCCGTTCGATGGCTGGCGCCAACAGTTCGGATGCGGGCGCGGCAGCGGCTGGCGGTGGCCGTTCGGCCGGCGCCAACAGTTCGGATGCGGGCGCGGCAGCGGGCGGTGTCGGCAAGTCGGCGAGCGCGGTCGGCAGCTCGGCGAGCGCAGTCGGCAACTCGGCGAGCGCGGTCGGCAACTCGGCGAGCGCGGTCGGCAACTCGGCGAGCGCGGTTGGCAACTCGGCGAGCGCGGTCGGCAACTCGGCGAGCGCGGTCGGCAGCGCGGCCGGTGCCGCGGTGGGCGCCGCGGAAGCCAGGAAAAAGTAAGGGACCCTCTTCCGTTACTGGCCTCGACCGCCGGCTCGCGAGAGCCGGCGGTTTGCATTTGTGCGCCGCCCGCGTCAGGCTGGCGCCCTTCGCGAATTCCGGGACCCGACATGCGCGCGCGCATCGCCAGCCTGATGTTCCTCCTGCTGCCCGGACTGGCGGCCGCCGACGAGCGCTTCAACATGGAGTTCCTCGAGACGCCCCAGATGAAGCTCATCTGGTTCGACCGCCTCGACCACCTCGCGCCGTACGCGATCCGCACGTTCCACAACGCGCAGGCGTGGCAGAAGCGCATGTTCGACTGGACGCCGTCCGAGAAGACGACCGTGATCCTGCGCGACTGGGCGGACTACGGCGGCGCGACGACGTGGACATTTCCGCGCAACAAGCTCGCCTTCGACGTCGGGCCGCTGTCTCACGCGTTCGAGACGCACACCTCCAGCGAGCGCATCTACGCGCTGATGAACCACGAGCTGGTGCACGTCGTGCACGGCGACCTCGCGAACTCCGAGGACAACCGCTACCGCCGAGTGTTCCTCGGCAAGGTCGCGGGGCAGCCCGAGCATCCGGAGACGCTGCTCTACACGTACCTGACGGTGCCGCGCTACAACGTGCCGCGCTGGTTCCTCGAGGGCATGGCGGTGTTCCTCGAGACGTGGATGGCCGCGGGCCTGGGCCGTGCGCAGGGCAGCTACGACGAGATGGTGTTCCGCGCGATGGTGCGCGACGGCGCGCGCTTCTACGACCCGCTTGGCCTCGAGTCGCGCGGGGTGCGCACCGACTTCCAGGTCGGCGTCAACGCCTACCTCTACGGCACGCGCTTCGTCACCTGGCTTGCCTACGCGTACTCGCCGGAGAAGGTGCTCGACTGGGTGCGGCGCGGCGAGGGCAGCGAGCGCCACTACGCCGACCAGTTCGCGAAGGTGTTCGGCCTCCCGCTGGAGGAGGCGTGGCAGAAGTGGATCGCGTTCGAACACGAGTTCCAGCGCGCCAACCTCGCCGAGATCCGCAAGCACCCGATCACGCCGCACCGCAAGCTCGCCAAGGCCGCGCTCGGCAACGTCTCGCGCGTGCACTACGACGAGGCGACGGGGATCATGTACGGCGGCTTTCGCACGCCGGGAATCGCCGACCACGTCGGAGCCTTCGACACGCGCAAAGGCACGGTGCGGCGGATCGCCGACATCAAGCGGCCCATGCTCTACCGAGTGACTTCGTTCGCCTTCGACCCGGGCAGCGGCACCGCGTTCTACACGGCCGACGAGGCGAACTACTTCCGCGACCTGATGGCAGTCGACGTGCGCACGGGCGAGACGCGGATGCTGTTCGAGGACGCGCGCATCGGCGAGATCGTGTTCAACCCGGCCGACCGGTCGCTGCTCGGCATCCGCCACGCGTTCGGCAACACGGCGCTCGTCCACATCCCCTACCCGTACAAGGAGTGGAAGGGCGTGTGGGAGTTTCCGTACGGCGTGGTGCCCTACGACCTCGACGTCTCCGCGGACGGCAGGATGCTGTCGGCGTCGGTGACCGACGTCAACGGCGACCACTTCCTGCGCGTGTGGGACCTGCCGGCGATGATGGCCGGCGAGCTGAAGCAGCTGGCGTGGTACCGCTTCGGGACCTCGGTGCCGGAGAGCTTCGTGTTCACGCACGATGGCAGGCACCTCTACGGCAGCAGCTACTACACCGGCGTGTCGAACATCTTTCGCTTCGACGTCGAGTCCGGCGCGATGGAGGCGATGTCGAACACCGACACCGACCTGTTCCGCCCGGTGCCGCTCGCCGATGGCCGCCTGCTCGTGCTTGCCTACACCTCCGACGGGTTCGTCCCCGCCGTGATCGAGCCGCAGGTCGTGAAGGACGCAAGCGCGATCCGCTTCCTCGGCGCCGAGCTGGCCGAGAAGCACCCGGTGGTGACGAAGTGGCAGGTCGACCTGCCGCGCACCGTCGACGACGAGAAGCTGGTCATCCGGCGCGGCAAGTACAGCGCCTTCCAGCACATCGAGCTCCAGAACGCGTTCCCCGTGCTGCAGGGCTACAAGGACTCGATCGGCATCGGGTATCACTTCAACTTCGCCGACCCGACGGGCTTCGCGGCGCTGGGCGTCACCGCGGCCTACACGCCGGACAGCGACCTGCCGGGCAACGAGCGCGCGCACATCGAGGTCAAGGGCCGTTACCTCGAGTGGTCGGGCAGCCTCGCGTGGAACCGCTCGGACTTCTACGACCTCTTCGGCCCGACCAAGCGCAGCCGCAAGGGCTTCGCGGCCAAGCTCGACTACGAGTACTTCATCATCTTCGACGACCCGCGCAAGCTCGAGTTCGTCGCGCACACCGCGTTCTACGACGGGATCGACACGCTGCCCTATGCGCAGAACGTGGAGAGCGGCTTCGACCGTCTCTCGGAAGCCGAGGTGGGGCTCAAGTATTCCGATGTGCGCCGCTCGCTGGGCGCGGTCGACGACGAGAAGGGCATCAAGTGGGCGGCGCACACCGGGGTGCAGCATGTCACCGGTCACACGCCCTGGCACGTGCGGGGCAACCTCGACTATGGCTGGGACCTCCCGCTGCGCAACTCCTCGCTTTGGCTGCGCACGGCCGCCGGCTACGTGGAAGGCGACCCGGATCTGCCGCTCGCCAACTTCTACTTCGGCGGGTTCGGCAACAACTACGTCGACAGCCGCGAGGTCAAGCGCTACCGGGACTGGTATTCGTTCCCCGGCTTCGGCATCAACGAGATCGCAGGCCAGTCGTTCGTGCGTCCGATGGTCGAGTGGAACATCACCCCCTACGTGTTCGAGTCGGCGGGCACGCCCGCGCTGCACCTCGCCTGGCTGCGGCCCGCCGTGTTCGCGTCCGCCCTGTGGACGGACGTCGAAAGCTCGTCGCTCCGCAAGGACTATGCAAGCGTCGGCGCGCAGGCCGATCTGCGCTTCTCGGTGCTGCACTGGTACGACATGACGCTCTCCGTGGGCTACGCGGTCGGCTTCCGCGAAGGCCGGCGCGCGGGCGACGAGTGGATGGTGTCGCTGAAGATCATGTAGGCTCGCGGGATGGCAGAAGTCGCCGTCCCGCTGCTGGTGGGCCTCGCGCCGGTTCTGGGCTTCCTCGCCGCGCTGGTGCTGCTGGAGAGCTACAAGCTCGTCACGCTGTCCACGGTCGTCGCCGTGGTCGCTGCGGGCGCCATCGTGGCAGCAGTGTGCTATTTCGCGAACGCGCGGCTGATGGAGGCGCTGGACCTCGATCTCGCCCCGTACTCGCGTTACGTCGCGCCGGTCGTCGAGGAGTTCATGAAGGCCGCGATCATGGGCGTGCTGGTGCACACGCACCGCGTGGGCTTCCTCGTCGACGGCGCGATCCTCGGCTTCGCGGCGGGGGCGGGGTTCGCGGTCGTCGAGAACGTCTACTATCAGCAGGTCGCCGCCGACGCGGGCCTCGGCACGTGGATCGTCCGCGGCTTCGGCACGGCGATCATGCACGGCGGCGTCACTGCGATCTACACGGTGGCCACCCTAGCGCTGATCGAGTGGGTGCGCCCGCGCGTCCTCGCGTTCGTGCCGGGCTTTGCGCTCGCGGTCGTCCTGCATTCGCTCTACAACCACATGTTCCTGCCGCCGAAGCTGTCCACGCTGGCGGTGCTGCTCGTCATCCCGCCGCTGATCCTCGTCGTGTTCCACCGCAGCCAGGCGGCGGTGGGCGACTGGCTGGGCCGCGGGTTCGACAGCGACGCCGAGCGGCTCGCGCTGATCCAGTCGGGCCAGCTCTCCGGTTCGCCGATCGGCCGCTACCTCGCCACGCTGCGCAGCCGCTTCGCGGGCCCGGTCGTCGCCGACTTGCTGTGCTACCTACGCCTCCACACCGAGCTGGCAATGCGCGCCAAGGGCCTCCTGCTGATGCGCGAGAACGGCTTCGACGTGCCGGTGGACGAGGAGACGAAAGCGAAGTTCGAGGAGATGCGCTACCTCGAGAAGAGCATCGGGCGCACGGGGCTGCTCGCGCTGCAGCCGGTGCTGCCGATGAGCCAGAAGGAGCTCTGGCAGTTGCACATGCTGGGCCAGTGAAGTGACGTTGCCCGCGACACCGCCGGTGCGCCTGCGCAGCCTCGTGCCCGTGGCGCTGGAGATGCCGCTCGGGCGCGAGGTCGTCACGCCGATCGCGACCATCCGCAGCGTCGTCGCGCTGTTCGTCGTCGCGCAGGACGACGACGGGGTGTCCGGCTGGGGCGAGGCGTGGTGCAACTTTCCCCGCTTCGGCAACCGCCATCGCGCGCGCATCGTCGCGGAGGTGCTGGCGCCGGCCGTTGTCGGGCGCGCGTTCGCCTCGCCGTTCGAGGCCTGGGAGCACATGAACGCGACGACGCGCCCGCTGCGGCTGCAGTCGGGCGAGCCGGGGCCGGTGAACGCCGCCATCGCCGGCGTGGACATCGCGCTGTGGGACCTTGCGGCGAAGAAGGCCGGCCTGGCGCTCTGGCGGCTGCTCGGCGCGCGTTCACCGCGCGTTCCTGTCTACGCGAGCCTGGGGCGTGCCGACGACCCACGCCCCACGCTCGAGCGCGCGCTGCGCGAAGGCTTCCGCGCGTTCAAGCTGCGCTCGACGGGTGCGATCCGCGATCACGTGGCAGCCGTGCGTGCGGCGCGCGCGGTCGTGGGCGACGGTCCGGAACTCGCACTCGACGTCAACGGCACGTGGGAGTCGGAGGCCGCCATCGCCACGATCGGCGAGCTGGCAGGGGAGCGGCTGGCCTGGCTCGAGGAGCCGCTCGCCGTCGATGCGCCCGACGCGACGTGGCGGCGTCTCGCGGAGGCCGCGCCGATGCCGCTGGCCGGCGGCGAGAACATGATCTCCGCAGCCGAGTTCGACGCCGCGCTGGCGAGTCCGGCGCTCGCGGTGCTGCAGCCCGATGCGACGAAGTGGGGCGGGATCTCGGCGGGACTGTCGTTGGCGCGTCGCGTCGTCGCCGCCGGCCGCCGCTACGCTCCGCACATGTTCGCCGGTGCGGTGGGTCAGCTTGCCTCCGCGCACCTGCTTGCGGCGAGCGGCGGCCGGGACGGCACGCTCGAGTACGGCGTGGGCCACCATCCCGCACGCGACGGGCTGTTGCGCTGCGAGCTGGTCGACGGTGCGATGGTGCTGGGCGACGCCCCGGGGCTCGGGCTCGAGGTGGACATGAACGCGCTCGAGCCCTATCGTTGCGCGATCTGAACAGCGGACTGACTCGCGGAGGAAGCGGATGAGCAGCGGCACGAGCATCGCAACGCAGTTGGCGGCGTATCCGACCTCGGCGGTTTCGGATGCGCTCGATGAACTCGGGCTCAACGGGGCGCTGTCGGGCATCGCCGCGATGCGCGAGGGCATCGGCCGCGTGTGCGGCCGGGCGCTGCCGGTTCGCTTCGTGCGCAAGGCGAAGGACCCGGAGGCGTACCGTTTCGGCGGCGGCGTCGGCAAGCCGCTGGAGAGGGTGCTGAAGACGATGAAGGCCGGCGACTTCGTCGTCATGGACCTCGACGGCGCGCCCAGTGCAGCTGCGTGGGGCGGGCTGGCCTCGCGCCTGGCGCAGCGCCGCGGCGTGCGCGGCACGATCATGTGGGGCGCGTGCCGCGACCTCGAGGAAATCCGCGCGGTCGGCTATCCGGTGTGGGCGGTGGGCGTGTGCCCGCGGCGCAGCCGCAACGAGTTCGCGTTCGGGTCGATCAACGAGCCGATCACGGTGGCCGGCGTGGCGATCCACGCCGGCGACTACGTGCTGGCCGACGAGAGCGGTGCGGTCGTCGTGCCGCAGGCGCGGGCGCAGGAAACGCTTGAGCTGGTCGCGCGCATCGACGCGCAGGAGCGCGCGCTCGAGCAGCAGGTGCGCGACGACGTCGTGGCGTCATGGGACAACGTCTAGCCGTGAGCCGCCACGAGATCCGCGCCGCGATGCGGCACCCTTCCATCTTCGTCGTCCCCGTGCAGGCGGGGCCCCGCACCGCGATGCGGCACCCTTCCATCTTCGTCGTCCCCGCGCAGGCGGGGACCCAGTGTCTTTCGAACCGGCAATCCGCTGCGAAGAGAAGGAGACGCTGGGTCCCCGCCTGCGCGGGGACGACGATGGAAAGTGCGGGGACGAGGATGGAGGAAAGCGCGGGGCGGACGACGAAAGCATGCCGGCGACTCATGCAGGGCGGATGCAATGCCTTGCGGGCGGGGAATTAGCACCCATGCCGGACTTCCGCGCGATGTACTCGCTGACCGGACGTACGGCGCTGGTGACCGGCGCGTCGCGCGGCATAGGCGCTGCGATCGCGCGCGTGCTGGGCGAGATGGGGGCCGACGTCGCCGTGAACCACCTCGGCGACGAAGCGGCGGCACGAAGCGTCGTCGCCGGCATCGAGGCGATGGGCCGGCGCGCCGCGGCGTTCGACGTCGACGTCGCGCGTCGCGACGTCGCGACCGCGTTGGTCGCCGCCGCCGAAGTTTCGCTTGGCCCGCTCGACGTGCTGGTGGTCGGCGCTGCGCGCTCGGTCCAGGCGCCTCTTGAGGACGCGCGCGAGGAGGACGTCGATGCGCAGATCGAGACGAACTTCAAGGCGACGGTGCGGCTGCTCAATGCCGTGGTGCCCGCGATGGCGCAGCGCGGCTTCGGCCGCGTGGTCACCATCGGCAGCATCGTGCAGGCCGCGCCGCTGGCGACGCTGCCAATCTACGGCGCCATGAAGGCCGCGCACGAGCACTTGGTGCGCGGAATGGCGGTGCGCTGGGCGAAGAGCGGAGTCACGTTCAACAACGTCTCGCCGGGCCTGATCCGCACCGAGCGCAACGCCTGGCGGCGCGCGAGCGGTGGTGACTGGGACGAGTTCGCGCGCACCTGCAGCCCGATGGCGCGCGCCGGCGAGCCGGAGGAGGTCGCGCACGCAGTGGCGATGTTCTGCGCGCCGGGGGCGTCGTTCGTCACCGGCGCGAACCTTTATGTGGCGGGCGGTGCGCAGATCGCCGGCCGGCGCGGTTGATCACGATGGCTAAGGGGAGAGGACGATGAAGCGACGCGAATGGTTCGGGGTGCTCGCCGCACTGGCGATGGCGATGTCCACTGCTGCGAGCGGGCAGGGCCAGCCGGTGCTGAAGGTCGTCGTCGGCGGGCCGCCGGGCGGCCTGTTCGACATCGCGCTGCGCAACGTCTCGGAACGGCTGGAGAAGGCGCTCGGCGCCACCGTCGTGATCGACAACAAGCCGGGCGCGGGCGGTGCGGTGGCGGTCGAGTTCGTGAAGAACGCGAAGCCCGACGGGTGGACGGTGGCGATGCTCAACGTCGCTTCGGCGGCCAACGAGAGCCTGATCAGGAACAAGGGCTACAAACTGCTCGACGACCTCGAGCCGGTCGGCATGTACGCGTACCCGACGAACATCCTGATCGTGCACCCGTCGGTGAAGGCGACGAACCTGCCGGGGCTCGTCGCCGAGATGAAGGCGCGCGGCACTGCGAACTACTCGTCGGGCGGCATCGGCAGTCCCGGGCACCTGGCCGGCGAGATGTTCAAGGCGCGCACCGGCGCGCCGGTGACTCACGTGCCCTACAAAGGCGCGCCGCCCGCGGTGCTCGCGGTGGTCTCGGGCGAGGTCGCGTACATGTTTGCCACGGCGTCGGCGGCGATCGGCCAGGTCGCCCCGGGCAAGGTGCGCGCGCTGGCCGTGACGACCTCGGAGCGCCTGCCGCAGCTGCCCGACGTGCCGACGATGGCCGAAGCGGGGCTCGCCGACTTCAACGTCAGCGACTGGGTCGGCTTCGTGCTGCCGAAGGGGGTGCCGGTCGCGCAACGCGACAAGCTGCACGCCGCGCTCGCGGCTGCGTTCGCCGATCCCGAGGCGAAGGAGCGCTTGCGGAAGGCGACGTTCATCCCGCTCGACAAGCCGCTCGGACCTACAGAGTTCGACGCCTTCCTGCGCGCCGAGGTCGACAAGTGGGCGAAGGTCGTGCGCGACGCGAACATCACCGCGGAGTGACCGGGCTTACTCCGCGACGGGCACCGTGTAGTTGAGCGCCATGCGCCCGCCGTCCGGATAGAGCGTCTGGCCGGTCATGTAGGAGGCGTCGTCGCTGGCGAGAAACGCGGCGACGGCGGCGACCTCCTCGGGCTCGCCGAGCCGGCCGAGCGGCGTGCGCGAGAGGATCTTGCGCCGCGCCGCCTCGTCGCCGAGCACCGCCTGCTTCGCCATCTCGGTCGCGATCGTGCCCGGACCGATCGCGTTCACGCGGATGCCGTGCGCGGCAAGGCCGAGCGCCATCACGCGCGTGAGCTGGTTGATGCCGCCCTTGCTGACGACATAGGGCACCTGGTTGGCGATGGCGAGCACCGCGTTCACCGACGACAGGTTCACGATCGCGCCCTTCGTCGCGTGCGCAACCATGTGCCGCGCCACGGCCTGGCCGCAGAGAAACATCGACTTCAGGTTCACGCGCAGCACGCGGTCGAAGTCCTCCTCGGCGAGGTCGAGGAACTCGGCGGCGTGCGTGATGCCGGCGTTGTTGACTAGCACGTCGATGCGGCCCGTGCACTTTGCCGCCGTTTCCACCAGTCGTGCGACGTCCGACTTCGCCGAGACCTCTGCGGCGACGGGGACGGCGCGCGGGATGCGCTGCGCGGCCGCGCGGATCGCGTCCTCGGCAAGGTCGGCGACGACGCAGGTCGCGCCCTCCGCGGCGAAGCGCTGAGCGATGGCGAAGCCGATGCCGCGCGCGGCGCCGGTGACGATGGCGACGCGGCCTTCCAGTCTCTGCATGCGGGATCTCCGATTCAGTCGACGATGCGGTCCGCGCGCGCGAGCACGTCCGCGGGCATGGCGATGCCGAGGCGCTGTGCAGCCTTCAGGTTGAGCACGAGGTCGAAGCGCGATGGCTGCTCGACCGGCAGTTCCGCCGGCTTGGCGCCGCGGAGAATGCGATCGACATAGCCGGCGGCGCGGCGAAACAGGTCCGTCATGCTGACGCCGTAGTGCATGAGTCCGCCCGCCTCGACGGCGTCGGGATACGGAAACACGGTAGGCAGGCGTTGCCGCAGGCTCTGCTCGGCGAATCTGGCGGCGTGGAAGGTCACCATCGGGCTCGAGAGCACGATGACGGCCTGGGCGCCGGAGCGGAGTGCGGTGGCGAACGCGGGCTCGATGTCCGCGCCATTGCGAACGTCGGCAAACGTGAGCGTGACACCCAGGCGCTCCGCATCGCGAGCGAGCGTCTGCGAAGCTGGCGCATTGCCGGGCTCGCCGGAATTCCCGATCACGGCGGCGTGCCTGAGTTGCGGCATTACCTGCTTCAGCAACTCGAGCTGCTTGCTGCCCATCTGGGCGCCCACCGACGAGAGTCCGGTCACGTTGCCCCCTGGCCGCGCCAGGCTCGCGACGAAGCCCGCGCCCACGGGATCGGGGTCGAAGGCCATGACAATCGGCACGGTGTTCGTCGCCGCACGCAGCGCCCGTGTCACGCTCGGCCCCGCCGAAACGATCGCGTCGGGTTTCCTGCGCATCGCGTCCGCGACGAGTGCCGGAACGAGGTCCAGCTTCTCGTCCGCGTACAGGTAGTCGACGAGGATCGTCCTTCCCTCGACGTGGCCCACGTCCCTGAGGCCGGCACGGAACGCGTCGACCCGTGCCGCAATGGTCGCAGCCGATGCCGCGGCGATGAACACCACGCGGGGCAGGGCCGCCGGGGGCGATTGCCCGCGCGCGGCCTGCGCCGGCCCGAGCGCGGCCAGTGCAAGTCCTGCCAGCAGCATGCGGCGACGATGCAGGGCAACAAGGGCGCAGGGCATCGCGCATGCTACTGCAAATGGTGGAGGCAGTCAGTCGTGCGCCCTGGCTTGCGATGTGCGCGTTGCGAGGCTACGATTCCCACCCACTCGAGACCCGAGGATTCATGCGTCCGATCGCACTCGTCACCGGCGGCAACCGCGGCATCGGCGCCGGCATCGTCGTCGCGCTCGCCCGGCGCGGCTTCGACGTCGCGATTGCCGACCTCGCGGAAACGGAGGACACGGTGCGCACGCGCGACGCCGCAGCCAGGCTCGGTGCGCGCACCGCATTCGTCGCTGCCGACATCGCCGACTTGGCCATGCATCCGCACGTCGTCGAGGCGGCGTGGGCGCTCGGCGGGCGTCTCGACACGCTGGTGAACAACGCGGGCGTGTCGTCGGCCAGGCGCGGCGACTTGCTCGAGGTGACGCCGGAGAGCTTCGACCGCGTGCTGGGCATCAACCTGCGCGGCACGTTTTTTCTCACCCAGGCGGTGGCGCGCCGCATGCTGGCGGAGGCGCCCGGCGAGGCACACCGGTCGATCGTCACGATCTCGTCGGCGAATTCCGTGATTGCCTCGCCGGAGCGTGGCGACTACTGCTTCTCGAAGGCTGCCGTGTCGATGATGGCGAAGGTGTTCGCGCTGCGCCTCGCGCAGGCGGGCATCATGTCCTACGAGGTGCGGCCGGGCGTGATCCGCACCGACATGACGAAGGTCGCCGCGGCGCGTTACGACAAGCTGATCGCGGAAGGGCTGACGCCGATTGCCCGCTGGGGCGAGCCCGAGGACGTCGGCCGCGCCGTGGCGGTGCTGGCCAGCGGCGACCTGCCGTTCGTCACTGGCGACGCGCTGAACGTCGACGGGGGCATGCACATCGCGCGGCTCTAGCGTCTCGCCGTCGTCATTCGCGCCCACTACCCCGTCGTCGTCCCCGCGCAACACTCCGTCGTCGTCCCCGCGAAGGCGGGGACCCAGTGTCGCTCGTAGTTCGCTCCTGCATCGTCCCCG
>Ga0105090_10002006_pt1 | contig 11238 bp, 12 predicted proteins | sample PPLLak3March2015_FD_79110 | JGI IMG/M metagenome (GOLD analysis project Ga0105090, IMG submission 79110) | Freshwater sediment microbial communities from Prairie Pothole Lake near Jamestown, North Dakota, USA - PPLs Lake P7 Core (1) Depth... | ecosystem: Environmental > Aquatic > Freshwater >... | reverse complement strand
GCAGGGGCCAGGGGTCGGCCCGGGGCCGAAATTTCCAGTTGTATTGACTCCGGTCAGGCGCGCCTGGCCGCCTTGCCGAATTTCCTCAACCGCCCGGCTTTGTAGTCCGCCCAGTATTCGTCCAGTTCCTTTCTGACCACGGGCAGCAGGAAGTAGATGCCGAGGACGTTCGGAAAGGCCATGGCGAAGATCATCGCGTCCGAAAAGTCGATGACCGAACCGAGTTGCATGGACGATCCGACCACCACGAAGAACAGGAACAGCAGCTTGTAAACCGCGTCCGTGACCATCGACTCGCCGAACAGGTAGGTCCAGGCCTTCAGGCCGTAATAGGACCAGGAAATCATCGTCGAGAAGGCGAACAGGACGACCGCGAGCGTCAGCACCCAGGGAAACCATGAAATGGTGGATTCGAAGGCCGACGAGGTCAGGGCCACGCCCTGGCTGGGGTCGACGGACGGGTCCCAGGTCCCCGTCACCACGATGACCAGCGCAGTCACGGTGCAAATCACGACGGTATCCACAAAGGGTTCATACAATGACACCAGGCCCTCCGTTACGGGCCGGTTGGTGCGCACGGCGGAATGCGCGATGGCAGCCGAACCGATGCCGGCCTCGTTGGAAAAGGCGGCGCGTTTGAAGCCCTGGATCAATACGCCCACCGTGCCGCCCGCGATGCCCTCGCCGGTGAACGCGCCGCTGAAGATCGCGCCGAACGCCGAGGGTATGTCGGGCAGGTGCATGCCGATGATGATCAAGCCTGCGCCAACGTAGAGCGCCGCCATGAACGGCACCAACTTCGAGGTGACCCGGGCTATGCCCTGGATGCCGCCGATGATGACGAGGCCGACCAGGATCGCGATGACCAGGCCGTACAGCCAGCCCTTGTCCGCCAGCCAGCTGGCGTCGCCGCCGGTCACGGCGACCACCTGCTTGAAGCTCTGGTTGGCCTGGAACATGTTGCCGCCGCCGAAGGAGCCGCCGATGCAAAAAACGGCGAACATCGCGGCCAGGACCCGGCCCAGCGAGCGCAACCTTTCGCTGCGCTCGGCCAGCCCCTTGGACAGGTAGTACATCGGTCCGCCGGAGACGGTGCCGTCGGTGTACTCGTTGCGGTACTTGACGCCCAGCGTGCACTCGACGAATTTCGACGACATGCCGAGCAGGCCGGCGAGGATCATCCAGAACGTCGCCCCCGGGCCGCCCAGGGACACGGCCACGGCGACGCCCGCGATGTTGCCCAGACCGACCGTACCGGACAGCGCGGTCGACAGGGCCTGGAAATGCGTGACCTCGCCCGCCGCCAGCGGGTCGCTGTAGTCCCCACGCACCAGCTGGAAGGCGTGCCGGAACGCCCGGAAGTTGATGAATTTGAAATAAAAGGTGAAAAGGATGGCGGCGAGAAGCAACCAGAGCAGCACGAAGGGGACGGCGACCCCGCTGACGGAAACAGACGAGAAAATGAAACCGGAGACCGCATCCGCAACCGGCCGGATTGCATCGTTGATGCGCTGGTCGACACCCTGCTCGGCGGCGGCGGGCGCGGCCGCGACCAGGCTCGCGATGGCAAGGGCCAGCCGCGACCCCACGCCGATTGACCTCGGGCTCATTCTTGTCATGTGACTCTCCAGGTCTTTTTCGCCGCGATCGACGCCGGCCGGCCCACCGAAGCCGCTGCTCAGGGAACGACGGTCACGGGTTGTTTTGATATCTGCACCAGCGCATGCGCCACGCTGCCGAACAGCTGGGCGCGGATTTTCGAGGCGCCGGTCTTGCCGACAATGATGTTGGTCGCCCCGAACTCCTCGGCCACCTCGCACAGGGTTTCCGCGGGGTGGCCGTGCCGGATGGCGCCGCGGGCCGGTATGCCGCGTTCGCGCAAGCGGCTGACCACCGGATCGACGATCTCCCCGTGCGCACGGTCGAGCTCAGCCTCGCGCCGCTTGTGACGTTCTTCGTTTTCCTTTGCGGTGTTGAAACTGAACGGCGACCACTGGATGACGTGGGCCACGATCAACTGCAACTTTGCCGATTCCGCCCACTCGGCCGCGTATTGCAGCGCGCGTTCGCTGCAGGCGCTGCAGTCGATCCCCACAAGCAGGACGTCACTCATCAATCATCTCCTCCGGAAGAAGCGGACTCTACCATAGCAGGAGCCCCACGGCCGGCCGACCGGATTGCATGATTCCGGCGGGCCATGTCAGGCAGGGCTTCCGCGCCACTTGATCGAACAGCCAATGGACGGCACCTGCCGCTCCGGGCCGCGCCCGGTCTCGGCAACCGCCTTCATGGCCAGGAACAACTCGCGCGCGGCGCTCTCGGCACCGGGCTGCCGGCCGCTTTCGTCCAGCCGGCCGCGATACTGCAACTCGAGCCGGGCGTTGTAGCCAAAGAAATCAGGCGTGCAAACGGCTCCGTAGGCCCTGGCCACAGCCTGGGTTTCGTCCAGCAGGTAGGGGAAAGGGTACCTCATTTCCCGGGCGACCCGCTGCATGTTCTCGAAAGAGTCTTCCGGGTAACTCTGCGTGTCGTTCGCCATGATGGCCACGCTGTGGACTCCCAGCGTGATGAGTTCGGCCGTGTCGCGCACCAGTTTCCGGTTGATCGCCTTGACGTAGGGGCAGTGATTGCAGATGAACATGACCAGCAATCCCCTGGGGCCCCGGCAGTCCTGCAGACTCCAGGTCTTGCCGTCGACGCCGGGCAGGCTGAAATCGGGGGCGGGCGCGCCAAAGTCGCAAATGGGGGTATGTGTGCTTGCCATTTTCGGCCTGCAATTTCGGTCGAGACGGGCAGTATATCAGCCCGGTCGAGTGATTTTGCCGACGACGTCCCGGTGGAATTTTGTTATGCTTGGTTAAACTTTCTGCAAGGTCTGCCCTCTAATTGGCTGAATCGAAACCAAAGCAGAACCAGCGGAAAAAACGAGCGAGTTGGGGGTGAGCGAACAGTGAGCGCCGGCGTAACCATCACAACGACCCGGACGGGAGCAGTGCTCGCGGCCGTCGTTTTGTGTTTGGCGAGCGGCGGGATCGCGGCCGAGTCATCCGGCACGCCGCTGTTGTTCGCCGGTGAGACGCTGGGCCTGGCGAGTGGCCGGGAGATGCCGGCCGCTGAATCACTTCCGATGATGATCGATCGCAGCGGCGGGCTGCTGTTCGACCTCGGCGGCAGTGAAACGCGCAAACTGCAGCTGCAGCTCGACCAGCCGCTGTCCCTCCAGGCCGGTATGGATTCGCGGATTCTGGACAGCGGCAGCAACCTGCTCGGCCTGGACGCGACCCTGAGCCTGCCGGTAAACAACCAGCTGAGCCTGGGCGTTGGCGTCGGCCGGCATTATGGCGCCTCCCATTTCCAGTCTCTCGGCAGCATCCAGTGCATCAACGGCACGCTGCGCGCGGACTCCTACACGGCCTCGGGCTGCCGCTTCGTCAATGACACGTTCGCGACGAGCGAACAGCAACTGGCCGAACTCGGCGCGCACCTCGATTTTCGCAGCGCGACCGCGTCCGTCAAGTGGTTTACGCAGCAGTCAGACCTGGACCAGGCCGGCGTGCGCCAGCTGAACCGCGTCGGCGGCCATGCATCCATGGCGGAAAACCTGCTTTCGCCCAACCTGGGCAATCCGCTGCTGGCGCCCGCAGTCGGCGACCCCCTGCAATACCTGAACAGCGAAGCCAGCGGCGTCGACCTCAATTTCAAGGTCGGCGTCACCACGGACACCCGCGGCGACGTGCATCTCGGGCTGGCCTTCAGCCGCATTCTCGACGCGGGATACGATGGCATCTACACCCAGGGCGCGGAGGCGTTTTCCTGGACCCTTGCGGAGCCTTTCAATTCCGCGCGCATGAACCTCGAGTGGAGCAAGGGCGCCTTCAGCACGGGCATCCAGGGCTATTACCGGGACTCGGTGGACTTCCTCAATCGTGACAGCGTGGACGCCCTGACGACTTTCGACGTTCATTTCACCTGGCGCACGCCCTGGAACGCCAACCTGAGCGTCGGCGCCAGCAACGTGCTGAACGCCGGAGCGGACAGCACCCTGAATACCGACAGCCAGCCCGCCGACCCCCTCGAGTCGATCTACGGGCGTATTCCTTACGTCCGGTACAAGCAGGACCTCTGATTCAAGGAATTTGTGCTCCATTATGCGGGTGGACCAGCCGCCGGCCGAGCGCGCGCCGCGGAACCTGCCTGCCCCGGTGCGGTCTCTACGGGCGAGTCCGCCAGGAACGAATGGAGCCGGTTAACGTGATAGACTTTGCGCGGTGTCTCGCCGATAGGTTGAACGATGAATAAACTCCTGATCGCCCTGCTGTTTCTTTCCGCCGGCCTTGCCCCGGTCCTGGCACCCGGCCCGGCATTCGGGGCCGACGAGGGTTTCTCCTCGCTCGAGGAGCAGATGACCGGGCAGGATTTCAAGGCGGCCGGGCTCGACAAGCTGACCCCGCAGGAACTGGAAGCGCTGAACGGTTGGATTCGCCGACGGTCGCTGGCGACGCTCGACGCTCCGACGGCCGGCGCGGCCGCAACCGCCGCGGGTTCTTCGCCCGCGGACACCCGTGGCCTCAAGGGCGAAAAGGAGGAAGAAGACCGCACGCCGATCTCCAGCCGGATCGTCGGCCGCTTCAGCGGGTGGGACGGCCAGACCGTATTCAAGTTGGAAAACGGGATGATCTGGGCCCAGGCGGACAAGGACAAGTTCTACACCAAGGAAGTGGAAAACCCGTCTGTCGTCATCGAACCCGGTATGTTCGGCACCTGGCGGCTGAGCATCGAGGGCTTCAACTCGGATTGCCGCGTGGAGCGTATCCAGTAGGAGGCCGCTTGCGGCCGATTGAGGCCATGATCGGCCGCAAGCGGCCTCCCACGGGCCCATCTCAACCAGATACCGTGCCCGCCCTCACAGGTTTCTGCGCAAATCACTGCCCAGACCGGGCGTTTCCCGCATGGCCTTGCGCAACTGGCGACTGCGGAACAGCAATACCCGGACCACGATGTAGCCCGCCGCCGCCAGTCCCATCAGGACGAATGGCCCGGCCGTCGGTGCCTGCGCGAATCCGTTCGAATCCCACCAGTACCAGCCGAACCCCGCCACGAACAAGGTGATCACGCCGTAGCTGATCATGTTCAGGCGGTAGATGCGTTCGCGTAACCTGCGCGCCTCGAACACCGCGAGATCCTGCTCGCTGGCCTCACCCAGCTGAATTCCGCAGTGCGAACAGATGGCTGCACGGCTGGATATCTTCTTTCCGCACTGGGGACAGGCAATGATGGCCATGGCGCGACGACTCCCTGGTCTGAGACGATGAACTTGGGCTTACCCTCAGAAGATTACGATATCAGCATTCAGAGAGCCTTCCCACCCGCCGCGAGCGGGCCTAGGCTTCGAAGAATCGCAGTTCCGCGCGCAGCCCCCCGGTTTCGCGATTGCGGAAGTGGATGGACCAGCCATAGAGCTCGCACAGCCGCTTGACAATCGCCAGCCCGAGCCCGGCCCCCTTGTCGCTAATGTTCTGGCCGCGATAATGCCGCTCGAATACCAACTCCAACTCCGCTTCGGGAATGCCCGGGCCCGTATCCTCCACGACGACGCGGCCGTTGCCTATGGTGATCAGCACTTCGCCCGCTGCTGTATAGCGCATCGCGTTACCGATCAGGTTGCCGACCGTGACGGCAACGACGGATTCCGGCGCAATCACACTGACGCGGTCTTCCTCCACCACCCGCAGCGCAAGTGACTTGTTGCCGATCAGCGGCTCATGCAGGTGCACGACTTCGTTGACGATACGGCCGACGTTGTGGGCCGCGCTGTCCTTGTCGATCCCCTGTTCCGCACGCACGAGGTGCAGCAGGGCTGTCGTAATATCGGCCGATTGCCGAGCGGCGCGGGCGATGCGCAAAAGGCGGGTTCGGATCTTTTCGTCGAGGTCGGGCTGCGCGAGCAGCAGCTCGGTAGCGCCGGTGATCACGGTCAGGGGCGAGCGCAGTTCGTGACTCACGTCGGCATTGAACTCGCGGTCACGCTCGACCAGGTGGTGCAGGCGATCGGCGTAACTGTCGAGCGCGCTGGCCAGCTGGCCCACCTCGTCGTCCGCGAAGTACTGGGACAGCTTTTCCGGCTTGCCCTCCTCGCTCAGGGTGTCGAGGCGGGCGGCGAGGTCGGTCACCGGCCGCATGACGCGGTGCGATGCCGACGCGCCGAGCATGAACGAAAACACGGAAAACACCAGGACGACTCCGACCAGGGCGACGATCAGCTGTTTCTTCAAGCGCTGGTTGTCGCTGACGTCATAAATCAGGAATGCCCAGAGGTCCTCTTCTTTGCGGATCGCCGCCTTGAACACGCCCCCCGCGGATTTCACGTCGTGCACGCCGGTGGGCAGGTCGCGCACCTCGGGGCTGACGGTGTGGTTGGGGTCGCCCGGTCGCGTGATGTAGCCCTGGATGCGCGTGTAGAAAGGCTCCACGACCGACGGGTCGAGCCGCAGCTGGGTGACGTAGTCGTCGAGCTCCTGCTTCAGCGTCGCGCCAATGAGCTGATCTTCCAGGTAGTTCTGCAGAAACAGCGTGCTCAGGGCGAACAGCGCGCTCAGCAACGTGCCGAACAGCAGGAAGGAGAGGACGATGCGGCTTCTAAGCCTGTGACGAAACTGCATCCGGGTCCACCAGGCGATATCCGATGCCGTGCCTGGTCTGGATCAAATTGCTGGCGAATGGCTTGTCGATGGCACTGCGCAGGGAATGGATGTGCACGCGGAGGCTGTCGCTGTCCGGCATCTCTTCGCCCCAGACCTCCAGTTCCAGGTCGGCGCGCGAGACCACGTTCGGCGAAGCTTCCATCAGGCATTGCAGGAGTTTGAGGCCGATGGGATTCAGGTAGATCTCCTTCCCGCCACGCCGCACGCTCAGCGTGTCGAGATTGAAGATGAGATCGGCGACCTTCAGCTCCCGGCGGCTGCGGCGACGGCCGCGGGCGGCCAGCACCTTGAGACGGGCCTCCACTTCCTGCAGCTCGAACGGTTTGACGAGGTAGTCGTCCGCGCCGGTGTCGAATCCCGCCAGTTTGTCTTCCAGCCGATCGCGCGCGGTCAGCATCAGTACCGGGGTGTCCTTGCCGGCTTCCAGGCGCAGCTTGCGGCAGACCTCCAACCCGTCCATGCCCGGCAGCGCCAGGTCGAGAACGATCGCGTCGAAATCGTTGACGACGGCCAGGTGCAGGCCGGTGACGCCGTCGCCCGCAAAATCCACGGTATGTCCGTGGTCTTCCAGGTAGTCTCCGAGGTTGGCGGCGATATCCGGATTGTCTTCTATGATCAATACGCGCATAAACCTCCAGGGCGCCTGTTGCCCGGCCGTCGGGCCTGTATCACATTCTTCTTCTGAAGTCGTCGCCCAGGACTTCGACGCCTTCCAGGCCCTTGGCGAGGGATTCCGCGTCGCCGCCCTCGTCCAGCTTGATCATCAGGCGGACCTCGTTGGCGGAGTCGGCGTGACGCAGCGCATCGTCATAGGAGATTTTGCCTTCCTTGTACATCTTGAACATGCACTGGTCGAACGTGATCATGCCGTGGTGGCCCGAGTCACGCATGACCAGCTTCAGCTCGTCGATCTCGCCTTTGCGAATCAGGTCCTTGACCAGCGGCGTGGCCATCAGCACCTCGAATGCGGCCCAACGGCGGGAACCATCCACGGCCGGAATCAGCTGCTGCGCGATGGTTGATCGGAGGTTGAAAGAGAGGTCCAGCAGCACCTGCTCGCGCTGGTCCTCCGGGAAGAAGTGCAGGATACGGTCCATTGCCTGGTTGGCGTTGTTGGCATGCAGGGTCGCGAGCACCAGGTGACCGGTTTCGGAAAACGTAATGGCGAGCTCCATCGTCTCGCGCGTGCGCACCTCGCCGATCAGGATGACGTCGGGCGCCTGGCGCAGCGTGTTCTTCAGCGCGACCTCGTACGACTCCGTATCGATACCGACTTCGCGCTGGGTGACCAGGCTTTTGCCGTGCTGGTGCACGTACTCGATCGGGTCCTCGATGGTGATAATGTGGCCGGTCATTCGCCGGTTTCGGTAGCCAACCATGGCCGCCATGGAGGTCGACTTACCGGTGCCGGTAGCGCCGACGAACAGCACGATTCCGCGCTTTTCCAGCGCCAGTTCCGACATCACGTCGGGGCAGCCCAGTTCCTCGAAGCTGGGAATGCGGGTCTCGATGCGCCGGCAGACCATGCCGACCATGCCCTGCTGAAAGAACGCACTCATCCTGTAGCGGACTTCCGGGCCAAGCGAGTAGGCGAACTGGAGCTCCTGGGTGTTGCGGAACTCCTCCTTCTGCCGCTCGGACATCACGCTCAGCACGATCTCGCGGCTCTTCTCCGCCGTCAGCAGGTCGGTGGAAATCGGCTTGATCTTGCCGTGGACCTTGATGCAGGGTGGCGCGTCCACCGTGATGAACAGGTCGGAGCCGACTTCGTCGTGCAGCTGCTTGAGCCAGTTGTCGATGACCTTCACGTTCCCGCCTCCTACTGGAACATCCGCTTGTCGACGGCTCTGCGGGCCGCTTCGAGCTTGTTGACGATACCGCGCGAGACCAGCGATTCCAGCGCCTGGTCCAGTGTCTGCATGCCGTGGTTCTGGCCGGTCTGGATGGCGGAGTACATCTGCGCCACCTTGTCCTCGCGGATCAGGTTGCGGATGGCCGGCGTGGCTACCATGATTTCCCACGCGGCCACGCGGCCGCCGCCCGTCCGCTTCAGCAGGGCCTGGGTGACCACCGCGCGCAGCGACTCCGACAGCATCGAGCGCACCATGGCTTTCTCACCGGCGGGGAACACGTCGATGATGCGGTCTACCGTCTTGGGCGCGGAACTCGTGTGCAGCGTGGAAAAGACCAGGTGGCCGGTTTCCGAGGCCGTCAGCGCCAGGCGGATGGTCTCGATGTCGCGCATTTCGCCGACCAGGATGATGTCCGGGTCCTCGCGCAGTGCGGCGCGCAGAGCCTGGTTGAAGCCGTGGGTGTCGCGGTGCACTTCGCGCTGGTTGATCACGCATTTTTTGCTGCGGTGCACGAACTCGATCGGGTCTTCGATGGTCAGGACGTGGCCCTCGACCTGGTTGTTGAGGTGATCGATCATCGCCGCCAGCGTGGTCGACTTGCCGGAACCGGTCGGTCCGGTCATCAGGATCAGGCCCCGCGGCGCGTCGATGATGTCTCTGAAAATGGGCGGAGCGCCGATGTCTTCGAGCGTCCACACCGTGTCCGGAATGGTCCGGAACGCGCCGCCCACCCCGCGATCATGATGGAAACAGTTGACTCGGAACCGGGCCATGCCCTGCACCGAGTAGGAATAGTCGACTTCCAGGTTGGCTTCGAAATCCCGCCGATGCTGGTCGCTCATGGTGCTGTAAACCAGTTCCTGGAGCTGTGCCGTATCCAGTGCCGGCAAAGTCAGGCGTCGGATGTCGCCGTCCACGCGGATCATGGGGGGCAGTCCGGAGGACAGGTGCAGGTCCGAAGCATTGTTTTTCACTGCAAAAGCCAGCAGCTCGGCAATATCCATATTCCCTCCTTGAAACCACCCGGCCGCGTTACAATGCTTTGGGACAGACGCCAGGCAGCCTGTTTACAGTCCTTGATGTCAGTGCACCAAACATAACCTTAGATCAAGCCCGGCTTTCCCGCAAGATGAATAACTTAAAAGAAAATCTTGATAATGTTTGTGCACGCATAGCGGCGGCCTGCGCCAAGGCGGCGAGGCGTCCCGGGGAAATCAGGCTCCTGGCGGTCAGCAAGCAGCACCCGGCGGAACGAATCCGCGGCCTTTACGACCTGGGGCAACGGGCCTTCGGGGAGAACTACGCGCAGGAGGCGCTGGCCAAGCAGAGCCGGCTTCAGGATCTTGACATCGAATGGCATTTCATCGGCCCGCTGCAATCGAACAAGACCCGGGAGGTCGCCGCGCACTTCGATTGGGTGCAGAGTGCGGACCGGCAGAAAATCCTGCGGCGCCTGTCCGAGCAGCGGCCGGGCGCACTGCCCCCGCTCAACGTCTGCATCCAGGTCAACATCGACCGGGAGCCGCAGAAGGCGGGCGTGCTTCCCGAGGCCGCCGGGGACCTGGCCGGCGCGCTGATCGAATTGCCCGGGCTGCGGTTGCGCGGGCTCATGACCATCCCGCGCATGGGCGACGGAAAACACGATCCCGGCGACAGCTACCGGCGCATGCACGAACTGTTTCGGAGCCTGCAGGCAGCCGGCCTCGAGATGGACACGCTTTCGATGGGCATGTCCGCGGACCTGGAGCAGGCGATCATGCACGGCAGCACGATGCTGCGCATCGGCACCGACCTGCTCGGTCCGCGCCGCGGCGGCGACGCGGCCTGACAGGAGTCGCACCGCGATGCTGATTACCTTCATTGGCGGCGGCAACATGGCCTCGGCCCTGATCAGCGGCCTGTCCAACCCGCCGCGCTCCGACCTGGCCATCCGGGTCGTCGACCCCGACGACCGGGCGCGGTCGCGCCTGCAGGCCACGTTCGAGGTGTCCGTCTACGCGGACCCCGTAGCGGCGATCCGGGGCGCGGACGTCGTGTTGCTGGCGATCAAGCCACAGTCCATGCCGTTGGTGCTGAAGGATCTGGCCGGACACGTTCGGCCCGGGCAACTGCTGCTATCGATCGCCGCCGGCATAACCATCGCCACCCTGGAACAGCAGTTGGGCAAGGAACTGGCGGTCGTGCGTTGCATGCCCAACACGCCCGCCCTGATCGGCCACGGCATTACCGGAATGACCGCCGGCCGCAACTGCAGCGCGCAACAGCGTGCGCTCGCCGACGAAATCATGGCGGCGGCCGGCGAGGTCGTGTGGCTGGAAGACGAGGCCCTGATGGACGCCGTGACGGCGGTTTCGGGAACCGGCCCGGCCTATTTTTTCCTGCTGACCGAGGTACTGGCACGCACGGCGCGGGATCTGGGGTTGCCGGCAGCGACCGCCGATCGGCTGGCCGCCATCACCTGCTTCGGAGCGGGCGCGATGGTGGCGACCAGCCCCGACGAGGCCGAAGAGCTGCGGCGGCGGGTCACCTCGCCCGGCGGCACGACGGAGGCCGCAATGGCAGTGCTCGAAAGCGGCGGCTTCCGCGAGTTGATGTCGAGAGCGGTGACGGCGGCCGAAGCCAGGAGCCGGGAGTTGTCCCGGCAAACGTCTAAAGATGGGGATAGCGATTCCGATGAATAACAG
>Ga0105090_10002005_pt1 | contig 11241 bp, 6 predicted proteins | sample PPLLak3March2015_FD_79110 | JGI IMG/M metagenome (GOLD analysis project Ga0105090, IMG submission 79110) | Freshwater sediment microbial communities from Prairie Pothole Lake near Jamestown, North Dakota, USA - PPLs Lake P7 Core (1) Depth... | ecosystem: Environmental > Aquatic > Freshwater >... | reverse complement strand
GAGGTCGAGAGCGGGAATCTGCTGATCTACCACGTCGACGACGGGCGTATCGGCCTCGTGGACGTCGACCTCGTACCTTTCGGACTTGCGGTCGCTCCAGACGGTTCGCGCGTCTACGTGACCAGTCCTGCGTCCGGGTCGGTGAGCGCCGTCGATCCCGTTGCCAAGCGCGTCGTCGCCAGGACATTGACGGGTGGGAGCCCCTACGGGATCGGCGTGACGCCGGACGGAAAGTCCGTGCTCGTGGTCGAGTCGTCCGCGCAGAGCGTGGCGATGCTCGATGCCGTCACGCTCGCGCGCACTGCGACGGTTCGGGCCGGCTCGTCGCCGCTCGCGTTTGGCACGTTCGTAGGCCCGCCGCCGGAGATCGCGGCGATCGAGTATCACCACGCGGGCTTCGGCCACTACTTCATCACCGCGAGCGCGAACGAGATCACGGCCCTCGATCGCGGCGACATTCGTGGCTGGACGCGCACGGGCGCGTCGTTCCTCGTCCTGGCTCCCGGAACACCCCTGGTACCCGCCGTGTGCCGCTTCTGGACCGGGGCAGTCTACGCGCCGAAGAGTTCGCACTTCTACACGGCGCTGGCGCAGGAGTGCGCGTCCCTCAGGAGCGATGCCTACTGGACCTACGAGGGCCTTGTCTTCGCGATGATGCAGCCGGATGCGACCGTGCGCTGCGCACCCGGCCTCGTCGCGCTCCACCGGCTCTACAACCGCGGCATCAGCGGCGCGCCCAACCACCGCTACACGACGAGCCCCGCAACGTGCGAGGCGATGATCTCGCTCGGATGGCTCGCCGAGGGCTACGGCCCGACGGGCGTGATCGGCTGCGTCGGCGCGCCCTGACCGCGCGGGCTACCCGCTATTGCGCAGCCCCGCGGCCAGGCCGTTGATCGTCAGGTGGATCGCCCGCTTGCTGCGCTCGTCGGTCTGCCCGGCGCGGTAACGGCGCAGGAGCAATACCTGCAAGTGGTTCAGCGGGTCGAGGTAGGGGAAGCGGTTGCGGATGCTGCGCGCAAGCGTCGGATTGTCGGCCAGCAGGTTGTCCTGCCCCGTGATGGCGAGCAGCAGCCGCCCGCTGCGCTCGTGCTCGGCGGCGATGCGGCCGAACACGTCGCGGCGCAGTGACTCGTCGGACATCAGTTCGGCGTAGCGAGAGGCGACCGCGACATCGGTCTTGGCGAGCACCATCGCCATGTTGGCGAGCGCGCTGGCGAAGAACGGCCAATGCGCGTGCATGTCGCGCAGCAGCGCAAGGCCCGCATCGCGTCCCTGCGGATGCCGCCCGAGCCACGCCTCGACCCCACTGCCGAAGCCGTACCAGCCGGGCAGCATCAGCCGGCACTGGCCCCAGCTGAACACCCACGGGATCGCGCGCAGGTCCTCGATGCGCGTGGACGCGGTGCGCGACGCGGGCCGGCTGCCGATGTTGAGCTCGGCGATCTCCGCGATCGGCGTCGAAGCACGGAAGTACGCGACGAAGCCGCTGGAGCGGTAGACCAGCGTGCGGTAGGCGTCGAGCGAAATCGCGGCGAGCTCGTCCATCACGGCAAAGTAGCGCGGCGCGCGCTCGCCGAGCGCCTCGGCGTCGGTGAGCGCCGCTTCGAGCGCCGCCGCCACCAGCGTCTCGAGATTGCGCCGGCCGAGTTCGCGGTCGGCATACTTGCTCGCGATGATCTCGCCCTGCTCGGTCACGCGCAGGCCGTGCTCGACGCAGCCGGGCGGCTGCGCGAGGACCGCGTCGAAGCTCGGCCCCCCGCCCCGCCCGACCGTGCCGCCGCGACCGTGGAACAGGCGCAGTCCGATGCCGGCGCGGCGCGAAACGGCAACGAGGTCCAGCTCGGCACGGTACAGCGACCACGTCGAGGCAAGGTAGCCGCCGTCCTTGTTGCTGTCCGAATAGCCGAGCATCACTTCCTGGCGCGCGCCTCGGCCGTCGACCCACGCGCGGTAGACCGGCACCGCCAGCGCGTCGCCAAGGACCTGCCCGGCTCGCTTCAGGTCGTCGATCGTCTCGAAGAGGGGCACGATGTCGAGCGCGAGCGCGTTGCCGCGAACGAGCCCCGCTTCCTTCAGCAGCAACCCGACCTCGAGCAGGTCCGAGACCGACGTGCACTTCGAGATGACGTAGTGCGGGATCGATGCCGGGCCGAAGCGACGGTGCGCCTGCGCAGCAGCCTCAAGGACCGCGAACTCGCCCAGCGCGCGCTCGCTGTAGGTCGCGAATGGCGAACGCAGCAGCCGCGGGCTGGCCAGCTCGTGCGCGAGCAAGCCGATGCGCGCCGATTCGGCGAGCGCGAGATAGTCGACCTCGAGCCCGGCCGAGCGCAGCAGCTCGGCGACGATGGCCTCGTGCACGTCGGCGTTCTGGCGCAGGTCGAGCGCCGCGAGGTGGAAGCCGAACGCGCGCACGGCGAAGCGCAGCGGCGTCAGGCGGTGCTCGGCGAGCGTAGCCGCGCCGTGCGTGGCAAGCGAGTCCGCAATGGTCGAGAGCTCCGCTTCGAATGCCTCGGGCGAAGCGTACGCCGGCATGTCGGCATGGGGCGGCCGCGCCGGGGCGAGGCCTGCCAGCTCGCGCGCCGTCGCAGCCACGCGCGCGTAGACGCCGATCAGCGCCTGCCTGTAGGGCTCGTCCTGGCGATGCGGGTTCGTGTCGCCGGCAGCGCGCGCGAGTTCCATGAGCGCTTCCGACGGCCTCACCAGCCGCGACGACAGCGACAGTTCGGCACCGAGCCGGTGCACTTCGTCGAGGTAGTGCGCGAAGACCACGGTCGCCTGGGCGCGCAGCGCGTAGCGCAACGTGTCTGCGGTGACATACGGGTTGCCGTCGCGATCGCCTCCTATCCAGCTGCCCATCCGCAGGAATGCGGGTACCTCGCGCGGGTCGAGCGGCTTGCCGTCTTCGCCCAGCGCGGCCGCGACTTCCGCGTACAACCGCGGGACCTCGCCGAGGAACGTCGAACGGTAGAACGCGAGCGCGTTGTCGACCTCGTCGACCACGCGCAGGCGCGAGAGGCGCAGCATCGCTGTCTGCCACAGCGTAAGCACCTGCCGGCGCAAGCTGGCCTCCCATTCGCGCGCATCGTCGGCGGTCATGTCGGCGCGGTCGCGCTGCGCGACGAGGTGCGCGATCTCGCGCTCCGCATCGAGGATGCTCTTGCGCTGCACTTCCGTCGGGTGCGCCGTGAGCACCGGGCTCACCGTGGCGCGCTGCAGCCAGTCGCGGATGGCCGCGCGCCCGACGCCGCGTCCACGAAGCGTCGCGAACGCGTGGGCGAGACTGCCACGTTGCGGCGGCGAGCCCAGGCGTGCGTGCACGCGTCGGCGGCGGTTCTGGTGCACGTCCTCGGCGATGTTGGCAAGGTGCGAGAAGTAGCTGAACGCGCGCACCACGTCGAGTGTGTCGCCAATCGGCAGGCTATCGAGCAGCGCCGCCAGCTCGGCGCGCACGGCGTCGGCCTCGCCGTCCTGCGCGCGGTGGAAGCGGATCGACGTGCGGCGGATCGCCTCGATGCGCTCGTAACCTTCCTCGCCGGCCTGCGCGCGCAGCACGTCCCCGAGCACGCGGCCGAGGAGACGCGTGTCTTCCTTGAGTGGGAGATCCTTGTCGGCGTCCTGGCTCACTATGTGCCCCCACGCTTGCGGCTACCGCCGCTGCGCTGCCCCCCGAGGGGGAGCAATTCGCGCCTTGGGGCGGCCCTGCGGCGCTCATGGGCGCCCTGCTACCGCCGGCAGCCCGGCTTACAATTGCGCCGAGTATAGGGGCAACCGATGACCGAGGAACTTGCCGCGCACGCGCGGCGACTGGCCGACGCGAGCCTGCGCCGGCTCTTTCGCGCCGATCCCGCGCGCGCGCACCGCCTCGCGCTCGAATGGGGCGACTGGCGCATCGACTACAGCAAGGAGCGCATCGACGATGCTGCCCTCGCCGCGCTCGTCGCGCACGCGATTGCAGCGGGTGCGCCACGCTGGATCGAAGCGCAGTTCGCCGGCGAACGCGTCAACCTCTCCGAGCAGCGGCCGGCGCTGCACACCGCGCTGCGGCAGCAGGACGACGCGCCGGTGCGGGTGGACGGCAACGACGTCCTCCCGGCGATCCGCGACGCACAGCGGCGCGTGGCCGCGATCGCCGATCGCGTGCGCGCGGGCCAGTGGCCCGGCGCCACCGGGCACCCGATCCGCCGCGTGGTCAATCTTGGCATCGGTGGCTCGGACCTCGGGCCGCGCATGGCCGCAGCGGCGCTTGGCGGAACGGCGGAAGGGCCGGTCGCCGTCGAGTTCGTCGCCAACGTCGATCCGGAGGCACTGTCGCGCGTGCTGCGCGTCGCCGACCCCGCGACCACGCTGTTCGTCGTCACGTCGAAGACGTTCACCACGCTCGAGACGCTCGCGAACGCGCGCGCGGCGCGCACTTGGCTTGCCGCGAAGCTGGGCACCGACGACCTCGCGGCCCACTTCGTCGGCGTCTCCGCCAACGTCGCCGGGGCACGGGAATTCGGCATTCCCCCCTCGCAGGTGCTGCCGATGTGGGACTGGGTCGGCGGCCGTTACTCGCTGTGGAGCGCCGCGGGCCTGCCGATCGCAGTCGCGCACGGTGCCGCGAAGTTCGAAGCACTGCGCGCCGGCGCCGCGGCCATGGACGCCCATGTGCGCAGCGCGCCGCCAGAGCGCAACGCCGCCATCGTGATCGGCGCGCTCGCGTGGTGGAACGCGCGCTGGATGGGCGTCCGCCAGCGCCTGGTCATCCCCTACGCGCACGCGCTCGACCTCTTCCCCGCGTTCCTCCAGCAGCTCGTGCTCGAGAGCAACGGCAAGCGCGTGACGCGCAACGGCTCGCCGTGCGAGGGGCCGACCGCGATCGGCCTGTGGGGTGCCGCCGGCACCGACGCGCAGCACTCGTTCTTCCAGTGGCTGCACCAGGGCACGCAGCGCGCGAGCGTGGAGTTCGTCGTGCCTGTGCGCTCGCCGCAGGGCGACGACGAGCGCCAGCGGCAGCTCGTCGCCAACGCGCTCGCGCAGGCTCAGGCGCTGCTCGCGGGCCGGCAACCGCAGGCGGTCGAGGCGGAGCTTGCGGGTAGCGGACTGGCCGGCGATGCGCTGGCCGCAGCCGTCGCCGCGCGGGTGTGTCCGGGCGACCGGCCGTCGACGACCGTGATGCTGCCGGTGGTCGACGCCTGGAATCTCGGCGCGCTAATCGCGCTCTGGGAGCACCGCACCTGTGTCGAGGCCGCGCTCGCCGGCACCAACCCGTTCGACCAGTGGGGCGTCGAACTGGGCAAGACCCTGGCGAAGCCGATCGCCGCCGCGCTTGGCGAAGGCGCGCCGCTGCCGGCGGGTACGGACGCCTCGACCGCGGCGCTCGCAGCGCACGCGCGCCGGCTTGCTTCCGGCTGATCAGCGCCTTGTGCGCAGCGCCTGCGCGAGCTGCCACACCGCGGCCGCGTAGAGGCGGCTGCGGTTGTAGCGCGTGATCACGTAGAAATTGTGGAAAGCGAACCACGTGTTCGACGCGTTCGCCGACTCCTCGAGCAGCAGCACGCCGATCGGGTCCGGCTGCACGTCGACCGGCAGCGGATGCGTAGTGACGCCGTCGAGGTTCCACGCTGCGAGCGATCGCCGTTCCGACAGGCCTCCATCGAGCCGCCGCAGCAGCGCGTCGCGCTGCGCGGCATCGACGTACGCCTTCGCGAGCACCGGCTGGCCCGGCTTCCAGTCGTGCCGCAGGAGGAAGTTCGCCACGCTGCCGATCGCGTCATCGGTGCCGCGCCACAAGTCCGTGCGTCCGCTCCCGTCGAAGTCGACCGCGTAGCGCCGGTAGCTGCCGGGCATGAACTGTGGCAAGCCCATTGCGCCGGCGAACGAGCCGCGCGGCGCGAGCGGCGAAATGCCCTGCTCGCGCGCGAGCAGCAGGAACTCCTTCAGCTCGCCGCGGAAAAACGCCGCGCGCCGCGGGTAGTCGAAGGCCAGCGTGGCCAGTGCGTCGACGACGCGATGGCTGCCGGTGATGCGGCCGTAATAGGTCTCCACGCCGATGATCGCCACGATCAACTCGGCGGGTACGCCGCTGCCCTGCTCGGCACGCGCGAGCGCGGCCGCGTTCGCCGCCCAGAACGCGAGTCCCGCGTCGACGCGCTCGGCGGAGAGGAACGGCGGTGCGTACTCGAACCATTTCGGCGGCTCGAGCACCGGGCGGTTCATCAGCTCGACGATGCGCGGTTGGAACTTCGCCGCCGCGAGCCAGCGCTCGAGGTCCGAAGCCACGAAGCCGTGCTCGGCCACCATCTCGGCGATGAAGGCGCGCACGTCCTCGCGCGCGGGATACGCAGCGCGCGCCTCGGCGGGCGCGGCCTGGCGCGGCTGCGCGACGCTCGCGCCGGGAGCGAGCGCGACGAGGGCCGCGAGCGCTGCGGCGGCGAATCGGCGGATCACGAAGGGAAGGATGGCGCGGTGAGAACGGCGTGCGGCTTCGCGGCGATGGTATCATCGCGCGCCTTCGGAGAGAGGGCAAAAGCAGCCTTCGATGCTCTATCCGCTCGTTCGTCCGCTCCTCTTCCGCCTCGATCCGGAGACCGCGCACCGCCTTTCCTTCGGCGGCCTCGACATCGCGGCGCATCTGCGCGTTGCCTCGCTCGCCTTCCCGTCCGTGCCCGACGACCCGGTCGAGGCGATGGGCCTCTCGTTTCCCAACCGCATCGGGCTTGCCGCCGGCCTCGACAAGAACGCCGAGCACATCGACGGGCTCGCTGCGCTGGGCTTCGGCCACATCGAGTGCGGCACGGTCACGCCGCGCCCACAGCCGGGCAACCCGCCGCCGAGGCTGTTTCGCATCGTCGCGGCGCAGGCGCTGATCAATCGCATGGGCTTCAACAATGAGGGGCTCGAGGCGTTCCTCGCGCACCGTGCCCGCGCGCGCTGGAAGGGCATTGTCGGCCTCAACATCGGCCGCAACTTCGACACGCCCAACGAGCGCGCGGTCGACGACTACCTCGCCGGCTTGCGCAGCTGCTACGCGCGCGCGAGCTACGTCGCCGTCAACGTGAGCTCGCCGAACACCAAGGGACTGCGCGACCTCCAGCACGAGGACGCGCTCGCCGCGCTGATGGCCACGCTCAAGAGCGAGCAGGCGAAGCTGGCCGACCGCCACGGCAAGTACACGCCGCTTGCGCTCAAGATCGCCCCCGACCTGCAGCCGGTGGCAATCGACGGCATCGCCCGGCTGTGCGCGCGTCACCGCATCGATGCCGTCGTCGCGACGAACACGACGATCGCGCGCACCGGCGTCGAAGGGCTGCCGCACGCGAACGAGGCCGGCGGGCTTTCCGGCGCCCCGCTGCGCGAGCGCGCGACCGCGGTGGTCCGGCGTCTTTCCCGCGCCCTCGACGGCGCGCTGCCGGTCATCGGCTCGGGCGGCGTGATGAGCGGCGCGGACGCACGGGAAAAGCTCCAGGCCGGCGCGACGCTGGTGCAGCTCTACACCGGGCTCGTCTACCGGGGTCCCGCGCTGGTCGCCGAATGCGTCCGTGCGACGCGCGGCTTCGGCGCGCGAGCCGGCAGCGCCGTGTCAGCCGGCTGATCCCCTGCCGGTCGGGTCGTTGCCGACGAGGATCTTCGCCTCGCCGGTCGCCACGACGGCCCCGTCCTGGTTGCGGCACTCGGCGTGCAGCGCGACCACGCCGCCGCTGTGCTTCGGCTTGGCGTGCGTCTCGACGATCGTCCACGTCGTCGCGAGCGTGTCGCCCGGGTACACCGGAGCCAGGAAGCGAACGTGGTGCTCGAGGTAGCCGATCGCGGTGCCCTGGAAGCGCATGCCGACCGACGCGCCCATGATCGCCGAGGTCAGCATGCCGTGGAGGATGCGCCCGCCGTAGCGCGAGCCGCGCGCGTAGGTCTCGTCGACGTGGTGCGGATTGAAATCGCCGATCAGTCCCGCGCCCAGCACGAGGTGCGTCTCGGTCACCGTCAGCGAGCTGGTGAACGCCTCGCCGACGACGGCTTCGTCGAAGCGCAATCCCTGGGCGTCGGCTCCCGGAGCGCGCGTCATGCGCCCTCCCCGGCCTCGAACGGAAAGCCGGACGCCGCGACGCCCGCGTACAGGTGCGCGAACGCTTCCTCGACGTCGGCTGTCGTACCGCGCACGCCAAGCTCCAGGCGACGGCGGCCGCCGTCGCCGGAGAACGAGGGCAGGCTGAACAGCTTCACGCGCGGAAAGCGTGCCACGTTCTCGGTCATCAGCGGCAGCAGCTGGCTCTCGCCCGCGTCCCAGACCACGACCATGCGCTCGACGCTCGGCTCGCGCCTGAGCGCCGGGTAGCGTGTCGCCAGCACCCAGTCGACCATCGGCCATGCCATCTGCGGAAAGCCGGGCAGGAAGTGGTGGTCGCGGATCGAGAACGCCGCGACGTTGTTCACCGGGTTGGGAACGATCGCAGCACCCTGCGGGAAGTGCGCCATCAGCACGCGATGCGGATAGGCCTCGGCGCCGAAGCGCGCGACGATGCCCGCCACCGCCTCCGGGTGCGCGACCAGCGGCACGCCGAGCGCCGCGGCCGCCGCCTGCCGCGTGTGGTCGTCGGGCGTTGCGCCGATGCCGCCGAAGCTGAAAGCGAGGTCGCCGCGCGCGAACGAATCGCGCAGCAGCGCCGTCAGCCGTCCGCGGTCGTCGCCGACGTAGTGCGCGTAGTCGAGCCCGAGGCCGCGCGAAGCGAGCGTGGCGATCAGGTGCGCAAGGTGCTTGTCGGCGCGCTTGCCGGAGAGGATCTCGTCGCCGATGACGTAGGCGCCGATGGCGGTCACGCCGCCTCCGCCTCCATCTTGCCTTCCATCTGCTGCATCATGCTGCTGAACGCGCGGTCGATCAGCGGCTCGGCCTCGACGACGCGCGCGCGGTCCTCGCGGAAGTACTCGGCGAGCTCGTCGGCGGTGATCGACAGTGCCTTCTGGCCCTGGCGGTTGGTGAAGAGGTAGGTGCCGCGCAGCGGACTGACCCAGGCGAGCTTCGCGAACGCGAGCTGCCCGTCCTCGCTCTCGAACTCGACCCACATGCCGCGCTCGAGGCTGCGCGCGATCTCGAGGTATTCGTCTTCGAGCACCTCGCGCTCCGGCTCGGGCGGGGGCGCGGGCGCCATCGCCTCGGCCAGCGCCTGCGCCTTCTCCGCCGCGCGCTCGTCGCCCGCGGCCTTGGCGACCTCCGCCTGCACCTTCGCCTGCTCGGCGACCGCTGCGGTCGGCGACTCGGCGTGCGCGAGCGAGGGCTTGACCGCCGCCGCGTGCGCCTCGACGAGGTTGGACATGAACGGCTCGCGCTCCTCCGGCATCCAGCGCTGCTTCTGCATGCCCGCGTTCAGCCGCTTCAGCAGCGACGGCAGCATCGCGATCAGGTGCCTGCGATCCTCCGTACTGCGCTTGGGCTGCACGCTCCAGACGAGGTCCTCGAGCGTGGTGACCGCGGACGACCACGCCTCGCTCTCCTCGCCACCGGCGACGTAGATCGAAGCGAGCGCGCCGACCCAGTACTGGCGCAGGAACGCCGCGAGGAACGCGGGCAACGGATAGGACTCGATGCGTTTCTCGATCTCCGCGCGCGCCACCGCGATCGCGACGTCGTGGCGATCGCGGGTGTTGATTTCCTCGGCGTTGGCCGCGATGTTCTGCTCGGCCGCCTTCTCCTCCTCGGAGAGGAACGCCTCGAGCTCGCCGCGCAGGTCCTCGAAGAGCGTCAGATCGTCGCTGAACTTGTCGAGGATCGCGTGGACGATCCGCTCGACCACCTTGTACAGCGGGTCGTCGGAGCCCATCACCGGCGACCAGCCCAGTCCCGCCTGCGCCAGCTCGTTGACCAGCAGGCGCGCCGGGTGCGTCCTCTTGGCGAAGAACTCGCTGTCGAGCATCGCCGCCTTCAGCACGGGAATCTGCAGGCGCGCGAGCAACGCCTTGATGCCGTCGGGCAGGTCCTTGGTCTCGAAGATGAAGTCGAACAGCATCGCGACCATCTCGATGGTCATCGACTCGAGCTGGTTCGCCTTGTGGCCGAGCGGGGAGTCCTTCAGGTCGCGCAGGACGTTGTGCAGGCCCGACGGGATGCCGGTGAACGCGACCTGCGCGCCGCCGACGTCGAAGTTGGTCTGGCCGGCCTGCAGGCGCGTCAGGCCCTCGTGCAGGTCGGCCGTCGAGATGATCGGCGCGCCGGGGACGTAGCCCGACGGCGTCGGCGGCATCGGCATGAACGACCGCGTGGCCCCCGGAGCCCCGCCGGGCGCCTGGATCTGCGGGAAGTCCATGTCGCCGGCGGACCCGGTGTCGAAGCCCCCGCCGGCTCCGGGCATACGCGGCGCGTCCGGCGGATAGCCGGGCATCTGCGGCGTCTCCGGCGCATAGCCGGGCATCGACGGCATCTGCGGCATCTGCGGCTGCGCCGCAGCCGCGCGCATCATGGCGCCGCCCGCAAACATGCGCTGGAACAGCGCCATCACGTCGACTTCCGCCGCTGGCGGTGGGGCAGGCGCCGCCGCAGCGGGGTCCTTGCGCGCTTCGCCCCTGGGCGCGTGACCGCCGACATTGCGTGCCCGCATCCCCGCGGGCACCACGTTGAGCGACGCGAGGTGCTTGTTGAGGTCCCCGTAGATCGCGGCGAGGTCCGCGAGCGAGGCCTGGTTCAACTCCTTCAGCACCTGGAACTTGATGCGCGTCTCGGTCTTGACCTCGTTCAGCGCATCGGCGAACGAGTCGACGACCACGCCCGGCGCCATCGGATTGCCGTCGGTCTCGAGGTCGGGACGGCCGAGCAGGTGGCCGACGCCGCGGTTGAGCAGCTGCAGCTCCTCGTAGCAGAGGTTCTCGACCACGCGCTTCAGGTTGCCGCGCAGCACCGACTCGTCCATCGCGGAGGTCTCGACCAGCGTGAGGTCGTCGGAGCGGGCCTGCGCGAAGTCGCGCTTCTCGTCGTCGCGGCCGGCGAAGCCGTCGTCGACGCGGCGCTTCAGCCGCTTCTCGAAGTCCGCGAGCAGCGCTTCCTTCTGCGACTTGAGCACTGCGCGGGCGTCGAGCAGCATCTGCTGCTCCTCGCGCACTTCCGTGCGCATCGCGCGGTCCATGAGCACGTCGTCGACCTTGCCGAGGATGGCGGCAAAGGCCGTGCGCATGCGTCCCGTGGCGATGTCCCTGCAATCGCCCAGGATCTTCGACGCCTCGCGAGGAGGCGCGCGCCGTGCGGGAGCTTCCGACGTCGGGTTCAAGTGGCTG
>Ga0105090_10002002_pt1 | contig 11251 bp, 12 predicted proteins | sample PPLLak3March2015_FD_79110 | JGI IMG/M metagenome (GOLD analysis project Ga0105090, IMG submission 79110) | Freshwater sediment microbial communities from Prairie Pothole Lake near Jamestown, North Dakota, USA - PPLs Lake P7 Core (1) Depth... | ecosystem: Environmental > Aquatic > Freshwater >... | reverse complement strand
TGGTTCGAACTGTTCGAGTGCAGCGTCGCCAGGCACAGGTGCCCGGTTTCGGCGAACGCAACCGCATGCTCCATCGTTTCCCTGTCGCGAATCTCGCCGATCATGATCACGTCGGGCGCCTGGCGCAGCGTATTCTTCAGCGCCACCTCCCAGCTCTCGGTGTCGACCCCGACCTCGCGGTGCGTGATGATGCAGTTCCGGTGCGGGTGCACGAATTCGACCGGGTCCTCGATCGTCACGATATGGCCGTGAGTGTTCTCGTTGCGATGGCCGACGATCGCTGCCAGCGTGTTCGACTTGCCCGAGCCGGTCGCGCCGACGATGATCATCAGCCCGCGCTTGGTCAGCGCCAGTTCCTGCAGCACCGACGGCAGCTTCAGTTGTTCGAAGGTCGGGATCTCGGTGTTGATCGTCCGCAGCACGATCCCCACGCGCCCCAACTGGATGAAGGCGTTGACCCGGAAGCGGCCGATGCCGGAAGGGCTGATCGCGAAGTTGACCTCCTTGTGCGCCTCAAACTCGGCCGCCTGCTTGTCGTTCATCAGCGCGCGCGCGAGCTCGATCGTGTGCTGCGAACTCAGCGCGACGCTCGAGATCGGCTGCAGCTTGCCGTCGATCTTGAAGGCCGGCGGAAACTCGGCGGTCAGGAACAGATCCGAACCGCCCTTGCTGGCCATCAGGCGCAGCAGGTCGTGGAGAAACTTCGAGGCCTGTTCGCGTTCCATATGCTCTCCTGCCCGGGCTCAGCCTGGGAAATTCTCTTTCACCGTCGCGACAGCTCGAGCGTCGACCATCGAAATCCTGTTCTTGCGGACCAGGTCGGTCAGGCACTGATCGAGCGTCTGCATGCCCAAGGCGCCGCCGGTCTGGATCGCCGAGTTCATCTGCGCCACCTTGGCCTCGCGGATCAGGTTGCGGATGGCCGGCGTGCCGATCATGATTTCGTGCGCCGCTACCCGGTCGTTGCCATCCCTCGTCTTCAGCAGCGTCTGGGAAACCACCGCGCGCAGCGACTCCGACAGCATCGAGCGCACCATGTCCTTTTCGGCAGCCGGAAAAACGTCGATGACCCGGTCGATGGTCTTGGCTGCCGACGAGGTGTGCAGCGTGCCGAAGACCAGGTGGCCGGTCTCGGCGGCGGTGAGCGCCAGCCGGATCGTCTCGAGGTCGCGCAACTCGCCGACCAGGATCACGTCGGGATCCTCGCGCAGCGCCGAGCGCAGCGCATTGCTGAAGGAAAGCGTCATCGGGCCGACCTCGCGCTGATTGATCAGGCAGCGCTTGGACTCATGGACGAACTCGATCGGATCCTCGACTGTCAGGATATGGCCGTAGGTGTTCTCGTTGACGTGATTGATCATCGCGGCCAGCGTCGTCGACTTGCCGGATCCGGTCGGTCCGGTGACCAGGACCAGGCCGCGCGGGGTCATCGCGAGCTCCTGGAAGACCTTCGGCGCGTTCAGGTCCTCGAGCGACAGGATCTTCGACGGAATCGTCCGCATCACGGCGCCGGCGCCGCGCTGCTGGATGAACACGTTGACACGGAAGCGCGCGAGACCAGGAATCGCGAACGAGAAATCGCACTCGAGATTCTCCTCGTACTCCTTGCGCTGCGAATCGTTCATGATGTCGTAGATCATGCTGTGCACCTCCCTGTGCTCCATCGGAGGCAGGTTGATGCGCCGCACGTCGCCGAGCACGCGAATCATCGGCGGCAGGCCGGCCGACAGATGCAGGTCGGAGGCCTTGTTCTTCACGGCGAATGCCAGCAGTTCTGAAATATCCATCACGATCCTCTAATCCAGGCATCCCGGCGCGCACTGCAGGCCGCCCCCGGTCGTTGCTGCTATCTTGCAGGCGCATGGCCGCCTTGCGCGACCATGAGCGGAACGAACGGAAGACCAGACGATGAACGGCAGCCCTCGACCCGACACCGCGTTGCGGACGAACTACGAACGCGTTCTCGAACGCATCCGCGAGGCTTGCCGCCTCAGCGGCCGCGACCCCGGATCGGTCCGACTGCTGGCAGTCAGCAAGACGTTCGAGCCGGAACGCGTGCTTGCACTCGCGGCGCTGGGGCAGCGCGCATTCGGCGAGAACTATCTTCAGGAAGCGCTGCAGAAGATCGAGGCCTGCCGCGATGGGCGGCCCTCAGGCGTCGATGAAAGGCGCGAAGCGGGCCCGCAGCCTTCGTCCTCCCCGCTGGAATGGCACTTCATCGGCCCGATCCAGTCGAACAAGACCAGGCAGATCGCGACGCACTTCGACTGGGTGCATTCGATCGATCGGGGGAAGATCGCTGCGCGACTGGGCGAGCAACGCCCCGACGGCATGGCGCCGCTGGACTGTTGCGTCCAGGTCAATGTATCGGGCGAGGCGAGCAAGAGCGGCTGCACCCCGGACGAAGCGATCGCCGTTGCCCGGGCGATCGTCGAACAGCCCCGGCTGAGGCTGCGCGGCGTGATGGCGATCCCGGAGCCCGGCAACGATCCGGCGCTTCAGCGGCGCAGATTCGCCAGCGCGCGCGCAACGCTCGATGCGATCCGCGCCGACCTGTCGGCGCACGCGCCCGGGGCGATCGGCATGCTGGACACGCTGTCTATGGGCATGTCTGCCGACCTGGAGTCGGCGATCGCCGAGGGCTCGACGATCATTCGAATCGGCTCCGCGCTGTTCGGATCGCGGCCGCCCAAGCCGTGAAGCGGGCGCACCCGCCGCCGGCAGGTTCCGGGAGCGCTACCGCCCCCGGCAGAAGCCCATCAGGCCATCGACTTGATTGCGGCAGCCAGGCGGCTCTTGTAGCGCGAGGCGGCGTTCTTGTGGAAGATTTTCTTGTCGGCGATGCGATCGATGACGGCTTGCGCTGACTGCAGCGACTGCGTCGCAATCGCCTTGTCACCAGTGGCGATCGCCTTGCGGACCGACTTGATCGCAGTGCGCAGTCGCGAACGCAGGCTGGAGTTGTGAGCGTTGCGCTGAACGTCCTGGCGGGCGCGCTTGCGGGCCGAAGCAATGTTTGCCATGCGAGAATTCCGTGTTCGTTCGTTCCGGCTGCGGCAGGAACAGCGGTTTACGCCAATGGAAATGGCAACCGAAGACCGAAGCAGCCGTAGAAATAGAGCAGCCGAAGAGTCAAACCGCCGGTGAGCAGCTGAAAATATTCTGGAAAGCCTTGAATAATAACCGATTTCGTAGCTACGTGACAAGCCGCTCGGCGCCTCGTCCGGTCGCCCGATGAATCTGCTGCGCGCCGCAGCCACCGTCAGCGGCCTGACCCTGCTTTCCCGCATCACCGGGCTCGTCCGTGAGAACCTGACCGCCACCATTTTCGGCGTCTCGGCATTCACCGACGCGTTCTTCGTCGCGTTCCGGCTGCCGAACCTGCTGCGCCGGATGTTCGCCGAAGGCGCCTTCTCGCAGGCTTTCGTGCCGATCCTGGCCGAGGCCAAGACACGCAGCGATACGGCGGCAGGCGAAGACGCGCTGCGCGCCGCCGCCGACATGCGGCGATTCGTCGACCGGATCGCGTCGGCGCTGTTCTGGACGCTGCTGCTCGTCTCGACAGCCGGCGTGTTCGCCGCGCCGTGGCTGGTTTCCGCACTGGCCTCCGGCCTGCGCGCGCAGCCAGAGGCCTTCGCGTCGGCGGTAACGATGACGCGCTTGATGTTCCCGTACATCCTGTTCGTTTCCATGGTCGCGCTGGCCGCCGGCATCCTGAACACCTGGAAGCGATTCGCCATCCCTGCCTTCACGCCGGTGCTGCTGAACCTTTGCTTCATCGGCGCCGCGCTGGGGCTGTCCCCGTACTTCGACCCACCGGTCCACGCGCTGGCCGTCGGCGTCCTTGTCGGCGGCATTGCCCAGCTCGCGATCCAGCTGCCGGCGCTCGCCCGGATCGGCATGCTGCCGCGCCTCAGCAGCCCATTCACGGCATTCGCCGACGCCGGCACCCGGCGCGTGCTGCGGCAGATGGGGCCGGCAGTGCTTGCAGTCTCGGTCGCGCAGATCAGCCTGATCATCAACACGCACATCGCCTCGCGCCTGGAGCCCGGCAGCGTCTCCTGGATCTCCTACGGCGACAGGCTGATGGAGTTTCCGTCCGCCCTGCTCGGAGTGGCCCTCGGCACCGTGCTGCTGCCCAGTCTGTCGCGCGCAGGCAGCCTCGGCGACGACACCGAATACCGCGAGTTGCTCGACTGGGGGCTGCGGCTGGTCGTCGTCTTCGCAGTGCCCTGCACGATCGGCCTGGCGCTGATGGCCGAGCCGCTGACCGCGCTGCTGTTCCACTACGGGCGGTTCGACGCCAACGACGTCGCGATGACCCGTGCCGCCGTTTCCTGCTATGCGGTCGGCCTCGTCGGACTGATCGCCGTCAAGGTCCTGGCGCCCGGCTTCTACGCTCGCCAGGACCTGCGCACGCCGGTGAAGATCGCGATCTTCGTGCTGATCGTCACGCAGCTGCTGAACCTCGTCACCGTGCCCTGGCTGCGGCATGCAGGGCTCGCACTGTCGATCTCGATCGGCGCACTGGCCAACGCCTTGCTTTTGCTCGCCGGGCTGTGGCGGCGCGGCGCCTGGCGCCCCATGCCCGGCTGGCCGCGGTTCATGCTCGCCACCGGCACGGCGGCGGCGGCGATGGGCGTGGCGCTGGCATGGTTCGTCCCGGGAGTCGACTGGATCACGATGCAGGCGCAACCGTTGCAGCGGATCATGCTGGTGCTCGCCACGGTGGCCGCGGCTGGCGTGCTGTACCTTGCTGTGCTGGCGGCATTCGGCATGCGGCCGGCGCAATTTCTGCGAGGCAGCCGCGACTGACGAGCCAGGACCAACAAACTCGGAGAGAAGTCCAGATGAAAATGATGTTCATCGGGGGCGGAAACATGGCTTGCGCGCTCGTCGGCGGCTTGATCGCTCGCGGCATCGCGCCGGGCGATATCACGGTCGTGGACCCCTCCGAAGCGCAGCGCGCCGAAATGGTCTCGCGCTTCAAAGCAAACGCCCTCGAAGCGATCGAAGCGGGCGCAGTGGCCGAGACCGGGCTGATCGTGCTCGCGGTCAAGCCGCAGCAGATGCGCGAGGCCGCGACTTCGCTGGCCGCCGCGATCGGTGGCCAGCTGGTGATCAGCGTCGCAGCGGGCATCCGCGCGACCGACCTGTCGCGCTGGCTCGGCGGCCACCGGCGCATCGTTCGCGCCATGCCGAATACGCCGGCGCTGATCGGACTGGGCGTAACCGGACTGGCTGCCCCGGCCGACCTGGCCAGCGGTGACCGATCGCTCGCCGAGCGGGTACTGGGATCCGTAGGCAGCACGGTCTGGGTCGACGACGAGTCGAAGCTCGACGCGGTCACGGCGATCAGCGGCGGCGGGCCTGCCTACGTGTTCCTGTTGATCGAAGCGCTCGAGGCGGCCGCGGTCGAGCTTGGCCTGAACCCATCCCAGGCGCGGGCCCTCGCGCTGGGCACCTTCTCGGGCGCGGCGCAGCTGGCGGCCCAGTCGCCGGAGCCGCCCGCCACGCTGCGCGAGCGGGTCACATCGAAAGGCGGCACGACCGCTGCGGCGCTCGGCGAGTTCGCGGCCGGCGATCTGCGCGGCCTGTTCGTGAAGGCCATGCGCGCGGCGCAGCGGCGCAGCGTGGCGCTCGGCGACGAGTTCGGACGCGACTGAACCCCTCGCGCGCGGTCGCACGCCGGGCTCAAGGAAGCCAGAACTCCGCCGCCACGCCGGCGAAGATCGCCGCACCGAACCAGTTGTTGTGGTTGAACGCGCGAAAACAGCCCTCGCGCGTGCGCTCACGGATCAGCGCGTAATGGTAGACGGCCATCACGGCGGCCACGGCCTGGCCGAGCCAGTACCATCCGTTGAACCCCTCGACGACGCCGACCGCCGCCATCAGGCCGAGCGTGATCGCATAGCAGAGCATGATGACGAATACGTCGTGCCGGCCGAAAGTGATCGCGGCGGTGCGGATGCCGAGCTTCAGGTCGTCGTCGCGGTCGACCATCGCGTATTCGGTGTCGTAAGCCAGCGCCCAGAAGATGTTGGCCGCGAGCATCAGCCAGGCCGTCAGCGGCACCGACTCGACCACGGCCGCGAAGGCCATAGGGATGCCGAAACCGAATGCGACGCCCAGGTAAGCCTGCGGCAGCGCGAAAAAGCGCTTGGTGAACGGGTAGGTCGCCGCCAGAAACACCGCGACGAAGGCAAGCTTCCAGACCAGCGCGTTCATCGGCAGGATCAGCAGCGCCGCGAACAGCGAAAGCACGACGAACACCGCCACCGCCTCCCAGGGCTCGATGAGCCCGGCGGTCAACGGCCGCTCCCGGGTGCGCTCCACATGGCGGTCGAAGTCGCGGTCGGCCCAGTCGTTGATCGCGCAGCCGGCCGAACGCATCAGCAGCGTGCCCAGCGTGAAGGCGAACAACAGATACGGCTCCGGCCGGCCATCGGCGGCGATCAAGAGCGCCGACAGCGTCGGCCAGAGCAGCAGCACCGTGCCGATCGGCCGATGCATGCGAACCAGCCGCCAGTAAAGCTGCAACCGCGACGGATGAGTTGGCGTCATGGCCCGTCGGTTCTGCGCTGCGGCTGCCGCCTGCGCGGCGCATCGGAGATGCCGCCGACGATCGTTTCGGCGCCGCCATGGTGGCGCGAGCGGCCGACTACGAGTCCGCTATCGCGCATCTTGCGCAGATTCGCGTCGCCGATCCCGCGCACCCGCGTCTTCAGGTCGTCCAGACTGCGAAAAGGCGACTTGCGCCGTTCATCGGCGATGCGCCTGGCCAGACCCGGGCCGATGCCGGCGATTGCCTCGAGTTCGACCTGCGTGGCCGTATTCGCATCGACCGACGTCGCCGCCGCGCCGGTGACACCGGCTGCCAGCGCCAGGCCGGCGATCACTGTCCGAATGCCCGTTCCCATCGTCGGCTCTCCCGAAGTGCATGCCCCGGCCGCAATGTCGATGGCGCCACTCACGGCGGCACTCACGGCACAGGCGCCGGCACTCCGATTGAAGCGCATCAACTTCGGTTTCGCCAGAGCCATTCGACGTAGTCCGAAACGCCTTGCTGGACGGTCGCGAACACATGGTCGCAGCCCGCCGTACGCAGCTTCGTCGGGTCCGCCTGGGTGAAGCTCTGGTACTTGCCCTTCAGCGCTTCCGGAAACGCGATGTACTCGATCAGGCCCTGCTCGACCTGTGCCTGCAGGCCCAGCGCGGGCTCGCCTCTCAGCTGCCTGATCGTGTCGACGACGGTGCTGGCGATGTCGTTGAACGGCTGCGCACGACCGGTTCCGCAGTTGAAGATTCCGCTGCGCTCGGGGTGATCGAAAAAGTGCAGGTTGACCGCGACAGCATCGTCGACGTGGACGAAATCGCGCGTCTGCCCACCATCCGGCCAGCCGTCGTAACCCTCGAACAGCCTGACCCTGCCCTCGGACAGGAACTGGTTGAAGTTGTGGAAAGCGACCGACGCCATCCGGCCCTTGTGCGACTCGCGCGGGCCGTAGACGTTGAAGTAGCGCAGCCCGACGATCTGGTCTGGCCGCTCGCCGAGCCGGCGCCGAACGACCTGATCGAACAGCAGTTTCGAGTAGCCGTAGACGTTGAGCGGCCGCTCGGCTGACGGATCTTCGACAAAACGATCCGAGCCGCCATACACGGCCGCCGACGAGGCATAGATCAGGCGAATGCCGTGCGCGCCGGCGTGCTTGAGCAGCGTCAGCGAGTAGCGGTAGTTGTTTTCCATCATGTAGCGGCCATCGCTCTCCATCGTGTCGGAGCAGGCGCCCTGATGAAAAATGACCTTCGCGCCCTTGTAGCGCTCGAGCTGGGCGAGGAATTCCTGCTTGTCGACGTACTCGGCGATCTCGGAACCGACGAGGTTGCGGAACTTGTCGGCGCGCGACAGATTGTCGACGGCGACGATGTCGCGCTCGCCACGGGCATTCAGCGCGCGAAGCAGGTTGCTGCCGATGAATCCGGCGGCGCCAGTGACGATGATCATTCGAACAACTCCTCGGGAAGCACCGCGGCGGTGCCGAGCTTGCCGACGACGATGCCGCCGGCGCGATTGGCCAGGCCCACGGCGTCGGCGATCGGCTGGCCGGCAGCGAGCATCGCGGCCAGCACCGCGACAACCGTGTCGCCGGCGCCGGAAACATCGTAGACTTCGCGCGCCTGAGCGGGCACGGTCAGCGCGCCTTCGTCGGAAAACAGCGTCATGCCCTCCTCGGACCGCGTCAGCAGAAGATAGCCGAGGCCGAGCCGCAAGCGCACGCGCTGCGCGCGTGCCAGCAGATCGGCCTCGTCGCGCCAGCCGCCAACGACCTGGCGCAGTTCGGCCCGATTGGGCGTGAGCACGGTGGCGCCGGCATAGCGATCCCAGTCGTCGCCCTTCGGATCGACGACAATCGTTCGGCCAGCACCCCGCGCAAGCGAGATGATTTCGCCGATCTGCGCCAGCCCGCCCTTGCCGTAATCCGAAAGCACCAGCACGCTGGCGTCGGCGATCAGCACGCGCAACGCGTCGAATTTGCGCGCCAGAGCCGTTTCGTCGGGTGTCTGCTCGAAGTCGATGCGCAGCAGCTGCTGCTGGCGACCGATCACCCGCAGCTTGACCGTCGTGGGCAACTTCGGATCGATCTCCAGCCTGGCATCGATGCCGTGCCCGCGCGCGAGCGCCGCGAGCTGGCGCCCGGGTTCATCGTCGCCGACGACGCCGACCAGCGTGGCTGGCGCACCGAGCGTCGCCGCGTTCAGCGCGACGTTGGCGGCGCCGCCCAGCCGCTCCTCGCTGCGCCGCACCAGCACGACAGGCACCGGCGCCTCCGGAGAGATGCGGTCGACGTCGCCGAACCAGTAGCGGTCGAGCATCAGGTCACCGACGACGAGCACGCGCGCGCCCGAGAAATCGATCCGCGCGCCGCCCTTCGCGCCACCGCCATCGAGACCCTGCCCGGCGCCGCAGGCGCCTCGCCGCTCAGCCACGCTCGAGCTCCTCGCTGCGCTTCGGCGCATAGGTGTCCCAGTGATTGCAGCCCGGGCAATGCCAGTAGTAATGCTGCGCCTTGAAGCCACAGTTGCGGCAGACGTAGCGCGACAGGCGGCGCGCCTGCGCGCGAATGAGCTGCTGCGTGAGCTCGACCTCGGCGCGCTCGGTCCCGTCGACCAGCGGCGCCTTCATGGTCAGCAGCTTCTCGAGCCCCAGCAGCGAAGGCGCCGCCTGCAGCGCCCGTTCGGCCCACACGCGGGCCGCCGCGTTGCCGTCGCGAGCCGCGCGGGCCGAGGCCAGCGCGGCGAAGCTGTCGATCGACGGCCGTTCGCGATGCACGGCCTCGAGCGCGTCGATACCCTCGTCGCGCCGTCCGACCAGATCGTGCGCGCGCAGCCAGCCCTCGGCCACCAGCGACAGGTGCTCCGGACTCGCACGCACGACCCGGCGCCACGCCGCAATCGCGGACTCGGCGTCGCCTTCGGCCAGTGCCGTATCCCCGGCCAGCAGCCAGGGACGAGGATGCAATGGATCGGCGCGCGAGGCCTCGCCGAGCTCGCGCCGGGCATGGTCGAAGTCGGCAGCAGGTCCGGCAAGCGCCCGCTGCGCGAGTTCGCAGCGGAAGTGTGCGATCTCGCGGCTGCGATCCTCGTCGAGGTCGCGCGTCAGGCGCTGCGCGATCTCGATCGCCTGCGGCCAGTCACCGACCATCTGCGACATCTCGAGGCGGTGGTGCAGCGCTGCGGCGGCATACGGCCCGCCCTCGAGACGATTGAACGCATCCTCGGCGCGATCGAGCAGCCCGGCTTTCAGGAAGTCCTGCCCCAGTTCGAACAACGCATGCTCGCGCTGGGCGGGATCGAGATCGGATCGCTCGGCCAGGTTCTGATGCACGCGAATCGCACGATCGGTTTCGCCGCGGCGCCGGAACAGGTTACCCAGCGCAAAATGAAGCTCGATCGTCTCGGGTTCGATGCGCACCACGTCGATGAACGCGTCGATGGCCTTGTCGGCCTGCTCGTTAAGAAGGAAGTTCAAGCCGCGGAAATACGCGTCGGGAAGCGCGTTGCGCCGCCCCGCGCCTCGGCCACGCGCATCGAACCTGGCCGCGAACCAGCCCAGCCCGAAAAACAGCGGCAGCGTCAGCAACCACCAGGCTTCGAGTTCGATCATTGCGTGCCCGATCCTGCTCCGTCAGGCGTTCTCGAAGTTGCAATCATGCTTGCGAGGCAGGGCCGGCCGCCCTAGACGCCGAGGCCGATGCCCGGCCCGACTGCGGCCTCGGCCGGCAACGGGGCGCGTTCCGACTCGGATCGGGTCGCATGACGCAGTTCGCGATTCAGGCGCGAGATCTCGCGCCGGTGCCGGAACATGGCCGGTACTGCCGCGAGCAGGCCGACAACGACGCCAGCGGCGAAGAATACGAGCAGGAAGATGACCAGCGGCGCATGCCAGGTCAGATCACCGATCAGAAAGCGCAACTCGGTCGTGCCCGTGTTCGACAGTGCGAACCCCAGCGCGATCAGGAACAGCAGGAAGTTGAAAACCCAGGTAACGATCCGCATCGGTCTCTCCGTTCGGCGCGACGATCTGCCGCTATTCTGAACGAGCGCGGCGCTATGCGGAAACCGGGGCGATCCTCAAGTCGAATTAGCCGGGATCCAGCGCCCCGGACGAGCGCTGCGAAAAGTGGATCAGGCCTCGCCGCTTTCGTCGCGTCGCAGCCCTGCATCGACACGTTCGCGCAGCTCCTTGCCGGGCTTGAAGTGCGGCACGCGCTTTTCGGGAACCAGCACCTTTTCTCCGGACTTCGGATTGCGGCCCACGCGCGGCGGGCGATGCGACAGCGCAAAGCTGCCGAAACCGCGGATCTCGATCCGGTTGCCATCGGCCAGCGTGCCGGCCATTGCATCGAGAATCGTCTTGACGGCGAACTCCGCATCCTTGGCCACGAGCTGCGGATAGCGCTCGGCCAGACGCGCAATCAGTTCCGACTTGGTCATCGTCGGCAACTGGCTGTCGGAATGCTGGTCGTCGTCGTCGATGCGTGCGGCCATGTCCGTGCGATTTCGCGAAAGCCGGGGTGCGCGGGAAGTCGGACGTGAAGGACGCGCCGCCAGCCTCAGCCAGCGGCGCGTTCCACGATCACTCCTTCGAGGTGTCGAGCTTGGCCCTGAGCAGCGCGCCGAGATTCGTGGTGCCGGTGGCGGCTCCACTCTCGGCCTGCAGACGCTGCATGGCCTCGGCGGTCTCGACCGA
>Ga0105090_10002000_pt1 | contig 11258 bp, 11 predicted proteins | sample PPLLak3March2015_FD_79110 | JGI IMG/M metagenome (GOLD analysis project Ga0105090, IMG submission 79110) | Freshwater sediment microbial communities from Prairie Pothole Lake near Jamestown, North Dakota, USA - PPLs Lake P7 Core (1) Depth... | ecosystem: Environmental > Aquatic > Freshwater >... | reverse complement strand
CGGCATCCGCAACCTCGGCGGCGAATACAACCAGCTCGCCACCACGCTGTTGCAGATCGAGAACGAGTTCTACGGCACGATCCGCCCCAAGCGGGTGATCCATGCCGGCGAGCGGCCATTGCATGCGCTGCGCGAACGCGGCGTCGAGTACATCGAGGTGCGCTGCATGGACCTCGACCCCTTCGTGCCGGTCGGCATCGCTGCCGACACGGTGCGCTTCCTCGATGTCTTCCTGCTGCACTGCCTGCTGGCCGACAGCCCGCCCGACACGCCTGCGGAAATCGCCGCGCTCGGCCGCAACCAGCACCACACCGCCAGCCACGGCCGCGAGCCCGGCCTGCGACTGGAGCGCGGTGGCGAATCGGTGCTGCTGACCGACTGGGCAGCCGAACTGCTGCGGCAGTGCGCGCCGATCGCCGCGGCGCTGGACAGCGTGCACGGAGGCCGCGCGCACGCCGAGGTCGTGGCCGCCGCGCAAGCGCATCTGGCCGACCCCGAAACCCTGCCTTCGGCGCGCATGCTGTCGGCGATGCGGCGCGACTTCGGCGGCAGCTACACGGCCTTCATCCGTGCCCAGGCCGAGCAGACGCGCAACCAGATGCTCGCGCTGCCCTGGAGCGCGCAGCACCAGGCGGCGTTCGAGGCCATGGCGCGCGTCTCGGTGGAAAAGCGCCTGGCGATCGAGGCCGCCGACGAGGTCGACTTCGAGACCTGGCGCCTGGCCTACCTGTCCGAAGAGACCCTGGCACCGCACCCGGCCCCGGGTTGACGAAGACGCAGCCGCGTGGCGGCTTCACCCGGGGTCAGGCCGGTGCGAACTGCTCCCAGGCCTGCATCGCCTCGGCGGCGTACATCGCCGCCGGGCCGCCACCCATGTAGACGGCCACGCCCAGCGCTTCCTCGAACTCCGCCTGCGTCGTGCCCAGGCGGCGCAACGTCTTGACGTGAAAGCCGATGCAGCCGGCACAGCGCTGGCTCACGCTGATACCCAGCGCAATCAGTTCCTTGTGCTTCTCGGACAGCGCGCCGTCCGCCATCGCGCCCTTGGCCATGGCACCGAAGCCGGCCATGGTGGCCACCTGCGACTTGCGCAGCGGTGCGAGGTGGTGGGTGATGGCCTGCGTGAGGGCGGGATAGGAGGCTTCGTGCATGGTCGTTCCCAGGGTTGCTCTACATACCCTGTACCGTAGCAGACGGCGGCCACCGCGGCCGTGATCGGGGTCAAGACCGGTCCGCGGCGGGGTCAAGGACCCTCGCCCTGCGGCCCCACCGCGGGGCCGGGCCGGCCGTGGGGTCCGTGGCGCGCCATCGCATCGACCAGGGCGTCGAGCACCGGCCGGGCCTGGCCGGCGTTTTCGTGGTTGACCATCATCGCCACAGCCCAGGGCCGGCCTCGGGCGTCGTCGACGTAGCCTGCCAGCGCCACCACGTTGCCCAGCGTGCCGGTCTTCAGCCGCGCCCGGCCGGCCGCCGGACTGTCCCGCAGGCGGTGGCGCAGCGTGCCGTCGACGCCGGCCACCGGCAGGCTCATCAGCAGCTCCGGGGCATGGCGGCCGTGCCAGGCCGCCTTCAGCATCGACGCCAGCTGCAGCGGCGTGATGCGCTCGCTGCGCGACAGACCCGAGCCGTTGTCCAGCACCAGCCCGGCATCGTCGATGCCATTCCCGGCCAGCCAGCGCCGCACCTCGCGCTCGGCCAGCGCGGCCGTCGTCGCCTGCGCATCGGCGTCCATGCCGGCCAGCCCCAGCGACAGGTACAGCAGCCGCGGACCGGCGTTGTCCGAGCTCTTGTTCATGTGCCGCAGCAGCTCGCCCCAGGGCCGGCTCTCGCGCCGAGCCAGCACGCGGGTGCCAGGGGGCGCGGCCCCCTCGACCGCGACGCCGCTCCACGTGCCGCCCAGGCCGCGCCACAGGGTGCGGAACAGCTTCTCGGTCAGCTCCTGGCGGTCGATCAGCTGCAGTGCGACGCGCACGGTGCAGCCCCTGGGGAAGCCGCCCTGCAGCTCGACGCGCGTGCGGCCCGCGTCCCGGGTCACGCGCGCCGGCTGCCAGTCGTCGTCCCAGTCGTTGCAGCGGGTGTCGGTCAGCGCCATGCGGCTGGTGAATTCGATGCCCTCCAGTGGCGGCACGGTGCTGGCGTGCACACCGCCGGCGTCGGCTCGCAGCTCCAGCGGCAGCAGGTTGCCGGCAAGCTGCAGCGCGTCGGGAATCACGTTGTAGGGGAACTCGGGCGCTTCGTCGAAAGGCGGCACGCCGAGATCCATGCGCGCCGGGCGGAACAGGCTGCGGTCGACGATCAGCCGGCCCTCGATCGACTGCACGCCCGCCTGGCGCAGGTCCAGCAGCAGCGCCCACAGCTGCGGCACGCCCAGCTCGGGGTCGGCCCCGCCCTTGAGCACGAGGTCGCCGCGCAGCACGCCGGCCTCCAGGGGCGCGGCGCTGCGCAATTCGGTGTGGCCGCGGTGGTTGGGGCCCAGGCGGTCCAGCGCCACGATGCTCGTGACGAGCTTCATCGACGATCCGGGCTGCATCGGCACCTCGGCGCGGTGGCGCCAGGGCCGGTCCCAGTGCGCCAGCGGCAATGCCACGGCGGCCAGCGCGTCGGCCGGCACGCCGGCCTGCCCCAGAGCCTGCTGCACCTCGAGCGGCAGGCCGTCGCGGGCGACGGCGTCCGGCGCAGGGGCAGCGGCGACGAGGCCGGCGAGCAGCGCCGACAACCAGGGTCTGGACATCGCCCGAATTGTGACCGGCGTCCCCTGCCCGCAGAATGCCGGTCATGACCGATGCCTCCTCGCCCGCCAGCGTCGCCGGGCCCCGCCCCGGCCTGGGGCTCGACGCCGGCGGCACGCAGACACGCTGGGCGCTGGCCGACGCCGACGGCCGCCTGCGCGCCGAGGGCCGCGTGGCGGCCGTCTCCGGCCTGCAACTCGACACCGCCGACGGCCGCGACGCCGTCGCCGCAGCGCTGCGCGACATCGCCGCGGCGGTGGCGCCGCTGGGCGGTGCCGCACAGGTCGTCGCCGGCATCACCGGTTTCGAAGCCGCACAGGCGCCCTTGCTGCGCGAGCTCGCGGCCACGGCGCTGGGCCTGGCGCCCGCCGCAGTGCAGCCGATGACCGACATCGAACTCGTCTGCCGCGCCGCCTTCACCCCCGGCGAAGGCGTCGTGCTGTACGCCGGCACGGGGTCGATCGCGGCCTTCATCGACGCCGCCGGCACCATGCACCGCGCCGGCGGCCGCGGCGCGGTGATCGACGACGCCGGCGGCGGCCACTGGATCGGCCGCCGCGCGCTGCGCCAGATCTGGCGTGCCGAGGACGCCGAGCCCGGTGCGTGGCGGCGCTCGCCGCTGGCGCGACGGGTCTTCGAGCGCATCGGCGGCACCGACTGGGCGCAGACGCGGCAATGGGTCTACAACGGCCCCGGCGCGGCGCGCGGCGAGATGGGCCTGCTCGCGCTGGCGGTGGCCGCGGCAGCCGATGAGGACGTGGCCGCGCTGGCGCTGCTGCACGTCGCCGGCGCCGAACTGGCGCGGCTGGCGCTGGCCATGCGGCAGCGCTTCGGCCCGCTCCCGCTGGCGCTGGCCGGGCGCGTCTTCGAGCTGCACCCGGCGATAGAGCTCGGCCTGCGCCAGGCGCTGCCCGCGGGCAGCGCGATCTGGCGCCTGGCGCTGCCCGCCCACCACGCCGCCGCCCGCCTGGCGGCACGGCACCCGACGCCATGAACCGAAGCCTCGCCCTGGGCCTGGCGGCGCTCCTCGCCGCGCTGCTCGCCGCTTGCACTAGCGTGCCCACGACCTCCGGTGGCGTGCCCATCGACACCAGCCGCAACGCCCGGGGTCAGGACAGCCGCGTCCTGTACATCGTCCTGCACTACACGGTGGCCGACCTGCCGGTGTCGCTGAAGGTGCTCACCGAGCACGATGTCTCGGCCCACTATCTGGTCAGCGACGAGACGCCGCCGCGCATCTTCCGCATGGTGGACGAGAGCCGGCGCGCCTGGCACTCCGGGGCCAGCGCCTGGAAGGGCCACCGCCTGCTCAACGCCAGCTCGATCGGCATCGAGCTCGTGCACCCGGGCTTCAAGCCCGGGCCGGACGGGCAGCGCGTCTATGCGCCGTTCGCGCCGGCGCAGATCGACGCCCTGATCCCGCTGCTGCGCGACATCGTGCAGCGCCACCAGATCCGGCCCGAACGCATCCTCGGCCACGGCGAGGTCTCGCCGTCGTACAAGGAGGATCCGGGGCCGAGCTTCCCGTGGCGCCGCCTGGCCGAAGCGGGCCTCACGCCCCCCTGGCCCGAGGCGTCGCGGGTGGCCGCGCAGCGCGAGCGCTACGAGGCCCTGCTGCCCGACACCGCATGGTTCCAGCGCGCACTGGCGCAGCACGGCTACCCGGTCGAGACCACCGAGCAGATGGACGAGCAGACGCGGCGCGTGCTGATGAACTTCCAGATGCGCTACCGCCCCGAACGCCACGACGGCGTGGCCGACGCCGAGACCGCGGCACTGCTGCACGTGCTGACCAACCCCGTGAAGCTGCCGTGAGGTCGCGCCAGCTGGCCTGCGCCGCGCTGCTGCTGTGGGCCGCGGCCGCCACGGCGACGCAGCCCCTGGAGATGCCGCCGCCCGAGCCGCGCGAGTTCCGCGCCGCCTGGGTCGCCACGGTGGCCAATATCGACTGGCCGAGCCAGCCGGGGCTGGCGCCCGATGCGCAGCGCGCCGAGGCGGCGGCACTGCTCGACCGCGCCGCGGCGATCGGGCTGAATGCGCTCATCCTGCAGGTGCGCCCCGCCGGGGACGCCTTCTACCCCTCGGCGCTGGAGCCGTGGAGCGAGTACCTCACCGGCGCGCAGGGCCGCGCGCCGGTGCCAGCCTGGGATCCACTGGCCTGGTGGGTGCGCGAAGCGCAGGCACGCGGCATCGAACTGCACGTCTGGCTCAACCCCTATCGCGCGCGCCATTCGGCAGCGAGATCGCCACTCGTGGCGCCACACCTCGCGGCGCGCCAGCCCAACCTGGCCCGGCGCTACGGCGACCAGCTTTGGATCGACCCCGGCGAGCCCGCCGCCGCCGCGCACACGCTGGCGGTGGTGGCCGACGTGGTGCGCCGCTACGACATCGACGGCGTGCATATCGACGATTATTTCTATCCCTACCCGGTGAAGTCGGGCGATGCCGACCTGCCCTTTCCAGACGACGAGTCGCACGCGCGCTACCTGCTCGGTGGCGGCCTGCTCGGGCGCGACGACTGGCGCCGCGCCAACGTCGACGCGCTGGTGCAGGAACTGCACGCCACGGTGCAGCGCATCAAGCCCTGGGTTCGCTTCGGCATCAGCCCCTTCGGGCTCGGGCGGCCCGACCGCCGGCCGCCGGGCGTGACGGGTTTCAGCCAGCTCGACAAGCTCTATGCCGATGTCGAGCGCTGGCTGGAGAACGGCTGGCTCGACTACCTGGCGCCGCAGCTGTACTGGCCGATCGACCGCGCCGGGCAGGCGTTCCCGGTGCTGCTGGACTATTGGATCGAACAGAACCGCGCGCGCCGCCATGTCTGGCCGGGGCTGTATACGAGCCAGGTCACACGCGGCCGGGCCGCCGGGCCGGGCGCCTGGCCGGCGCGCGAGATCGTCGATCAGGTCGCGCTGCAGCGCGCGCGGCCCGGCGCCAGCGGCCACATCCACTTCAGCATGGTGGCGCTGCTGCAGGACCGCGACGGCGTCGCCACGCGACTGCAGCAAGGCGCCTATGCGACACCGGCGCTGGTGCCAGCCACACCCTGGCTCGACGACCAGCCGCCACCGGCGCCGGTGCTGCGGCTGTCCGGGGCGCAGGTACGGATCGAGCCCGCCGCGGGCGAGGCCGCCGCGCGCTGGGCGGTGTGGCGGCGCGTCGGCGGCGCCTGGCGCTTTGCCGTGCTGCCGGCCGCGCAGCGATCCTTCGCGCTGGACGGCGCCGACGCGGTGGTGGTGAGCGCCGTCGACCGTGTCGGCAACCTCAGTGTCCGAAACTTCGTCCGCCTGCCATGAGCCCCGTGTTGCGCACCGAAGAACCCCATCCCGAGCACCCGCGGCTCGACCGCTACGACACCGCGGCGCTGGTCGACGCTCTCGTCGCCGACCAGGCGCTGGCGGCGCAAGCGGTGCACGGCGCCGCGGCAGCGCTGGCGCAGGCCGTCGACGCCGCCGTGCCGAGGCTGCGCGCCGGCGGCCGCATCGTCTATGTCGGCGCCGGGACCAGCGGGCGGCTCGGGGTGCTCGACAGCGTCGAGCTGCACCCGACCTTCTCCTGGCCGCGCGATCGTGCGCCGGCGCTGCTGGCCGGCGGCGAGACCGCGATGTTCGTGGCCGTCGAAGGCGCCGAGGACGACCGGGCGCAGGGCGCGGCGGACCTCGCCGCGCTGCGTCCGACGGCCGACGACGTGGTGCTGCTGCTCGCCGCGTCGGGCGCCACGCCGTACGCGCTGGGCGCTGCCGGGTTGGCCCGCGCTGCCGGTGCGTTGACCGTGGGCATCGTCAACAACCCCGGCGCGCCGCTGGCCGCGGCCTGCGAGATTGCCGTCGTGCTCGACACCGGGCCCGAGCTCATTTCCGGCAGCACGCGGCTGAAAGCCGGCACGGCGCAGAAGATCGCGCTCAACACCTTCAGCAGCAGCGTCATGGTGCGGCTGCACAAGGTCTACGGCAATCTGATGGTGGACCTGCGCGCCACCAATGCCAAGCTCTTGCAGCGCGCGTTGCGCCTGACCGTGCGCGCCACCGGCGCCAGCGAGGCCGACGCGCAGGCGACGCTGGACGACTGCGGATACAGCGTCAAGGTGGCGATCGTGATGCTGCGCGCCGGCGTCGACGCGGCGCAAGCTGCGCGCCGGCTGCAGGCCGCGGCGGGCAGCATCGAGGGGGCGCTGGCGGGCGGTCCCGGGTGATGAGCACGACCGAGCTGTTCCTGGTCGCCATGCTGCTGATCTTCGGTGTGCCCTATGCGCTGTGGCGGCTGGGCCGCACCGAGTACTTCGCGCCGCTGGTGGTGGTGCAGATCGTCACGGGGATCCTGCTCGGACCGGGCGTGCTGGGCGCGGCGCTGCCGGCCTACTATGACTTCGTGTTCACGCCGGCCGTGGTCTCCGCGCTCAACGGCGTGGCCTGGTGGGCGGTGATGATCTTCGTCTGGATTGCCGGCATCGAGCTCGATCTCGGCCAGGCCTGGCGCCACCGACGCGAGAGCGGCATCACGGCGGGACTGGCGCTGGGCGTGCCGCTGGCGCTGGGTTGCGCGGCGGCGATGGCGCTGCTGGCGACGCCCGGCTGGGTGGGCCCCGAGGCGCGCACCTGGCAGTTCGTGCTGGGCGTGGGCATGGCCTGCGCGGTGACCGCACTGCCGATCCTGATCCTGCTGATGGAGAAGCTCGACATCCTGCGCCAGCCGCTCGGCCAGCGCATCCTGCGCTACGCCAGCCTGGACGACATCGCGATCTGGGGCGTGCTGGCGCTGATCCTCATGGATTGGCAGCGCGCGGGCCGGCAGCTGCTCTTCCTGGCCGCCTTCGCCGGCCTGGCGTGGGCCTTCAGGCGTCTGATGCTGCGCGTGCCCGAGTCCGACCGCTGGTACCTGGGCCTGGTCTGGCTGGCCGCCTGCGGCCTGGGCGCCGACTGGGCCGGCCTGCATTTCATGGTCGGTGCCTTCCTGGCCGGTGCGGTCATCGACTCGCACTGGTTCGACCAGCGGCAGATGGACCAGCTGCGCCAACACGTCCTGCTGTTGGTGATGCCGGTCTTCTTCCTCAGCACGGGGCTGCGAACGCAATGGGGCGTGGGTGGCGCGGCGGTCTTCCTCGCCGCCGGCTGGCTGCTCGCCGCGGCCGTAGCGGGCAAGCTCATCGGCGCCCATCTCGCGGGCCGCTGGCTGGGCTGGCAGCCGGGAGAGGCCAGCCTCGTCGGCTGGCTGCTGCAGACCAAGGCCCTGATCATGATCATCTTCGCCAACGTGCTGCTGGACAAGCAGATCATCACCCCCTCGACCTTCACCGCGCTGCTGCTGATGGCGGTGGTCAGCACCATGCTCACGGTGCCGATGGTGTCGCCGCTGCTGGCGCGCATGAAAACCGTGCCCTCGCGCGCCGGCTGAGGCAGCAGCCCGGGTCCTGGGAATGACGGGGCGGTGGCCGTGTTCGAGCGCGAACGCCGCGGGCTCAGCCGCGCGGGCGCAGCGGCAAGCTCAACTGCCGCGGCGAATGGGTGCGCTGCAGCACGGCGTGCACCGCCGGTGTCAGGCGCTGCGGCACTGGTGACGCGACGCGGACGATGCCGGCCAGGACGGGTGCGGGACGAAGAGGATTCATCGGGTGGTCATCGGCCTTCATCGGCAGATCTGAAGCCCGGTCACGAATGGTTTCCAAATTAGGGGCAGGCGGGACACCGGCACTGGCCGCGCCCCGGTCCGGTGCCTATAGTGGCCGCCGGCATCGGTTTTCGGGGGACCGGCATGAGTCAACGACCGCACGTCTGCTTCGACCGCATCCTGCCGCGCGAGTTGCTGCGCCCGCAGGCCACCGTGACGCGTGGCGGCCGGCTGCGTGGCGTATCGCCGCTGGGCAAGACCTGGATGAACGGCAGCACCTTGCGAGTGCGCTTCATCGGCGGCACGCCAGCGCAGCGCGCCAAGGCCAAAGAGCAGGCCGGATGGTGGGAGGCCGTCGCCAACCTCAGATTCGACTTCAACGACGCGCCCGACGCCGAGATCCGCATCGGCTTCGATGCCAACGACGGCGCCTGGTCGTATATCGGCACCGACTGCCGCAGCATCCCGCGCAACGAGGCGACCATGAACCTGGGCTTCCTTGACGGCGGCACCGCGGCGCACGAGTTCGGCCACGCCATCGGACTGGCGCACGAGCACCAGAACCCTGCCGGAGGCATCCAGTGGAACGAGGCCATGGTGATCCGAGAGATGGCCGGCTCGCCCAATTTCTGGGACGAACCAACGACGCGTCACAACATCCTGTCACGCTACCGCGCCGACCAGATCAACGGCACGAACTTTGATCCGCAGTCGATCATGCTGTACTTCTTCCCGGCCGAATGGACGAGCAACGGCATCGGCACCGAGGCCAACGAGGTGCTGTCGGCGATGGACAGGCAGTTCATCGCCGGCGCCAGGATGTACCCGAAGAAGGCACCCACGGTGGACAGCGCCACGCCGCTGGTGGTGGGCGCACGCCGGCGCACGGCGGCGGCCATTGGCAAGGTGGGCGAGGAAGACCTGTTCAGGTTCACCGTCAAGACCGCGGGCAAGCACGTCGTCGACACCGCCGGGCCCACCGACGTGGTGTTGAAACTCTTCGGTCCCGACAGCCCCACGGCGCTGATCGCCGAGGACGACGATTCGGGCCTGGGCACCAACGCCCGCATCGCTGCCGACCTCATCCCCGGCGAATACTGGGCCCAGGTGCGCCACTACAACAAGGCCAGCGGCATGGGGAACTACACCATCAAGGTGCGGCGGACGTAGCGCGGGCCGGCAACGCGGTGAGACCGTGGCCGGGGTCAGGGTGCGGCCTAGAATCCGCCGCGCCCGCCCTGTGGCGAGCCCCCCTCAACCCCCGGAACACTCCACCCATGTCTCGACTGATTGCCACCCTTGCCGCGCTGTGCCTGGCACCCACGCTGGCGCTTGCCCAGACGGCCAGCGCGTCCCTCGAAGGGCGGCTGAAGAAGATCCAGGACACCAAGACCATCGCCGTGGCCTACCGTACCGACGCGCTGCCCTTCTCCTTCGAGGACGCCGAGAAGAAGCCCGCCGGCTACATGGTGGACCTGTGCCGCAGTGTGGTGGGCGTCATCGAGCGCCAGATCGGTGTGACGCCGCTGCAGGTGAAGTGGGTGCCGGTGACCACGCAGACGCGCTTCACTGCCATCGGCAGCGGCCAGGCCGACATGGAATGCGGCGCCACCTCGGTGACGCTCACGCGCATGAAGGAAGTCGCCTTCTCGTCGCTGACCTTCGTCGACGGCACCGGGTTGCTGGTGCGCAAGAGCACCACGGGCACATCGCTGATGGACCTGGCCAGCAAGAAGATCGGCGTCATCGCCGGCACCAGCAACGAGCGCGCGCTGGCCGAAGCCATGAAGTCCAAGATGGTGACCGCCACCGTGGTGCCGGTGACTTCGCGCGAGGACGGCCTGGCGCAACTGGAAGCCGGCAACATCGACGCCTTCGCCAACGACCGCGTGCTGCTCGTCGGCCTGGCCAGCAAGGCCAAGGACCCGAAGGCGCTGGCGCTGCTGGGCGACCCCTTGTCCTACGAGCCCTATGCCATCGTGCTGCCGCGCGGCGACTGGGCACTGAAGCAGGCCGTGGACTCGGCACTGGCGCAGATCTACCGCAGCAGCGCGTTGCCGGACATCTACAACCGCTGGTTCGGCGCCCTCGGCCGCCCGAGCCCGGTACTGGAAGTGATGTTCGCGCTGGGGCGGATTCCGGAGTGAATGCGGGGCCGGCGGCTTCAGGCGCCGGGCCGGACCGGAGCTTCCGCCATTACCCCGGTAAGTGGTAGCATTCCGCCATGCAGAAGACGCAGACGAAAATCACCTCGCAGGGTCAGGTCTCCGTGCCTGCGGCCGTGCGCAGCTTCCTGCACCTGACACCAGGTTCGGTGCTGGAGTGGAAGCAGGACGGCGACCGCATCGTCGTCGAGCGTGCGCACCGCCACACCACCGCCGAGGTGCACGAGGCCTTGTTCGCTGGCGCACCGCTGGCCGGCGCACCCGCCAAGACCCTGACGGAGCTGAAGCAGGGCGTAGGGCAGCATATGCGCCGTCGCCATGCAGGCCGTTGACACCAACGTCCTGGTGCGGCTGCTCGCTCGCGACGACGCGAAGCAGGCGGCCGCTGCCGACGCGGCCGTGGCCAAGGGCGCCTGGATATCCCATTTGGTGCTGGCCGAGACGATGTGTGTGCTGGAGGCAGTCTACGAACGCAGCACCCGGCAATTGAGCGCCGCGCTGGAGCTGCTCCTGGCGCACGAAACTCTGGTATTGCAAGACGCCGACGTGGTGGCCCGCGCGCTGGTGGCGTTCCGCGCCAAGCCGGCGCTAGGCTTCTCCGACTGCCTGGTGCTGGAGATTGCACGCAAGGCCGGGCAGTTGCCGCTGCTCACCTTCGACAAGGCCCTCGGCAGGCTGGAAGGGGCGACCCGGCTGTGACCAGCGAGGTCGCCTACCTGCGGGCGGCCATCGCGACACTGGAATCGTGGCAAGGCAGGGGGCG
>Ga0105090_10001999_pt1 | contig 11260 bp, 7 predicted proteins | sample PPLLak3March2015_FD_79110 | JGI IMG/M metagenome (GOLD analysis project Ga0105090, IMG submission 79110) | Freshwater sediment microbial communities from Prairie Pothole Lake near Jamestown, North Dakota, USA - PPLs Lake P7 Core (1) Depth... | ecosystem: Environmental > Aquatic > Freshwater >... | reverse complement strand
GGGCTGGCCATCGCCGTGCCCGCAGTGTCGATCCTGGCGATGACCTCCTCGGCGATACAGCTCTCACCGTCGCCCTTGACGATCTGCGACATCACGCCAGCAGCAGGCGCTGGCACCTCGAGCACGACCTTGTCGGTCTCGATCTCGACCAGGATCTCGTCCATGGCGACCGCCTCGCCCGGCTTCTTCTTCCACTGCAGCAGCGTGGCCTCGGCCACCGATTCGGAGAGCTGCGGAACCTTGACTTCAACAATCGACATGGTCTATCTCTGCTTGTTATGTCTACGCTTGGCGCCGTTTCAAGTGGCCGCCGCGGAACCGGCTCTGCCGGGCCGCCAGCGGCGCCCCCTTGAGGGGGAGCGCCGAAGGCGCTTCGGGGGTGGTCCTACTTCGAAAGCACGAAACCCTTGAGCTTGCCGAAGGCCTGGTCCAGCAGCGCCTTTTGCTGTTCCTGGTGCAGGTGCGCATAGCCCACCGCTGGCGAGGCCGAGGCCGGGCGCCCGGCGTAGCCCAGTTTCTGGCCGTCGAGCATGTTCTCGTGGATATAGTGCTGGACATAGAACCAGGCGCCCTGGTTCTGCGGCTCGTCCTGGCACCACACGACCTCGGTGGCGGCGGGGTATTTCTTCATCTCCGCCGCGAAGGCCTTGTGGGGGAACGGGTAGAGCTGTGCCACGCGCAGGATGGCGACGTCGTCGGCGCCCTTCTCGACCCGCTTGCGTGCCAGGTCGTAGTAGACCTTGCCCGAGCAGCAGATCACGCGCTTGACCTTCGCTGCCACGATACCGGCGTCGACCTCGGGCATCACGGTGCGGAACTCGCCCTTGGTGAACTCCGACAACGGCGAGGTCGCGTCCTTGGCGCGCAGCAGCGACTTGGGCGTGAAGATGATCAGCGGCTTGCGAAACTGCCGCACCATCTGCCGCCGCAGCAGGTGGAAGATCTGGCTCGCGCTGCTCGGCTGGCAGATCTGCATATTGTTGTCGGCCGCCAGCTGCATGAAGCGCTCCAGGCGCGCCGAGCTATGCTCGGGCCCCTGCCCCTCGTAGCCGTGCGGCAGGAGCAGCGTGATGCCGTTGACCCGGCCCCACTTGACCTCGCCCGAGGCGATGAACTGGTCGATGACGACCTGCGCGCCGTTGACGAAGTCACCGAACTGCGCTTCCCAGATCGTCAGCGTATTGGGCTCGGCGCTGGCGTAGCCGTACTCGAAACCGAGCACCGCCTCCTCGGACAGCAGCGAGTCGATGACAACGAAGGGCGCCTGATTCTCGGCCACGTGCTCCAGCGGCACGTAGGTGCCGGTGTCCCACTTCTCGCGATTCTGGTCGTGCAGCACGGCGTGGCGGTGGGTGAAGGTGCCGCGGCCGCAGTCCTCGCCCGACAGCCGCACGGCATAGCCGCTGGCCACCAGCGAGGCATAGGCCAGGGTCTCGGCCATGCCCCAGTCGACATTGATCTCGCCGCGGCCCATCGCGGCGCGGTCGGCCAGCACCTTCTCGACCAGCGGGTGCACCTTGAAATTGTCCGGCACCGTGGTGATGCGCTCGGACAGGCGCCTGATCTCGGCCAACGGCAGCGCCGTGTCGGCGGCGTCGGTCCACTTCTTGCCCAGGAAGGGCGCCCAGTCGACCGCGTACTTGCTCTTGAAATTGGTCAGCACCGGGTCGACGGTGTGGCGGCCCTCGTCCATCGCCGAGCGGAACGCCTTGACCATCTCGTCGGGGCCGGTCTCGGGCAGCACGCCTTGCGTCACCAGCTTGTCGCCATACAGCCGGCGCGTGCCCGGGTGCACCGCGATCTTCTTGTACATCAGCGGCTGCGTCAGGCTCGGTGTGTCCTGCTCGTTGTGGCCGAGCTTGCGGAAGCAGACGATGTCGACCACCACGTCCTTCCGGAACTGCTGCCGGTAGTCCATGGCCAGCTGCGTGCACAGCACGACCGCCTCGGGGTCGTCGCCGTTGACGTGCAGCACCGGCGCCTCGACCATCTTGACCACGTCGGTGCAGTACAGCGTGGAGCGGCTGTCGCGCGGGTCGCTGGTCGTGAAGCCGATCTGGTTGTTGATCACCAGATGCACCGTGCCGCCCGTGAAATAGCCGCGCGTCTGCGCCAGCGCCAGCGTCTCCATCACCACACCCTGGCCGGCGAAGGCGGCGTCGCCGTGCACCAGCACCGGCAGCACCTGGGCGCCGGTCTTGTCGCCGCGGCGATCCATGCGCGCCTTGACCGAACCTTCGACCACCGGGTTGACGATCTCGAGGTGGCTGGGGTTGAAGGCCAGGCTCAGGTGTACCGGGCCGCCGGGGGTGGTGACGTCGCTGGAAAAGCCCTGGTGGTACTTGACGTCGCCCGAGGTCAGGGCCTCGGGCGCCGTATGGTCGAACTCGGCGAACAGGTCCTTGGGCATCTTGCCCAGGGTGTTGACGAGCACGTTCAGCCGGCCGCGGTGGGCCATGCCAATGACGATCTCCTGCACGCCCTTCTCGCCGGCGCGCTGCACCAGTTCGTCCATGCTGGCGATGAAGCTGTCACCGCCTTCGAGCGAGAAGCGCTTCTGGCCGACGTACTTGGTGTGCAGGTAGCGCTCCAGGCCCTCGGCGGCCGTCAGCCGCTCGAGGATGTGCGTCTTCTCGGCGGCCGTGAAATTGGGCTTGCTGCGGATCGACTCCAGCCGCTCCTGCCACCAACGCTTCTCCGCCGGGTCGGTGCAGTGCATGAACTCGGCGCCAATGGTGCCGCAGTAGGTCTCGCGCAGCGCCTGCACGATCTCGCGCAGCGTCATGTTCTCGGCCTTGCCGAAATAGGTGTTCGCGGCGCTGAACGTGATGTCCATGTCGGACTCGCTCAGGTCGTAGAACGCCGGTTCCAGTTCGGGGATCTTCGGCCGCTCGGTGCGCTTGAGCGGGTCGAGGTCGGCCCAGCGCGAACCGAGGAAACGGTAGGCGGCGACAAGCGACTGCACGTGGACCTGCTTGCGCGCCACCGCCAGGTCGGCCTCGCTGGCCTTGAGCGCGAAGGCATTGGCCTTGGCGCGCTGGGCGAAGGATTCGACGACCGGGGCGTGGGCGACGTCGCGGCTGTCGCTGCCGTCCACCGCCGGCACGTGCTGCAGGTTGTCGAAGTAGCTGCGCCAGTTGTCGGGCACGCTGCCGGGGTTGTCGAGGTAGGCCTCGTACAACTCCTCGACGTAGGGCGCATTGCCCCCGAACAGGTACGAGTTGGACCTGTATTGCTGCATCATCTTTCGCTCACCTTTCGCGCCGGTTTCCGGCACTTGCGATGGGTTGATCAACCTTCCGCGGCCCCGGCTGCACCGGTTGGCGGACTAGCGACCCGCCTTGCTGCCTGACTCGCGCCAGCAAGGGGACGGGAAGGACCGTTTGTTCGAACAGGCCGCGACTCTATCACCTCGCCTGTCGGGCAGCGGCCCCGACATTGGACGCCAGCAAACCCTGCGATTTGCTGACAAGATCGGGGATTGCCGTCGCGCCGGTGCCGGGGACCGGAGTTTCCCGGCTGCCGGCAGCCCGCGGTGGCACTAGCATCCATGCTTTGCCCAACCCTCGAGAGGACTGCTCCATGAAAATGAAAGCCCTATTGGCCGCCGCGGCCCTGGCCGCGGCGATGGCGATGCCGGCGCAGGCACAGACCCTGCGCTGGGCGGCGCAGAACGACATCCTGACGATGGATCCGCACTCGCAGAACCATGCGACGACCAACGCGATCCTGATGCATGCCTACGAAGGCCTGACGCGCTACAACGACAAGTACGAGGTCGAGCCGGCACTGGCCACCAAGTGGACGATGGTCAGCCCGACGCAGGTGCGGTTCGAACTTCGCAAGGGCGTGAAATTCCACGACGGCACCCCCTTCACCGCCGACGACGTGGTCTTCTCCTTCGGCCGCATCAAGCAGCCCCAGGGCACGATGCAGATCTACGTCACCGGCGTCAACGAGGTGAAGAAGGTCGACGACCACACGGTCGACATGATCCTGGCATCGCCGAATCCGCTGCTGCTGCGCAACATCGTCGACTTCCGCATCATGAGCAAGGCGTGGGCGGAGAAGAACCGCACCACCAATGTGCAGGATTACAAGGCCAAAGAAGAGAACTTTGCCTCGCGCAACGTGATGGGCACCGGCGCCTACAAGATCACGGGCTGGACACCCGAGCAGCGCATCACGATGACCGTCAACACCGACTGGTGGGACAAGCACCAGGGCAACGTGAAGGAAGTGATCTACACGCCAATCAAGAGCGACCCCACGCGCGTGGCGGCCCTGCTGTCGGGCGACGTCGACATACTCACCGACATCCCGACCCAGGACGTGGCGCGCCTGCGCAGTGACAGCAAGCTCAAGGTCGTCGAGGGCCCCGAGGTGCGCACGATCTTCTTCGCGCCCGACGTCGGCAGCCCGGAGCTGAAGTACAGCAATGTCAAGGGCAAGAACCCGTTTGCCGACAAGCGCGTGCGCCAGGCGCTGAGCATGGCGATCGACCGCGAGGCCATCAAGCGCAACATCATGCGCGGCCTGTCGATCCCGGCCGGCCTGATGGTGGCGCCCGGCGTCAACGGCAACACCCCCGACCTCGACGTGCCGACCAAGGTCGACCCCGACGGCGCGAAGAAACTGCTCGCCGATGCCGGTTACCCCGACGGCTTCGAAGTGCGCATGAACTGCCCCAACAACCGCTATGTCAACGACGAGGAGATCTGCCAGGCGGTGATCGCGATGTGGGCGCGCATCGGCGTCAAGGCCACCCTGGTGGCCGAGAACATGGCCACCTTCTCGCAGAAGTTCCAGAATTTCGACTCGTCGCTGTACATGCTGGGCTGGGGCGTCGCGACCTACGACGCACAGTACATGATCCAGTCGCTGGCCCGCACGCGGACCTCCGGCGCCGACGGCAACTTCAACTTCTCCAAGGTCAGCGACCCGGAGGTCGACCGCCTGACCGACGCGATGAAAAGCGAGACCGACGTTGCCAAGCGCAATGCGTTGATCAGGGAAGCACTGGTGCGCATCAAGGACGAGGTGCTGCTGATCCCGATCCACCACCAGATGCGGCCCTGGGCCATGAAGGCGGGCGTGACGACGGTGCACCGTTCGGACGACCGGCCGGAGGCGCGCTTCACCTCGATCCGCTGAGCGCCGGCGTCCCGAAATCGACGGGGCCCGCGCGGGCCCCGTTTGTCTTCAGGCGCCGAGTTCGTTGCGCAGCACGCGGCCGGCCTTCATGAGCAGCCGGATGCCCTGCGCCGGCTCGGCCAGCATCTCCAGGCTCAGTGTCGGGTCGCCGTCGACGACGAGGAGGTCGGCCCAGGTGCCGGGCACGAGCTGGCCGATCTGCGACTCCTGGCGCATCAACCGGGCGGCGGTGATGGTCGCACTCTGCAGCACCTCCACCGGCGACAGCGCCACCGTGCGCAGCGCAAATTCGCCCGACTGGCGCTCGTGCATGTGCCCCAGCAGGTCGGTGCCGAAGACCACAGGCACGCCCTCGGCCCGGGCGATCTTCACCGCTTCGATGCCGCGCGCCTGGACCACTGCCAGCTTGTCCATCATCGCCGCGCTCCAGCCCAGGCGTTGCCCTTCGTCGGCCAGCGCGGCGTAGGTCGACAGCGTCGGCACCAGGTAGGCGCCGTGCTGCTTCATCACGCGTGCCGTGGCCTCGTCGATGAGGTTGCCGTGCTCGATGCTTCGCACCCCGGCCTGCACCGCGCGCGTGACGGCACGCGGCGAATAGGCGTGCGCGAGCGCATTCAGGTTCGCCGCCTCGGCTTCCTCGACCGCAGCGCGCAGTTCCTCCAGAGAGAACTGCGTGCCGTCGATGGGGTCGGTCGGGCTGCTGATGCCGCCGCCGGCCATGATCTTGATCTGGTTGGCGCCATGGCGCACCTGCTCGCGAACGGCGCGGCGCACCTCGCCCACGCCGTCGGCAATCGCGCCGGCGAGGCCGATGCCGGCGCAGCTGCAGAACATGCCCGCGCCGCGTACCCCCTTCGGCCGCATATCGGCGTGCCCGCCGGTCTGCGAGATCGGGAAACCCGAAATGAACAGGCGCGGTCCCTCGTACAGGCCGCGCTCCACGGCTTCCTGCAGCCCGAAGTCGGCGCCTGCGGCGTCGCGCACGGTGGTGAAGCCGCGCATGAGCATGCCGCGCATGATCCGGCTGCTCTGCGCCCCCACCAGCGACGCGGGCTGCAACGCCAGCCCGACGAGGTCGGCCGATGCGGCCACCACATGCACGTGGGCGTCGATCAACCCGGGCAGCACGACACGGCCGCAGGCGTCGATGCGTGCTGCGTCGTCGACCTGCAGCGGCTGCTGCGTGACCGCCGCAATGCGCTCGCCTTCGATGACGATCGTCGTCTGCGGCCGTAACGTTCCGCTCGCGCTGTCGAACAGACGCGCATTGACGACAGCCTGGCGATGCGGAGTCATGGCGGGCCCTCGGACAAGTTGCTCAGCGCCTTGCGGGCGAGGCGGCGGACGCCGCGGCCCTGGGCGCGGCCGCCGGACGCAGGGCCCTCATCGTCAGCCCGGGCAGTTCAGCCGGGCCAGCGTGCCCATCGCAGCGAGGCGCTGGCATGCCGCAGCCATCTCGGCGCGCAACTGCGCCACGCGCTCGGCCACCGGCACGACGGCCTTCACCGCGCCGATGCCTTGGCCGCAGCCCCAGATGTCCTTCCAGGCCTTGCCCTTGCTGCCCTCGCCGCCACCGAAGTCCATCTTGCTGGGGTCGCTCTCGGGCAGGTGGTCGGGGTCCATGCCAGCGGCGCGGATCGACGGCTTGAGGTAGTTGCCGTGCACGCCGGTGAACAGGCTCGAATAGACGATGTCGTCGCTGCTGCAGTCGACGATGCACTGCTTGTAGGCGTCCGACGCACGGGCCTCGACGGTCGCGATGAAGGCCGAGCCGATGTAGGCGAAGTCGGCCCCCATGGCCAGCGCCGACAGCACGGCGTCGCCGGTGGCGATGGCGCCCGACAGCGCCAGCGGGCCGCTGAACCACTCGCGGATCTCCTGCACCAGCGCGAACGGGCTCTTCACGCCGGCGTGGCCGCCGGCACCGGCCGCCACCGCGACGAGGCCGTCGGCGCCCTTGTCGATGGCCTTGTGCGCGAAGGCATTGTTGATGATGTCGTGCAGCACGACACCGCCCCAGGCGTGCACGGCATCGTTGATGTCGGTGCGTGCACCCAGCGAGGTGATGACGATCGGCACCTTGTACCTGGCGCACACCGTCATGTCCTGCTCGAGCCGGTCGTTGCTCTTGTGCACGATCTGATTGACGGCAAATGGCGCGGCCGGCTGCTCGGGGTGCTCGCGGTCCCAGGCGGCGAGGGTCTCGGTGATCTCGGCCAGCCACTCGTCGAGCTGCGAAGCCGGGCGCGCGTTGAGCGCCGGCATCGATCCGACGATGCCGGCCTTGCACTGTTCTATCACCAGCCGCGGGTGGCTGATGATGAACAGCGGCGCGCCGATGATGGGCAGGGGCACGCGCTGCAGCACTTGTGGCAAGGTCATCAGAAAGCCTCCAGCGGCAGCGCGGTGACGGACTCGGCGCCTTCGACGATGCTGTCGCGCAGGCCCGTGGTCTTGTTGAGGATGTGGTCGGCGTAGAAGCGCGCGGTGGTGATCTTGGCCTGCATGAAGGCGGCATCGGTGCCGGCGGCGAGGCGGTCCTCGGCGGCGATCAGCGCGCGCGCCATCTGCCAGCCGCAGACCACCGTGCCGGCGAGCATCAGGTAGGGCACGCTGCCGGCGAAGACCGCGTTCGGGCTCGCCCGGGTCTGCGCGACGACGAAGGCCACGACGTCGAGGAAAGCACGGCGCGCGGCCGCCAGCCGTCGGGCGACGGCACGGCAGGCAGCGCTGTCGCGCGCCATCAGCTGGCCCTCGGTGGCCTCGATCTGCGCCGCGATGCCTCGAGCCACGGCGCCGCCATCGCGTGCCGTCTTGCGGCCGACCAGGTCGTTGGCCTGGATCGCCGTCGTGCCCTCGTAGATGGTCAGGATCTTGGCGTCGCGCAGGTACTGCGCGGCACCGGTCTCTTCGATATAGCCCATGCCGCCGTGCACCTGCACGCCCAGGCTGGCCACCTCCAGGCTCATCTCGGTCGACAGGCCCTTGATCAGCGGCACCATGAACTCGTAGAAGGCCTGGTTCTGCTTGCGCACCTCGGCGTCGGGGTGGGCATGCGCGGCGTCGAAGGCCGCCGCCGCCACCAGAGCCATGGCGCGGCAGCCCTCGGTGTGGGCACGCATCGTCATCAGCATGCGGCGCACATCGGGGTGGTGGATGATGGCGCCGGGTGCACTCAGCGAACCGTCGACCGGCCGGCCCTGCACGCGGTCGCGCGCATAGGCCACCGCCTTCTGGTAGGCGCGTTCGGCCAGCGCGATGCCCTGCACGCCGACGCCGAAGCGCGCCGCGTTCATCATGATGAACATGTACTCGAGGCCGCGGTTCTCCTGGCCGACGAGGGTAGCCACGGCGCCGCCGTGGTCGCCATACTGCAGCACCGCCGTCGGGCTGGACTTGATGCCGAGCTTGTGCTCGATGCTCACGCAGTGCACGTCGTTGCGCGCACCCAGGCTGCCGTCGGGGTTGACCAGGAACTTGGGGCAGATGAAGAGCGAGATGCCCTTCACGCCCTCGGGCGCACCCGTCACGCGCGCGAGCACGAGGTGGACGATATTCTCGGCCAGGTCGTGCTCGCCATAGGTGATGAAGATCTTGGTGCCGAAGAGCTTGTAGCTGCCGTCGGGCTGCGGCTCGGCGCGCGTGCGCACCACCGACAGGTCGGACCCGGCCTGCGGTTCGGTGAGGTTCATCGAGCCGGTCCACGAGCCGTCGATCATCTTCGGGATGTAGGCCGCCTGCTGCTCGTGCGTGCCGGCGGTGAGCACCGCCTCGATGGCGCCGTCGGTGAGCAGCGGGCACAGCGCGAAACTGAGGCTGGCGCTGTTGACCATCTCGCTGCAGGCGGCGTGGATCAGCTTGGGCAGGCCCTGGCCGCCAAAGTCGGCCGGGTGCTGCAGGCCCTGCCAGCCGCCTTCGGCAAACTGGCGGAAGGCCTGCTTGAAGCCGGCAGCCGTGGTCACGCGGCCGTCCTGGAACGAGGACGGGTTCTTGTCGCTGTCCCAGTTCAGTGGCGCGACCACCCCTTCGTTGAACTTGGCGCATTCCTCCAGCACGGCCGCGGCGGTGTCGTGGCCGGCGTCCTCGTAGCCGGGGAGCTGGGCGACGGCGTCGATGCCGGCGAGCTCCTTCATCACGAACAGCATGTCCTTGACCGGTGCGATGTAGCTCATGGCAAATCTCCTGATGCGACAAGGGCGCCACGACGGCGCCCTTCGGTGGTGGGGTCGGGTCAGAGACTGGACGTGAGCTCGGGCACCGCCACGAACAGGTCGGCCTCGAGACCGTAGTCGGCGACGCTGAAGATCGGCGCCTCGGGGTCCTTGTTGATGGCGACGATGACCTTGCTGTCCTTCATTCCCGCCAGGTGCTGGATGGCGCCGCTGATGCCGACCGCGAAATACAGCTGCGGCGCGACGATCTTGCCGGTCTGCCCGACCTGCCAGTCGTTGGGCGCATAGCCGGCGTCGACTGCGGCGCGGCTGGCCCCCAGCGCCGCGCCGAGCTTGTCGGCCAGCGGCATCAGCACGGCGTTGAACTTGTCGTTGGAGCCCAGCGCGCGGCCGCCGCTGACGATGACCTTGGCTGCGGTCAATTCGGGCCGGTCGAGCTTGGCGATCTCGCTGCCCAGGAAGACCGACAGGCCGCTGTCGGCCACCGCCGCCAGGTTCTCCACCGCGGCGCTGCCGCCCGTGGCGGGCGCGGCGTCGAAACCGGTCGTGCGCACGGTAATGACCTTGATCGCGTCCAGGCTCTGTACGGTGGCGATGGCATTGCCGGCGTAGATCGGGCGCTCGAAGGTGTCGGCGCCGATCACCTTCATGGCGTCGCTGACCTGCGCCACGTCGAGCAAGGCCGCCACGCGGGGGGCGACGTTCTTGCCGTGCGCGGTGGCCGGGAACAGCAGGTGGCCGTAGTTGCTCGCGATGGCCATCACCTGCGCAGCGACGTTCTCGCCCAGTTGCTCGGCCAGGTCGGGTGCGTCGGCGAGCAGCACCTTGGCCACACCGGCCACCTGGGCGGCGGCCTGGGCGGCACCGGCTGCCCCTGAGCCGGCGACCAGCACATGGACCTCTCCGCCGCCGAATTTGGCGATGTCGAGCGCCGCGGTGATGGTGTTGAGGGTGGCGCCCTTGAGGGTGCCGTGGTCGTGTTCGGCGATGACGAGGATGGGCATCAGCGATCTCCAGCTTGGCTGGGAGCGCTGAGCGCCCCCACGGGGGGTAGCGAGCGAAGCGCGCTCGGGGGCAGCATGTCAGATCACCTTGGCTTCGTTCTTGAGCTTGGCCACCAGCGTGGCGACGTCGGGCACCTTGACGCCGGCGCCGCGCTTGGGCGGCTCGACGACCTTCAGGGTCTTGATACGCGGCGTCACGTCCACCCCCAGGTCAGCCGGCTTGAGCACTTCCAGCGGCTTCTTCTTGGCCTTCATGATGTTGGGCAGCGTGACGTAGCGCGGCTCGTTCAGCCGCAGGTCGGTGGTGACGACGGCCGGCAGCTTGAGCCTGACGGTCTCCACGCCGCCGTCGACCTCGCGCGTGACGGTGGCCTGGCCGTCGGCGATCTCGACCTTGCTGGCGAATGTGCCCTGCGGCAACCCGGCCAGCGCGGCCAGCATCTGGCCGGTCTGGTTGCAATCGTCGTCGATGGCCTGCTTGCCGACGATCATCAGGCCCGGCTGTTCCTTGACGAACAGCGCCTTGAGCAGCTTGGCCACCGCCAGCGGCTGCAGCTCGTCTGCACACTCGACGAGGATGGCGCGGTCGGCGCCGATCGCCATCGCCGTGCGCAGCGTCTCCTGGCACTGCGTGACACCGCAGGAGACGGCGACGATCTCGGTGACGACGCCCTTTTCCTTCAGCCGCACGGCCTCCTCGACGGCGATCTCGTCGAAGGGGTTCATGCTCATCTTGACATTGGCGATGTCGACGCCCGTGCCGTCGCTCTTCACGCGCACCTTGACGTTGTAGTCGACCACCCGCTTGACGGGGACCAGAACCTTCATGAATGACACTCCCGGGCTTGATGTGAAGCTGACTTCGGCCGGCCGATTCTAGGCGCCGACACGGCCCGCGGGCGCGGCAGCGCAAGCAAAATAGAACGACCG
>Ga0105090_10001998_pt1 | contig 11263 bp, 12 predicted proteins | sample PPLLak3March2015_FD_79110 | JGI IMG/M metagenome (GOLD analysis project Ga0105090, IMG submission 79110) | Freshwater sediment microbial communities from Prairie Pothole Lake near Jamestown, North Dakota, USA - PPLs Lake P7 Core (1) Depth... | ecosystem: Environmental > Aquatic > Freshwater >... | reverse complement strand
CTCGTTTTTGTATACTTGCAAATTGGTACCTGAGTTAAGCTGATCGGGCGCTCAAAACAATTCAGCTTGAAAACCCTATCGGAGGGGTCACCATGAATTTTCGTTTGTCACACCCGTTGTTGTGTCTGTGCCTTGCCGGGGCATCGTCTGGAATAAGCATGTGGAGTGGAGTTGCTTCGGCCGGGGATGCTGCCGCAGGTGCCCAGAAGTCAATTTTCTGTGCCTATTGCCATGGCTCGGACGGCAACCCCCTGGACGACGCCGCGCCCCGCCTGGCAGGCCAGGATGCCAAAGCGCTGGTGGCCAAAATGAAGCACCAGACCCGAGCCATGGGACAGCATGAACTGATGATCCAGGCTTTCCGTACCGGCCGCGCCCTGAACGAACGGGACATGAACGACCTGGCTGCCTACTTTTCCCAACAACCTGTCCGGGAAACCGTTCAAGCAGCGGCCACGAAGCCGACAGTAAAATAATCGACTGCCAGGACCAGCAGTCGATGCATGCCCGAGCGAGCGATGGCAGCATACCGCCCATAAAAAAGCGCCCATTTCCAGGGCGCTTTTTTATGCTTCGAACTTCTGGTCAGTATTTGATCGTCAGCCCTTTCTGCTTCGAGTAATACGCTGCCAGATCGGCCATGTCGGCGTCGCTCAGGTTCTGTACCTGCCCCGCCATGATGGCGTTGCTGCGCTTGCCGGACTTGTAGTCCTTGAGGGCATGATAGAGATAATCCCTGTATTGTCCGGCCAGGGTGGGGAAAGTCGGCGCGGCGCTGACGCCATCGACGCCGTGGCAGGCGGCGCAGGTTTCGGACTTGGCCTTGCCAGCTTCGGCGTTGCCCTTGGCCTGGACCTGAAGCGAGAAGCCCAGTGCAAGGATCGACAGGATTAGTGCGGTTTTTTTCATCTTTTCTCTCCCCCGATCATTTGGCCGGACCGCTGTAGGACGAGGCGTAGTAAGCCGCCAGATCCTCCATGTCCTGCTCCGACAAACTTGCGGCGATACCCTTCATGCTCGGGTGGCTGCGTTCGCCGTTCTTGTAGGCTTGAAGCGCGGCGACAATATATTCAGGGTGCTGTCCGCCGAGTTTCGGCACGCTGTACACGCCTGGATAGGCCGTGCGCCAGCCGGGAATGCCGTGACATCCGGCGCACATGGAGTTTTTTTGTCGTCCGACCTGGGGATCGCCTGCCGCCTGGACAGGAATGGCCAAGCTCAATAGCATGGCCGCGCACAGCGTCATGGTTGTGTGTTTCATCTTCCTCGCTCTCTTTGGTTGAGTTGTTTTCAAGTCCCCGTCTGACGCAGGGTTTGCCGGCGATTATAGAACCGGGCAGCAAGGCTGTTAAGTACAATTTCACCGAAAAAGCCTTTGCTGACAGGCAGTTATATACTATCCACTAATATGCTGATGTATAACCCGTGATCAATCTCCAGTCCTGCCCGTTGTGGCTTTACCGATTGTTGCCCTTTCTGCGCTGGTGGCCCATGGTCAATGCGCAGACCTTCAAATCGGATACTTTGGCTGCGCTGACCGGTGCGCTGATCGTCCTGCCGCAGGCGGTGGCCTTTGCCACCATCGCCGGCCTGCCGCCCGAATATGGTTTGTATGCGGCGATGGTGCCCGCCATCGTCGGCGCCCTATGGGGTTCGAGCTGGCATCTGGTATCGGGGCCGACCACCGCGATTTCCATCGTGGTATTCGCCTCGATCAGTCCGCTGGCTGAACCCGGCAGTGCGCAATTCATCGGCCTGGTGCTCACCCTCACGCTGCTGGCCGGACTGATCCAGCTGGCGATGGGGCTGGCGCGACTCGGTGCACTAGTCAATTTCATCTCGCACACGGTCATCATCGGCTTCACCGCAGGTGCGGCGATCCTCATTGCTGCCAGCCAGATCAAGAATTTCTTCGGTCTGGACATGCCGCGCGGCGCACACTTCCACCAGGTGTTGATCCAGTTCAGCTCCCACCTGCAGGACATCCAGCCCTGGGTCATGGCAGTGGGAGCGGTCACCCTGGCAGCGGGCATCCTTGCCAAGCGCTATCTGCAGAAGCTGCCCTACATGATCGTCGCGATGGTGGCGGGAAGCGTGGCAGCCGCGATCATCAATTCCAGATTTGGCGCCGAACAGACCGGCATCACCACCGTCGGCGCGCTGGTGGCGTCCTTTCCACCGCTTTCGCTGCCGGATTTCTCGCTCGCCGCGATCCAGAACACCTTCTTTCCCGCCACCATTATCGCCATCCTGGCGCTGACCGAAGCCGTAGCCATCGCGCGTTCGGTGTCGGTCAAGTCGGACCAGCGCATCGACAGCAACCAGGAGTTCGTCGGCCAGGGGCTGTCCAACATCGCCGGCAGCTTTTTCTCGGGTTATGCCTCCAGCGGCTCGTTCAACCGCAGCGGCGTGAACTATGCCTCGGGTGCGAAGACGCCTTTGGCGGCGGCACTTTCGGCGGTATTCCTGCTGCTGATCGTGCTCCTGGTCGCCCCGCTCGCGGCCTATCTGCCGGTGGCGTCGATGGCCGCGATCCTGTTCATCGTCGCCTGGGGCCTGATCGACTTCCACCACATCATCGAGATCCTCAAGCGCTACAAGCGCGAGCGCGTGATCCTGGCCATCACCTTCATCGGTACCCTGATCGATCTGGAAAAGGGCATCTTTCTCGGCATCCTGGTTTCGCTGCTGTTCTATCTGTATCGCACCTCGCAGCCATCGGTCCGGGAAATGGTGCCGCCCAGGGAAGAACTGGGAAACCTGCGGCGCAAGTTCGTGCCGCTCGCAGACGATATGCCCACCTGTCCGCAAATGGCGATGCTGCGCCTGGACGGGTCGATCTTCTTCGGCGCGGTCGAGCACGTGCAGCAGAGATTCCGCAACGTCGACGAACAGGACCCGCAGAAAAAACACCTGGTGCTACTGGCGCGCTCGATCAATTTCATCGACCTGGCAGGCGCCGAGATGCTGGCCAAGGAAGCCCGGCGCAGGCGCAAGCTCGGCGGCGGCTTTTACCTCATCGGGGTGCAGCCCGGCATGTGCGAGATGCTGAAGCGCGGCGGCCAGGTCGAGAGCATCGGCGAAGAGAATATCTTCAGCCACAAGGGCGACGCGCTGCGCAGCATCTATCCGAGACTCGACCCGACGATCTGCCGCAACTGCAGCGCACGTATCTTCGAGGAATGCCACACCACCCTGCCTGATGGAGCACCACGCGATGGGACACCGACTCAGTAAGATCTACACCCGCACCGGCGACGACGGCAGCACCGGGCTTGCCGGACAGGTCCGTCTGGCCAAGGACGACGCCCGCATCGAAGCCATCGGCGCAGTCGACGAGCTCAACAGCGTGATCGGCCTGCTGCTGGCGGAGACGCTGCCGCAGGATGCGCGTGACCTGCTGGTGCGCGTCCAGCACCGCCTGTTCGATCTTGGTGGCGAACTGGCGATGCCCGAATACCAGACCCTGGATGACACAGAAACCGCAAGGCTCGAGGCCGCGATCGACGGCTGGAACGAAAGCCTACCGCCGTTAGAGGAATTCATCCTGCCGGGCGGCTGCCGTGCCGGCGCAGTCTGCCATCTGGCTCGCGCGGTCTGTCGCCGTGCCGAGCGGACACTGGTGCACCTGCATCGTGGCGAGGCGTTGCGCCCCGCCCTGCTGCACTACGTCAACCGCCTGTCCGATGTGCTGTTCGTGCTGGCACGCGTGCTCAACCGCGAGGCGGGGATGGAAGTCACCTACTGGCAGAAGGGGTAGTCGATTCTCGTTGCTTGCGACGCCAGACCCACGGCGGCATGGCATCGTCCGCCGCCCACAGTCCGCGGCGCTGGCGCTTTGCCTCGGCCTGCAGGGCACGCAATTCGGCTTGCCCGCGCCAGGTTGTTGCCCAGGCATGGCCCTGCCGCACCAGTTCGGCGTTGACGTCGAGACCCTCCAGCCAGATGTGGCCGACGGTGCGGCCATAGTCGTCGGTCGCCACGGTCTCGATCCTGACGCGCCGCTTCAATACCCATTCAGACAAGGCCCGGGTCGCCGCCTCGCCATGCGGCTGGTCGGCTTCGGGCGCATCGATCGCGGCAAGGCGGATTTTCATGAAGGCGCGGGATGGGGGGGCGTAATGATCGGGCTTGAACAGCACGGTGTCGCCGTCGACCACCACGATCACCACGCCCTCGAGCGTGGCCGCTGCCGCGGTGGCGGCGAAGGCGAGTGCAAACATCACCCCCAGCGCGACATGGCAGAACCCGCTGCACGATACGGCGATGCGGAACGAACTCACCCGGCGAGCATTTCCACCGCGTGCTGGCGTGTGGTGGAGGTGATCTTCAGACCGCCCAGCATGCGGGCGATTTCCTCGACCCGCGACGTCTCGTCGAGCACCTCGATATGGGAGGTGACCAGCCCGCCGCTGGCGACCTTGGCGACGCGCAGGTGATGGCTGCCGCGGGCCGCCACCTGCGGCAGATGGGTGATGACCAGCACCTGGCGGCTCTCCCCGAGTTTCGCCAGCCGTCGCCCGACCGCCTCGGCGACGCTGCCGCCGATGCCGACGTCGACTTCGTCGAAGATCAGCGTCGGCACCCCGGCCACTCCGGATAGTGCGGTCTGGATCGCCAGGCTGATGCGCGACAGTTCGCCACCCGATGCGACCTTGCCCAGCGGACCCGGCGGCAGGCCGGGGTGGCTGGCGACAAGGAAGCTCACATCTTCCAGGCCATGCAGGCGCGGTTCGTTCGATGGCTGCAGCTGGATATCGAGATGTCCGCCGGCCAGCGCCAGTTCGTGCATCGCTGCCGTCACCTGTTTCGACAGGGCCGTCGCGGCCTTGTGGCGCGATGCGGTGAGCTGCTTTGCCTTGGCCTGATAGCGCGACCAGGCCTCATTCTCGGCAGCCTGCAAGGCATCGAGGTCGTCGCTGGCGGCCAGTTCGGCCAGCCGCGCTTCGAACTGCTGCAGCAACTCGCCCAGTGCCCCGGGTTGCACCCGGTGCTTGCGCGCCAGCCGGTGCATGTCGGCAAGCTTGCGGTCGAGTTCGGCGAGTCGTTCGGGATCGAGGTTGAGGTGGCCGGCATACCGGCGCAGCGCATGCACCGCCTCGGCGAGGTCGGCGCTCGCTGAATCAAGCAGGGTAGAAACCTCTTCCAGACTGTCGTCAACCGCCAGCATGGCGTCGAGACGCGCGCCCATTTCGCCGAGCCGGTTCGACACCGCCGCCTCGTCCTCGTCCAGACCCTGAATCAGTGCCTGGCTGCCTTCGATCAGGGTGGTGACGTGCGCCAGCCGCGCATGCTCGGTCTGGAGCTCATCCCAACGCGCGAGGTCGTCGCCCAGTGCGCGCAACTCCTCAACCGCCAGTGTCAGGCCTTCACGTTCGATCTGCCTGGCCTGACTGTGGGATTCGGCCTCCTGCCGTCGCAGCCGCGCAGCGTGCCATGAATGCCAGCACGCGCCGACATCGGCCACCAACTGCCCTGCGCCGGCAAAGGCGTCGAGCACCTCGCGCTGGGTCTGCGGCCGTAACAGGGCGTGATGGACATGCTGGCCATGGATGTCGAGAAGGAAATCGGCGGCTTCCTTGAGCTGCGTCAGCGGCGCCGGGCTGCCGTTGATGAAGGCACGCGAGCGGCCGCCGGCATCGATTACGCGGCGCAGGATCAGAGAGCCGTCATCAGCAGCGAAACCGGATTCATCGAGCCAAGCGGCAAGTGCGGGCAGACCGTCGATGGCGAACCCGGCGGCAATTTCGGCACGGGCGGCGCCGCTGCGCACCACCCCGCCTTCGGCACGGTCGCCCAGTGCCAGGGCGAGCGCGTCGACCAGGATGGATTTGCCGGCCCCGGTCTCGCCGGTGAGCACGGTCAGCCCGGGCTGGAAATCCAGCTCGACCGACTCGACCAGCAGGTAGTTGCGGATGGAAAGGTGCGACAGCATGGAGACGCGCTGTGCGTTAAAGCTTTTTGCCCCAGTGCAGCTTCTGCCGCAGGGTATCGTAGTAGCTATAGGCGTGCGGGTGCAGCAGGGTGATCGAGCGGCTGGCGCGGGTGATCCAGACATGGTCGCCGCTCTGCAGATCGAAGTGCATCTGACCGTCGAAATGGGCGCGCGCGTCATCGGCATGGGTCAGGCTGATCTCGATGCGCGAATGGCCGCTGACCACGATCGGCCGGGCGGACAGGGTGTGGGGACAGATCGGCACCAGCCCGATCGCCTCCAGCGTGGGATGGACGATCGGACCGCCCGCCGACAGCGCGTATGCCGTGGTACCGGTTGGGGTCGTGGCGACCAGGCCGTCGGCGCGCTGGCTGTAGACGAACTCGCCGTTGATCGCAATTTCGAGTTCGATGAGACGGCCGGTGGTGCCCTTGCCGACGACGACATCGTTGAAGGCCGTGCCTTCGAAGACCGTCTGCCCATTGCGGCGCACCTGGGCGTTGAGCAGGATGCGATCCTCCGCCACATACTGGCCGCTGAGAATTTCGGCCACGGCATCGAACATCGCGTCGACCGTGATGTCGGTCAGAAAACCCAGGCGCCCCTGGTTGATCCCGATCAGCGGCGCGCCGTACGGCGCCAGCGCGCGGGCGATCGACAGCATCGTGCCGTCGCCCCCCAGCACCACGACCGCGTCACAGTCGGTGGCCAGTTCAAACAGATCGCGCGTGGGATACGCTTCGATGCCGAGGTGCTCGGCAGTCTGGCTGGCAAGCAACACCTCGTACCCGCGCTCCCTGAGAAAATGCCCCAGGGCGAGCACGGATTCACCCATGTCCTGGTTTTCATATTTGCCGACGAGACCGACCGTATGGAAAGGCGCTTGCATGAAAAGATTATAAGGGCTGGCGAGTCAGTAATCAGGCGCCTGGGATGCGCCGGGTACATTTTTACCGGGGTCGAGCGAGCCGTCGGAGCGATGCCAGCGGACAATCTCTAGCCCTGCCCACGCAGTTCTGCAACAATGCCTCCATGCTTTCAGATCGTGCTCGCATCCTGCTCAAAACCCTGGTGGAACGCTATATCGCCGAGGGCGAACCAGTCGGATCGCGCACCCTGTCCAAACACTCCGGCCTCGATCTGTCGCCGGCAAGCATCCGCAACATCATGTCCGACCTCGAGGAAATGGGCTTCGTCGCCAGCCCCCACACCTCGGCAGGGCGGGTGCCGACGCCGCGCGGCTACCGCCTGTTCGTCGACAGCCTGCTGACGGTGCGGCCGCTGGCGCGAGAGGAAGTCAGCCAACTCGAGCACACCCTGACGCCGGCCGACCCGAGCTGCCTTATCGCCACCGCCTCAACCCTGCTGTCCGACCTCAGCCGCTTTGCCGGCCTGGTGATGACGCCGCGTCGCAGTCCGGCCTTCCGTCAAATCGAGTTTCTCAGCCTGTCCGACAAACGCATCCTGCTGGTCATCGTCACCGTCGAGGGCGAGGTGGAAAACCGCGTCATCATGACCGACCGCGCATACAGCCCGTCAGCGTTGGTCGAGGCCGCCAACTTCTTCAACCAGAATTTTGCCGGCCACACCTTCGACCAGGTGCGCGCCAAGATGCGCGACGAACTCGGGCGCATGCGCGACGACATCACTGGCCTGATGGCAGCCGCGGTCGACGCCGGCAGCCAGGCGCTCGATGCCAGCCAGGAGAAGGTGGTGGTGTCGGGCAGCCGCAAGCTGCTCGACGTCGAAGAACTGTCCAGCAACATGGGCAGCCTGCGCCGCCTGTTCGATGCCTTCGAGCAGAAAACCCAGCTGCTGCAACTGCTCGACCAGTCGCGAACCGCCAGCGGGGTGCAGATCTTCATCGGCGGCGAATCCGAGTTGATGCCACTCGATGAATGCAGCATGGTCACCGCCCCCTACTCGGTCGACGGTCAGATCGTCGGCACCCTCGGGGTCGTCGGGCCCACCCGCATGGCCTACGAACGCGTGGTGCCGATCGTCGACATCACCGCAAAACTCCTATCCAGCGCGCTTTCCCACCACTAAAGACAACCGATGAGCTATCTAAAGGAACCCGAATACAAGCACGGGCAAGTCAGCCGCACTGGCATCCTGCTGGTCAACCTCGGCACGCCCGAAGCCCCGACCGGCAAAGCCCTGCGCCCCTACCTCAAGCAGTTCCTCTCCGACCCGCGGGTGGTCGAAATTCCGCGCGCGGTGTGGTGGCTGATTCTCAACGGCATCATCCTCAACACCCGGCCGAAAAAATCGGCGGAGAAATATGCCTCGATCTGGACATCCGAAGGCTCACCGCTGAAGGTGCATACCGAGAAGCAGGCCAAGCTGCTGAAGGGCTGGCTGAGCGAGAAAATCGCCTCGCCCTACATGGTCGAGTACGCCATGCGTTACGGCAGCCCGTCGGTGCCCGACACCCTGGCGCGAATGAAGGCGGCCGGCTGCGACCGCATCCTGATCCTGCCGTCCTATCCGCAGTACGCTGCCTCCAGCACCGCCACCGCATTCGACGACGCTTTCGCCTGGCTGCAGAAGGTCCGCAACCAGCCGGCGCTACGCACCCTCAAGCACTATCACGACCATCCCGCCTACATCCAGGCACTGGCCGCAAACATCCGTGACTACTGGCAGATGCACGGCCGTCCCGACGTGCTGCTGATGAGCTTTCACGGCGTGCCACGCTACACCCTCGACAAGGGCGACCCCTACCACTGCGAGTGCCGCAAGACCGCGCGCCTGTTGGTCGAGGCGCTGAGCCTGGTGGAAAGTCAGTACCGGGTGTGCTTCCAGTCGCGCTTCGGCAAGGCCGAGTGGCTCCAGCCCTACACCGACAAGACCCTGGAGGCGCTGGGCAAGTCCGGCATCGGCCGGGTCGACGTCGTCGCCCCCGGGTTCACAGCCGACTGCCTGGAAACCCTCGAGGAACTGGCGATGGAAGGCCGCGCCAGCTTTCTCGGTGCCGGCGGCAAGGCTTTTCATTACATCCCCGCACTCAACGAGCACCCGCGCTGGATCGATGCGCTGGGACAGATCGCGCTGGAAAACCTGGGTGGCTGGGTCAGCGAGACCTGGGACGCCGACCTCGACGAGGCCCGGCGCCAGACCAGCCGCAACCTGGCGATCAAGCTCGGTGCATCGACCTGAATCCGCCTAAAGGATTTGCGTAATTTTTTCGCGCAATCGGCCGCAAACCCAATGAATATAAGCGTCTCCTTGTTGACAAGTAGATTATTACTACTTGATCATGATCAAGGCGGCTGTATGGGTTTTATGATCCACCACAACCACTCAAGCTCTTGAAGCCCGGCAGGGTTTCAACTTTTAAATTGAAATTTGGAGGAGTCTCTATGTACAAGAAGACCACCCTGATCCTGGCAGGATTTGCTGGCCTTGCCCTGTCAGGCCTGTCCAGTGCAGCGGATGTGCACACCAAAACCATTGCAGCCACCTGCATGTCCTGCCACGGCCCCGACGGCAAGAGTCTGGGCGCCATTCCCAGCATCGCTGGCCTGCCCAAGGATTACTTCGTCAAGGCGATGCAGGACTACAAGTCGGGCAAGCGCGTCGGCACCATCATGAAGAAGCACGCCGCCGGCTACAACGACGCCGAATTCGAAGCGATGGGCGCGTATTTCGCCACCCTGAAGTAATTCCAGTTAGGAGACCAACAACATGACTCTGAATCGTCGCGATTTCCTGAAAGTTTCCGGCGCGGGTGCCGCGGTCGCATTGACCGGTTGCGCCACCCAGGGCGGTTCTGCCGCCTCCCCTGCAAAAGCCCATGTGGTGGTGGTCGGCGCCGGCTTCGGCGGCGCCACCTGCGCCAAGTACCTGCGCACCTGGGGCCCCAACATCGACGTCACCCTGATCGAGCCGAATGACAAGTTCGTGTCCTGCCCGATTTCCAACTGGGTGCTGGCCGGCATGAAGTCGATGGATGACATCACCCATGGCTACGACAAGCTTTCCAAGTACGGCATCAAGATGGTCAAGGACTATGTGACCGCCATCGACACTGCCAAGAAAGTGGTCACCACCAAGGGCGGCGCCAGCATCGGCTACGACCGCCTGGTGCTCGCCCCCGGCGTCGAAGTGCTGACCGACAGCGTTAAGGGCTACAACGAAGCCAGCGCTGCGGGCAAGGTCGTCCACGCCTGGAAGGCCGGCCCCGAGACCGCCCTGTTGCGCAAGCAACTCGAAGACATGCCCGACGGCGGCGTCTTCGTCATGTCGGTGCCGACCGCGCCCTACCGCTGCCCGCCCGGACCCTACGAGCGCGCCTGCATGGTCGCCAGCTACTTCAAGAAGGCCAAGCCCAAGTCGAAGATCATTCTGCTCGACGGCAACCCGGATATCGCCTCCAAGAAGGGACTTTTCATGTGGGCGTGGAATACCTTCTACCCCGGGATGATCGAATACCGTCCCAACAACGCACCGGCGGCGGTCGATGGCAGCAGGATGGTTGTCACCACCGAGTTCGACGACGTCAAGGCCGACGTGATGAACGTGGTACCGAAACAGCGTGCAGGAGAAGTGTGCGGCCTCGCCGGCGCGCGCAACGACAGCGGGGGAGTCTGGTGCACGGTCAACCTCGCCACCTTCGAATCGACCACGGTGCCGAACGTGCATATCATCGGCGACTCGGTGCTGTCCAACCTGCCGAAGTCGGGCCACATGGCGACCAACCATGCCAAGGTGTGCGCCGCCGCCATCGTCGAACTGGTGGCAGGCCGTCAGCCCAATCCGATCCCGGTCGTCGCCAACACGTGCTACTCGGCCACCTCGGAAACCACCGCAGGCCATGTCGCCAACGTGTTCCGCTTCGAGGCCGGCAAGGGCTACGTGACCCAGCCTGACGGCGGTGCCACCGCCACAGGCGACGAGCTCAACTTCACCTACGCCGAGTCCTGGGCGCAGAACATCTGGACCGACATCCTCAGCTGAGACCGTCTGTCGCGGCAACAAGAAACGGGGCCTGCGCCCCGTTTTTTGTTGCCTGTCGATCCGCGATGGCAGGAGTCTGTCGGACTTGAAGAATCGAAGCGAGAATTCGACTGGTCGAGACCAGATTTTGACGATTTTGCAGGGCAATAGTCGTTCTATTGCTCAAAAAAGCGGCGAAATATGGACCGGCCAGGCGGTTTTGCAGCCGATTTCCTTCAAGTCCGACAGGCTCCTATGATCTGACACGATCGTAGACGACGAAATCGAACGCCAGACGGTCGGCCTTTTCTCCGCGATGCGATTCGCGGCCGACTTCCCTGAAGGCCGCGCGATCGTATTCGGGAAACCAGGCATCGCCTTCCGCGT
>Ga0105090_10001997_pt1 | contig 11265 bp, 7 predicted proteins | sample PPLLak3March2015_FD_79110 | JGI IMG/M metagenome (GOLD analysis project Ga0105090, IMG submission 79110) | Freshwater sediment microbial communities from Prairie Pothole Lake near Jamestown, North Dakota, USA - PPLs Lake P7 Core (1) Depth... | ecosystem: Environmental > Aquatic > Freshwater >... | reverse complement strand
GCGGGCCGGGCCGGCGGTCCTATTCTTCGTCGATCGATTCCGGCCTGACCGCGAGCCGCTCCAGGCGGGGGCGCAGGGCGGGAGTCACCTCGGCGTCGCGCAGCCACTCGCGGGCGGCCGGACCGTTTTTTTCCGCCCAGAAGGCGAAGAGCGAGGCCATGCGCGCGGTGCGGGTTTCCTCGCTGGCGATGGCGGCCGCGGTGGCGAGCGCGGCGGCGGGATCATTGGCGAATCGGGTGGTGGCGAGTTCGATCCGGGCGAGATCGCTGGTTTCGTCCGCGGGCTGGCCGGCCAGCCATTGATCGAGGGCCGGGCCGTCCACCCGGGCCCAGGATCCGAAGACTTCGCGCAGGGTTTCGTGCTGCAGGGCGTGTTCGGACCGGGACCTCGCGTAGTCCAGGGCGGCCACCGGGTCGATGCTGGCCCAGGTGCTGGCGAGATCGAGGGTCAGCTGGTTTTTCAGGGGCAGATCCTCCAGGGAATCGACCCAGGCGGTGGCGGCGGCGGGATCGGAGGTGACCCAGGTGGTGGCGGCCATGAGGGCGGCGGCCTGGCGCACTTCGCCCTCGGGCAGGGTGGAAACCCAGGCGCTGGCGGCGGGCGCGTCATAGGAACTCCAGAGGGCGGCGAGGGATTCGGCGAGGGATTCGGCGTCGTCGTGGGTCTGCGCCCGTCGGGCGACCCAGTCCGCGCAGGCCTTGGGTTCCTGGGACGCCCAGTCGGCGGCGAGCTGGAGCAGGGCGACGTCGCGCTGGCGTCCTTCCGGCTGGGTGCTGATCCAGTCGGCGGCGGCGGTGGGATCGAGGTTCGCCCAGACGCTCAGGCACTGGCGCAGGGCGGCTTCGGACAGGACGCCGGCGGGCAGGCTGGCGGCCCAGCTGGCCGCCTCCTGGGGCGCGGCCGACGCCCAGCTTTCGGCGATGCGGGAGAGGCTGCGGGTGCGGGTCGGGCCGGTGGTGTTGTCCCGGGCCCAGGCGGCGGCGCCCTGGGGGTTGGCGGTGGCCCAGCCGCCGCACGCCGCCGCCACGCTTTCGGCCCGCAGCTGGCCCGGGGGCTGGTCCTGAGCGAAGGCCAGCGCTCCCTGCGGATCGCGGGCCGCCCAGGCGTGGACAAAGGCCCGCAGGAACTCGGTGCGATCGTCGAAATTGACAATCTGGCCGGCCATGGTCATGCCGCGAGCCGGATCGGCCGCCAGTTCCTGACCCAGCCGCCGCAGGGCCTCGGCGCGGGCGGTCGGGTTGAGCGTGGCCAGGGCCGCCTCCAATTCCGCGGCGCGGTCGGGTGCGGGCGGGGCGGGCGCCGGGGGCGCGGCGGCCGGGGGCGCGGTTGTCGCTACTCCGGGCGGCGAGCCGCTGGCGGCGCGATGGCGGTCCACCACGCGAAACACCAGCGACGCGGTCAGCGCGCCGCAAACGAACCACAAGGCACCCGGCACCCATGCCGACCAGGGAACACGTGGTTTCGCGGCAGGCATGGCGGGCGTGGTCCGGTCAGATCAGGCCGTCGGGAGCGCGATCAGACGGCCATCGGTTCAGCGCCCGCCGAACGCCGGGAAAGGGCGGAACGAGGCGCCGGATGGGAACGTCGTCGTGGGGGGCGAGGTGTCCGGATCAACGGGGGGGGAAGAACCGTTGCCGCCGCGGTTGGTGTCATCCAGCTGGTAGGTGGTGTCCCGGTAATCGGGGTCGCCGTCCGAGTCGTCGTCGCGGTCCCTCGGGTCGAGGATGCCATCGCCGTCATCGTCGGTATCCGCGGAGTCGATCAAGCCGTCGCTGTCGGTGTCGAGTTCGCCATTGCGGCCGTTGACCACGTCATCGCCATCCATGTTCCGGTCTCTGGTGTTACGCAGGCCATCTGCGTCCATGTCGTTGTCGACGGTGTCGAGTTGCCCGTCTCCGTCGATGTCGGTTTCATCGACCGCGCTGTCGGCCCTGAAGTCGCCATCGATGTCTTTTTCGGCCTTCGCGTTGTTATTCTTGAAATCGCAGTCGATGTCCTTGTCGGCCGGATCGTCGTCATCAGCGCCGTCCCCGTCGATGTCGTTTTCGGTGGCGGCATCGTTGGCCAGCTGGTCGCCATCCATGTCCGAGTCCTGCCAGTTCAGCAGGTTGTCGCGGGTGAAGACGCCGGTGATGTTTTCACCCGGCAGGCCGTCGATGTTGTTGTCCCTGTAGTTCGGAATGCCGTCCCCGTCGCTGTCGAGGTTCTTGATGATTCTGGCCTCGCTGGTGGCGGAACCGAAAACGACCAGCGACACCACGGCGAACGCAAAGGAGCGGGCCGTGCGGAGGAATGGGGTGGGGGATGTCATGGCAGGATGGTAGACCAGCCAAATGGTGAGGCTGTTCAATGGAAAGGGCAACGGGATTCTCCGGGGCGGAGGGGTGTGGGCGCGGGAGCGGGTCGAGCCGCAGAATGACTGCGGCGCTCCCAGGCCGTGCCTTGCGCGGGCGGGGGACCGGGCCACCATGTCCGATGGTCACCTGCGAGACGCTTGTCGAGACGCTGGAAAAGATTGCCCTGCTGCTCGAGTTGAAGGGCGAGAATCCGTTCAAGATCCGGGCGTATCGTCATGGTGCGGAGGCGGTGGCGGCGCATGCCGGGGACATTGTGGCGCGGGCGGCGGCCAATGATCTCGAAGGGATTCCAGGTCTGGGCGAGGCGCTGCGGGAAAAGCTCCATGAGCTGGCCGCGACCGGGAGGCTGGAGTTTTTCGAGTCGCTGCGGGGGGAGTTTCCAGAGACGATTTTTGATTTGTTCGAGATCCCCGGGCTGGGTCCGAAGAAGATCGCGGTCCTCCACCGGGAGCTCGGGGTCGGCAGCCTGCCGGAGTTGAAGGCGGCGTGTGATTCCGGGGCGGTCGCGGAGCTGGCCGGCTTCGGGGCGAAGACGGCGCAGAAGATCCTCGAGGGCCTGGCGTACCGGGAGCAGAACACCGGGATTTTTCGGATGGACCAGGCGGCGCCGGGCGTCGAACTGGTCCTCGGGTGGCTCAAGGGCCATCCGTCCGTGACGCGGGCCGACGTCGGCGGCAGTTTCCGCCGGGCCAAGGAGGTGGTACGCGACCTGGATTTTGTGGTCTCGACGAAGCAGGGCGCCGACCTGCTCGCCGAGCTGATGACGCAGCCGTTTGTGACCACGGTGCTGGCGCAGGGGCCGACCAAGGCGAGTTTCCGGCTGGCCAACGGCTGCCAGTGCGATGTGCGCGCGGTGAAGGAGGCGGAATACCCCACGGCCCTCAACTATTTCACCGGCAGCAAGGAGCACAACGTGGCGCTCCGCGCCCGGGCGCTCAAGCGCGGCTGGTCGCTCAACGAATACCGGCTGGAAGGGTGTCCGGAACCGCTCCACGAGGAGGCCGACCTCTATCGGGCGCTGGGGCTTGATTACGTCCCGCCGGAGCTTCGCGAGGACCGCGGCGAGATCGAGGCCGCCGCACACGGGAAACTGCCGAAGCTCATCGAGTCCGGGCAGCTCAAAGGGACCTTTCACAACCATACGACCGCGAGCGACGGGACGGCCACGCTTGAGGAAATGGCCGCGGCGGCGCGCGCCCTGGGGTTGCAGTATCTCGGCATCGCCGACCACTCGAAGGCGTCGTTCCAGGCCAGCGGCCTGGACGAAAAACGCCTGCTGGCCCAGGTGAAGGAGATCGGAAAACTGAATGCCCTCTTCGCCGGGGAGGCGGAGGCCGAAGGCGTGTTCCGCCTCTTCGCCGGCAGTGAGGTCGACATCCTCAAGGACGGGTCACTCGATTTTTCCGACGAGGTCATGGGGCGGCTCGATTATGTGGTCGCGAGCGTGCACAATGCCTTTTCCCTCGGCGAGGCGGAGATGACGCGGCGGATCATCAAGGCGGTCGAAAACCCGCACGTCACCATGCTCGGCCACCTCACCGGCCGCCTGCTGCTCAAACGCGAGCCGTACGCGGTCGACGTGCCTGCGGTCATCGAAGCCTGCGCCGCCACCGGCACGATCATCGAACTGAACGCCAACCCGTGGCGGCTCGACATGGACTGGCGCTGGTGGCCGCTGGCCCGGGAGAAGGGCGTGAAGACGTCGATCAATCCCGACGCCCACAGCACCGGCGACCTCGCCTTTCTCTGGCACGGCGTGCGCATCGCCCGCAAGGGGTGGCTGACCCGGGCCGATGTCGTCAACACCCTGCCGTTGGGGAAAATCGAAGCGGTGCTGGAGTCGAAGCGGGCCGCTGGCTGAGGCGGGCGCCGGGGGGCGCGGCTGTACGGCCCCGCCGACGATGCGACTCCATCCGGCGGTCCGCCAACCGGCCCGCGCCCCATACGGAAATCGCGGCCCACTGCGCGACCACCCCCCCCCACTTGTGGTCTCGAGCAAACCAGTCCTGATTATCCTGATGCGTAATAGTCTTGCCAGCGCGTGCGGCGGAAGTATGGAGTCGCGCCCGAGAAGAACATCATTATGAGCGAACAAGAATTGAAGGATCTGATCCGCCAGGCGGGAATCGCACCCTGGAGAATCCGCTTGGCGCGCTGGGTGGAATCCCCGCGCATCCAATACTGGGTGGTCGCGGTCATCCTCGTCAACGCCGTGGTTCTGGGGCTGGAAACTTCACCCACGATCATGTCCGGCTTCGGCGGACTGTTGATCGCGATCGATCGAATCTGCCTCGCGGTGTTTCTCCTGGAACTTGTGGCAAAACTCGCCGCCTACCGCTCACGCTTCTGGACCAGCGGATGGAATGTGTTCGATTTCCTTGTCGTCGCCATCGCCCTCGTGCCCGGGGCCGGCCCCTGGGCCGTCCTGCGCTCGCTGCGGGTGCTCCGCGTCCTGCGCCTGCTCACCGTGATCCCCTCGTTGCGGAAGGTGGTGGCCGCCTTTCTGCACTCGATCCCCGGCCTTGCGGGAGTGGGCGCGGTGATGGCGATTTTCTTCTACACCACCGGCGTGCTCGCCACGCGCCTCTTTGGCGAGCAATACCCGGAATGGTTCGGCAGCCTCCCCGCAAGCCTTTACTCACTCTTTCAGGTGATGACGCTCGAGAGCTGGTCCATGGGCATCGTCCGCCCCGTCATGGAAACCCACCCTTGGGCCTGGGGCTTTTTCGTGCCCTTCATCATCATCGCCACCTTCACCATTCTCAACCTGTTCATCGGCATCATCGTCTCCACCATGCAGGAACTTTCGATACTTCCCGAGGTCCAAATCGCCCATCCCGAAACCGCGGAACTCCTCAAACGGCTGGAAGCAGACATCAAGACCCTCCGCACACTTCTTGAAAAAAATCAGGCGGAATCGTCCTCCCCTCCCTAGCATCGATACAATTTCAAATCAGCCGACCGCCACGCTCCGCTCTCCCCTTACTGTCCTGTTTCACCTCGATCTGCCGATGAATGCCAGGCTTTTCTCGCTGACCGCGCTCTGTCTGGTTCTTGGACTAGTCACGGCGGGGCACAGTCAGACCGATCCGGTCGTTTCCCATGCGGTGGTCATCGACGGTCCTCCCTTCTTCACGCTCTTCAGCCCGCTGGTCCTGGAACCGGTGGGTGCCACGGGAGTGATCGACCAGGTCGGGGGCTTCCTGGTCACCGACACCGAGGCGGCGTTGACCAGCGCCTTCACGACCTGGGCTCCGCTCACGCTCACCATCCTCGACGGCGACCAGGCCGGACTCTGCCTGCAGATCGTCGATTTCACAGCGACCACGTTGACGTGCGAACAGGAGCTGAACGGCCTGGCGCTGGCCGGGGCGGCGTACGAACTGCGGAAAACGCCGACCGTGGAATCGCTCTTTAGGCAGAGAGGGCTCGCGAGCGGGTCAGCTTCGGTCGCCGACATCATTTGGATTCCCAACGAATCCGGCAACTACACCCGAATTTTCCGCAGCGGAGGTGGCCTCTCCGGGGTTGGTTGGCGTGGTGTCGGAATCGGGGCGAGGGACATGAGCGAGACCCCGATCGCTCCCTGGAAAGGGGTGTTCATCCAAAGGAGGTGGGGGCCCGCCCTGACCATCGACTTCGCCGGTGCGGCGCCGACCACGCCGCTGCGCGTGCCGTTGCGGACCGGCTTCAATCCGGTGAGCCGGGGGACGCTGTCGCCGCTCACCCTCGCCGGATCCCGGATGCAGGAGTCCTTGGCTCACGGCACCCCGTCGACGGCCGATGTGGTGTGGAACCCGGACGGCAGCGGAGTGTATGCGCGGTATTTTTGGAGTGCCGGCGGGCTGGTGGGGGTGGGGTGGCGCCGCGTCGGCGGCGGATCGGTGGACTGCGGGAATGTGCCGCTGGCCTCGGCATTCCTCATCCAGCGCCTGGGTCCTCCGACCACGGTGACGCTTCCTCCGAAGCCGGAATGAGAACGACTGGCCGGGCACGAAAAAACCCCGCCGGCGGGCCGGCGGGGTTTGGAGAGATCAGCGGTGCGGGTGGCCGCACGGGATGAGGGCTGACCGTCGGCTTACTTTTCGCCGGGACGCCACTCTTCGGTCTGGGCCGGGGTGGTGGTGCCGCCGGTGGCGAAGCGGAACGCTTCCTCCAGGCCGACGAGGTCGGTGCTTGGGCGGAGGGCGTCGAAGGCGGCGGCTTCGCGCTTGAGCTGGGTTTCGTCGTAGGCCATGGCCTTGATCGAGAGGCCGATGCGGCGCTCGCCCTTGTCGACCTTGATGACGCGGGCTTCGACTTCCTGGCCGACCTTGATCACGTCCTTGACGCGGGCGACGTGCTCATCCGCCAGCTGGGAGATGTGGACGAGGCCGTCGATGTCGTCCTGGAGCTGGACGAAGGCGCCGAAGCTGGCGATCTTGGTGACGGTGCCCTTGACGACATCGCCGACGCTGAACTTCGATTCGATGACCGACCATGGATCGGTTTCGGCCTGTTTGATGCCGAGGGAGATCCGCTGATTGGCCTTGTCGATCTCGAGGACCTGGGCTTCCACTTCGTCGCCCTTCTTGAGCATTTCGGACGGGTGGTTGACCTTGCGGGTCCAGGAGAGGTCGGAGACGTGAACCATGCCGTCAATTCCTTCCTCGAGTTCGACGAAGGCGCCGTAGGCGGTGAGGTTGCGGACTTTGCCCTTGATGCGGGAGCCGATGGGGAAGCGGGCGTCGATGTCGTCCCAGGGATTGGAATCGAGCTGGCGCACGCCCAGGGAGATCTTCTGCTCGTCCTTGTTGATCTGGAGGACGACGGCTTCGATTTCCTGACCGAGGGTGAGCACGTCGCTCGGGCGGGTGATGCGTTTGGTCCAGCTGAGTTCGGAGACGTGAACCAGGCCTTCGACGCCTTCGGACAGCTCCACGAACGCGCCGTAGGGGACGAGTTTGGTGATCTTGCCCTTGACGTGGTGGCCGATCGGGAACTTCGATTCGATGTTTTCCCAGGGGTTGGACTGGAGTTGTTTGAGGCCGAGGCTGACGCGCTCCTTCTCCTTGTTCACGTCGAGGATGACGACGTTGAGCATCTGGCCGATGACCAGCATTTCGCTCGGGTGGTTCAGGCGGCCCCACGACATGTCGGTGATGTGGAGCAGGCCGTCCATGCCGCCGAGGTCGACGAAGGCGCCGAAGTCGGTGATGTTCTTGACCGCGCCGGTGACCTTGTCGCCGGCCTTGACCGTCTCGAGGAAACGCTGGCGCTGTTCGGCGCGCTCGGCCTCGATGACCTCGCGGCGGCTGAGGACGATGTTCTTCCGGTCGTCGTTGATCTTGACGATCTTGAATTCGTAAACATTGCCGACGTAGCCGTCGAGTTCCTTCGGCGGGATGATGTCGACCTGGGAGCCGGGCAGGAAGGCCTCGACGCCGACGTTGACGGTCAGGCCGCCCTTGACCACGGCCTTGACCTTGCCTTTGACGAGGCCGCCCTCGTTGAAGACCTTGACAATCTTGTCCCAGTTTTGCTTGTGGGCGGCCTTCTCCTTGGAGACGACGACCATGCCCTCGTCATTTTCGAGTTTTTCGAGGAGGACTTCGACTTCGTCGCCGATCTGGATGTCTTCGTCCTCGAATTCGGACGACGGGATGACGCCCTCGGATTTGTAGCCGATGTCCACGAGGACGACCTGCGGCTTGATGTCAATGATGTGGCCTTTGACGATGGAGTTTTCGCGCAGGTCCTTGAAGGACCCGGCCATGAGGGCCTGGAGTTCGGCGGAGATTGCCATGATGCGGTGATGCCGGGACTGAAAGGACCACCCCGGCGAGGTGGGTTTATGGATACGGTTGTTGGGTTGATTCACTTCCGACGGTGCCCCCTGATAAATCTGCCGCCACCGGGGGCGCCTCCCAGCGACAGATTCGGACGTGAACGGGCACCCTAAGGGAAAACCGGGATTTGCAAGTGCTGTTCCGGCCACTTTTTTTCCACTGGCGGGCGGGTGGAATGCGATGGGCGCTTGACCGCGGGGCGGAGCGGCGGACTGCTGTCCTTTGCGGTTTCTGCCGCAGCCGGGCGCCGGGTGCCGGGAGGAACCTGCCACCGCCGGCCGACTTCCCTGATCCGACCTCCGGACGATTCATCCGTTATTCCTTCATCCCTGCGCCATCATGCTTTCGCGCCAGATTGCCGTCATCGACTTCGGGTCGCAATACACCCAGCTCATCATCCGCCGCATTCGCGAGCTGGGGTATTATTCGCGGTTGTTCCAGCCGGAGGAATTGAAGACGACGGGGCATCCGGCGGCGGTCATTCTTTCGGGCGGGCCGCGGAGCACGCGGGAAGCGGGGGCGCCGGACGTCGATTTCGATTATCTCAAGTCGCTGGGGGTGCCGGTGCTGGGGGTGTGTTACGGGATGCAGCTGCTGAATTTGAAGCACGGCGGGCAGGTCACGCCGGGCACCAAGCGGGAGTATGGTCCGGTCACGCTGCAGCCGGAACCCGGCTGCGCCTTGTTCGAGGGGGTGACGCCGTCGCAGATTTGGATGTCGCATTCGGACACCTGCACGCATCTGGCGGAGGCGACGAAGGTGCTGGCGCGGAACCAGGACGGGGTGCCGATCGCGCTGCAGTTCGGCCCGTTGTTTTTCGGCATCCAGTTTCACCCGGAGGTCAGCCACAGCCATCAGGGGACGACGATTCTGAAGAATTTTCTGGCGCTGGCGCATGATCCGCCGCGGTTTGAAATGGCGTCGTTCAAGGAGCATTTGATCGGTGAGATCCGGAAGGAGGTGGCCGGGCGCAAGGTCGTCTGCGGGGTGAGCGGCGGGGTCGACAGCACGGTCCTGGCGGTGCTCCTGCATGCGGCGGAGGTCGATGTGCGCGCGATTTTTGTCGACCACGGCCTGATGCGGAAGGACGAGGCGGCGGAGGTCGAGCGTAATTTCAAGCGGCTGGGGGTGCCGATCGAGACCATTCATGCCGGCGAGCGGTTTCTGACGGCGCTGGCGGGCCAGACCGATCCGGAGAAGAAGCGGGAGATCATCGGCAATCTGTTTCTCGACGTGTTTTGGGACGCGGTCGGTCACGAGGTGCCGCTTTTTGCGCAGGGCACGCTTTATCCTGATGTGATCGAGAGCGCGAGCAGTTCCAGCAACATCGCGAGCAAGATCAAGACGCACCACAACCGGGTCGACCGGATTTTGGATCTGCAGAAGGAGGGGCGGGTGCTGGAGCCGCTGGCGGAATTGTTCAAGGATGAAGTGCGGGCGCTGGGGGCGGCCCTGGGGATTCCGCACGACATCCTGTGGCGCCATCCGTTTCCCGGTCCCGGACTGGCCGTGCGCTGTCCCGGAGAGGTGACGCCGGAGCGGCTCACGATCATCCGCGAAGCCGACGCCATCTTCATGCGGCAGCTGGTCGACTCCGGCTGGTATGAAAAGACGTGGCAGGCGTATGCGGCGCTGGTGCCGGTGCGCACCGTCGGCGTCAAAGGCGACGAACGGAGTTATGAATTCGCGATCAGCCTGCGCGCGGTGACCAGCGAGGACGCCATGACCGCGGACTGGGCGCGCCTGCCGTACGAGGTGTTGTCGGCCACCTCCAACGAAATCCTCAACCACGTCAAAGGCATCAACCGCGTGCTTTTCGACATCTCGACGAAGCCGCCGGCCAGCATTGAGTGGGAGTAGCCGGGGCGGGGTCGCGCGGGCTCTACGACGGCTCGCCGGCGGGGTGACGGGTCGGCGTGGGGAGGCGACGGCGGCGGGCGGCGCGCCAGCGGAGGGCCGGGGCTTCCACGGCGAAGTAGAACGGCCAGGACAGGGCGACGACGGCGGCGGTGGCCGCGGTGGCGAGCCAGGCGGAGGCCGGCAGGGGGCCGACCCAGCGGAGCCAGGCGGCAGCGAGGAGCATGAGCAGGGGAAAGTGGATCAGGTAGAGTGAATACCCTGGATTGTGGGCGAGGGGGTGGCGTTCCAGCCAGCCGGAGAGGCGTGACCCCGGCTGGCTGACGCCGAGCAGGCCGAGGAGCAGCAGTTCCGCGCCGCACACGTTGCCGAGTTTTCCGCCGAGGGTGGCGAGGCGGGTCCAGCCGGCCGAGTCCGGGGCAAGCCAGCGGATCAGACTTTCGTGCAGGAGCAGACCGAGGCCGGCCGCGACCGCCCACCAGCCGGCCCGCCAGCCGCGGGAGACGAACAATTCGGCCACAAGGGCGCCGCCGATCCAGAAGTGGGCTTCGCGCAGGGCGCGCGGCAGGGCGGTTCCGGGGAAGGCCAGGAGCAGTCCGATGGAAGCGGCAAAGAGGGCGATCCAGACCGGCAGGCGCCGGCCGGTCAAGGCGATGAGCGCGATGAAGAGCGGATAGGCGAGATAATACATCATCTCGCAGTGCAGCGACCAGAGCGGCAGGTTGCTGCCGTAGAGGTAGACCGGGCCGGTGTCCTGCTGCAGAAACAGCAGGTTGCCAGCGAATTGGAGCCAGCCGGTGCCGCTGATCTCGCGGATGGCCGGAGCCTCGTAGAGGGCGGGAAACCACCCCCGGCCGACGGTGTCCACGAGCGCGGTCAGGAGGATGGCGGCCCAGCACGGGGGGACGATGCGCCAGAGCCGTTGCTTCAGGTAATCAGGGGTGGAAAACCCGGTGGCGGCCTGGAGGCCGTCGCTTTGGGCCAGGCGGAAATGCACGCAAAACCCGGAAATGACAAAAAACAGGTGAACCGCCTCCTCCCAAAACAGGGAGCCAGCCGCGAGCAGCCGCGTTGTCCAATCATCGGGAGGCGTGGGGGCCCAGTCCGGCTGCAGGAAATGCCCGGCGAAGGCGGGGTTCTGCCACAACAGATAACTCGCATGGTGGGCGCAGATGTACACCGCCAAGAGAAGTCGGAGCCAGTCGATGCTGCGGGTGGAGCCG
>Ga0105090_10001996_pt1 | contig 11265 bp, 8 predicted proteins | sample PPLLak3March2015_FD_79110 | JGI IMG/M metagenome (GOLD analysis project Ga0105090, IMG submission 79110) | Freshwater sediment microbial communities from Prairie Pothole Lake near Jamestown, North Dakota, USA - PPLs Lake P7 Core (1) Depth... | ecosystem: Environmental > Aquatic > Freshwater >... | reverse complement strand
TGTCGAGGTAGCCCTCCCGGCCGAGGAAATGCACCACCTTCGTGAGGTGGTTCTCGGAGATCCTGAAGGTGGAGGCGATGCCGGCGATGGTGGCCCGGCCCTCGGGGTGGGTCGCGAGGTACATCAGGACGCGAAGGCTGTAGTCGGTGAAGGTGGTGAGGCGCATGGCGTGGGTCGCCCTCTTTGATATGGGAAAGGAGCGGTTCGCTGGCCGGCCCGACCCTAAACCCGCATCCTACTTGCCTTTTTAGAGGCCTGCACCCGCGGGGCCGCCAGCCCCGGGGCGTGTCGGGGCGCGGCCGCAAAGAAAGAGGCCCGCCCTGGTGGGCGGGCCTCGAAGAGGAGGTGGAGTCCCCGGCGACGGTATCTCCGACGTCCGGTTTCTCCGGTGACGGCCGCCGGGAGACGACCTTCACGAAGCGCATTGTGCCCGGGAGGCATGACAGGCGAGTGACGAAAAAGCCACGAAACCGGCGCCAATTATTGCGGCTGGATTCCCGCCTTCGCGGGAATGACGGGTCATCGGACGCCAGGAGTTCCGTCATCCCCGAGCCATCGGGGATCCAGCCTGGATTCCCGCCTTCGCGGGAATGACGGGCCATTCCCGCCTTCGCGGGAGCGACGGATTTACTTGTACTTGATTGTGCAGCCGTAAGGCGCCGTCGAGGCGGTCGACACGGGCTTGCCGGCCTTCATCTCGTCGAGCGCGGCGGCCACGAAGTTCTTCGCGCCCTTCACGTCCGCCGGGTTCGCCGAGCGGTTGTCGTCGATGGCGCCGTTGTAGGCCACCTTGCCCGTCCCGTCGATGATGTACATGTGCGGCGTCGTCTTCGCGCCGTAGGCGAGGCCCACCTTGCCGGGCTCGTCCATGAGGTACTTCGCCGGGGCCGCGCCGAAATCCGTGAGCGTCTTCGCGATCGCGTCGGGCTTCATGTAGTCCTGGTGGCCCGCGTTCGTCGAATTGACGGCGAGCCAGACGACGTCGCCGCCGTACTTCTTCTGCAGGGCCTGCATGTTGCCGCTCTTGTAGTGCTTCTGCACGAAGGGGCAGCCGAAGTTGTGCCACTCGAGCACCACCGTCTTGCCCTTGTAGTCGGCGAGGTTCGCGGGCTTGCCGGCCAGGTCGGTGAGCGTGAAAGCGGGGGCGGCCGATCCCGCGGGGGCGTTGGCGAAAGCGGCGGGGACGAAGGCGGCGGCGATGGCGGCCGCGCACGCGACGCGTACGGTCTTCATGGGAGTCTCCTTCAATTCCTGGGCGTGGCGGGAACGGCGGCCTGCTTCGCGGCGGGCAGCCGGGACAGTTCATCGACGACGAGGGACACGGTGAGCACCTCGGGCAGCAGCTTCGGCTGCGCGGCGCCCGGGGCGTAGAAAGCGTAGACGGGCAGGGCATTGCGGCCCAGCTCGGCAAGCGCGGCGGTGATGCGCGGATCGTGGTTCGTCCAGTCGGCCTTGAGCGCGACGACACCGCGCTCGGCGAAGGCCTTCACGACCTCCTCGCGGTTCAGGGCCACGCGCTTGTTCACCTGGCAGGTGACGCACCACGCCGCCGTGAAATCGACGAAGACGGGCGTGCCGGCCGAGCGCAGTTCCGCGAGCTTCTCCGGCGACCAGGCCTGCCAGGGAATTTCGCCCGCCTTGGGCGCCGACGCCTGCGCCGCGCCGGGCGCCGTCGCGCCGTGGGGCCAGGCCAGCCACAGGCCGGCGACGGCGAAGGCGGCCGCGAAGACGAAACGCAGCAGGCTATCCGAGCGGGCCCAGCGGCCGTGGATCCACGCGGCGACGGCGAGGAACAGCAATCCCGCGAGCAGCATCATCACCGCGTCGTTGCCCGCCTGCGCCCCCAGCACCCACGCGAGCCACACCACCGTCGCGAAGAGCGGGAAGGCCATCACCTGCTTGAAGGTCTCCATCCACGGGCCCGGCCGCGGAAGGCGCTTCAGGGCATCCGGGAAGAAGGAAAGGACGAGCACGGGCAACGCCATGCCCACGCCCAGCATCGCGAACACCGCGAGCGAGATGGCCGCCGGCTGCGCGAGCGTGAAGCCCACGGCCGCGCCCATGAAGGGCGCCGTGCAGGGCGTCGCGACGACGGTGGCGAGGACGCCCGCGAGGAAGGCATCCGCATACCGGCCCTGCGCGGACAGGTTCGACGTCATCGACTGCGCGAAGCCGCCCCACTCGAAGACGCCGAAGAGGTTGAGCCCCATGAGGAAGAAGAGCGCCGCGAGGAGCACGACGAACGCGGGCGACTGCAACTGGAAACCCCAGCCGAGCTGTGCGCCGCCGGCCCGCAGCGCGAGGAGGAGCCCGGCCAGCGCGAGGAACGAGACGAGCACGCCGGCCGAGAACACGACGCCCTGCATCCACAGGGCGCGCGAATCGCCGTGGGCGTGCCGCACGAAACCCATCACCTTGATGCCGAGCACCGGGAACACGCAGGGCATCAGGTTCAGGAGGATGCCGCCCAGGAGCGCGAAGGCGAGGGCGGCGACGAGGCTCCCCTCGGCACCCGCGGGCGCAGGCGCATCGGGCACCGGCAGCGCGGCGGCCGGCGCGGGGAACGAAGCGACGAGGGGCGCGGCGATCTCGACGGCCTTGCGGCCCGGGAGCCCCGGCCACACACCGTCGGTGACGAGCACGCCGCCCACGGTCGCGATGTCCTGGAGCTCCGGCTGCGCGAGCTTCACCGCGAGGCGGAAACCGCCGCCGTCGCGCGTGATCGCCTGCGGCGCGGCGGGCTCGATGAAGCTCTCCCGATCCGGGAAGAAGTGCACCTTGCCCGGGGCGACGGCGCCTTCCGGCGGCACGAAGCGCAACGTGAGCTGGCCGCCGGCCAGGGTCGATTCGGCCTTCCAACCCTCGACCTTGGCCGGCAGCGATGCCCGGGCCTTCGCGAAACGCGCCACCTCGCCGGACTTGGGGGCCGGATCGCCCTCGGCCACGGCGAAGTCCAGCTTGAGGGTGGCCTTCTCGGGAATGCACACGTCGGCGCACACGAGCCAGTCCGCGTTCCCGGTGATCGTCACCGGGCCGGGCTTCGCGTTCGCGGGCGGCGTGAGCTCGGCGAGCAGCATCGTCTCGCCGCTGTAGCCGTAGTTCACGAGCGGGCCGAAGGGCAGGCGCTCCGGGTGGGGCCACTGGAAGGCGCTCGCCGTCCAGCCTTCCGGCAAGGTCCACTTGATCTTCGTGGGCAGGCCGGAGTCGCCGGGGTTCTTCCAGTAGGTGTGCCAGTGCTCGTCGTGCTTGAGCCGGAGGCCGACCGTGGCGGGCTTGCCGGCGACGGCGGCGGCCTTCTCCGTGTGCAGCTGGGCCTCGACGCGCTCCGTGCGCACGGGCGCCGCCTGGGCGGCGAGCGCCGCGAACGCGAGGAGTGAGAGGGCGGCGCCGGCGAGGCGCGGGAGGAGTCGGGTGGGGGACATGCCGTAGAATTCCGGAAAACCACCCCGTAGAGGGCCCCGAGGCGTCGAAAGTTCCTCGCCGGCCCCGTCTCCCATGCCTCCCACCACCGCGCATTTCGTCGTTTTCATGGCGCGCCCATTCTACCGGGCGGCCCGCGAGAGGCTTTCATGGCCGTCCTGAGGCGGCTGCCCGGCACCGCCGCCGCCGCGCCCGCCGTGGCCCGCGCCATCGACGGCCACGTCCACTTCTACGCCACCTGCCCGCGGGGCCTCGCCGCGGCCCTCGCCGAGGAACTCACGGACCTGGGCGCGCTGAACGCGCGCGCCGACGAGGCGGGCGTCTCGTTCCAGGGGCCCTTCGAGGTCGCTTACGCCGCCAACCTCGAATCGCGCCTCGCCACGCGCATCCTCTGGCGGATGACGCGGTTCGACTACCGCAACGAGAACGACATCTACGAGGGCGCGAAGGGCGTGCGCTGGCACGCGCACTTCGGCGTCGAGCGCACCTTCAAGGTGGAGACGAACGGCGTCAAGGCGCCGGTGAAGAGCCTCGACTTCATCACGCTCAAGGTGAAGGACGCGGTGGCCGACGTGTTCCGCGACGCGCTCGGCAAGCGCCCGGACGTTTCCTCGCGCGAACCCGAGGTGCGCGTGCACGTCTTCCTCGACGCGAAGGAATGCACGCTCTACCTCGACACGAGCGGCGAGCCCCTCTTCAAGCGCGGCCGGCGGGAGCAGGTGGGCGAGGCGCCGCTCAAGAAGAACCTCGCGGCGGGGCTGCTCAAGCTCTCGGGCTGGACGCCCGACCAGCCCCTCCTCGATCCGATGTGCGGCTCGGGCACGATCCTCGTCGAGGCGGCGGAGATGGCGCTTCGGCTCGCCCCCGGCCGCGACCGGCCCTTCGGCTTCGAGAATCTCGCGCGCTTCGATGCCGCCAAGTGGGCCGAGATCAAGGCGGCCGGACTCGCCCGGGCCGAACCCATCGCACCGAAGCAGATCTTCGGCTCCGACCTCTACGGCCGCTCGGTCGAGGGCGCGCGCGCCAACCTGCGCGACATGGGCCTCGAGAGCGTGGTCTCGCTCAAGCAGGTGAACCTGCTCGAGATCTCCGCGCCGGCCGAGTCCGGCTTCATCGTGACGAACCCGCCCTACGGCGTGCGCCTGGGCGAGAAGGAGACGCTGGCCGAGTTCTATCCGGAACTCGGGCACCTGCTCAAGCAGAAGTTCGCTGGGTGGAACGCGTACATCTTCTCGGGCGACACGGACCTGCCCAGGCTCATCCGCCTCTCGGCCACGAAACGCACGCCGCTCTACAACGGCGCGATCGAGTGCCGGCTCTACGAATACCGCATGGTGGCGGGCGCCAACCGGCGCCCATGACGGTCGCCACCGCCCTCAAGCTCCTGCTGGTGCCGCTCGCGGTGTGGCTCGCGAGCCTCGCGGCGCGCCGGTGGGGGCATTCGGTCTCGGGTTACCTCGGCGGCTTCCCGCTCATCGGCGGGCCCATCACGCTCTTCCTCGCCCTCGACCTGGGGCCCGCGTTCGCGGCCAGCTCGGCGCTCGTCACGCTGGCGGTGGTGGCGGGGCAGGCGGCGCATCTCACCACATTCTCGCGCGCGGGCCGGTCCTGGGGGCCGGTACCGGGACTGCTTTGCGGCTGGACGGCGTTCCTCGTCGCGGCGACCGCGATCGCGATGCTGCCGCTGGGCCCCGCGCTCGCCATCGCGCTGGCGGCCGGCGGGCTGCTCTTCGCCTCCAAGGTGCTCCCGCGCCCGAAGGGCTCGGTGGCGCTGCCGTCCATCCCGCCCATCGAGCTGTGGCTCAGGCTCGGCGCGGCGTTGCTGCTGGCGGCTGCGATCCTTCTGGGGGCATCGACGCTGGGCCCGGTCGTGAGCGGCATCCTGCTGTCGATGCCGATCACCGGCTCGATCATGCCGCCCTTCACCCTGGCCCTCTACGGCGAGGACGCGCTCGCCCGGCTGCTTCGCGGGTTCGTCACGGGGCTCACGGGCTTCTCGGCGTTCTTCGCGGTGGTCGCCGTGGCGCTCGTGCCGCTGGGCATCGCGGCGGCGTTCGGTCTCGCCACCGTCGCCGCCTTGATCGCCGTCACATTCGGGTCACGCGTGGCAGGCGCTTCGCGCCAAAGCTGACTTACCTCAAGGAATCGCGGGGACCGCGGGCTAGCCTTGACGAGTAAGGTGGTCGCAGCACCCGCGATCGCCGTGGCCGGAAGGAGAGCCCCATGAACGCACCCATCATGCCCACCGCCTCGATGCGGCGGCGCAAGGTGCTCCCGCGGCCCATTCGCCAGCTCGTGAGGCGCCTGCCCCACGTGCCCTCGTCGGCCGTGGTCGCCACGGTGCTCAACCTCACCTTGCGCCGGCGGCTGCCGCGCGAGACCCTGGCGCAGCTGGAAGAGCGCGTCTTCTTCGTCGAGGTGCGCGACGCGGATCTCGTCATGGCCTTCAAGTACAGCGGCCACCGCTTCTACCCGGTGCCGCCCGTGGGCGAGCCCGCGCTGCGCTTCCGCGTGAACGCGTCGGACTTCACCGTGCTCGCGGAACCGCAGGACCGGCCCGACGGGCTCTTCCTTCACGACCTCGTGGTGGTGGGCGATCCACAGGTCGCGGCGGCCGTGCGCGAGACGCTCGCGCGCTTGGACGTGACCCACGCCCGCAAGCTCCTCGCCCGCGTCGTGCGTCACGTGGAGCGTGCGAGCCGGCCGGATTGAGCGCAGTGCCCGCGGGGGGGGCGAAAACGCGCCCGACGATCGCGGGCGAGCTGTTCGGCGCCCTGCACGGCGCCGGCGCGCGGGAAGTCTTCGGCATCCCCGGGGATTTCGCGCTGCCCTTCTTCGACGCCCTGTGCGCCGACGGCCGCCTGCCGCTCTACACGCTCTCGCACGAGCCGTCGGTCGGGTTCGCCGCGGACGGCGCGGCCCGCATTCGCGGCGCGCCCTCGGTCGCCGCCGTCACCTACGGGGCCGGCGCGCTCAACCTCGTGAACGCGGTCGCCTCGGCCTTCGCGGAACGCTCGCCTGTCGTCGTGATTTCCGGGGCGCCCGGCGCGCAGGAGAGGCGCTCGGGGCTGCTGCTGCACCACCAGGTGAAGACCCTCGAATCGCAGTACGACCTGTTCCGGCAGGTGACCTGCGACCAGGCGCGGCTCGACGATCCGGCGCGGGCCGGGCGGGAGATCGCGCGCGTGCTCGCCTCGGCGAGGCGCTACTCGCAGCCGGTGTACCTCGAGGTCCCGCGCGACATGGTGAACGTCGCCTGTGACGGCGCGCCGCCCGAGGCGGAACCGGCCATCGACGAGGAGGCGCTCGCGGCCTGCGCCCAGGAGGTGCTCGAGCGGCTGGCGGCGGCGAAATCGCCGGTGCTCATGGTGGACGTGGAGGTGCGCCGCTTCGGGCTGGAGGCCGCCGTCGCCTCGCTCGCGAGGAAACTCGGCATCCCCGTCGTGACGAGCCTCATGGGGCGCGGGCTACTCGAAGGCACCGACGCGCCGCTCGTGGGCACCTACCTGGGCCTCGCGGGCACGCCGGACGTCTCGCGGCTCGTGGAGGAATCGGACGGCCTGTTGCTCCTGGGCGTGATCGTCTCGGACACGAACTTCGGCGTCTCCGCGAGCCGCGTGGACCTGCGCCGGGCCATCGTCGCGCTGGACCGCGAGGTGCGGCTGGGATTCCATACCTATGCCGACATCCCGCTCGCGCGCCTCGTCGAAGCCCTCCTCGCGCGCGCGAAGCCGCTCGCGAACGCCCGTGCCGTCGCGCCCGTCGAGGCGCCGCGCGGCCTCGTGATGGACGGCGCGCCGCCCGAACCCACCGACGTGGCGCGCGGGCTCAACGACCTGATGGATCTGCAGGGCCGCATGCCCGTGGCGACCGACGTGGGCGATTGCCTCTTCACCGCCATGGACCTGCAGCGCACGGACCACGTCGCGCCGGGTTACTACGCGAGCATGGGTTTCGGCGTGCCGGCGGGCCTGGGCGTGCAGGCCGCGAGCGGCAGGCGTCCGGTGATCCTGGTGGGCGACGGCGCGTTCCAGATGACGGGCCTCGAACTCGGCCATTGCACGCGCCACGGCTGGGACCCGATCGTCGTCGTGCTCAACAACGGCGGCTGGGGGATGCTGCGCGCCTTTCGTCCCGACGCGGCCTACAACGCGCTCGGCACCTGGGACTACGCGACGATGGCGCCGGCGATGGGTGGCAGGGGCCACCGCGTGACGACGCGCGCGGAGCTGGGCGCGGCGCTGGAGGTGGCGGGGCGCGAGCGGGGGAGATTCCACCTGCTCGACGTGCGCATCGCGCCGGGGGCGCTATCGGGAACCCTGCGGCGATTCGCGGACGCGGTCTCGCGCGTCTCGGGCTAGCGGCCGTTCTTCCACGCCCACTCGACGAGGGCGTCGAGCGCGGGCTGGGCCCGGTTGGCATTCTCGTGGTTCACGATCATCACCACGAGCCGGCGCTCGCCGGTGGGCGTGAGCACGTAGCCCGCGACGCTCTGCACCCCGGTTAGCGTGCCGCCCTTCAGGTGCGCCTGGCCGGCAAACGCACCGTTCTTCAGCTTGAACGTGCCGTCGACGGCGAAAAGCGAAAGTGACGAAACGAGTTCCGGCATCGCGGGGCTCGTCCACGCGGCTCTCAACACGCCGGCGAGGCTCCCCGCGCTGATGCGTTCCGCGCGGGAAAGCCCCGAGCCGTTCTCGATCACGAGTTCCGGCGCGTTCACGCCCTTCGAGGCGAGCCAGTCGCGCACCGCTTTCTCGCTCGCCTTCGTCTCGCCCGGCGTGCCGTTCCTCGCCGAGAGAGCGAGGAAGAGCTGCCGCGCCATCACGTTGTTGGAAAACTTGTTCACGTCGCGCACGAGTTGCGCGAGGGGCTCGGATTCGAAGCGCAGGATCGGCTTCGCGTTCGCAGGCGCCGGCGCGGCGCGCACCTTGCCGGAGAACCTGCCGCCCGTCTCGCTCCACAGCCACCGGAAAATGGCCTCGGCGTAGCGGTCCTGGTCGAAGACGGAAAGCGGCAGGAATTTCTCGCCGCAGTCCGCGGGATAGGTGCCGGTGAACTCGGCGATGGCGAGGAGGCCGTTTTCCTCGATCGTGTACTTGAGGTTTCGGCGCCAGTTGCCGCAGGGCTCCTTCACGAGTTTCAGGCGCGAGAGCACCTCCACCGTCGGGATGTCCGGCTCGGCAAGCACCGTGACCCCGGTCGCATCCGGGATGAAACGGAAGGCGATGGCCTTGTAGTGCAGCAGCAAGGCATCCGGGCCGACGTTGTAGGCGCGCCTCGCCTCGCCGTCGAACTTCGCGGGGTCGTGTGGCGGAGTGACGAAAAGGGAGCGGTCGAGGATCACGTCGCCGCGGATCTCGCGGATGCCGCGTGCGTGCACCTGGCGCACGAGCTGCCAGAGGCGCTCGTAGGTGAGCTTCGGGTCGCCGCCGCCCCTGAGGATGAGGTCACCCTCGAGCACGCCGCCCGAAGGCGCGGCAGTCGCGAGCACCTCGGTGCCGAACGTGTGGGCGGGACCCAGCAGGTCCAGCGCGGCGAACGTCGTGACGAGCTTGATGGTGGAGGCGGGATTGAACGCCTTGCCGGCGTTGTGCTCGACGAGGCGCTTGCCGCCCGCGACGCTCTCCACCACGGCGCCGACCGCGGATTCGGGAATGCCGGCCTTCGCGAGCGCGTCTCGCACCGGGGGCGGGAGCTGCGCCAGCGCGAGGGCCGGGGCGAGGAGGGCGAGGGCGAGCAGGCTTTTCAACGGCGTCCCCAGCGACGGGCGATCGTGATGGCGGCCTTCACGAGGGTCGCGAAGGCCTCGTCGTCGATCACGTAGGGCGGCATGAAGTAGACGGTGTTCCCGATGGGCCTGAGCAACGCGCCGTCGGCGAGCGCCGATTCGAAGGCGAGGCGGGAAAACTGCGGCTCGTCCGTCTCGACCTCGAAGGCCCAGATCATGCCGAGCCGGCGCAGGTCGCGCACTGCAGGCTGGTCCGCGAGCGGGGCGGCGATAGCGTCCAGGAGAACCGCCTTCTCGCGGTTGGCGCGGATCACGTCGCCTTCCTCGAAGAGATCCAGCACGGCGAGCGCCGCGCGGCAGGCGATGGGGTTCCCGGTATAGGAGTGCGAGTGCAGGAAGGCGCGCGCCGTATCGTCGTCCCAGAAGGAAGCGTAGACCTCGTCGCTCGAGAGCACGCAGGAAAGCGGCAGGAACCCGCCCGTGATGCCCTTCGAGAGGCACAGCAGGTCCGGCGCGATGCCGGCCTGCTCGCAGGCGAACATCGTCCCGGTGCGCCCGAAGCCCGTCATGATCTCGTCGGCGATGAGCAGCACCTCGTGGCGGTCGCACAACGCGCGCGCGAGGCGCAGGTAGTCGGGGTCGTACATCCGCATGCCGCCCGCGCCTTGCACCAGCGGCTCCACGATGAGCGCCGCGATCGACTCGCCTTCGGCCTCGAGCAGGCGCTCGAGCACCTGCGCCGCCTCGCGTGCGCAGTCGGGGCCGCCGGTCGCGCGCGACCCCGCGCGGGACGAGGGGAAGGGCACCTTGAAGTTGCGGCGAAGCAGGGGCGCGTAGGCATCGCGGAAGACCGTGACGTCCGTCACCGAGAGCGCCCCGACCGTCTCGCCGTGGTAGCCGCCCTCGAGCGCGACGAAGCGGTCCTTGCCGGGCTTGCCGCGGTTGGCCCAGTGATGGAAGGCCATCTTGAGCGCGACCTCCGTGGCCGAAGCGCCGTCGGAGGCGAAGAAGGCATGGCCTAGCCGGCCCGGCGCGATCGCCGAGAGCCGCTCCGAGAGGGCCACCACCGGCTCGTGCGTGAAGCCGGCGAGCATCGCGTGCTCCAGCGTGGCGGCCTGCTCCGCGATGGCCGCGGCGATGCGCGGATGGGAGTGCCCGAAGAGGTTCACCCACCAGGAGCTCACGCCGTCCACGAACCGGCGGCCATCGAGGTCCTCGAGCCATGCACCGGAAGCGCGCGCGATGGGCACTAGCGGGAAGCGCTCGTGGTGCTTCATCTGCGTGCACGGGTGCCAGACGGCGGCGAGGGAGCGGGCTACGAGGTCGGCGTTGCGGGTCAAGGCGAGGGGCTTTTCCGGAGGGAACGCCATTCTAGCGGCGCAAGGCGAGCGGCGCGGATTGGCATCCGACGCGATCGACTGCTAGCAACACGGTGCGCGCGATCCGTGCGAAACATCGAACCGTGCACGGCGTTTGCTTGTGCCACCTGGCGATTGCGGTGTCTGGTTTCTGCATCAGGTTATCGACAACTGACGGAGGGACTCATTCCATGCAACTGCTCGACTGCATCGAAACGCAGATCATCTCGAACCGGCTTCCGCTCGTGGGAGTCAGCGTGGCGGCGGTGCCCCACGCGAACACCCCGGTGGTCCTCACGCTGCACTGGCACGGCTTCGTCGAGACGCGCCTCGCGGACGTCACGGACGCGAACGTCGTCGCCTACCAGCCCGTGCCGAGCTCCGCGTTGCAGGTGAACGACCGATGGGACCGCCTGGAGGACCTCGAGAACGCCATCCTCGACGTCGCCTGGGAGCTGGGCTCGTGGGACCTCGCGCGGCAGGAGGCCAAGCCCTTCATCCGTCCGGGCGGCACCGCGCGCGAATCCTTCGACTGCATGAATGCCTTCGGCAACCCGCCGTTGCTCATCGAGGGGCAGCCGCCTGTCGTGGCCGAGGTGCCCGACGGCGAGGAGCTCATCGACGCGGCCGGCCGCACCGGTTACGTGCAGTGGATGTTCCGGCCGGTGCGCGGCGGTGTCTGGGCCGAGGTGGCGGAGGACTCGACGCTGAAGGAAGGCGGCTACCGCAATCCCCCGTGCCCGCTCCTGGCCGCACCGA
>Ga0105090_10001995_pt1 | contig 11271 bp, 10 predicted proteins | sample PPLLak3March2015_FD_79110 | JGI IMG/M metagenome (GOLD analysis project Ga0105090, IMG submission 79110) | Freshwater sediment microbial communities from Prairie Pothole Lake near Jamestown, North Dakota, USA - PPLs Lake P7 Core (1) Depth... | ecosystem: Environmental > Aquatic > Freshwater >... | reverse complement strand
CCTCGTCGCGCGCAATCATCTCGTTGCTGAACCCCAGGCCCCGCAGCAAGTTGCGTGACTTGAGCCAGTAGATGGCGCAGAAGGAGGCGGAGAAGAAGATGCCCTCCACGGCAGCAAAAGCCACCAGCCGCTCCGCAAACGAGGCGCGGGCGCGATCAAACCACTTCAGCGCCCATGCCGCCTTCTTCTGCACGCACGGCACGGTCTCCACCGCCTGGAATAAACGGGTTTTCTCGGCCGCATCGGTCACGTACACGTCAATGAGTAGCGAGTACATCTCCGAGTGAATCTGCTCCATGAAGATTTGAAAGCTGTAGAACGCGCGCGCTTCCGGCACCTGCACCTCCTGGCAAAAGTTCATCGCCAAATTCTCGTTCACAATCCCGTCCGACGCCGCAAAGAACGCGAGGATGTGCTTAATAAAGTGCTGCTCATCTGCGGACAGCTTCTCCCAGTCCTTCTTGTCTGACGAGAGGTCCACCTCCTCCACCGTCCAGAATGACGCCTCAGCCTTCTTGTACATCTTCCACAGTTCAGGGTACTGGATGGGGAACACCACAAAGCGGTGCTTGTTCTCGCGCAGCAGCGGCTCGTCTACCGTGAGCGTGGATGGGTTCATGGCAGGCAGACTTTATTTAAGGAAGCAAAACTTTTTGAGTGTGCGTGTTGCACGCAACTTGGAGGAGCAGCTGCGTCAACACCTGGTTGTAAGTGGTAGGCCGCAAACACGTGAACGCACGCCTGACCGCGATGACGCCCTTGTGCATGATGCCGCGCTTCTGCTCCAGGGACAGGTGCAGCTCAATGGTAGCCAGATCGCCCACCTCCACGTGGATCGTGTTCGCGCGGTGCTCCTCCCCCAGGTCGCGCCACTGCACCTCCTCGGCATCGGTCAGGATGCAGTAAATGGCGCGTGCCAGCACCTGGTCCACGGACTTGAGATGCGACGCGGTCGGCCAGGTGACGCGCACGCCCAGTGTCTCCCCCCGCGGGAAGTGGTGCAGCGGGAAGTTGTTCTTGATGCCGCCATCCACCACCAGCTTGTCATCCCACTGGACAGGCGCGAACAAGCCGGGGACAGCCATGGACATTTGCACCGCCGCGGCGATGGACACGTGCGGCGTCCGGTCCACATCAAACACCAGCTCCTCATTACACTTTAAATCACACGCGTTCACGAGAAGACGCTTCCCCCTGAGCAGGAACAGCTGCTCAAACGTCAGCTGGTCACATCGCGTCGCGCGGAACAGCAGCATGTTGATGTACTGCACCAACGTCTCGCCCGTGTCCAGGCCAAACTTGGTCAAGAGGGATGTCAAGCTCAAGTCAATCTTGTCTTTGGCGTGCACGCTGAGCAGTTCCACCTCCAGCTCCGCCGGCGTCCACCCCGTGAGGACCAGCGCGGCCATCAACGCCCCAATCGACGTCCCGCCCCCGCCTTTCAAACCAGGGAGGTCTACGCCCTGTGCGGCCAGCTCTTGCAGTACACCCACGTAACTGTACCCCCGCACCCCGCCGCCCGAAAAAACCAGGTACTTTACAGCGGGTGGTGGCAGCATGGGTGGACTAACTGTCACAACACAATTTTTTGACCGTTCTACCCGGGTCCTCACTCACATGCTCTCCCTCACCGGTGTCAACACCACACGCACACCCACCCCCGCGGAGACAGCGGTGCACACGTGCGTCTCACGCATGCTCCTCTCCAGCCAACAGCTCTTCTTCCTGGCACTGAGCCACTACAAAAAGTCAGGGCGGGGGGCGTGCGTCGTCCTCTTTGACAGCGTCGCCGAGCTGGAGCACGCGACCAAGCCGGTGGTGTTCAAGTACTACGACCTGTGTGACCTGTTGGAGCTGCGCTACCCGCCAGTGTGCGAACTGGCCAAAGTGTACAACGTGTCCATGTGCTTCGTCCTCCTGGTCCAAGTGTACGTCCACCCCGTGGTCACATCCGCCGCGGTCATTGCGCACAAGGACCATGGCTCTAAAGCGGTCGAGTTCCACGCCGCCAGTGTCATGGGCGGCATCGATCAACGGTTAGTCGTGCAGCGACCTGAACTTGTAAAACAATAAACCACACTCCTTTTATTCGGGTTGCTTCTTGTTTAGCGGAATCATAAACTGGTCCTTGGCGTGTAGCTGGTCGTACGAGTTGTACGCGAGGAAGGCGTTGCGCGCAGCCAGCGGTTCCAGGAAGCCACGGTCAGACACTGCCGAGCGCTTGAGCAAGTCACACGACAGGTTGCCCTTGATGCCGTATAAACCCTGGTTGCGAATAATGTCTTTGGGCGTCTGTTGGCAACAAGTGGGCAGGTCTGACACGACCGCAGCAATCGTCTCCTCCCGCGACGGCTGGTCAACGGGGTACTCCGGGAGGCGCCACACCGCTTCCCCCGGCAGCTGGGCCAGACCAGGCATGGGCGGCATGTTTGGCACAATCTTGAAGCCGTTGCCACATGGGGGGACATTGCCCCTCATGGAGTCAAACTGGTTACACTGGCCCTCCATTTGCACGGGTAACAGCAGCGTGTCACCGGGGGGCTTTCTTACTGGCGGTGAAAATGTGGGGCCGACGTACACGTTGTTCGTCACCTCCGCCACCGCGTTCCGACTGTGCACTTGCGGGCTCCATGTTCTGGCCGTGTCTGCGCGAACGCCGCGGCGCACCGGGGGTAGGGAGGCGGGCGGCGGCGGCGGCGGGGGGGTGGGGTTCACGGGCGGCGGCAGCAAGGACGGGTCCACCACCACCTGCTCCTCCCCGCTGCCACACCCCGGGGCGGTCAGGCTGAGCGACACAACCAAGATGAGCACGGTCATGCTGGACAGGAGGGCGCCATACGTGGCCTGCTTGCACGCCGTCAAAATGATGGCCACCCCGCACAACACCATGGCCAGCGTGTAAAACACAATTGTTTCAGTCCTCATGAATCCGATTTGTTTTTATTGCGTGACTTTTTTACGACTGGTGGTTACGAAGCATGGAAGACATCATGGAGTACATGTTGCTCACGTTCTCCAGCATGTCGCTGCCGCGCAAGTTCTCGGCAAACGCTTGCAAATCCTCCGCGTTGAGCGATGAGAGCACTTGCTGCGACACCTCCTGGATGTTAAGGTCCGCCAGCGACATCTCGCCCTGGTTGATGCGACTCGCAATGTTATGCGCCATACCCTCAATGCTGGACATCATACCTGATGGCACTTTGGAGTACATGGAGTGGATGTTGCTCTGCTCACACAGCTTCTGAATGTACTCCCAAATCGCATCCTTCGTGTCCGTGTGCAAGTCCCGGCTCCACTTGGATGGCAAATCAATCGCCAACATCAAGTCAATGTCTTCCCCCAGCAAACTGTCGTCCTTCTCCATGACACGCGCGTAGAACGGGTGGATGTTGTCATGAAACGAGGTGATGGCCTCGCGCCCCACCGCCACACGCGACTCCTGGCTCATGCACAGCGCAAGACGCGCGGTGAGAGCCATCTTGTACGACGCCACCTGGGCACACTCCGGGAAGACCTCACTCATCGCCTGCATGAACTGCTCCATCAAGTCCAGGAAGGACTCCACTGTTGCCTCCGTGATTGATGCTGCAGACATTTTAACCTGTTTCCACGTAAAAAAAATCAGGCGGTTAAAGGACGCAAGCCAATGTTTTTCTGCGTGCCCCAACAAATGTTTGTGTACATTGTGTACCGCCAGCGCGAGTGTGAGGACCCGTACTACATGCCGTACACAGACGTGGTGGCAGTGTACAGAAGCCAAGACGCGGCGGTGGAGAAGGCGAAGGCGTACGCAGAAGAGTGGAAGGAAGACATGACCCGCAATGACTGCTTCTACGTCATTGAACATTCCTTTGCGGACGAGGGGAAGGGCTCAAGACGGGATGTTTTTTTGATTGACAAGGACGGGACTACACGACCATAAATAAGCATTGAAACTTGTTTCAAAGACACTTTAGAGGGTTTCCAAAAACATTGCCAAAACAGGTCCACATACACCCCTCACCGCAAACGTCATGCGCACCCGCTGGCGACCACCCGTGACACTTTTTGAAAGTCACCGGGTCATGCAAAAAGTTTTCATTTTTTTCAGAGGGCGTGGACCAAAAAGTGAACACGTTTTTTGCGACGCGTCTTCCTTACACCGACAACATGTCTTGGTGGGAGGAGGACGGTCACCCTGCATCGAAAAAAAACAGGTCACCCTACACCCCTCACCGCAAACGTCATGCGCACCCGAGCAGCGACCACCCGTGACACTTTGCGAGGGTCACCGGGTCATGCAAAAAGTTGTCATTTTTTTCAGAGGGCGTGGACGAAAAAGTGAACACGTTTTTTGCGACGCGTCCTGATCACCGACAACATGTCTTGGTGGGAGGAGGACGGTCACCCTGCATCGCAAAAAAACAGGTCACCCAACACCCCTCACCGCAAACGTCATGCGCACCCGAGCGGCGACCACCCGTGACACTTTTTGAAAGTCACCGGGTCATGCAAACAGTTGTCATTTTTTTCAGAGGGCGTGGACGAAAAAGTGAACACGTTTTTTGCGACGCGTCTTCCTTACACCGACACCATGTCTTGGTGTGAGAAGGACGGGCGCCTTGCATCGCACCGCCACGGTTGCGTTTACGCACGTTACCGGTCTGACTACCTGGGTGGAGTGCGCGTCGCTCATGCACCTCCCACACTTTCAACTTTCCCACATGAAGCACCACCCACTTCTCACCCTGCCTGACGACGTGTGGATGCACGCGTTTGAGTTCTTGGAGACGACGGATGCGTACGACGCTGCTCAGGTTTCCAAGCACTGGTCAACGCTGTTGAGACAAGTGCCCTGCCTGTGGCGCATCTGTCGTGTTGCGGTGGAACACAACGTTGCCTGGCCCATCACGCGGCAACCCCCCACCGGTGTTCTCACACGACGTCAAAAACGGCTGCGTGACTCCACCGTCTCGATACCCCCCATTCTTCGCGCGGTCGGTCGTTGTCTTTTCCGCCTCAGTATCGGATCCGTGGAGGGCTGGTGCGACCTCACCCTGCGTAACGAGCACTTGCGGGCCGTTGGCGATGCCTGTCCTTCATTGCACAAGCTAAAGCTGTACATGACACACTCATCGCCAGACCTGAGCATGTCCGCGCTCAACTACATGGTCATGCGCTGTCCTTCCCTGAAAGTGCTGGGGTTGCCCGTCAACGCAGGGGCGCTGATCATGGACGAGCTGCCTGTGCGCTACAACAGCATTCAGTGTGTGAAGCTGCATGGCACGTTGAGCTGGAAGCCCGTGGATAAACCGCAGACATGGCTGTTGCAGAACGTGGTGGCGTTGCAGCTTGTGAACGTGTCGAACTTGAACCACATGCACCTGGTCCAGTACTGCACCAACTTACGCCACTTGATCCTGGACGGCTGCGAGTCGACGCAGGATCACCCGCTCCACATCCAGGCCGACATGGACGCGTTTGACTGGATGTACGAGGTGGCCACCCGGTTGCACACGTTTGCGCTCGTGCGTTCATCCACCGTCATGTGCGTCTGTTACCTGCTATCGTCACTCACCCTGGCGAGTGGGGGGGGTGAGGGGGGGCCGTGGAGTCAGCTGCACAGTCTCTGGCTGGACGCAGACACTGGAGACCACAACATGAATCTTCAAATCATGTTTTCATGCATTGACTGCACCACGTACGGGGTGTACAAGCACCATGTCGCCACGGAGGTCAACCGGTGTGCGGAGTGTCGCACCCGCGTGCTTCCCCGGTTAGAGACGGTGTACCTAGTTCACTAGTTATTTTTTTTCCACCCAACTGTTTCCTTCATTCCCATTCACAAATACAATGGATTTCATGTTGACCCTCGTAGCAGGTGCAAGATGACGCGGAAGCGCAACGGGTTTCAGCTACAATCATTAAGGTCTGCGGGCGTATTGCGCGGGTGTCATGCGCTTGCTTTTTTTGAGACTATGATCAATCACTTCGCGGTTGCGGTAATTATACTCCATCACGTGAGAACGTGCGCCAAATTTGCCACGCTTACTACGCACATATTTCCAGCCGGCAGGCAAGCGGGAACGGCGGGAACGTGACCGACGTGTGGTGGTGCGGTTGCGACGACGAGAGCGCGGTGGCATGTATTTTCAATACACCCACCATATTTATGTTATGGTGCCATTCTGAGTCCGTTTGCTGTCTTCTTCGACTCCGCGCGACGCATCGAGATGTGTGTGGAAAAAAAATAAATACGTGTTTCAAGTCTTTATTGTCATCACAGTCTAATCATGGAGGGTGTACCTGGAGCCGCCGCCACGGCCGGGTACATGTGCGCGCAGTGTGGCCGTGTGCACATGTTGACAAGCAGAGATCCCGTGCGGTGCACCAAGTGTGGCTACCGCATCATGTACAAACTGCGCGGACCGGGCAGCATCGCGTGCTCCGCGCGGTAACCACACTACTCGCTGCTGATCTTCAAGTTCTTGGTCCGGTAAATGGTCACGCCATCCACCTCCAACTGCTCCGTCTTGGTTAACATCATGCCGTTGAACAGCGACTGCTCCGCGGCTTTCACGCTCTTTCGAATCAATTTTAGCTGGCTGTTTAGCTCGTTAATGTCCCGGTTTAAGTGAATAAACTCGCGCGCCCTTTCCACCAACACCTCGCTGGTGGGGACATTGTGCAGGTCCTGGACTTGGACGTTGCCATCCTCGCCATCGTCCATACTGTTCATCCCGTCGGGGTCCTCGCGCGTCACCTCCAACTGCTTCCGGCGTGGCATTTTGCAACCAGCGCAGACAACTTTTTTTACACCAGTTCCAACGCATCCGCCGCCGCTGCCCCCTCCGCGTCGCCGCCCATGACAGGTTCAGCAAAGAATGCATCGGGGGAGGGTGTGGCCACCACGGGGGGGGCAGGTGGTTTGCGGCGCAGCAAGTTGCTCACCGCCTGGAGTTTGTGCAGCGTTTTCAACTCGTGTGCCACCTGCTCGGAGTCACGCGCTGGTGCCTCGGGGATGGGGAAGAGAGGAGGGGGGTGTGGCATGTGTGGCATGTGTGGCAGTGCTGCCTTGCTCTCCTGCTCCAGGTGCTGCTGCAACTCCCGCGCCTCCTTGCGCTGCTCCAACGCGCGTTGAAACTGCGACGCCGCAGACGCGACCACCGTGGCAGTGCGCTGCTCCACCGCGTCCGCCTCGTTGCGGTACACCTCCACCGGGTGAAGCTGCAGCAGTTCCGGTGGGTAGAAGTCGGTTTGCAACAGGTCTTCAAACTTCACCGCAAACCGCTTCTCAATCTTCTTCGGGATGTCGGGCGACTGTTCCGTCAGCCTGTCCAGCTCCGAGCGACACATGGCAATAAAATCATCACCATCCATTGTCCGCTCCGTTGTGGGCAGCATGAGCTCCACACGAATGTTGCGGGACAGCTTGCCAAACATGATGGACGCGACACGGTGGCCCTCGGCAAGCTCAGAGAGACGCAGGTAACTTTGGACGGTCGTCATCACGCCTGCAATCAAGTTGAAGGAGCCGATGACCAGAGGGACGTACGAGGCAAAGTCGGGCGGGAATGAACTCTGCGCAAAGTTCATGGTGCCTGTAATGGATGAGATGACAATGACGGGTAGTGTGATCCAAAAGCTTTTGTTGCTGAAGTTAATGTGGGCCTGGTGGTGCAGCCACCGAAACGACGTCGCAATTTCTGCCCACTGCTTCAACACCACCTCCTGCTGCGGGTGCCACACCTTGGGCCGCTTAGGCTTTTTACCGCTCTGGGATGCGCTACCATCGTCTGTCCCCTCGCCTGTGCTGTTTACCAGGCTGGACAGCCCACTATTCTGGCGTGATCGTGTCACCACCGCAGGTGGCGCTGGCTTTGCCCGTGAAAACAAAGAGTTAAGTTTACGTTTTGTATCTGTCATTTATTGATTAATTGAAATCTTCTGAATTCACCACAATGCGGTAGTACAGGTCAAACCCGGTGGTGGGCGAGACGCGGCGAATGCGGACGACGTCCCCCACTTTCAAGCCCAGGTACCGCGCCATCGGGTCATGACGCTGCATCTCCGGCAACTGCTTCCCCGTCAGCTTCCATTGCGCCATCACCGCTGCCTTCTCCGCCGGGGACAGCGGCTGATGCAGCGGCACTTTCTCGTGCTCGTAAATGTCGACAAGAAGCTCGCACTCATTGAACGCGGTAATGAACAGGTTCTGGCCCTCCAGTTCCCGCAGCATGGAGACGGCTGGTGAGGTGAGGGAGCCACACACGATGAGGATGGCAGATGAGCAGCCGCGCTCTTTCATGGTGGACACGTATGACCGGATGGGCGCAATGCCCAGGTTCGTGTGAATCGTCACGTTGGGGAAGAAGACTGCCAAGACGTCGTCCCCTTTGGTCGCGTAAAAGCTCATGTAGTACAGCTCGGCATCCGTGCCACCACCACCGTCCATGTCAGGGAGCAGCGACGAGATGTACAGCTGCTCCACCCGCTCCGGCGTCTCGCGCTCCACATCCACCGGTAGCGTGTACCCACGGCGCCGCAACATTTTGCGCAGGGTACAGCGGATAGTGTAGAAGCGCTGCGCCTCCAAGTACACGCTCATCAGAGAGAAAGCAAACAAGTGGATGGGCACCGTCGACGTGCTGGGCAGGACAACCTGGGTCTTGGCACACTCCCGGGAGACGAGGCACACTTTCATTTCCCCGCCCGCTCATGAGTGTGACCACTGAAGCCGAGATTGTTGCCCTGGGTGACCGCGAGCATTTGCTGCTGCGCCCCGACACGCTGGTCGGCTCCACCACGCGCGAGGACAAAGTCATACCCGTGTACACCGCCACCAACACCGTGGAGTGGAAGAAGGTCTCCGTCGCCCCCGCCATCCAGAACTTGTACCAGGAGATCCTGACCAACGCGCTGGATCGCCAGTACCGGGACAGCACCGTCAAGAACATTAGCGTGTGGGTGAACTGCGACGAGGCTGGTGGACCCGGGTTCATTCGCGTTAAGAATGATGGCTTCGGCGTGCCTGTCGTGTTGGACCACGAGCGCGCCGCGTGGAAACCGACCATTGCGTTCTCCCACTTCCGTTCCGGATCCAACTTTGGGGACGACCAGGGGCCTCGCTTCACCGCCGGTCGCAATGGCTACGGGTGCAAGGCCACCAACGTGTTCAGCGCCACATTCCAGGTGCACACCGCGGACCCGCGCACTGGCATGCAGCTCGACCAAACGTTCACCTCCAACATGTCCATGGTGTTGGAGCCGCGCGTGTGGCCTTTTAAGCTGAAAAAAGGCTTTACTGATGTCAAGTTTCTACTCGACTTCCCGCGGCTGGGCGAGGACATTGCGGCGACCAGGGCGGAGCGGATGCGTGGTGACGTCGTGGACCTGGTCAAGACATTGACGATGAACGCGACTGCTTGCTTAAACAAGAAGGTGTCGCTCACTCTCAACGGTGTGCCCATCGCGCCGGCGCAAGTCAATCATGTCAAGCAACTCGCCTCGTACTTTGCGGCGGATGCAACCAAGGTGGCGTACGACGCGGTCAAGGGTGCAGGCCAAGACGACTTTCACGTGTTTGAAGTGGCCGCGGTCGTGCCCGCTTCCAAGTGCCCGCAAGACACGCTGGCGTTTGTCAACTCCCTGGAGTGCTCCGAGGGGACACACGTGAACCTAGCGTGGAACCGGCTGGTGGCTGCACTGGAACACGTGCTGAAGAGCAAGTACAAGAAGGGCGCGGAGTTCACACTGAGTCCGGCGTTGGTGAAGAAGCACGTGTTCCTGGTGGTCAAGGCGCTGGTGGATGCGCCCCACTTTTCTTCCCAAACCAAAGAACGGCTGAGCACACCGGTGGGGAGACTTGGATTCGAGTGGACGCCGTCTGCCGCGTTCATGCGCGCCCTTGGCGATGCCAGCTTGGTGGACGCGCTACACCAAGACGTGCTTGACAAGGAGTACGTGGCGGCGCGCAAGACGATGAGCCAGCAGGTGTCGGCAAGCGGGGGCGCGGGGTTGAAGCGCGTCGTTGTGGCGGATAAGTATGATGCGGCGTCTTCCCTGCGCGGCGGCAAGAAGACTGACTGCTACTTACTGGTCACGGAAGGCGACTCGGCACGTGCACTGGCTGTGGCGGGCTTGGCGGTGGTGGGCCGGGAGCGGTACGGCATTTACGCGTTGAAGGGCAAGCCGCTGAACGTGCGCAACGCGTCGGTGGAGGCGATTGCCAAGAACAAGGAGGTCAGCACGCTCATGCAAATCCTGGGGCTCACGCTGGGCAAACCGGTGACCTCCACGGATGAGCTGACATACAAGAAGCTCGTGATATTCTCGGACCAAGACCCGGATGGCGCGCACATTGGCGGCCTGCTCCTCAACTTCATCCACGCGCTCTTCCCCTCTATTTTGGCGCTGGACCCGGCGTATGTGCAGCGCTTCCCCACGCCGCTTGTCAGGGCCACCCACCGCCGGTCTAACCAAGTGCACTGCTTCTACGCCAAGGCCTCGTATGACGCGTGGGTTGCGCAGCAAGACGCGTCCGCCTTCAACATCCGCTACTTCAAGGGGCTGGGTACATCCACCTCCGCGCTGGCCCGTGAGTACTTCTCGCAGTATCAGGAGCACGTGGTGGACATTGTGCACACGCCGCCCGTGGACCCGGTCATGGCGCACATGTTTGGGAGCGAGAACAGCCAGGCACGCAAGGAGCTGCTGCAGCTGAAATACGACAAGGAGTTGTACGTGGACTACGCGCTGCCATCTGTGACGATGGAGGAGTTTGTGTATCGCGAGGTGCTGCCCTACTCCAACTACTCCAATATCAGGAACATTGCATCTGTGCTCGACGGGCTGAAGCCGGTGCAGCGCAAGGTGCTGTTCACCATGTTTGACAAGAACGTGGTGACCGATGTGAAGGTGGCGCAGATTGTGGGCGTCATTGCGGCACACACGCAGTACCACCATGGCGAGCAGTCTTTAGTCGAGACGGTGGTGGGCATGGCGCAGGATCACGTGGGGGTGAGCAACATCAACTACTTGGTGCCTGAGGGTCAGTTTGGCTCGCGCCTGGATCCCCCCTCCGTGCACAGCGCGGCACGCTACATTTTCACCAGGTTGGATCCCGTGACACGCTACTTATTTCGCCAGGAAGATGATGCTGTCCTGTCTTATGTGGAGGAGGAGGGTGTGCGCATCGAGCCCGAGTCTTACGTTCCCGTCATTCCGACCGTGCTCGTCAACGGCACGTTTGGCATCGGCACCGGCTGGTCGACGGCAGTGCCCATGTTCAGT
>Ga0105090_10001994_pt1 | contig 11273 bp, 9 predicted proteins | sample PPLLak3March2015_FD_79110 | JGI IMG/M metagenome (GOLD analysis project Ga0105090, IMG submission 79110) | Freshwater sediment microbial communities from Prairie Pothole Lake near Jamestown, North Dakota, USA - PPLs Lake P7 Core (1) Depth... | ecosystem: Environmental > Aquatic > Freshwater >... | reverse complement strand
TGATATTTCTTTTCAAGCGCATCATATAGGTGGATTGTTTGGGTTATTTTTTACCGAAGAGACAGAAGTTTATTGTTATGAACAAGTGAAACTCGGCAATCAATTACTTTTTAAAGAATTTTTTCATAGAATGTTGGCCGAAGGTATTTATCTTTCGCCTTCATTGTTTGAGTCGGGATTTATTTCAAGTGTACATGGAGATCAAGAGCTTGAGTTTACTTTAACGGCCGCTGAAAAGGTATTTAACAAACTAAAAAAAGAACAAAATATTGAATCAATGATTCCCGCTTAATTTATTTTGACTCAGTAAGGGTCAAGCATTTTTTATAAAAAATCAAAAATTTATAAAAAAGTATTTACCACTCTAGTTTTATCGTAGACTACCGACTATTCCCCCTTTGTATCTCTATTCAGTAAATAAATTGAGGGTTTACGTGAAATTCCGTTTTTGTTTTTATATAATCCAACAGAGATAATATAAAATTATTTTATTTTTAGCTAAAATTTATAATGGTAAATTAGGGCGTGTCCTCATTTCAATTTAAGCCAAATGAAGGTACAAGCGATAAAAACTATGGCCTTAAAATTGCGAGCTAATTTTTCAAATCGAGTAGCAATACTGCGAAAATGCTTTAGCTTTGTAAATAAATTTTCAATTACATGTCTAATTTTGTATAGATGCCTATCGAATTCTGGATTATTTTTACGGCTATTGGAACGTCGAGGCATGATTGGTTTCATGCCTTTTTTTCTAGCACATTCACGAATTTCTTCGGAATCATATCCTTTATCGGCAATCCAATAATCCGCTTCTTCAATTTTTTCAATTAACTCCGGCGCAACTTGACTGTCATGGACTTCACCCCCAGTGATTTCAAAATCGATCGGATTTCCATGCGCATCGGCGCATAAATGGAGTTTGCTAGTAAGTCCTCCACAGGAACGTCCAATGGCTCGCTCTTCACCACCCCGAGCTCCACTTGCATGCTGATGAGCGCGGATGTAGCTTCCGTCCGTGAATACCCATTCCGTATCAATTTCGCCTCGTAACTCAAAAAAAAATTATTCCATAGGCCTTTGGAGGACCAGCGATTAAATCGATTATAGGCTGTTTTCCACGGGCAAAATTCTTGGGGAACATCTCGCCAGGGCGCTCCTGTTCTCAGCTTCCATAGAATCGCTTCCATAATATTTCTGTCGTTCTTCCTTCGATGACATCCATATTTTCTCAGGGTTGCTTCCAACTCATTCCATATAACATCCGTAATAACTTGTCTTAGCATTTTCATCCCACGTTTTTCTTAAACCGAGATTTTACAAAGTTATTACAAAATTTTTAACTCAGAATGAGGACACGCCCTACCTTTTTTAATTTATTTTTTTATAAAATAACTCTATTTAATAAAATAATTTAGCTATTTATAGTTAATCTTAGATTAACTATAAATTCTGTTATAAAATTGACGAGGTATTTATTTTTTAATTTTAGGGAAAAGCTAACGTTAGATAGTAGAACAAATAAAAAACTAAAATTTTTAGTTTCAAAAAAAACCATTAACTGTTTTTTTTAATTCTAAAAAATTTTAGCTATAACAACTGAATTTTTATTAGCTTGCTACTTGCGATAGGCCGGAAGCCTCTACCATACTCACCAGTTCGCGAATAACCACCGAAAACATCATTAATTTTAATTCGCCGGTGCTACGAAGGTCAGCTAAAAATTGTTCCCAGCGTCTAATAAACGCTTGGTTATCCAAGGTCCATTGCTCTAAGCAAGTCTTATTATTCCCTTGCTTATCCAGAACACATTGGAGGATAATAACCGTCAGGTGACGTTGCTGAATATATAAATCATCTAACAAAATAACCCTAGCGAGCGTGTCCCATAAGGTTTCTATCGCTAATTTCATGATCTGGGATCGTAACCAAGTAAGCCCAAATTTTTCACCGACCATAAAATAAAGTTCTGCTACGTGTTGCAAGGATAAATTATTTTTCTGTGCTGCTTCAATGATATCTAGCAAGGCATATTCATGGTCCACACTGGCAATACGTTTAGCCACCGGTTCAGATATACCGGCTTCAATAAGACCTTGTACATTCCTTTCCCAAAATTCGCGTTCTTCGCCAATCAGCAAGTCCGGTAATTTTTTATTAAGGGTGACAATAGATTTTCTAAATTTATCAACCATCCCTAAAATATCCGTCAATTGATCCTTATAATTATAAATAAACCAACGCGTCGCTCGCCGTATCAGTCGATTAAATTGTCGCATAATTGCGTAACGTGTGACAGGGGCGACATCATCACTTAAATTTTCGGCGATACCAAGTAATTCTGAAAAACCAAATACATGATGCGCAATTGCATAAGCACGTGCAATAGAAGCAATATCGGCACCTATTTCGGTCTTTAAACGAAATACAAAAGTAATGCCCATATCATTGACCATAGCATTACTAATCTTAGTGGCGATGATTTCGCGTCGCAAACTATGATGTTGCATAAATTTGGGAAAACGACCCCGCAAAGGCTTAGGAAAAGCAGATTCTAAAACGCGTGTTAAATAATCTTCTTCTAAAGTATCCATTTCCAGTAATTCGGCTTTTACCCACATCTTGGTATAGGCTAATAAAACCGCAATTTCAGGGCTGGTTAAACCTTTACCTAAGGCTTTACGTTCTAGTAATGCTTTTTCGTCCGGTAGAAACTCTAAAGCTCTATCTAATTTCCCATGTCGTTCCAATTCTTGAATATAGCGTCGATGAAATTCTAATTCTTGTTGAGCATGCATAGCAGCCAAACTTATCGTACGTGTTTGACAGTAATTATCATAAAGAACTAATTTAGCAATTTCATCCGTCATTTCGGCTAATAATTCATTACGTTGCGCTAAGGTCATCTCACCTACAGCCACAACGGCATTTAATAAAATCTTGCAATTAACTTCGTGATCAGAGCAATCCACGCCAGCAGAATTATCAATAAAGTCGGTATAAATTAATCCTCCATTTAGCGCATACTCAACTCGACCTAGTTGTGTTAAACCTAGATTTCCTCCTTCAGCAACAATACGACAACGCAATGCTTGAGCGTCTATACGTAAATTATCATTGGTCCGATCGCCAACATCAACATTTCTTTCGCTTGAGGATTTAACATAAGTCCCAATACCGCCGTTCCATAACAAGTCTACCTTTGCTTTTAATATCGCGCGGATTAAACCATCTGGCGCAATGGAGTCTTGGCTAATACCTAACAACTGCTTAATTTCAGTCGATAAAACGATTGATTTTTGCGAACGAAGAAAAACACCACCGCCTTTAGAAATTAAAGTCTTGGTATAATCCTGCCAACTTGAACGTGGTAATTTAAATAAGCGTTGTCGCTCTTGAAAACTTTTGGCTGCATCCGGATTAGGATCGATAAAAATATGCATATGATTAAATGCGGCGACGAGCTTAATATGATGAGATAGCAACATTCCATTACCAAAAACATCACCTGACATGTCGCCGATCCCAACGACGGTAAAATCATCTTTATCCGGGTTTAAACCTAACGCTCTACAATGACGTTTGACAGACTCCCAAGCCCCACGCGCGGTAATACCCATTTTTTTATGGTCATAGCCGACACTACCACCAGAAGCAAAAGCATCTCCTAACCAAAAGTGATATTCCGCCGCAATCGCATTGGCAATATCAGAAAAACTAGCGGTACCTTTATCCGCTGCAACGACTAGATAAGGGTCTTCTTCGTCATAACGAACCACATCCTGCGGATAGATGACAACACCGTTTTGTAAATTATCGGTCAAATCTAATAGACCACGCATAAAAGTTTGATAACAGGCCACCACTTCATTCATAACGGCTTCACGATCACCGCTTTCGGGTAAGCGTTTGCACACGAATCCACCTTTTGCGCCTGCAGGAACAATAACCGCATTTTTAACCTGTTGCGCCTTCATTAACCCCAAAATTTCGGTACGAAAATCCTCACGTCTATCTGACCAGCGAATACCTCCACGGGCTACCTTCGCTGCCCTTAAATGGACCGCTTCAACACGCGGCGAATACACAAAAATTTCATACATCGGTCTTGGTAAGGGCAAATCGGTGATTCGACTCGGATCTAATTTAAACGCAAGCCAAGGTTTAGGTTTATTGTGTTTATCTTTTTGATAGTAATTAGTGCGCAAGGTCGCTTGAATCACTTCGAAAAGGTTTCGCAAAATGCGATCTTCATCGAGACTCAGCACCGCATCTAAGGCGGTTTGTAAACTTTTTTCCAAACTAGCAATCACGCTACCGGCTTCATCTTGACGACTCGGATCAAAATAATATTTAAATAGTTTAACTAAGATTTTAGCAATCCCGGCATTACGCGATACCACGATTTCTACATAGGCTTGACTAAAAGGCACACCAATTTGGCGTAGATATTTTGTATAGGCTCTTAGTATAGAAACTTCCCGCCAAGTCAATTGGCCTGCAAGTATTAAGCGATTAAAACCGTCATTCTCAACTTCGCCAGACCATATCTTGCTAAACGCTTCTTGAAAAATTTCCTTGACTTGTGAAACATCAACATCATCAATATGTACTGGTTTAACACCAAAATCATTAATCCAAATGCGATGACAATCAGGCAAGGTAATTTCTTGCGGCCACTCATCCATGACCCGCAGTCCCATATTCTCGAGCACGGGCAAAGCATCCGATAAAATGATAGGTTTATCGGCTTGAAATAACTTAAACCGTAAAGGAACTATTTTTTCATTAACAGAGGGATAAAAATTCATCTCTAAAGGATGGGCGGATGAGATCCTTTCTAATTGTTCAATATCATGAACGGCGGTATTGGCCGAGAAACTATCGCGATAACCACTCGGAAAGGCATACATATATTTTTGTATAAGTCGAGCCCCTTCCTCTTCTCCGTAATACTCAAGCAAAGCTTGGCGTAATTCTTCTTTCCAAGAACGTGCTACTTCTACGAGTTGTGCTTCTATTTTTTTGACGTCATAACTTAGATCTTTTTTAGGATCAGTGCGAATTAAAAAATGGATGCGAGCCAAATTTGAATCGCCAAAAAGTGTTGAGAAACCTATTTCTATCCCAGAAAACTCTCGTACTAAAATTTTCTCCATTTGCCGTTGTAGTTCGGTATTTAACTGCTCTTTAGGGAGATAAACCAAGCAAGAAATAAAACGTCGATAATTATCTTGCCTGACAAATAAACGTACAGCGCGTTGTTCTTGGATATGTAAAATACCTAAAGCTAATTGAGTGAGCTCATTGACAGAAGCTTGAAATAAATCATCGCGCGGTAAACTCGATAAAATATCCAACAAGGCCTTTCCTGCATGGCCTTTTAAGGGTAAATTTGAGTTTTGTAAAATTAATTGTATTTTACGTCGAATAAGCGGGATACTGCGAGGATCACTGTGGTAAACAGTCGATGTATAAAGACCGATAAAACGTCTTTCACCAACTAACTCTCCCCGCTCATTAAAACGTTTAACGCCTATATAATCCGCATACACAGAGCGATGAACCCTAGATTTACTATTCGTTTTAGAGATAACCAGTATTTGTGGAGAAAAAGCTAAACGACGCGCCTCGGGTGGTAACTCGGTGAGAAGTTTTTCTTCCTTACCTCTCGTTTCATCTCTTAACACACCTAAACCTGACTTTTTGATCATACGTAAAGTTTTATGGTCTTTACTTAGATCATAATCACGACACCCTAAAAAGGTAAAATGATTACTCAACAGCCAAGCTAAAAAATCTTTAGATTCTGCCACATCTTCTGGATCATAAGGGGGTGAATTTTGCTTTAACTCCTGCAAACAATCCTGCATCCTAGAGCGCATCTCTGGCCAGTCTTTTACCACTAAATTAACCTGTTCTAATACCGTTTCAAGCTTTTTAGCCAGTTTATGCAGAATTTCAGTATCTGATTCTTTATCAATTTCTAAATAAACCAAGGCTTCAACTTGTTTATCCGCTAAAGCCGTATCATAGGGTAAAACCTCTACTACTTTCCCTTGTTGGTTACGCCGTAATTTTATATTACCTAAATGGACACTAAAATGAATATCAAAGCCTTGTCGATTTACCTCCATTCGCGTGGAGTCTACTAAAAAAGGCTTATCCTCAGTAACAAGCTGAACAACACTGTATTTTGTTTCCCAAGCATCTTTTTCAAGACTAGGGTTATAAACGCGAACCTTCGCTTGACCTGGCAAACGCTGGTAAAGAAGGTTCCAATGGGAAGCAAGTGCCGCCGCTAAATTTTCCACAGAGCAACTGGCTAATGCCTCTAAATCCGTATGAGCGTAATATTGCTGCGCAAAAACAGCGAATAACTTGGATTGCTCTTTGGGCACTTTTTGTTGTGCAAATCTTAAAATTTTCTCTAAAATCGATTTATAAACACGGTTACTAAAGTTGTTCATATTGAACTAAAAAGATTGAGTGATAACATTCCCCATATCGGTTGGCGGGCTATCCCTAAATCCCTACACTCCTGTTTATAACCAATAGACACACTATAAGGGGTCAAGTAAACTAGCCCATTGTAATACGCTCGATGCAAAAAACCAATGAGAACGATCTAAACTTTATGTCAGCTTCTAATAGCGATCCAGCAGAAATACGTAAATTCACCCAGATGGCTGAACAATGGTGGGATCCCCAAGGTGTTTGTAAGCCCTTGCATGCAATCAATCCATTGCGTTTAAGCTTTATAAAAAAACAATCGCCGCCCTCCGGACAAAAAGTAATCGATATTGGCTGTGGCGGTGGGCTATTAACTGAGGCCCTTAGCCTAGCAGGTGCACAAGTAACCGGTGTTGATAAAAGCGATGTCCTCATTGAGCTTGCCCAAAAACATGCTAAAGAGAATCAACTTACGATTGAATATCTCGCTTCCGATGCCGAATCGCTCATCAAAAGGCAAAGCCAATCATTCGATATCGTCTGTTGTATGGAACTACTAGAACACGTTCCCGATCCAAGTTCACTGATTCAGGCTTGTAGTGCCTTAGCCAAACCCGGTGCTTGGGTATTTTTTTCGAGCATCAATCGTAATCCTCGTGCTTATTTATTAGCCATTATCGGCGCTGAATATTTACTCAAACTTTTGCCTCGTGGCACACACGATTATAAAAAGTTCATTCGCCCTTCTGAGCTTGCAAGCAGTGCCCGCCTAGCGGGGTTAACACTCAAACAACTCCAAGGGATTCACTATAATCCTCTAACACAAAATTATGCATTAACAGAAGATATTAGCGTCAACTATCTAGCTGCTTTACAAAAAAGATCCTAAATTATGTCGCCTTCAATCTTAATGCACGCAAAGATACAGGGAATACTTTTTGATCTCGATGGAACCTTACTCGATACAGCCGGCGATCTGGCGGCCACTCTCAATAAGGTTTTAGCCAGCCAGCAGATAAAACCACTACACTTTGATACGATTCGACCTGCCATCTCCACCGGCATTTCTGGCTTGTTAGCACTCGGACTCAACATCAAAGAGCAAGATCCAGCGTTTCCCTCGTTACGCCAACAATTTATTAATTACTATAAACAACATATTTGCGTGTACACGCATTTATTTCCTGGTATAGAAACTTTAATTAATTATTTACAAGAAAATAAATGGCCCTGGGGCATCGTAACCAACAAGTCTTCTGCCTTAACGATAGATTTAGTTAAGCAGTTTCCTTTGCTAAATAGTGCAAAGTGTATTATTGCCGGAGACACCTTAAAGCATAGCAAACCCCATCCTCAACCCTTGCTACATGCTTGTCAGTACCTAAAGTGTACTCCTGAAAATTGTATCTATATTGGCGATGCCCAACGCGACATTGAGGCGGCTAATGCGGCGGGCATGTATAGCTTTATCGCCTATTATGGTTATATCCACCCTAAAGAAGATGTTAAGGCTTGGAATGCCAGTGCTATTATCTCTTCTCCACTCGATATTATTGAGCGCTTAAAACGCTTAAGATAAAGACTGTATTGTTAAGCGCTCATCTTGATGTTCTCTGACTTTGGCAGATAAGTGATCGTACTGTAATGCTAAAGGAGATGGAGATAAATACTTAGATAATTTAGGTCGTTTTTTTGGAACAGAATTACATTCCGAAAGAACTCCAGCACTCCTTTTTTTTGCCGCACTCAAAACAGGAAAGAAACGAACAAAAGGAAAATTACTTTTATCATCGGTTTTTTTATCTAACAAAGCTTGCAAATGTTCATGAAAAACCTTCTTAGATGAGAGTTCAGCCCACTCCAGCATACACTCATACAGTTCTAATGGTTCGATACTAAAACTTTCTGGCTCACAGCTCATTAGATCAAAAATAGCGCTTCTTAAAAACCAGGTTACATCCCCTACACGTACAAACAATGAAGCAAAAATTTTTATTAAGATTTCTAGCTCTATAAAATGTCTCGACACAAAACTAACTTGACTATCTTCATTTTCGCTTTCCTCGTCTTTATCCCTTTTCTCTACCTCTAATTTTTCGATGGCCTCCAACTCTTTTATCTCTTGTAAATCTTGCTCTAATTTAAACAGTAATTCAGCAAATTGACCTTTTAAAACAATACTTTTGTCTTCAGAATAATGAGTCGCTTGTGCTTTGTTAATTTTGTTACTTAGCATCATCCATTCTTTTAAGTCATTTAATAATAATGGGTTTTATATTTAACTTAATCTTAGTAAGGCAAATGGCCACATTTAATGAGAAAACCAAGAAAGTTGTTTTTTTGCTATACTTGAATTCCTCATTGTTACTCGAGGATAAAGCATGTCAACTACTAATAATCTGCCAGAACCTACATTACGTGTCAAAACAAGGCCTAATGATGCCAATAAAGGCGGTGATATTTTTGGCGGGTGGTTAATGTCGCAAATCGATATTGCTGGAGCTATTGTAGCCGCCCAACGGACAAAGGGTCCCGTTGTAACGGTCGCTGTAAAAGAATTAAAATTTCTACAACCCTTATTTATTTATGATATCGCAAGTTTTTATACTAAGGTTACCACCGTGGGCAAAACTTCGGTGACAGTTGAGGTAGAGGTATATGCAGAACGTTATCAAGAAGGTGTAAATTTATCTGCCCATATTAAAGTTTCAGAGGCTAGCCTTGTGTATGTGGCCGTATCAAAACCCGGTAAAAAACGTTTGATCCCAACCGAATAATTATTAACCCTTTATTAGGCGCTACTTCCTATGCTCATTTCCGCATTTGGCAAGGTTATGTTTAATTCCAATATAGAGCAGTTCCCTGTTCTTTCGAGCTCGACTTTAACCTGATCTTGGTCGATATCAACATATTTAGCAATTACCTCGATCAACTCTTGTTGTAACTTAGGTAGAAAATCAGAATTATTTTCAGTTCTACGCTCATGAGAAACAATAATTTGTAACCGCTCCTTAGCAAGCGAAGCGGTATTTTTGGGTCGATTTCCAAAAATATAATTTAATAAGCTCATGTCGCTATCTCCTCACGTCCAAAGAGGCGACGTAATAATCCTTTCTTTTCTAATTTAATAAATTTAAAAGGAACATCTTCACCTAGCAAACGAGAAACCGCATCCGCATAAGCCTGGTGCGCGTCACTTTCTCCATTTAAGGTAACAGGAACACCGGCATTAGAAGCCCGTAATACAGCTTGTGATTCAGGAATAACACTCAGCAAAGGAATAGAGAGTATATCTAATACATCATCGACACTCAGCATATCACCTCTTTCCACACGCGTTAATGAGTATCGTGTCAATAATAAATGTTGTTTTACCGGATCAAGACCTAATTCGGCACGTCGAGATTTACTATCTAAGATCCCTAACATTCTATCAGAATCCCTAACAGACGAAACCTCTGGATTACTGACCACAATCGCCGTATCGGCAAAATACATCGCTAAAGTCGCGCCGCGTTCTATCCCGGCCGGCGAATCACAAAGAATATAATCAAAGTCCTTTTTAAGTGCTTCTAAAACCTTCTCCACTCCTTCTTTTGTTAATGCATCTTTATCACGTGTTTGAGAAGCCGGTAAAATATAAAGGTTCTCAAGTCTTTTATCTTTAATTAAGGCTTGTTTAATATTTGCTTCGCCGCGAATTACGTTCACGAAATCAAAAACAACACGCCGCTCACAACCCATAATAAGATCTAAGTTACGCAAACCAATATCAAAATCAATAACGACCGTTTTAAAACCACGAAATGCAAGACCTGCAGCTATAGCCGCACTGCTTGTTGTTTTTCCAACACCGCCTTTTCCAGATGTAATAACAATAATTTCAGCCAAGGGTTGCTCCTATTTATCAACTTCGAAGAATTATGTAGTACTATTATTTTTTAGCTAAGATTATTTTTTAGATTCGATTACTGGTATTGCTTAATATGCGACCACGTTATATATTGGTAAGCGCTCAATCAAAATACCTATACAAGCTAATATTACTGGATTTCTATAAGAAGTGAAAGGTATCCAATACAGAAAATAAAAGTTTATTTTTTATACAAAAAAAACAAGCGCTCGAAATAAAAATAGTTATATTGGCCTCTCGTGTTGTCCATTTTTAGTTCACATGTTAAGTACAACTCAACTCCAAGCTGCCTATATTTTGCACACACGGCCTTATCGTGATACCAGTTTATTAATAGATGCATTTACAGAATCGCACGGAAGAATTAGTCTTATCGCAAAAGGAGCGCGTGGAATACGCGGGAAAAAATCACGTTTTAGAGGAGCCCTACAAGCTTTTATCCCACTGCTACTTTCGTGGCGTGGTAAAACTGAACTCATGAATTTACTGAATGCAGAACCTGGGAATGTTCAGTTATCGTGCTTAACAGGCAAACTCCTAGTCTGTGGACTTTATCTCAATGAGCTATTAATCCGCTTGCTTTATCGTTATGATCCCCATCCACAGCTATTCCAAGCCTATCAAGTTGCACTATCTACCTTGCCAAACAATCCAAATATTGCATTACGCTTATTCGAAAAAAAATTATTAGCTGAATTAGGTTATGCTTTATACCTTCATCAGGAAAGCCTAACTCAGCAAGCACTGTTGCCCGATCAATCTTATCAATTTATTCCTAGCCAAGGTTTAGTTATTTGCTTAAATAAATCGATTCAAAAGCAATTGCTCTTTTCTGGCGCATCTCTTTTAGCAATGCACCATGAAAAATGGGATACACCCACCCATTTATTGGATGCAAAGCGTTTATTTC
>Ga0105090_10001992_pt1 | contig 11277 bp, 10 predicted proteins | sample PPLLak3March2015_FD_79110 | JGI IMG/M metagenome (GOLD analysis project Ga0105090, IMG submission 79110) | Freshwater sediment microbial communities from Prairie Pothole Lake near Jamestown, North Dakota, USA - PPLs Lake P7 Core (1) Depth... | ecosystem: Environmental > Aquatic > Freshwater >... | reverse complement strand
GCATGGTGCAGCTTGATGAATTCCAGCGCGCCGGCGTGCCGCCGCTTCAGGTACTCGCGCAGGAAGCCCACGCCGAAGACGCCGCCGACGGCAATGTGCGTCGAACTGACCGGCAGCCCCATTTCGGAGGCGACGATCACCGTCACCGCCGCCGACATGGCGATGCAGAAGGCGCGGATCTGATCCAGCTCGGTGATCTCGCTGCCCACCTTTCGGATAAGCCTCGGCCCGTAGAGCAGCAGGCCCAGCGCGATGCCGACGGCGCCGACCATCATCACCCACAGCGGGATCGTGGCCTTGCCGCTGACCACGCCCGAACGCGCCACGTCGGCGATCGCCGCCAGCGGGCCCACCGCGTTGGCCACGTCGTTGGCGCCGTGGGCGAAGCTGAGCAGCGCCGCGGAGAAGATCAGCGGCAGCGTGAAGAGCGTGTTGATCGACTCCTTGGAGTTCGCGAGACTGGGCACGCGGCCCTGCACCCATTGGCGCGCAGCCCACCAGCCGAGCAGGGCGAAAGCGGCGCCGATGCCGGCGGCCGTGCCCAGGCCGATCTTGACCACCTTGTTCAGGCCCTTCAGGGCCAGGTAGGTGGTGAAGGCCAGCAGCATCAGCGCGATCAGCACCGGCACCATGCGCTGCGCCGCGGTGACCATGTCGGCACGCCAGGTGATCGTGCGCTTGATCCAGTACAGGAAGGCGGCGGCGATCAGCCCGCCCAGCACCGGCGAGATCACCCAGCTGGCGGCGATCTCGCCCAGCTGACCCCAGTTGGCGGCCTGCACGCCGCCGGCGGCCAGGCCGGCGCCGAGTACCGCCCCGATGATCGAATGCGTGGTCGACACCGGCGCGCCCAGCGCGGTGGCGACGTTCAGCCACAGGGCAGCGGCCAGAAGCGCCGCCGTCATCAGCCAGACGAAACGGTCGGGGCCGGCCACCGCGTCGGCGCGGATGATGCCCTTCTGAATGGTGGACACCACGTCGCCGCCGGCAATCAGTGCACCGGCCATCTCGCAGATGGCCGCGAGGACGAGGGCTCCCGTCATCGTCAGCGCCCGCGAGCCCACGGCAGGCCCGACGTTGTTGGCCACGTCGTTGGCGCCGATGTTCATGGCCATGTAGCCGCCGATCACCGCCGCGGCCACGAGCATGATCCCGAACTGACCCTGAACGCCTTGCGTCAGCGCGGCATAAAGCATGACGCACACCGAGAAGAGCAGGCCGATCCCGAGCCGCATCGATTCGCTGCGACCTCGGCGCGAAGCCTTGTCGAACTTCGCCAGATTGGCCAATTCCATGCGCGTCTCCGCTTGTTTGTGACAAGTGTGACAGTCTCATGACATGCCGAAGTCGATCTTTGTCAAGCTTTCACCGTGAGTTGCGCGGTTCGGCTGCGCCGAGCAGTTCGCCCCGGCTCTTGCCCGGACGCGCAGGGCCGTAGCTCACGCCGCCTCAGCGACTGGCGGCAGCGCCTCGGCGCAGTCGAGCCGCAGCGACGCGCAATGCCGCGGTCACCCGCGGTGTGCGCCGCTTGCGCAAACTCAATGCATCTCACCGGCAGAGTCGAAGAATTTCGAAAGGCGCCTCCGATTGGGATTGGCGCCGGATGTGTCAATCAGTTGGAGGATCTCATCACCATGAACGAACTTCGAGTGACCGACCCGTTTGCCGTGGATGCCATGGACGACCTGTTCCGCGGCATGCTGCGCCCCTGGCGCGCCGACCTGGCCAAGCAGGCGCCGCAGATCAAGCTCGACGTGCACGAGGACGACAAGGCCTACACCGTCAAGGCCGAGGTGCCTGGCGTGGGCAAGGACGACATCGACGTGCGCATCGATGGCAACCAGGTGACGATCAGCGCCGAGCTCAAGAAGGAGAGCGAGGAGAAGCAGGGCCGACGCGTGCTGCGCAGCGAGCGCCAGTACGGCTTCGCCAGCCGGAGCTTCACGCTGGCCAGCGACATCGACGACGCCGCGTCGACCGCCAAGGTCGAGAACGGCGTGCTCGAGTTGACGCTGCCCAAGCGCAGCAAGGCGTCGTCGCGCAAGCTCAGCGTGTCCTGACCGCTGCGTCGGCACAGGCCGCTCTCGAAGGCGGCGGCGCTGGGGGCCGGTCGTGCGGCGAGGGTGGGCTTTGCTCGACGCCGCAAGAGCCGGCCCCGGGCCGACGAATCGGCTGCAGCAGAATCGGCGGCATGGAACGTGCGTTCAGCGGTTTGCTGCGTTGGCTTGGCTGCTGCGTGGCCGCCGTGCCGATTTCGGTCGGCATGGCGCTGGCCGCCGATCCTCCTTCGATGACCGCCTTGCCGGCGCTGCATCCGCTCATCGAGTCGGGGTCGACGCCACCGCCACCGTGGCGCATCGAGGGGCTTCCGGGGCAGCGAAAGCCCTACACCCGCTTCGACATCGCCGTCGTCGACGGCGAGCGCGTGCTGCGCGTCGAGGCAGACCACGCCTACGGTAATCTCGTGCACGCCACCCAGCTCGGGCCCGGAGGCCCGCACCTGCTCAGCTGGCGGTGGCGCGTCGAAGAACACCCGGCGCAAGCGGATCTGCGGCAGCGCGACGCCGAGGACATGCCCTTGCGCGTGTGTGCGCTGTTCGACATGCCACTGGCCAGCGTGCCGTTCCTGGAGCGCCAGTTGCTGCGTGCGATGCGCCTGAAAGCGCAGGAGCCGCTGCCTGCAGCCAGCGTCTGCTATGTCTGGGATTCCAGGCTGCCGCCCGGGACGGTGCTGTCGAGCCCGTACACGCGGCGCATCCGTTATTTCGTGATGCATGGCCCGGAGTCCCCGCTGCACGCCTGGCGCCACGAGCAGCGTGATATCCACGCCGACTTCCTGCTGCTGTTCGGCAACGAGTCGGCGACGGTGCCGCCGCTCGTGGCGGTGCTGGTCGGCGCCGATACGGACAACACGCAGAGTCACAGCCTCGCGCACCTGGCGGCGCTGGATCTGCACTGAGCCGCGTCGCACGACCGCTCATCGGTTCCCCCGGCATCGATGCTGTACCGCTGCGCGCGGATGCGCCCCGGCGGTTTGGGCACGGCTGCGGATGCGCCCTGCCCTGCGGCTGCGCCGCACAGCGCCAGGCCGCTCAGGGGCGTCCTGGCGACGGGGCCCTTGCGTCGCACGGGCACGGCGCCGCGCCAGCCGTCGTCGTCGATCAGAGCTCCACCACCAGCCTTCCGGTCTTGGCGCGCGAACAGCAAAGCGCCACCTTGTGGGCGCGCTCGGTGGCCGACAGGCAGTGGTCGCGGTGCGCCGGCTCGCCGCTGCCGTCGGCGCGCCAGCCGACGACGCAGGTGCCGCAAACGCCCTGTTCGCACGAGGTCGGCACGTCCAGCCCCAAGTCGTGCAGCGCGTCGACCGCGCTCTGGTCGGCGGCCACCGGCACGTCGATGCCGCGCCGGGCCAGGTGCAGCACGAAGGGCTCGTCGTTGCCTGCAGCCGCGGCGCTGTCGGGCGGCGCGAAGTACTCGAGGTGCACGCGCTCGTCGCCGTAGCCCGCCGCCGCGGCCGCGTCCAGTACCGCGCGCATGAAGCCTGCCGGGCCGCACAGGTACAGGTGCGCGCCGGCCGGCGCTTCGCGCAGCAGCGACGCGATGTCGAGCTTCGGCGCGCCCGCCGGCTCATCCAGGTGCAGCCGGCAGCCGGAGCCGAGTGCGGCCAGCTCGTCGGCGAAGGCCAGGTGCGCGCGGCTGCGCGCGAACACCGCCAGCGTGCAGGCCCGGCCGTCGCGCTGCAGCTGCTGCGCCATCGCCAGCAGCGGCGTCAGGCCGATGCCGCCGGCAAGCAGCAGGTGGTGCACCGCCTCGGCGTGCAGCGCGAAGGTGTTGCGCGGTGCGCCGATGGCCAGCAGGTCGCCCTCGGCCACGCGCGCATGCACGGCCGCGGAGCCGCCGCGGCCCGCCGCCTCGCGCTTGACGCCGATCAGGTAGCTCGACGGCTGCGCCGCGTCCGGCGCATGCGCCAGCGAGTACGAGCGGCGGAAGCCACCGGGAAGCTCGACGTCGATGTGGGCGCCGGCGCTGTAGCCGGGCAGCGACCGGCCGGCCGGGTGCACCAGCTGCAGCGCGCGCACCTCGGGAGTCAGTTCGCGCACGCGCTGCACGCGCACGGTGATGATGCGGTCCAGCATGGTCAGCGTTGCCGCGGGATGTGGGCGGTGGCCTCGACCTCGATGCGCACCTGGCGCGACGGCAGCATGCCGCTAACCTCGACCACGGTGGACACCGGCGGCTCGCCCGGATAGAAGAGGCGGCGCACCCGCGCGTACAGCGGGTAGTCGCGCAGGTCGGTGAAGTACTGCACCAGCTTGAAGACATCGGCCATCGAGCCGCCGGCCTCTTCAGCCAGCTGGCGGATGCGCTCGAGCACCACCCAGCTCTGCACCAGCACCGGCGCCTGGTAAACGTCGATCGACATCTCGCCGGTCTCGCCCAGCTGCGCGCGCACCTCGGCCGGCAGCTGGTCGAAGCGCTCGATCACGCTGCGCGTGGCCGGGTCCACGGCAATCACGCCGGAGAAGTAGACGAGGTCGCCGATGCGCTTCGTCGCCGCATAGCGGGCCAGTGGTTGTCCGGTGCTCATGGGCGTGCTGCTCCTTCAGTGGCCGGCGGCCCGCCGCCGCGCCGGGCGGCCGCGGGCCATCGTTGCGCGCATCGACATCCTGCGGCGCTCACTTGCCGGTGAGCTTCTTCCTCACGTCCAGGCCGACGCCCTTGTTGACGAACTGCGTGGTCGCCACCTTCGAAAGATCGACCTCGCCCGGCTTGTACAACCCGGCCTTGACCATCTTGTCGTGGAAGTCCTTGATGCGTGCCTCGCTCATCGCGCCGATGCCCTTGCTCAGCGCTTCGCCGCTGTCGACGATCTCCAGGTCCTTCATCAGCTTGACCGAGGCCTCGATGTACTCGTCGCTCATGTCGGGGTTGTCCTTCCTGATCAGTGCATTCGCGGCCGCGCGGTCCCCGTACAGATAGTTGTACCAGCCGATGATGCTGGCCTCCATGAACTTGCGCACCAGCTCCGGCTTTTCGCGCACCAGGTGCGTGCGCGTCTCGATCGTCGTGCTGTAGGTCGAGAAGCCCTGGTCGGCGAGCAGGAACACCTTCGGGTCGAAGCCGGCCTGGCGCCGCACGTTGATCGGTTCGCTGATCGAGTAGCCCTGCTGCACCGCCTTCTTGTCGGCCAGGAAGGGCCCGAGGTTGAAGGTGTAGGGCTTGAGCTGCTCGTCGCGGAAGCCCCAGTCGGCCTTCATCCATTGCCAGAAGCTGAATTGGCCGTCCTTGCTGACCAGCACCACCGGCGCGTTCTTAAGGTCCTCCCACTTGTCGTAGCCCTGGCCCGGGTGCGCGATGATGGCCTGCGGGTCCTTCTGGAAGATCGCGCCGACCACCGTCACCGGCACGCCGTTCTTGACCTGGTCGAAGGTCAGCAGCAGGTTGCCGGTCATCAGGAAGTCGATCTTGCCGATCGGCAGCTGCGGCCGGTTGTTGACCTGCGGCCCGCCCTGCTGGATCTCCACGTCCAGGCCGTAGCGCTTGTAGGTGCCGTCGGCCAGCGCCTGGTAGAAGCCGCCGTGGCCGGCCTGGGCGCGCCAGTTGGTGGCAAAGACCACCTTCTCCTGCGCCAGCGCGGGCAGCGCGGCGGCGGCAACGGCAGCCGTGATCGCGGCGCGGCGGGTGAGGGACAGGGACTTCGGGCTCATGGCAACTCTCCTGGTGGTTCGTGGGGGGCGGGGGAACGGTGTGTTCAGGCGGGCCGGGCCATCTGCGGGCTCCAGCCGCGCGTCTTTCCGGGGTTCATCAGGCCCAGCGGGTCGGCGCGCTTCTTGAACTCGATCTGCGCGGTGTCGATGGTCTTCATGCCGCCGTCCTCGATGGTCACGACGTGCGGGTTGAAGATCGTGCAGCCGTCGCCCTCGATCGAGCGGATCAGCTCGTACTGGCGTTCGATGCCGGTGAAGCGCGCGAGCAGGATCGCGAAGGTGGCGTACTGGCCGTACATCTTCGCGAACTCCTGGTGCTGCCAGACCTCGTCGCCGAAGCGCTCGAGCTGGCGCTCGACGACGGCCGGGTCGAAGGGCTGCGGGTAGGCGACCTGCAGGTAGGTCCAACTGCGGTCGACCTTCAGCACCTGCAGCGTGGTGTGGTTGTAGGCGCACTCGTAGGCCGGCGGCAGTCCGGCGGCCTCGAGCTGGGCTTCGCTCATCGCCAGCGACAGCTCGCCGCCGTGGCGCTGCACCAGCGCGCGCAAACCGGCCAGCGACTCCGGCGCCACCATCGTGAACAGCGCATGCCGGTCGGCCGGAAAGCGCTCACCCAGCGGCCCGTAGTAGGGCGCGAAGCGCCGGTCCACCGCGGACAGCAGGAACAGCTTCAGCGCCGGCGTGCTGGCGGCGATCGCCGCATCGAGCACCTGCCGGTAGTGCGGGAACAGCGCGATCGCGTGCACCCAGTCCACGGCCGGGTCCAGCGCCAGCTCCACCTCGGTGATGACGCCGTTGGTGCCGTAGGCGTGGTGCACCTGCTGGATCTCGTCGCCGGCGAGCTCGATGACCCGCGGCTCGCGCTCCACGGTGACCACGCGGCAGCGCAGCAGGTTGCCCGGGTCGCGCAGCACGCCGTTGGCGATCGAGCCCACGCCGCCGAAGCCGCCGGCGATGAAGCCGGCAATCGTCGCCACGCGCCAGGTGCTGGGCCACATGCGCAGCGCCTGGCCGGTCTCGCGCGCCGCCATCTCGATGTCGTGCATGCGCGCGCCGCCCTGCACGCGCACGCGCCCGGGCGCAAGCTCGAGCACGCGCTGCATGCCGGTGACGTCCAGCACCAGCCCGCCGGCCAGCGGCACGCACTGGCCGTAGTTGCCGGTGCCGCCGCCGCGCACGGTCAGCGCCAGGCGGTGGCGCGCCGCCACCGCGGCCACCTGCCGGACGTCGTCCTCGGTGTTCACGCGCACCACGCGCTCGGCCACGCAGTCGCGCAGCTCGTCGGCCAGCACCGGGCTGTACCAATAGAAGTCCTTGGACAGCGACTTCAGCGCCCGCGGCGCGGCGACGACGTTCAGGCCGCCCAGCTCTTCGGCGACGCGCGCCCAGTCGACGCGGGCGTTCAGGCCGTGGTCGGCCGCATCGTGCGAAGGCGGAACGGGAATGGCTTGCGGGTCGTGCATGGGAGCTTCAGTGGCGCAGGTTGTCGAGTTCACGCGGGTCGGGCAGAACCGGCTGCACGCGCCGCCCGGCACGGATCAGCTGCCGGCCGTGGCCGCTGCGGCTGAGCACCTCGGCGCTGCAGCGGCCCGGGTGCAGCACCAGGTCGGCCGGCGCGCCGGCGCGCAGCACGCCATCCCAGTCCACGTGCAGCAGCCGTGCCGGCGTGGCGGTGATGGTGTCGGCCCAGTCCTCCACGGGGGCGTCGAGCTGCAGCGCCAGCGCCCCCAGCGCCAGCGCCTGCAGCGGATCGAGGTCGCCGCCGGGAAAGAACGGGTCGCGGTGGTTGTCCGAGGCGATGGCCACGGCCACGCCGCGCGCGCGCGCCTCGTGCACCGGGAGCAGCCCGCGCCGGCGTGGCGTGCGGCGCGGGCCGCTTGCCGTGCTGTCCTGAAGGTAGAGGTTGGTCAGCGGCAGCGTCACCAGCGCCATCCCGGAGGCCGCCACCTCGTCGAGCAGCGCATCGCGCTCGCTTTCGGGCAGCACGCACAGCACGCACGCATGGCCGCAGACGGTGCGCGATCCCCAACCCCGGGCGCGGGCCAGCCGCGCAATCGCGCCGAGGTTGGCGGCGGGCGGATGCAGATGCTCGTCGACGTGGAAGTCCAGCCGCAGATCGAAGCGCTCGGCCAGGTCGAAGGCCCGCGGCAGCAGCTCGACCGGCGCGCCGGGATAGACGAACAGCCCGAACACGCCGCCGCCGGCGGCCAGCGCGCGCGCCACCGTCTCGCCGCGCGCCGCATCGGCCAGTTCGTCGATGGCCAGCAGCGAAGTCAGCGTCAGCTCGATGCGGCCCGCCCACTCGCGGCGCAGCGCCTGCAGCACACGCCAGGCCAGCGGGCCCGCCGGTTCGGACCAGTCGCAGTAGCTGTTCAGCGCACGCGTGCCGTGCGCAAAGGCACAGCGCAGGCCGAAGCCGATGCGCGCGCGCAGTTCGGCCTCGCTCCAGCGCGCGTAGTCGGCACGCACGCGCTCGACGGCTGCGAACAGCTCGCGCTCGGGCGCCAGGCCGGCGGCCAGCAGGTCGCCCTTGTCCAGGTGCGTGTGCGCATCGACGAAGGCCGACAGCACCGTGGCGCCGTCCAGTGCGAACACCGGCGCATCGTCGCCGGCGTGCGGCTGCACCGCGCCGATGCGCTCGCCGTCGACGCGCAGCGCCAGCCGCGCCGGCAGCCCGGCCGGGCGCAGCGCCGCCGGCACGGTGGCGTCGGCCAGCCAGTAGCGCGGCGGCAGCTCGGCCGGCCAGCGATCCGCGGCGAAGGGATTCATCAGAGCTCGCGCCGCAGCTCGCTCTCGTGCCAGTGGCCGAGCAGCCACTTCGCCAGCGCGGCGAAGACGACGAAGATGACGATGCCCAGCAGCGACACCAGAAACAGCGCCGCGAACATCATCGGGATCTCGGTGCGGAACATCGATTCCAGGATGCGCGAGGCCAGGCCGGTGTTCTTGCCGGCCGAGCCGGCGGTGAACTCGGCCACCACCGCACCGATCAGGCTCAGGCCGCCGGCGATCTTCAGCCCGCCCAGGAAGTACGGCAGCGCGCTCGGCACCAGCAGGTAGCGGAAGCGCTGCCAGGGCGTGGCGCCGTACAGCGTGTACAGGTCGCGCAGGTTGCTGTCGGCGCTCTTCAGGCCGATGACGGTGTTCGACAGGATCGGGAAGAAGGCCACGATCCACGCGCAGATCAGCAGCGCGGTGGTGGTGCTGTCCACGTAGATCAGGATCAGCGGCGCGATGGCGACGATCGGCGTCACCTGCAGCACCACGGCAATGGGGAACAGGCCGATCTCGACCCATTTCGACAGCGCGAAGGCCATCGCCAGCAGCACGCCGCCGACCACCGCCGCCGCCAGCGCCATCAGCGTCAGCTTCACCGTGAACCACAGCGACGGCGCCAGGTTGTCCCAGTTCTTCAGCAGCGTCTGCAGCACCAGGCTCGGTGCGGGCAGGATGTAGTGCGGGATCTGGTTCACCCGCACCACCGATTCCCACAGCGCCAGCAATCCGGCCACCAGCAGCAGCGGCAACCAGATGCGCGCCGCGGCCTCGCGCCGGCGCTCGCGCTCCAGCCGCAGCGCGGCTGCGTTCGGCACGGCGTCGTCGACCATGGGTTCCATGCGGCCGTCCTTCAGTGGTCGATGGCCACGCCGTCGAGCGTGCCGTGCAGCGCCGTCTGCACCGCGCGGATGTGCGCCTGATAGCGCGGCGACAACCCGTAGTCGTCGTTGCTGCGCGGATAGGGCTCGTCGATGGCGAGTTCCTGCACCACGCGCCCCGGCCGCGGCGCCATGACGACGATGCGGTTGCTCAGGTAGGCCGATTCGTAGACGCTGTGCGTGACGAAGACGACGGTGAAGCGGTGCTCGCGCCAGATGGCCAGCAGATCGTTGTTGAGCTTGTTGCGCGTCATCTCGTCGAGCGCGGCGAAGGGCTCGTCCATCAGCAGCAGCCGCGGGTGCGTGACCAGCGCTCGCGCGATCGACACGCGCATCTTCATGCCGCCGGACAGCTCGCGCGGGTAGACCTGCGCGAACTTCGACAGGCCCACCATGGCCAGCGTCTCGCGCAGCTTGGGCGCGGCCGCGTCGCGCGCCACGCCGGCCAGTCGCAGCGGCAGGTAGACGTTGTCCTCGACGCTGGCCCAGGGCATCAGCGTCGGCTCCTGGAACACGAAGCCCAGCCGGCGCTCGGTCTTGTCGGCGCTGCCGCCCGCCGCCTGGTGCCAGACGATCTCGCCGCCGCTGACCGACGACAGCCCGGCGATCAGCCGCAGCGCGGTGCTCTTGCCGCAGCCCGAAGGCCCGAGGAAGCTGACGAAGTCGTGGTCGCCGATGTCCAGGCTCATGTCCTGCAGCGCCAGCGTGCCATTGGCAAAGCGCTTGCTCACGCGCCGCAGGCTCAGCAGCGGCTGGGAGGCCTCGCTCATCGGCTTCAGCTCCACGCCGGCCGGTTGTCCAGCCGCGCCAGATCGAAGCGGTGCACCTCCCACAGCAGCTCGACGAAGCGGTCGCTGACGTGGTCGAGCACGGCGCGGCCCTTCTCTGCCGTGGCCCGCGTGGCGTCGCCGCAGGCGCCTTCGGGGTTCAGGTCCTGCGTCTGCCAGCCGAGCTTGCCGCTGGGCGTGATCGACAGAAAGCGGTTCTCCGCGGCCAGCGTCTCGGTCAGCGAGGCGAAGGCCTTGGCCTTGTCCATGTGCACCGTGCGCGGCTTCAGCGCCAGCATCACCGAGGTCTCCAGGTCGCCGGCATGGATGCCGTGGCGCAGTTCATGTTCGCCGAACATGCCGGGCGGCAGCCCCAGCGTGTACCAATGCGCCGACACCGCCATCAGGCCGTGCTGCTCGCGCAGGTCGCGCACGACGATGTCCATCGCGTTCATCTGCCCGCCGTGGGCATTGAAGAGCAGGAACTTGCGCACGCCGGCGCGCGCCACGCTGGCGCCGATCTCCATCCACATCTGCATCAGCGTGGCCGCCGACAGCGTGATGGTGCCCGGATAGCGCGAATGCTCGTTGCTCTTGCCGTAGGCCAGCGTCGGCAGGAACAGCACCGGCAGGTCGTCGGGCAGCTTGGGCAGCGTGGCCGAGACCATGCCGTCGATGGTGGCGTGGTCGGTGCAGATCGGCATGTGCGGCCCGTGCTGCTCCACCGCGCCCACCGGCAGCACGGCGATCAGCTGCTCGCGCGGCAGGCGGCTGAACTGCTCGCTGGTGTGGTCGGACCAGTAGCGGCTGTGCCAGGTGTGCATCGCAGGGCGTCGGGAGGTGGCGGCGCAGCGATCGTACCCGTCCGCTGCCTGCGTTGCTCAGGCGGCGCGCGCACTGTCGGCGATGCGCCGCGCCAGCTCTGCCAGCGCCTGGCGGTGCGCCAGGGCCAGTGCGTCGGCATCGCTGCCGGCCGCCGGCGTGGTGAAGCGGCTCTCGGACAGCGTCGGTCGCGTGCCGCCGGCCGCGTCGGCCAGGCTCCAGCGAGCGGCCAGCTGCACACCGCGTTGGTCGGCGGCGACATCGAAGGCCAGCAGTTCGACGCGCAGCTGCCGCGTCGGCCGCACCCCCGGCGGCAGCGGCGCG
>Ga0105090_10001991_pt1 | contig 11279 bp, 7 predicted proteins | sample PPLLak3March2015_FD_79110 | JGI IMG/M metagenome (GOLD analysis project Ga0105090, IMG submission 79110) | Freshwater sediment microbial communities from Prairie Pothole Lake near Jamestown, North Dakota, USA - PPLs Lake P7 Core (1) Depth... | ecosystem: Environmental > Aquatic > Freshwater >... | reverse complement strand
GTCACCGTGGTCACGCCGCACTCGAGGTCGACCGCGCCACTGACCACCTGCGGGATGCGCGATTCCGGCGTCACCGGGACCCACTTGATCCCGAGATTGGCGATGCCGATCGCCTGCTCGATCGCCGCGACGACGCGGCGGCAGATGTCGACCGAATAGCCCGTCGCCTCGCCCTTGTCGTTGCGAAACGAGAACGGCACCGCATCGACCCGGTAGCCGAGGCTGACGCTGCGGCTGTCGGCGATCTTCTTCAGCGTGCCGGTGTGCTGCGCCAGCGCCGGCGCAGCGACCGCGGCGGCCGCGATCGCGACCAGCCACAAACGGATCTTCATCTTCTTTGCTCCCCGTGGAAGTGGGCTGTCCCGGATCAGGCGGCCCGTTGGCGGATGTTGATGTGAGCTTCGGGCACAGGATACCCGGCGGCTCCGAAGGTCGAGGTGATCGCGCGGTTGGTGTCGAAGTAGACCTGCCAGTAGTGGTCGGTGTGCGTGTAGGGACGCACCGCCAGCACCGGGCCGCGCTCGTTGAAATCGACGATCTCGACGTCCGGCGCCGGCTTCTGCTTGACGTTCGGGATCGCCGCCAGGGCGGTCTTCAGCCGCGCGATCGCGTCGGCCGGATCGACCGTGTGCGCCAGTTGCGCCAGCCGGTCGACACGGCGGTAGTCGCTGGCCGAGTAGTTGAAGATCGTGTCGCCGAAGATCTTGTTGTTGCCGACGAAGGTGCTGACGTTGTCCGGCGTCAGGATGGTGCTTGCGAACAGGCCGATCTCCGTGACCGTGCCCTCGATGCCGCCGGCCTTGACGTAGTCGCCGACCTTGAACGGCCTCAGGATGATCAGGAAGGCGCCGGCGGCGAAGTTGGCGAGCAGCCCGGCCCAGGCCGCGCCGATGGCAATGCCGGCTGCGGCGAGCAGCGCCGCGAACGACGTCGTCTCGACCCCGAAGTAGCCGAGGATGGCGACGACCAGGATCACGTTCAGGGTGACGGTGACGATGTTGCCGACATAGCGCAGGATCGTCGGGTCGACGTGTTGCCGCGTCAGCGCCGCCGACACCATGCGCACCGCCATCCCGATCAGGTAGCGGCCGATGATCCAGACCGCAAGCGCGCCGGCGGCCTTCAGCCCGAACGCAGTCAGCTGCGTGGTGATCGTCTCGGCGATCTGTTCCCAGTTCACGTTCATGTGTTCCTCGTCATCACCTGTTGATCGGTTCGCGGCACGGCCGCCGCGATGCGCCGGTCTCGCCCTGCCTGGGCGACATGCCGGCGCCTGCGGGGGCGGAAGATACGCGAAGCGCCGCTGCCGCCCATCGCGGGACTGCGGGCCTCAGTGCCGGATCGATCCCGCGCGCAGGCCCCCCCGGGTCAGGACGGCGGCTTCGCCGGCGGCGCATACCACTGCTCCTTCGGCACCACCACCGCGTTCGGCGGCTGGGCGAAGAAGTGCGGCGACATGATCTGCACGCCGGCGGCATTGAACGCATCCTGGATGTTGGCGTGCAGCGCCGACAGGATCGGGACGCGGTCGATCGGCCGGTCGATGCTGACGAACAGCTCGTACTCGACATAGAAATCGGACAAAGCGCGCTGGTAGACGAACGGCGCCGGTTCCTGCCGCACCGAAGGCGTCCGGCGCGCCGCCTCCACCAGCAGCGCATGCACCTGCCGCCACGGCGCGTCGTAGCCGATCGTCACCTGAGCGGACAGCAGCGTGCCGTGCGTGCCGGCCAGCTTGGAGTAGTTGCGGATCGGGCTGGCGATCAGCACCGAGTTCGGCACCGTGACCTCCTCGTTGCGGATGTTGACGATCTTGGTCGCCAGCGTCGCCACCTCGCTGACCACGCCCTGCACCTCGCCGATCTCGACGAAGTCGCCCTTGCGCAGCGCCCGCGAGTAGACGACCACCAGGCCGCTCATCGCCTGCGATACCAGGCCCGTCGAGCCAAGCGTCACCATCAGGCCGAACAGCACCGACAGGCCCCTGAACGCTTCGCTGTCGGAGCCCGGCAGGTACGGGTAGGCCACCGCGATGCCGAGCCCCCAGACCACCAGGCTGACGATGCGCCGCGTGGCGGAGGTGGTCTCCGGATGCACCATCGGCAACCTGAGCCTGCCCTGGTTGATCGCATCGAACAGGTAGCCGACCGCATCGGCGACCGCGCGCGTGACGACGAGAATGATGACGATCGACACGAATCCGGGCAGGCTGGCGACCAATCCTTCGAACAGCCAGATCAACTTCGACCACAGCCAGCCGTCCATGCCGTCCGCGATCGGCGCGGAGACGACGAACTGGCCGAGCGCGAATCGGACCCATGCGTAGGTCAGCGCGACGATCACGAACCACTGCACGACCTGCAGGCTGCCGACGACGATCCGCGCCACGAACTCGCCGAGGTCGACATGCGCATGGCGCGCAGTCATGCGGTCGCGCCACAGCTCCAGGCGCGTCAACAGCAGGCCGCCGCCGCGGTAGGCGGCCCAGACCAGCAGCAGGAACACGATCGTGCCCGCCGCCGCCGTCAACAGGCCGCGCACCAGCAGCGGCCGGTCCTGCAACTGGTGCCAGGCGGCGCGCGCCTCTTCGAGCCGCTCGCGCGTCTGCTTGACCAGCGCCTCGAAGTTCTGCTGCGCCTCCGGATCGAGATCGCCGTCGACCACCGAAAACAGCAGCCGCGGGCCGAGGAAGAGCTGCACGCCGCGCGTCTCCCCGATCTGGGCCTCGACCATCGTGATGGGATCGTCGATGGCGTTCGCGGGGATCTCGCGGATCCGCGCCCGTGTCAATTCGACCCGCTTCGCCGGCGTCGCGCCGGCGATTGACGCGCGCATCGTGATGACGTCGCGGTTGAGGATCGTCAGCGTCGCCGGCTCCGGCCCGGGTGCCGCGGCACCCGCGGCTCCGGCCAGCAGCAGCATTGCAAGCACGACACTCCGGACGCGGAGCCACGCGAACATCGGTTCAGCCCTTGTCGAGCGATCGCGCGCGCCCCTTCGGCCTGCGCAAGGGGCTGCTGCCGGGCCATCGGTAGGGCGCGACGCAGGCGTGGATCGCAGGCGCGGATGATAGCGATCCTCCATAGTCGTCCCGGCCGCGGCCGGGACGAGGCGGCGCGCTCCGTAAAATGTCATCCATGACAGCGCCCCGAATCGATGTCGTCTACCGCCTGCGGGTCGAGCCGGCGCAGGCCGCGCACCGGGCCCGGCAGCTCGCGATCGAGCAGAGCATCGAGATGCCGCCCGAGGCGGTGGTCGACGCCCGTGTACTCGACGAGGTGCTTGGCGAGGTCGTGCAGGTCGAGCCGCAGGCCGACGGCACCAGCCTGGCGCGCCTGCAGTTCGCCTGCGAGACCGTCTGCGAAGACGCCGGGCAGCTGATGAACGTGTTGTTCGGCAACTGCTCGCTGCAGCCGGATGTCGAACTGGTCGACGTGGACGTTCCGCTGTCGCTGGCGCAGGCTTTCGGCGGACCGAACCTCGGCATCGAAGGGCTGCGCCGGCTGACTCGCGCCCACGGCCGGCCGCTGACCTGCTCGGCGCTGAAGCCCGTCGGCTCGACGGCGGAACAGCTGGCGCTCCTGTGCCGCACTTTCGCGCAAGCGGGCATCGACGTCATCAAGGACGACCACGGCTGGGCCAACCAGCGCAGCGCGCCGTTCGCGCAGCGGGCCGCGGCCTGCCAGCGGGCGGTCGTCGACGCCAATGCGGCCGCCGGCGGCAGCACGGCGTACGCGCCGAGCCTGTACGGCACGCAGGCGCAGATGCAGAGGCAGATCGAACTGGCGCGGTCGCACGGCATCGCCGTGTTTCTGATCGCGCCGATGGTATGCGGCGTGGCCACTTTCAACGCGCTGAAGCGCGAACACCCGGATGTCGGCTTCATCGCGCATCCGGCCCTCGCCGGCGCGGCTCGCATTGCGCCGCCGGCGCTGCTGGGCAGGCTGTTCCGGCTGTTCGGCGCCGACGCGGTGATCTTTCCGAACCACGGCGGCCGCTTCACCTACGCCGCCGACGTCTGCCAGGCGCTCACACGCCACAACCGCGCGCCGTGGCACAGCCTGCGGCAGGCGCTGCCAGTGCCGGCCGGCGGCATGTCGGTCGAGCGCGTGCCGGAGCTGAAGCGCGAGTACGGCAACGACACCATGTTGCTGATCGGCGGCTCGCTGCTGATCGCCGGCGAACGCCTGGCCGAACGCAGCCGCGAATTCGTGCAGGCCGTCGCTGCCGCCGACGAGGTCACGGCATGAGTGGTGTTCGCCGCTTCACGCCGCAGGCCACGGGCGACTACGGCTGGGCCGGCGTCGAACGGCTGCGCTACAAGGAGGAAGGTGCGGCGCCGTTTCGCGACATCACCCGGCAGGTGCTGTTCGCGCAGCCGGACCAGGCCTGCGAACTGCGCTACTTCGAGGTTGCCCCTGGCGGCTACTCAACGCTGGAGCGCCATCGGCACACGCACGCCGTGCTTATCCTGCGCGGTCGCGGCACGGTGCGCCTCGGCGCCGACGAGTTTCCGGTCGAGGAGCGCGATCTGGTCGCCGTCGAGCCGCTGACCTGGCACCAGTTCCGCGCCGATGCGGAATCCGCCCTGGGCTTCCTGTGCCTGGTGAGCAAGGAGCGCGACCGGCCGCAATTGCCGGCCGACGGCGACGAGCCGCGCTGACCGCTCCCCGCCGGACCTTCAGCGCGGCGGCGCCGCGAGCAACGGCTGCGGCGCCGACTGCCCCGCCAGGTCGACCCAGCCGCCGCCGAGGGCGCGATAGACGTCGATGAACTGCGTCTGGTGCTCGGCTTGCGAGCGCACGGCGTTCAGCTCGGCGGCGAACAGCTCGTTCTCGGCGTACAGCACCTCCAGGAAGCCGGCATAGCCGTTGTCGAAGCGCAGCCGCGACAGCCGCGCGTACTCGCGCAGCGCCACCACGCGGCGGCCTTGCGCCGCGGCCTCATCGCGCTTCTTCTCGGTGCCGACCAGCGCATCGTTGGTCTCGCGCAGCGCGATCAGGATCGTCTGCTGATAGAAGGCGATCGCTTCGCGGCTGGCCGCCTCGGCCGACTGCACCTGGCCTTCGATGCTGCCGAAGGTGAAGATCGGCCCGGTGAGACCGGCGGCCAGCGACCAGGCCACCGCCGAGCTGCCGATGAAATCGCCGAGCGCGGTGCTCGCCAGGCCAAGCGCGCCGGTCAGCGTCAGCGTCGGGTAGTAAAGCGATTTGGCGACGCCGATGCTGGCGTTGGCTGCCACCAGGTTGTATTCCGCCTGCAGGATGTCGGGCCGCCGTTCGAGCAGCGACGAGGGCAGCGCGGCCGGGATCACAGGCGTCGCCAGCGCATCGATCGCCTTGCCGCGCGGAATCGGCCCCGGGTCGCGGCCGAGCAGGATGCTGATCAGGTTCTCCTGCGATGCGATCTGCCGCTCCAGCTCCGGAATCGCCGCCAGCGCCTGCTGGTACTGCGATTCGACCTGCATCACCTCGACCTGCGACACCACGCCGCCCTTGAAACGCAGTTCGAACAGCCGCCGCGTCTCGCCGAAGTTCGCTGCCGTGGCGCGGGCGATGTCGAGCTGGGCGTCGAGCGCGCGCAACGCGACGTAGCTCGCCGCCACCGAGGCGACCACCGTCAGCACGACGCCGCGCCGCCCCTGTTCGGTGGCCATCAGCTGCGCCTGCGCCGCCTCCGTCTGCCGGCGGACGCGGCCGAAGAGATCGATCTGCCACTGGGCGCTGAGCGCCCCCTGGTAAAGCGTGGTGTAGGGATCGGCGGGCGATGGGATCGGCGGCGCGCCGACCCTGCTCGACCGGCTGCGGCTCGCATCCGCGCCGTAGCCGATCTGCGGATAGAACTGCGACCGCGTCGTGGCGAGCGCCCCGATGAAGCGGTCGACCCGAGCCGCCGCGACCACCAGATCGCGGTTGCCCTGCAGGGCCTCGTCGATCAGCTTGTCGAGCACCGGATCGTCGAACTGCAGCCACCAGCGCGTGTTGGCGATGCCGGCCGCCTGCTGGACCTCGATGCGCCAGGCCGGCGGCGCGCCGACCTCGGGCCGCCGGTAGTCGGGACCGACCGTGCAACCGGCTGCCAGCAGGGCGACGCCGAGCAGCGCGGCGCGGATTCCGATGCGGGCGTTCATCCTCCACCCTCCGCCTTCGCCGGCGCCTTGCGGCGGCCGAAGCGTGCGCTCATCGACTCCAGCAGCCAGAAGAACAGCGGCGCGAAGAAGACGGCGACGAAGGTCGAGGCGAGGATGCCGCCGATGACGCCGGTGCCGATGGCGCGCAGGCTGTTGGCGCCTGGCCCGGAGGCGATCGCCAGCGGCACGCACCCCAGGCCGAAGGCGAGCGAGGTCATCACGATGGCGCGGATCCGCGCCCGCGCCGCCTCCAGCGCCGCGTCGAACACCGACATGCCGGCGCGCACGTGCTCGATCGCCACCTCGCAGATCAGGATCGCGTTCTTCGCCGACAGGCCCACCAGCGTCACCAGCCCGACCTGGAAGTAGACGTCGTTCTCCAGCCCGCGCACCCAGGTCAGGAGCAGCGCGCCGAGGACCGCCACCGGCACCGTCAGCACCACCGCCAGCGGCAGCGTCCACTTCTCGAACTGCGCCGCCAGCAGCAGGAACACGACGACCAGGCCGGCAACGAAGGCAATCGACGAGGTGCTGCCCGACTCCTTCTCCTGCAGCGCCTGCCCGGCCCAGGAAAACGAGAAGTCCGCCGGCAGCGTCTCGCGCGCCGCTGCCTCCATCGCTGCGATCGCCTGCCCGGAGCTGTAGCCCGGCGCCGGATTGCCGGTGACCTTCACCGCCGGGAAGCCGTTGAAGCGTTCCATCAGCTTCGGCGCCGCCACGTAGCGCACGGTGATCAGCGCCGACAGCGGCACCATTTTTCCGGAGTTCGAGCGGACGTAGACCTTGCTGAAGTCCGCGGGATCGACGCGGTACTCGCTGTCGGCCTGCAGCACCACCCACCAGACGCGGCTGAACTGGCTGAACTGGCCGGCGATCGACGAGCCGAAGAAGCTCTGCATCGTCTGGAACGCCTCCTGCACCGGCACGCCGAGCACCTCGGCCTTGTTGCGGTCGAGGTCGACGAAGAGTTGCTGCGTCGCCGGCCGGAAGGTGGTGTTGACGCCCTGCAGTTCGTGCCGCTGCCGCGCCGCGGCGATGAAAGTCTGCAGCGCCTGGCCGGTAGCGCGCGGGTCGCCGGCGCCGCGGTTCTGCAGGTAGAACTCGAAGCCGCCGGTGGTGCCCAGGCCGGGGATCGCCGGCGGATTCAGCGCGAAGACGAAGGCCTCGCGGATGCCGGCGAACTGCGCGTTCAGCCGCGGCAGCACGGCGAAGCTCAGCAGCGACGGATCCTTGCGCTGGTCGAACGGCTTCATCGACACGAACAACACCGCGGCGTTGTTGCGGATCTGGCCGTCGACCAGGCTGTAGCCGTTGACCACGGCCACGTCCTGCACCGCCGGATCGGCGGCGACGATCCTGAAGGCGCGCTCGGCGAAGCCGCCGACGATGCGCTGGGCGGCAGTGTCCTGCGCCTCGACGATGACGAAGAAAAAGCCCTGATCCTCATCGGGCACGAAGCTTGACGGGAGAATCCGGAACATCAGCACGATGCCGGCGACGATGGCGCCGAAGGCCGCGAGCGCCAGCGGCCAGCCGCGGATCGCCAGCCTGACGCCGTCGACATAGCTCTCGGTCAGCCGCGCGAAGGCGTTTTCGAACCAGCGGAAGAAGCCGCGCTTCTCGCCGTGGTGCGGCTTGATGATGATGGCGGCGAGTGCCGGCGACAGCGTCAGCGCCATCACGCCCGAGATCACAACCGAGATCGCGATCGTGATCGCGAACTGCTGGTAAAGGGTGCCGGTGACGCCGCCGAGGAAGGCCACCGGCAGGAACACCGCCACCAGCACCAGCACGATCGAGATCAGCGCGCCAGCGATCTCGGTCATCGCCCGCTTGCTGGCTTCGAGCGCCGACAGGCCGTGCTTGCTCATGTTGGTCTCGACGTTCTCGACCACCACGATGGCGTCGTCGACGACCAGGCCGATCGCCAGGATCAGGCCGAAGAGCGTCAGCATGTTGATCGAGAAGCCGAGCAGGTACATGCCGATGAAGGCGCCGATGATCGACACCGGCACCGCGAGGATCGGGATGACCGTCGCCCGCAGCGACTGCAGGAACAGGAACACAACCAGGATCACCAGCACCACCGCCTCGAAGAAGGTGTGCACCACCTTGTCGATCGAGTTCAGCGTGAAGAGGCTGGTATCGAGCACGATCCGGTAGTCGAGCCCGGTCGGGAACTGCGCCTTCAGTTCCTCCATCCGCTTGCGCACCGCTGCCGCTGTCTCCACCGCGTTGGCGCCCGGCTGCTGGTAGATGGCGACGGTGGTCGCGGTCTTGCCGTTCATCTGGCTGGCGATCGAGTAGTCGCGCTTGGCGAGCTCGACCCGGCCGATGTCCTTGACGCGGACGATGGCCGTGCCTTGCTGCGCCGTGCGGACGATGATGTCCTCGAACTGCTCCGGCCGCGTCAGCAGCCCCTGCGCAGTGACGACGAAGGTCTGCTGCACGCCCTCGGGCGACGGCTCGGCGCCGATCTGGCCGATGCCGAAGGTCTGGTTCTGGCCCTGGATCGCCGCCGAGACCTCCTGCACCGAGATGCCGAGCTGCGCCATCCGGTCGGGCCGCAGCCAGACCCGCATGGCGATATCGGGCAGGCCGAACACCGAGGCGCGGTTGGCGCCGGGAACCCGCTTCAGTTCCTCCAGCACGTACAGGTTGGTGTAGTTGTCGATGTAGGCGGAGCTGTAGCGATCGTCGGGCGAATACACCGACAGCACCAGCATCAGGCTGGAGGACTTCTTGTCGACGGTAACGCCCTGCTGCGTCACCACCTGCGGCAGAGTCGAAGTCGCCTGGCCGACGCGGTTCTGCACGTTGACCTGGTTGATGTCGGGATCGCTGCCGGGCTTGAAGACGACGTTGATCGTCACGTTGCCCGACGAGGAGCTCACGGAGTTGAAGTACAGCAGGTTGTCGATGCCATTTAACTGCGCCTCGATCGGCGCCGCCACCGTGTTGGCGATCACCTCGGCGGTGGCGCCCGGATAACGCGCCGACACCTGGACCTGCGGCGGTGCCAGTTCCGGAAACTGGGCGATCGGCGACACCCGCATCGCCACCAGGCCGCCGAGCAGGATCAGGATCGAGATGACCGACGACAGGATCGGCCGGTCGATGAAGAAGTGGGTGAACATCCGGCCGGCCTACTTCTTCGCTTCGGCGGCATTCGCCCCGGCCGCCTTGGCGGCGCCGGCGGCCGCCGCGCCCGCATCGGCGATCTTCACCGGCCGCCCGGGAACCACCTTCAGCACGCCGTCGACAACAACGCGGTCGCCCTTGTGCAGCCCGGTGGCGACGACGATGTCCTTATCGCCGACGTAATCGCCGACCACCACCGGCCGCACTTCGGCATTGCCTTCCTGGTTGACGACGTAGACCAGGTGGCCGTTGGAACCCTGCTGCACCGCCAGTTGCGGCACGACTATCGCGTCCGGCCGCAGCGCGCCTTTCAGGAAGGCGGTCACGAACATGCCGGGGCGCAGCTCCATCTTCGGGTTCGGCAGCACGCCGCGCACCATGAACGAGCCGGTGTCCTGGGAAAACGACGGGTCGGCGAAGCTGATCCTGCCGGTGTGCGGGTAGCGGACGCCGTCGGACAGCACCAGTTCGACCTCGTACTGCTGGTTCTTCGGCTCGATCACCTGGCTCTTGGCGATTTGCTCGCGCCGCTTGGCGATCTGGTTCTGCGACACGCTGAAGGTGACCCAGATCGGATCGATCGCGGCGACGTAGGTGAGCTTCGCCTCCGGCCCCTGCGCGTTCAGGTAGGCGCCTTCGCGCTGCAGCGCGCGGCTGGCCAGGCCGGTGACCGGCGAGCGGATGGTGGCGTAGCCGAGGTTCAGCTCGGCCTCGGTGACCTTGGCGGAAGCCGAGAACACGGCCGCCTTGGAGGCGTCGTACTCGCCCTGGGCGCGGTCGAGGTCGGACTGCGACAGCGCGTTCTGCAGCGCCAGCGGCTTGACCCGCGCCAGGGTCGCCTCGGCGGTCTTGAAGCGCGCCTGCTGTGCCTGCAGTTCGCCGCGTGCGGCTTCGAGCTGCGCCTGGAACGGCTTGGCGTCGAGCTGGAAAAGCAGTTGCCCGTCGCGCACCAGTTCGCCTTCCTTGTAGGCGATCTTGTCGAGGAAGCCGGAGACGCGGGCGACGATATCGACCTGGCGCGAACTCTCCGTCTGCGCCACGAAGCTGGACGCCAGCGGAATCGTCTGCGGCTGCACCGTGATCACCGTCACCTCGGGCGCCGGTCGCGGTGGCGGCGGCGGCGCCTCCTTCGAGCAGCCGGCGACGAGCGCGGCGACAACGACGAACGGCGCGATCTGGCGCGGGATCGGAGTGACGGACATCGGCTGGCCCCTCGGTCTTCGGCAGCCTGCGGCGAGCAGCGATGGCTCCGACGCGGCAGGGACGTAGTTTGCCCGATGTCGCGCGGGGCTCCGGCCCGCTGCTGCCCGCGCCGCGCAAGACCGCAACGGCCGACCGACTGCACGGGCTACTGAAATCCCCGATCGCTCCCATATCCTCCGTTCCAGTTCAAACCCGGCTCGATCCGGGTCGAGGAGAACGGAATGAAACGGATCCTGGAGGTCTACAGCGCGCCGAGTCCGCACTGGGTCGGCGACGGCTTTCCGGTGCGCTCGCTGTTCAGCTACGGCGACCATGGCGCGCACCTGAGCCCCTTCCTGCTGCTCGACTACGCCGGCCCGGCGCAGTTTTCGCCGGGGTCGCGGCGGCGCGGCGTAGGCGAGCATCCGCACCGCGGCTTCGAGACCGTCACCCTCGTCTACCAGGGCGAGGTCGAGCATCGCGACTCCGCGGGCGGCGGCGGCGTGATCGGCCCCGGCGACGTGCAGTGGATGACGGCGGCGGCGGGCCTGGTACACGACGAGTTCCACTCGCCGGACTTCACCCGCAGCGGCGGCACGCTGGAGATGGTGCAGCTATGGGTCAACCTGCCGGCGCGCGAGAAGATGTCGCCGCCCGGCTACCAGTCGATCGTCAACGCGCAGATCCCGGAGGTCGAACTGCCCGGCGGCGCCGGACGCCTGCGTGTGATCGCCGGCGAGTTCGACGGCCGCACGGGGCCGGCACGGACCCGCACGCCGATCAACGTCTGGGACCTGCGGTTCAATGCCGGCGGCAAGGCGCGGCT
>Ga0105090_10001989_pt1 | contig 11283 bp, 9 predicted proteins | sample PPLLak3March2015_FD_79110 | JGI IMG/M metagenome (GOLD analysis project Ga0105090, IMG submission 79110) | Freshwater sediment microbial communities from Prairie Pothole Lake near Jamestown, North Dakota, USA - PPLs Lake P7 Core (1) Depth... | ecosystem: Environmental > Aquatic > Freshwater >... | reverse complement strand
CGCGATCGCGAAATTCCGCACGCGTGCCTTGGTGACGTAGCGGCCGTCCAGGTTCGCCTCGGTCGTGGCGAGGAAGTCGACGAATGCCCCGCGGACGCGCTGGTTGCCGCAGCCTTCCGTGGCGGGCGTCCCGGGCAGGTCCGTGCAGCGATAGGCGAACGCCTCGTTCAGTACGAGCACGTGGGGCGAGCGGTCCGTGACGAGCTTCGCGAGGCGGCCGAGGCGCTCGGCCGGCAGGCTGGCGGCGACGTTCTCGAGCGCCTCGAGCACGCGCGTGCCGACGAGTTCCGGCGGCGCCGTGATCACGGGCGTGAGGTCCGTGCCGAGGTACTGGTTCTGCGTCATCACGTCGATCTCGCCGGACGACGCGGTGCCCGCGAGCGCGAGCAACGCTGCGGCGAAGGGGAGCCTGATCCGATGCGTCATGATGATCCCTCCGGCCCCGGCATCCGGTCGACGCGCGCCGCCGGCGTGGGGCCGATGCCCGCCGGTCGAGTCACGGGATGCAGCCACCCTGCGAAGCCCGTGCCGCGCAACACGTACTTGCGATAGCCTGCGCTCCCGCGGTGCCTGCGGCAACTGCGGAGTGGGTCTGGGAAGGGTACCCACTAAGCTAGCAATCGGCCCTACGTGGCCTCGCCGACCCAGGGGTGATCATGACTTTCGTACGTCCGTTCGCGTTCGCCGCCGCCGTCGCCGCGAGCCTGTGCTGCCCGTCGCCGACACGCACCGAGGCCGCCGACCTCGAGGCAGGACGCAAGATCTTCGAGACGATCTGCGCGGCCTGCCACGGTCCGACCGGGCGGGCGGACCCTGCGAATCCCGCCGTGCAGGCGCTCGATCCCAAGCCCGCCGACCTCTCCGACCCGCTCTTCAACAGCCGCGAGCCCGTCGCGGACTGGCACACGGTCGTCACGCACGGCGGCCCCGCGCTCGGGTTGTCCGCGGCGATGCCGGCGCAGGCCGGCACGCTCACAGAGGAGCAGATCCGCGACGTCGTCGCCTACGCAAAGACGCTTGCGCCCGGCAGCGAGGCCTATCCGCCCGGCGAGCTCAACTTCTTCCTGCCGATCCGCACCAAGAAGGCGTTCCCGGAGGACGAGGTCGTCTGGAAGTCGCGCCTCACCGAGGAGGAAGGCGACAACGTGTGGCGCAATGCGCTCGAGATCGAGAAGCGCTTCGGCAAGCGCTCGATGGCCGTGCTCGAGGTGATCCACGAGGACGACGGGACCGACTCCGAGATCACCGAGGTCGAGATCGGCGCGAAGCACGTGCTGCACTGGAATGCGGCGAGGCAGGCGATCCTGTCGGGCGCGCTGGTCGTCGCTATCCCGACCGACAGCGACGAGTCCGAGGAGATCATCCCGTACCTCGCCTGGGGCCGGCGGCTTTCCGAGCGCGCCACCGTGCAGACCAGCACGCGACTCATCCTGCCGGTCGACGACGTGGACGAGGGCGAATTCGAGGTCGCGGGCATCATGCACTACGTCTGGGCCGACCGACCGCAGGCCATCTTCCCGGCGCTCGAGTTCACGGCGACGATGCCCTTCGACCAGCCCGACGACGACGACGCGGTCCAATGGACGCTGCTGCCGCAGGTGCGGGTCGGCCTCACCCGCGGAGGCCACGTCGCGCTGAACCTGGGCGTGGAATTCCCGCTGAGCGACCAGGACTACAACACGCGCTACCACCTCAACCTGCTATGGGACTTCGCGGACGGCAGCTTCTTCAAGGGCTGGTGAGCCGGCCGCTCAGGAGATGGGTGGCACGCCGAACAGGTGCAGGTGCGCCCACTTGACGAAGACGACGTAGATCACGAGGCCCGCGACCACTGCGATCACGTCGTTGCGGAGGCCGGGAGCGGGCCCGCGGGCCGGCGCGGCGGCCGGGCGCTTGCCGACGGAAATCCGGTCGAACACGGCCCATGCGAGCAGCCCGCCGAAGAGCAGCAGGTCGGCGAGCATCCCGTTCGCGAGCAGGTGCGAGAACGCCCAAAGCTTGGTGGCGGCGAGCATCGGGTGCTTCACGGTCGACTGGATCCGCCCGGGCAGGTAGGCCGCGAGCAGCAGCGGGAACACCGGCACCATCAGGAGCGCGGTCAGGTGCCTCAGGCCCACCGGCGGCACGTAGAGCACGACCGGCTCGAGCCGCGCCTGCGCGTAGCCGTAGATGATCAGCAGGAATCCGGCGATCGACACGATCGAGTAGACGGCTTTCCAGCCGCCGGCACCGAGGCGCGCCACCATCCGGTCGCGCCAGCCGGGCGCCACGATGCGGATCGAGTGGGCACCGAGGAACAGCGCGAGTCCGACGACGAGTGTGAGCATGGCGGTCTCCGACGGCAGGGGACCCAATACTACCGGAGCGAGTCGCGCGGGCCGGGCCCGACCAGGTCGACCGAGCGTCCCGCGCGGTCCTGCCAGCGCCGCAACAGGTCGGCCGCGAAGTCCGAGAACACGCGGACCTTCGCGGACTGGTGTGCCGCCGACGGATAGACCAGCGAGACCGGCGGGCCGGGCACGGCGTAGCGCTCCAGCACGAGCTTCAGTTCGTTTCGGGCGACGTATTCGGCGGCGAGCAGATCGACCGTGCGGGTGATGCCGAGTCCCGCGGCCGCCGCGATCAGCGGCGCCTCGGCCGCGTTGAACTGCATCGTGAAGTGCAGCTTGAGGCGCTTGGGCGTGTAGGGAGGCGGGTACTGCCACTCGGGTGTGCCGCCGGCGGCGGGCGTGAGCGCAAGCAGCCGGTGCCCGCGCAGGTCGTCGGGCGTCTCCGGTTCGCCGTGGTCGGCGAGGTAGGCGGGCGCCGCCGCGGTCACGATGTTGATCCGCGCGACGCGGCGGGCGACCAGGCCCGACTGCTGCAGCGCGCCCACGCGCAGCGCGACGTCGACGCGCTCGGCGACGAGGTCGACGATCCGGTCGTTCAGGCGGATGTCGAGGTCGATCGCCGGATAGCGCCGCGCGAAATCGGGCAGTGCGGGCAGCAGCAGGTAGCGCCCGAAGGCGACCGGCACGTCGACCCGGAGCAGCCCCTGTGGCTTCGAGCGCGTGTCGCGCAGCGTCTCCTCGGCATCGCGGATCTCGTCGAGGATGCGGCGGGTCCGGCGCAGGTAGTCCGCGCCTTCCGCGGTCAGGCTCACCTTGCGCGTCGTGCGGTTCAGCAGCCGGACCCCGAGATGCTTTTCGAGGGCCGCGACGTGGGTGCTTGCGGCGGCCCTCGAGATGTCGAGCTCGTCCGCCGCGCGCCCGAACGAGCCGCGTTCCGCGACCCGGACGAAGACCTTCATGGCGATGAGCTGGTCCACGAGTCGATTGTTTCGAAAAACCGCAAGACGCTCAATGATCATTCACGAAAGGCCTGGGCGACCGCTGGGCCATGGCATGCCTGGACGAAAGAATGGCTTTCAAAACAATAACTTGAGCTTTAACGAAATCCTGTTGCCGATTCCGTCACGGAATTCGGTAAATCACGCTGCAGTGCAGCAATGTGGGGCTACAATAGGCTCCACGAACAGGCAGGCCCGAGGGGACTGCCGCAAGGACAGCCCTTCGGAGCCGGCCGTTCAGGCCTCGGGAGGCAATCATGTCCACGCAGGAACGCAACCTTTCCGTGACGATGCTGGCAGTGCTCGCGACCGCGGTGGCGATCGCGTTCCTGGCCCTGTTCTGGGGCCTGCACCGCTTCCAGATCTTCTACAGCTGATCGCTCAGCGCAGCACGGCGGCGTCGACGACGCCGAGGGCCTGCTCGTGCAGGCTCTGGACGTAGATCCGGCCGTCGTGCTCCGTCGCGCCGCTCGTCTCGGCGATGCGGCCGTTCGGGTCCTGCAGGTCGGCCACGACGCGGCCGTCCTCGTCGAACGCGATGATGTGGCCGTAGGGGGGCGGCACGGGCCAGAGCGACTTGGGCAGCCGCAGCGTCAGCGCGCGCAGCCAGGGCTTCCCGGCCATGCCATCGATGACCGGACTGCGTGGCTTCGTGAGGCCGGTCCAGAGCCGGCCCGACTCGCTTCGCGTCAGGTTGTCCGGGAATCCGGGCAGGTTCGACACGATGATCCGTGCCTCCGGGCGGCCGGTCTCCCGGCCGCTCAGCCCGCGGGCGGAGGCATCGACCTTCCAGATGCTGTAGGTGCCGGTTTCCGCGATGTAGAGGTGACGCTCGTCGCGCGAGAGCGCCACGCCGTTCGGGAAGCAGAGGTCGTTCATGACGACCGACACTGCCCGGGTCACGGGCTCGAAGGCGAGCACGCGGCCCGTGCACGAGTGCTCGAGCACGTCGAGCAGCGCGGCGTCGAACGTGCCCCATTCCCGCGGGTCGTGGCGGCGCGTGGCGTCGGTGAAGTACATCGTGCCGGAGGAGGCCACGACGACCGCGTCGGCGTAACGGATCGGATCGCCGTCGACCGTGTCGGCGAGGACCTCGACGCGTCCGGACGCATCGACGGCGAGCAGCCCGCGCATCGCGTCGGCGACGATCAACCGGCCCGTGGCGTCGAAGTCGAAGCCCAGTGGTCGGCCTCCCGTGTCGACGACGACTTCGCGGCCGCTGCCGTCCGGGTTCATGCGCAGCACGGCGCCCGACAGCACGCCTGTGTAGAGCTTCCCGTCCGGACCGAAGTCGATGTGTTCGGGCCCCACCTCGGGGGCCACGGATATCACGGTCACCGCCGAAAGCCGGTCGTTCGCCGCGTGGGGGCCCGTGTAGCCGGCATCCCGGGGCGGCGACCACACGACGGGATCGATCGGCACCGGCCAGAGCAGAAAGTAACCGGCGGACAGGAGCAGCACGACGGCTGCGATGGCGAGCACTCGACGCATCGGATTCCCCGCGCGGACGTGGCCCGGCTCAGGCCAGGTGCAGCATCGTACGCGCTTCGGCCGGGCTCGCGACTTCGCGCCCCGCGGCGCGCGCCACCGCGACCAGCGCTTCGATCAGCGGCCCGTTGCCCACGGCCTTGCTGCCGTCGGGCAGGTAGAAAGTGTCCTCGAGTCCGGTACGCAGGTTGCCGCCGAGCTCCGCGGCGCGGGCATGCAGCGGCCAGACGTTCGCCCGGCCGATCGCGGTCACCTGCCACGTCGCGCCGGGTACCGCGAGCTTCGCGAGGATCGGCAGCAGGTCCGGATCGGCAGGCATGCCGGACTCGACGCCCATGACGAAGTTGTAGTCGAGGTGGCCGCGGTAGAGACCCGTGCGCGCGTACATCTCGACGCAGCGCGCGATGCCTGTGTCGAAGCACTCGAACTCGGGCAGCGCGCCGGTCTCCACCATCGCGCCCAGGAACGCCTGGACCTTCTCGACCGGGTTGTCGAACAGCATCGGCCGCCAGGCCCACGTGCCGTCGCCCTTGACTTTGAGGTAGTTGAGCGAGCCCGCGTTGCAGGCCGCGATCTCGGGACGGATCGCCCGCATGCACGCCACCGGTCCAGAGATGTCGGGACCCACGACGCCGGTCGACTGGTTGAAGATGACTCCGGGGCAGGCCTCGCGGATCGCCTGTGCGATCTCGGTTGCGACGGCCGGATCCCACGTGGGCAGGTGACCGAGGCCCGCGCCCTGCTGGCGGAAGTGCACGTGCATGACGGAGGCGCCCGCGTCGAAAGCGGACCGCGCCTCGCGCGCCATCTGCTCGGGAGTGACCGGGACGGCGTGCTGCCGCGGATCGGTGAGCACGCCCGTGAGCGCGCACGTGACGACGACCTTCGACATCAGGGACCTCGCTCGTAACGCATGAGCACCTGTCCGGGAGCGACCTGTTGCCCGGCGGAGACCTCGACCGACTGCAGGCGGCCGGCCTTCGGCGCCCGCAGCTCCTGTTCCATCTTCATCGCCTCGACCACGCAGAGCCGCTGCCCCGCGGCAACCTCGTCGCCGGCCGCGACCGCGACCGTGAGGACGCGGCCGTTGATCGCAGCGCGCACCTCGTCGGCCTGCGCCGCGGCGTCCGCCGCGCTGCGCCGGGCGGCGCGACGCAGGCACTCGAACGCATGGTCGCCTCGACGCGTGTGGACCCACAGCCGGCCCGCGCCGTCCCACGCATGGCGGTACTCGATCGCGACGCCGCCGACGTCGGCGTGCCCGTGCGCGCGGGGCGCGGCCGGCACGCCCGTGACCACGACTTCGCCGTCCTCGCGTTCGAGGCTCGCGCCGGCCGCGTGGAGCCGCGCGCGCCCGGACTGCTCGTGCCCCGGCTCCGCGGCGAGGCTCTGCGGCGCCAGCCACCGCAGGCGCCACGGCGTGGGCAGCGGACGGCCGTTGCTCCAGTTGCGCCAGCCGGGCGCCGCCTCCGCGTCCGTCTCGGGCGCCGCAGCCACGGAGAGCCACGCGGCAAGCGACCACGTCGCCTCATCCGGGGCCTCGATGCGATCGGGTCCGGTGGGATAGTGGCGCTCGACGAACGCCGTCGACACGCGCGAGCCGTCCGCGAATTCCGGGTGGCGGAGGATGCGCGAGAGAAACGTCCTGTTCGAAGGCACGCCGAGCAGCACCGTCCGCTCGAGCGCCAGCGCGAGGCGGTCGAGCGCCTCCGCGCGGGTGGCGCCGTGCGCGATGACCTTCGCGAGCATCGAGTCGTAGTGCGGACTCACGGTCATGCCGGTCGCGAGCGCGTGGTCCGTGCGGCCGAGCGGGTCGGGCCCCCAGTCGAGCACCGTGCCGCTGCGCGGCAGGAAGTCGTCGGCCGGTTCCTCGGCGCAGAGCCGCACCTCGACGGCGTGGCCCGACATCCGGAGGTCGGACTGTGCGAACGGCAGCGCTTCGCCGCGCGCGACGCGCAACTGCAGCTCGACGAGGTCGAGTCCCGTCACGAGCTCGGTGACGGGGTGTTCCACCTGCAGCCGGGTGTTCATCTCCATGAAGTAGTGGCGGCCCTCGCGGTCGAGCAGGAACTCGACCGTGCCGGCGCCGACGTAGCCGATCTCGCGCGCGACGGCCACCGCGGACTGGCCCATGCGCTCGCGCAGCACCGGATCGACGGCAGGCGAGGGCGACTCCTCGACGATCTTCTGGTGGCGGCGCTGCACCGAGCAGTCGCGTTCGCCGAGATGGACGATGTGCCCGTGCGCGTCGGCGAAGACCTGGATCTCGACGTGACGCGGCTCGACCACGGCGCGCTCGAGGATCAGCCGGCTGTCGCCGAACGCCTTCCGGGCTTCCGAAGTGGCGGACGCGAGGGCGGCCGGAAGATCGTCGGCTCGCTCGACGCGACGCATGCCGCGGCCGCCGCCGCCGGCCGATGCCTTGACCATGACGGGGAAGCCGATCCGCACGGCTTCCGCGACGAGCAATGCCTCGTCCTGTTCCTCGCCGTCGTATCCCGGCACGACCGGCACGCCTGTGGCCGCCATGCGGCGGCGCGCGCGGGCCTTGTCGCCCATCGCCTCGATCGCAGCCGGGGGCGGTCCGACGAAAAGGAAGCCGGCGTCCACCACTGCCGCCGCGAAGCGGGCGTTTTCGGAGAGGAATCCGTAGCCCGGGTGGATCGCCTGCGCCCCGGACGCACGCGCCGCCGTGATGATCTTCTCGATCGCGAGATACGACTCCGACGGGGCGGCCCCGCCGATCCGCACGTGCTCGTCGCACGCGGCGACGTGGGGCGCATCGCGGTCGGCATCGGAGCACACGGCGATCGTCGCGATGCCCATGCGGCGCGCAGTGCGCGCGATGCGCACGGCGATCTCGCCGCGGTTGGCGATGAGCAGGCGGTTCAGGGGCTTCACGGGAATTCCGGCAGCCGCGGCGGCGGCGGCTGCCACGAAGGCGCGCGGCGCTCGCGCGACGCGACGATGCCCTCGCGGGCCGCGCCGTGGCGCAGGAGACCCGCGAATTCGCGCGCGGCCGCATCGAGCGCGACGGGTAGTGGATCCTCGAGTGTCCGGCCGACGATGCGCTTCGTGGCGCGCAGCGCCGTCGGTTCCGCGAGGCCCAGCCGGAGCAGGTCCGTCCCGAGCGCGCCTCTGAGTTCCGTCACTGGCACGACGACGTCCGCGAGGCCCGCCGCCTGCGCCTCGGCAGCCGCGAGTCGCGCGCCGCCGAGCATCAGCCACCGGGCCCGGCGTGCGCCGGCGCGACGGACGACGAACGGCGCGATCTGCGCGGGCGCCACGCCGAGCGTGACTTCCGGCATCGCAAACTTCGCGTCGTCGGCAGCGATCACGCGGTCGCACGCGGCGGCGAGTCCGCAGCCGCCGCCCATCGCGCTGCCCGTCACGACCGCCACGGTCGCGACCGGCAGCGCCGCGATCCGCTCGAGCATGGCGCCGAACTGCCGGTTGTAGACGGCAATCGGGTCGTCGGCCTGCCCCGGCGTCGTGCTCATGAGTTCGAGAAAGCGCCCGAAGTCCGCGCCGGCGCAGAAGTGACCGCCCGCCCCTGACAGCACCAGCGCCCGCGCCTCGAGATCGGCGGCGACGTGCTCGCAGACCTCCGCGAGGCCGGCGACGAGTTCGTCGGAGAGCGCGTTGCGCTTCTCGGGCCGGTTCAGGCGCACGAACCAGTAGCCCGGCTGCCGGTCGACTGCGAGCAGCGGGGTCGGGCTGGAGCTCGCGAAGCTGGTGTCCATGGCGGCTCCGCTCACGCCTTGGGCAGCGTGCCCATGAACTTGCAGATGATGCCCAGCATCACCTCGTCGGTGCCGCCGCCGATCGAGGCGAGCCGTCCGTCGCGGTACAGGCGGGAGATCTGGCTCTCCCACGTGTAGCCCATGCCGCCCCAGTACTGCAGGCACTTGTCCGCAACCTCGCGGGTCAGGCGGCCGGCCTTGAGCTTCGCCATCGAGGCGAGCTGCGTCACGTCCTTGCCGGAGACGTAGAGCTCCGTCGCGCGGTAGACGAGCGCGCGCAGCGTCTCGAGCTCGGTCTGGAGTTCGGCGAGCGTGAAGTGCACGACCTGGTTGTCGAGCACCGCGCGGCCGAACGCCCTGCGGTTGCGCGTGTACTCGATCGTCTCGCGGATCGCGGTCTCGAGGCCGGTGATCGCGTTCGCGGCGCCCCAGAGGCGCTCCTCCTGGAACTGGATCATCTGGTACATGAAGCCCGCGCCCTCGGCACCGATCAGATGGCGCTGCGGGACGCGGACGTCGTCGAAATGGATGACCGCGGTGTCGGAGGAATTCATGCCGATCTTGCGGAGCTTCCGCTCGACGGTGACTCCGCGCGTCTTCATCGGCAGCACGATCAGCGACTTGTTCCGGTGCGGCTTGCCCTCGCCGGTGTTCGCGAGGCAGCACATCCAGTCCGCCTGCGTGCCGTTCGTGATCCACATCTTGCCGCCGTTGATCACGTAGTCGCCGCCGTCCTTGCGGGCGGTCGTGCGGATCGAGGCGACGTCCGAGCCCGCGCCCGGCTCCGAGACACCGACGCACGCGACCGCCTCGCCGGTGATCGCCGGCGTCAGGAACTCGGCGCGCAGCTCGTCGGAGCCGAAGCGGGCGAGGGCGGGGGTCGCCATGTCGGTCTGCACGCCGATCGCCATCGGCACGCCGCCGCAGCGCGTGCGGCCGAGCGCTTCGGCCATGACGACGGAATAGCTGTAGTCGAGCGCGGCGCCGCCGTAGGCTTCGGGCTTCGTGAGGCCCAGGAGCCCGAGCTCGCCCAGCTTCCGGAACACCTCGTGCGCCGGGAAGATGCCGGCTTCTTCCCACTCGTCGACGTGCGGGTTCAACTCGTTGTCGACGAACCGCTCGACGGTGCGCTTCAGTTCCTCGTGTTCCTGCGTGAGCTGCATGGACTTCTCCGGATCAGGGTCGGGCGACGCCGAAATCGAGCGGCCGCGGGACCACCCGCTCCGAGCGGCGGAAGAGTGACAGGACGTAACCGAGCACGCGGCGCGTGTCCCGGGGATCGATGACGCCGTCGTCGAGCATGCGGCCCGAGGTGTAGAACGCCGACGTCTGCTTGTCGAAGGTCGCGTTGATGATCGCGCGCAGGCCCTCGATCTGCGCGCGGTCCGGCTCGACGCCGCGCGCGCGCGCCGAGTCCTCCATCACGATCGCCATCGTCGTCGCCGCCTGCTCGGCGCCCATCACGGCGGTGCGCGAGCTGGGCCACGAGAACAGGAACCGCGGCGCGAAGCCGCGCCCGCACATGCCGTAGTTGCCGGCGCCGAACGACGAGCCGCAGTGGATCGTCACCTGAGGCACGGATGCGCAGGCGACCGCCTGGATCATCTTCGAGCCGTGCTTGATCATGCCGGCGCGCTCGGACTCGGTACCGACGATGTATCCCGTGGTGTTCTGCAGGTAGAGCAGCGGAATCGCGCTCTGGCAGCAGGCCTGGATGAAATGCGTGGCCTTCGTCGCGCCCGCCGGGTCGAGCGGGCCGTTGTTGGTGAGGATGCCGACCGGCATGCCGTGCAGATCGGCGTGCGCGCAGACGGTGGCGGGCCCGTACGCGGCCTTGAACTCGAGGAACTCCGAGCCGTCGACGAGTCGCGCGATCACCTCGCGCATGTCGACGGGCTTGCGGCCGTCCTTCGGCATGATCCCGAGCAGGTCGTCGGCGGGATAGAGCGGCTCGCGGCCCGTGGGCGGCGGCGTCTCGTGGCGCTGCCACCCGAGGCGGGCGACCAGCTCGCGCAGGATGCGGATGCCGTCGGCGTCGTCGTCGGCCACGTACTCCGCGAGGCCCGAGGTCGTCGAGTGCATCAGCGCGCCGCCGAGTTCCTCCTCGGTGGCGATCTCGCCCGTCGCGGCCTTGAGCAGCGGCGGGCCCGCGAGGAAGGCGCGGGCGCGGTTGCGCACCATCACCACGTAGTCGGACATGCCCGGCATGTACGCGCCGCCCGCCGTGGCGCTGCCGTGGACCAGCGTGAGCACCGGCAGTCCTGCGGCCGAGTGGCGCGCGAGCCGGGCGTAATGCGAGCCGCCGCTCACGAAGTCCTCCACGCGGTAGCGCGTGAGGTTCGCTCCGGCAGACTCGACGAGATGCACGAAGGGCAGCCGGCTCTCGAGCGCGATCTGCTGGGCGCGCTGGAACTTCTCGAGGCCCATGTGCTGCAGCGCGCCGGCCTCGATGCCCGAGTCGTCGACGACGACCATGCAGGTCGTCCCGGAGACGCGGCCGATGCCCACGATGCAGCCGCCGCCGGCCACGGACTTCGCGGGGTCGTTGACGTCGAGCAGGAAGCCCGCCAGCGTCGAGAGCTGCAGGAACGGCTCGCCGGCGTCGAGCAGCAGCCCGGCCCTGTCGCGAGGCAGCAGCTGGCCGCGCTTCGCGAAACGCGGCGAGGACTTCGCGGAGGCGGCCTCGGTACGCGCCTCGAGTCCGCGCAGTTCGTCGATGAGCGT
>Ga0105090_10001986_pt1 | contig 11285 bp, 10 predicted proteins | sample PPLLak3March2015_FD_79110 | JGI IMG/M metagenome (GOLD analysis project Ga0105090, IMG submission 79110) | Freshwater sediment microbial communities from Prairie Pothole Lake near Jamestown, North Dakota, USA - PPLs Lake P7 Core (1) Depth... | ecosystem: Environmental > Aquatic > Freshwater >... | reverse complement strand
TGTCCAGAGAACCCGACATGCGTCCCGAATCCGCCGCCCTGCCGACACTGGCCCTGCTGCTTGCAGCGCTCGTTGCTGCGGGATGCAGCCGCAAGCAGCCCGAGCCGGAGCCCGCCGCACCGGCAGCGGAGGTGACGGAACAGGCCAGCGCGACGGACAAGCATCTGCCGCCCGGGATCGACTGGTTCGCGGGCGACGTGGACGCGGCGTTCGCCGAAGCAAAGTCGAAGGCCAAGCCGATCTTCCTGTACTGGGGTGCCGAGTGGTGCCCGCCGTGCGCGCAGATCAAGTCGACGATCTTCAACAAGCGCGAGTTCCAGGAACGCAGCCGCCTGTTCGTGCCCGTCTACCTCGACGGCGACACCCCGAGCGCGCAGCGCTACGGCGAGCGTTTCGGCGTCGTCGGCTACCCGACGATGATCCTGTTCCGCCCCGACGGCACCGAGATCACGCGCCTGCCCGGCACGGTGGACATCGTGCGCTACGCCACGATCCTCGACGTGGCGATCGCCGATGCGAAGCCGGTCGCCGAAATCCTGAAGGCCGCGTCATCCGGCGGCGAAGTGACGTCGAACGACTGGCGCCTGCTCGCGTATTACTCCTGGGGGACCGACAACGGCCGCGTGCTGCCGGCCGCCGAGCGGCTGAAGACGTTCCGACAACTGAACGATCGCTGCCCGCCCGAACTGCAGCCCGAGTGCGGGCGCCTGTATTTCGAGTACCTCGGTGTCGCGGCTCGCGAAGCACAGGGCGGCCAGTCACCGCTGAACGGCCTCGAGCGCGCGGATGCCCGCCGGCAGCTGCTGGCGCTGCTCGGCGCGTCTGCCGTCGCAAGGGCGAATGTCGACAACGTGTTGTACGGCTCGAAGGACGTCGTGGCGTTGCTGTCCGACGTCGGAACGCCCGAGCGCAAGCAGCTGACGGATGCGTGGCGTGCGTCGCTCGACCGCCTCACGAGCGGCGCCGACGCGGCGCAGCTGTCCGGCCCGGAACAGCTCAACGCAGTGCGCGCAAAGATGCTGCTCGCCCGCCTCGACGCACCGGACGCCGGGTTGCCGCAGGCGCTACTCGACGAAGCGCGACAGACTGTGGCCCGCGTCGACGCGGCGACCACCGACAGCTATGCGCGGCAGGCGGCGATCAATTCCGCTGCCGGCCTGTACTGGGAAGCCGGGCTCGCCGACGACGCCAACCAGCTGCTGGTCGCGGAACTCGAGAAGTCGAAGTCGCCGTACTACTTCATGCTCGACCTCGCCGAGCTGGCGAAGAAGGCCGGCCGCGAGGACGAAGCCGTCGAGTGGCTCGCGAAGGCCTACGCGGGTGCCAAGGGCCCCGCCACGCGCTTCCAGTGGGGCTACAACTACCTGGTCGGCGTGCTCGAAATGACACCCGAGGACATCGCGCGCATCGAGCGCGTCGGTCTCGAGGTGATCGGCGAACTCGACGATTCGCCGGATGCGTTCTACCAGCGCACGCGCATGCGCCTCGAGCAGCTGAGCGCCAGGCTGCTCGAATGGGGCCAGGACCCCGAGCGCGCGCCGGTGGTGGAGAAACTGCGCAGCCGCACGGCCGAGATCTGCAAGGGCCTGCCGGAGGGCGACGAGGGGCGCAAGAACTGCGAGGGCTTCCTCAAGCCGGCCGCGCCCGCCACGAAGAGCGCGTGATCGAGTACTTCACGCCGGCGCGCTCGGCCTCGGTGCGCCCCGGGAGCACGTCCTCGGGCCAGACGAAGGCGCTCTCGAAGACGAGGCCGCAGTTCTCCATCACCCGTCGCGAGCCCGCGTTGGCCGCGAGAGCGCGCGCCGTGATCGTCCCGGCGCCCACGCGTTCGAAGCCGTGCGCCACCAGCGCCCGGCCGCCCTCGGTCGCGAACCCCTGCCCCCAGGCCGCGCGCCGCAGGCGGTAACCGAGTTCCTGCGGGCCCGGATCGATGCGATCCGGACGCAGGTGGAACCAGCCGATGAAGGCGCCGTCGTCACGCAGCTCGGCCAGCCAGTAGCCGATCAGCGGCGTCGCCTCGTACTGCGCGAGCCAGCGCGGCAGGATCACCTTCGCGTAATAGTCGCGCGGCGTGGGCTCGCCGAAACTGATGTAGCGCATCACCTCGGGGTCGGCATCGAGCTCGACCAGCGCATCGAGGTCGTCGGGGGCGCAGCGACGCAGCCTCAGGCGCTCTGTCTCTAGTAGGATGACGGGTCTCCCCTGCGTGCCCGGCGATCTGGCCATGACCCACCCTCATTACGATTTCCGCAGCGACAACGTCGGCGGGGCCGCGCCCGAGATTCTCGAGGCGCTCGTGGCCGCCAACGCCGGCACCGCGTCCCCGTACGGCGACGACGACTATACGCGACGCATGAACGAGCGGTTCGCCGCGGTCTTCGAGCGGCCGCTGCAGGTGTTCCCGCTATCAAGCGGAACGGGCTCGAATTCGATCGGCCTTGCGGCGCTCGCCAATCCGTACGGGGCCATCTACTGCCACGAGACCGCGCACATCAACACCTACGAGTGCGGTGCGCCCGAGTTCTTCACGGGCGCGAAGCTGGTCTGCCTGCCGGGACTCGACTTCAAGCTCGACGCCGCCGCGCTGGACGATGCGCTGGCGCTCGCGGGCCGCGGCAACCCGACTCGAGTGCAGCCGTTCGCGCTCAACATCACGCAGCCGACCGATTTCGGCACGCTCTATTCGCTCGCGGAGATCACGGCGCTGTGCGACGTGGCGCACCGCCACGGCCTGCGCGTGCACATGGACGGCGCGCGATTCGCCAATGCGCTCGCCGCGCTTGGCTGCTCGCCGGCCGACCTCACGTGGCGTTGCGGCGTGGACGTGCTCTCGCTCGGCGCCACCAAGAACGGCGCGATCAACGCCGAAGCGGTGGTGGTGTTCGATCGCGAGCTGGCCAGCGAGATCCCCTACCGCATGAAGCGTGGCGGCCAGGTCCTGTCCAAGGCGCGGTTCGTTTCCGCCCAGCTCGAGCGCTACGTGGCGGACGATCGCTGGCTCGAGCGGGCCCGCATGGCGAACGCACACGCCGCCGCGCTGGCCGGGCGATTGACGGAGATTCCCGGCGTGTCGCTGGTCGCGCCGGTCGAGATCAACATGCTGTTCCTGCGCATGCCGGATGCAGCGGTGGCAGCGCTCGACCGCGGTCCGTTCCGATACTACAAGCTCGGCCGGGACGTACGTTTCGTCTGCCGCCACGACCAGGAAGCCGCCGGCATGGATCTGCTGGTGCGCTGCGTGAGCGACGCCGTCTTGCCCTCGCGCTGACGTCCGCTACGATACGCAGGCGGAGCAGGAGGATTCATGACGCCCGTCGACCCCAGGTCCACCCGGGGCACCTTGTCCGCACGCCTCGCCGGCGTGCTCGTGTCGCTCGCGATGCTGTGCGGGCCGGCGATGGCCGGCGCCCAGGAACTGCAGGTCATCGAATTGCGCTACCGCCTCGCCGAGCAGGTCATTCCCGCACTGCAGCCGCTGCTCGAGCCCGGCGGCGCAATCACCGGCATGGACGCGATGCTGTTCGTGCGCACGAGCCCCGGCAATTTCGAGCAGATCCGGCAGGCGGTCGCGGCGCTCGATCGCAAGCCGCGCCAGCTGCGGGTCACGGTCGGCCAGGGGACGGTCGAGAATGACGCGGGCTCCGCGGTGCGCGGCGCGGCCACGGTGGGCAGCGGCGACGTGCAGGTGGGCGTGAACCGTCCGCCGGCCGGCGACCCGGGCGTCGCCGTGACGGCGCGCCGCACCACCCAGCGGGCCGACCTGCGCAACGTCAGCAGCGTCACGACGCTCGAAGGCACGGAGACCTTCATCGCGATCGGCCAGTCCGCCCCGATCACCACCACGCAGGCGACGCCTGGCTGGGGCGGCACCACCGTGCAGACCACCGAATACCGCGACGCGAACACTGGCTTCTACGCCACGCCGCGCGTGAGCGGCGAGGTGGTGACGCTCGATCTCGCGCAACGGCAGCAACGCTTCAGCGGGTCGCCCGCGGATCGCCGCGTCGAGACAGCGGGCATCACCACGCGGGTCAGCGGACGGCTCGGCGAGTGGATCCGCGTGGGCGGGTCGAGTACCGCAAATCGCACGGACACGAGCGGCCTGCTCACCTGGGGCTCGCGCAGCGACGAGGCGTCGTATTCGGTCTGGGTGAAGGTCGAGGAAGTGCCATGAACCTTCCAGGCATCCCGACGACTCGCATCTCCGGCGGCGCGCCGGAGCCCGCGCGGGTGGCGGTCGTCGGCAACGGCCTGCTGGCGGCCGAGGTCGTGCGCAACCTGGGGCTGGTCGGCATTCCCGTGGCGGTACACGGGCCCGAGGATTTCTGGCAGACGCTGCGGCTCGCCGACCTGCAGGAATGCTACTGCGCCGTCGCTGCCGACGGGGATCACGAGGCGCGCCGACGCCTCAACCAGTTGAGCCAGGTCGCCGGCATCGACTTCGTCAACGTGTCGCTTGGCGCCGATGGCATCACCGTCGAGTCGTTCCCGTTCGGCAGCGACCCGGAGTGTGCGTGCCTCGAATGTGAAATCGAGCTGACGGCCGACGCCGGCTTGCCGCAGGCACCCGACCCGATCGCGACCAGCATCGCCGGGGCGCTGGCCGCCGCCGCGGCCCTGCACTGCTCGGGGCACGGTGCGCGCCGGTTGAGCATCCCGGAGCTGAACGGCGCCAGCACGTCGGTTCGGCTCGAGCGGCGCCTGGGGTGCCCCGCCTGCACGACTGCGTGGCGAGCACCGCGCATCATCCACACGCGCAATCGCTGGTCGGCGCGCGATTTCCTGCGACCGGATGCCCCCGCGCTCGCCGCGCAGGTCGTGCGGCTCAGCGATGCACTGGTGACCGCCTGCGAATGCGCGGACTGTGGACCCGTCGCGGCATTGGCAGGCATGGTGAACCGACCCGCGGCGCAGTTCGCGGCAACGCCGCCCGCTTGCCCGGGCTGCGGCGCGGCGGTGCAGATCGAGTCGTGCGACGCGTTCAGCCTTGGCGAATTGACGGAGCGATTCGGCGGCGGCCCAGTACCGGCCAAGTTCGCGCTGGCCGAGATCGGCGGCGCGACGGTGTGCTTCGCGCTCGAGGCAACAGCGCGCGACGGCGCCGTCTAGCCCGGATCAGGGATTCGAGGTCGGCTCGACGACCTCGACGCGGTCGACGAAGTAGTCCGTTTCGCCGAAGCACGTGGTTGGCAGGCCGCGGTGCTCGGCGTAGTGCAACCGCACCTGCTGGCCGACCGCTGCGTGGAGCTGCTCGACGACCGCCTCGTCGCGCACACTGAAGTTCCAGATCTGCGGCGCCACTCCGCCGACCACGTACATCGCCAGCTCGCCTTCGTAGGTCTTGCAGATCCAGCCGCGCTTGGAGAATTTCTGCAGCACGCCGGCGCGTTCGCCCTCCGAATAGCTCCACCACAGCATGAACATCGTGTAGAGCACGATGAGCAGGATCGCGCCCACCAGGCTGCCGATCAGGTACGACTTCAAGCCGCGCCGCGGTGGCCGGGTGGCCGGGGCCGGGGCGGGCGTCACGGGGGGCGAAGCGGGCGCGCTCATGCGGTGTCCTTGCGGCGATCGTGTGCGAGCATGATACCCGCGCCGCGCGCGGGCGCGCCGCTCAGAGCAGCGAGTCGATCGGCAGCAGCCGCAGCAACGTCACGGACAGCCGGCGCGCAGCGCTAGCGTCGGGCTCGCGCTCCAGCCGGCGCTCCTTGCCGCGCACCCGGTCGTACCAGACCAGCCCCTCGTCCTCTTCCACCACCACGCGGTAGCTAAGCTCCGGTGACGTGGTGCGCTGGAACTGGGAACGCACCTGGTCGGCGAGCTCCTCGCTGTCCACCAGCACGCCCATTTCCGTGTTGAGGAACGCCGAGCGCGGATCGAGGTTCATGGAACCGATGTACACCCAGCGCCGGTCGATGATCATGGCCTTCGTGTGCAGGCTCGCGCCGGACGATCCCGTCAGGCTGATCTGGCTGCGTCCCTCCTCGCTGCCAGCCTTGCGCTTCATCTCGAACAGCTCGACACCGCCTTTCAGCAATTCGCGGCGCTGGCGCGCGTAGCCGGTGTGCACGGCGGCCACGTCGGTGGCGGCGAGCGAATTCGTGAGCACCGCGATGCGGACGCCGCGCTGCGCTCCCTTGATCAGGCTCCGTGCACCCTCCTGGCGCGGCACAAAATACGGCGACACGATCAGCAGCTCGTCCACCGCGGCGGTCATCACGCCGGCCAGCCCGCTCAGCACGTTCGACGACTCGAGCCCGGTCGTCTCGGCGCCGACCTTCGCCGGGTCGTCCACCAGCAGCTGCACGCTGTCGACCCGGAGCGGCGGCGGACGGTTCGCGAGCAGCTCGGCCCGCTTCTGCTCGTCGCGCAGGGCGGCCATGTACGGCGTATCGCCGGCCTGCAGCTGGTACTCGCGGGCGCCCTCGACCAGCCTCGCGAGCGATTCCGGGTCCGGCTCCTTGGGATCGAGTCGCGACACCGGCACCGCGTTCGAGTTGTTCCAGTACTCGTCGAATGCCCGGCTCACGTCGGCCACCACGGGGCCCACGAGTACCACGTCGAGGTCGCTGAAATTGGAGTGCTCGGAGGCGCCGAAGTACTCGTCGCCGATGTTGCGTCCGCCGACGATCGCAATGCGGTTGTCGACGAGCCAGATCTTGTTGTGCATGCGCCGGTTGAGGCGATTTGCGCGCGTCAACCACTCGGTGGCAAGGCCCACCGAGCCCGAGCGGCTGTAGAACGGATTGAAGATGCGCACCTCGACGTTCGGGTGCTGGTCGGCCACGCGGAACAGGTCGTGCTTGGCGCGCGCATCGATGTCGTCCACGAGCACGCGGACACGCACGCCGCGCTCGGCGGCCCGCAGCAGGTCGGCGGCGAGCAGGCGGCCGGTCAGGTCGTCGTGCCAGATGTAGTACTGCACGTCGATGCTGCTCGTGGCCGCCGTCACAGTCGCCGCCCGGTACGCGAATGCCAGCGCGTTCTGTTCGACCAGGCGCACGCCCGACTTGCCCGGCGCTTCGTCTAGTTCGTGCATCACGGCCGCGTCGAGCGCGTGGTTGTTGGGAGGCGGCAGCGCGTAGCTCGGCTCGATGCCGTGCAGCGACGGCGCCGTCGCACAGTGGGTGAGCCACGGCAGCGCGCACAGCAGGAGCAGCCGTGCCAGGACGCCGGCCGAACGGAAGCTCCGGGCTTCCGGCCAGGGGAATGCGCTCAGCGATTTCTGCATCGGGCCGCGATGATAGCCTGCTCAGCGCGCCGCGGCGGTGTCGACGAAGCCGTCGATGCGCTCCAGCAAGTAACCGTGGAAGGGATTGCTCCGCTGCCGGGTCAGCGCCCACATCGGCACCGTGAGCACGCCGTTCTCGCCGCGGATCTCGATGCTGCCCAGTTGCACGTGTTTCCCGGGCGGGGGCGGCGCATAGCCGTACAGCGGGTCGTCGGGCGGGAACGGCAGCGCCACGTGCGACAACGAGAACACCGTGCGCGGCCACTCGAGCGGCAGGTCGCGACGCAACGTCGTCGTAGCGCCCACCGGTGACCGCAATTCGACCACCTGCGGCGACTCCGCCGACGCATTGGTGATCACCGTGAGTGTGTACGGACGCTGCGACAGGGCGCGCAGCCGCTGCGTGAGGGGGCCGGGATCCGTCACCATCAGTGATTGCACCGCGGCGAGCCGGTTGACGTCGAACAGCACCAGTTCGTGACCGTCCGGGGCCAGGTGCTCGAGCAGGGCGTCGGTGACGGCCTCGGCTCTCACCGTCGCATCCACCGTCGAGAGGAACACGAGCACGGGCGGAAAGCCCTGCAGCCCCTGGCCGCCCGCACGCCGCTCCACGGCGCGCGTCAGGTTGCGGGTGAGACGGAACGTCTCGCCGGCCGCGTGGAAGCTGAACGAGGTGTACTTGTAGGGATCGAACTCGACACCGAGCTCCTCCCAGGCGGCGCGGCCGAACCCCGGCAGCGAAGACAGTCCGGTCTTGATGCGGCCCACTGCAGCGAGTTTCGAGACGCCGATCGCGGGCGAGATCAGCACGAGACCAGCCGGCCGGGGCAGCGTGGCGTCGTCGAGTGCGGCCAGCGCGTAATCGACGGACAGCGCCGCGCCGTTCGAATAGCCGACCAGGTAGAGCGGTCGGTCGGAGGCTCCGCGCGAGTGCAGGTCGCGGACCGCGAGCCGCACGGCGGCCTGCATGTCCTCGATGCTGAAAGTCAGCAAGCCGGACGGGGCCGTGCCATGCCCAGGCAGTCGCAGGCCCACGACCTCGAAACCACGTGCCGCGAGGTGTTCCCCGATCGAGCGCAGGCTGTAGGGCGAGTCGGTCAGGCCGTGCAGCAGCAGCACGGCTCCGCGTGACGGTGCGCCGGACGTCGGCTCCAGGCGGAACGTGCGATTCCAGTTGGTGGGCCACACCCCCGGATCGCTGCGGCTGCCGGCGCTGTAGCGGCTGAAGAGGATCCGCTCGGCCGGAGGCACGGCGCCATAGACCCGCTGCTGCAGGTCAACAAACAGCCGTTCTTCGAGGGCCAGGTAGTCGTCGAGCGTGTGGACGGTGCCTGCCTGCGCGGCCGTGAAATCCGCTAGTCGGACCTCGTGCCAGGGGGCGGGCGCCGGCCCGCTGCGGAGGAAGTGCCAGTACAAGCCCGCCCCGATCAGGGCGAGGCCGAGCAGCACCGAGCCTGCGGCGGCAACAAGCCAGCGAGCCAGCGATCTGACCATCCAGGGCCTCCCGGGTCGTTCCCCCCGCCCGGGATCATAGAGCCTCGCCGCCTGGTCTCGTAAATCCCGAATGGCCACCGCGGTTTCCGAGGGGCAGCATCCGCAAAACACGCTCGCGCCCGACCGGCCGCCATGACCCGACTTCGCTCCCCGCAGATCCTCGCGTTCATGACGCCGTTCCCCTTTTCCATCGACGTCGAGGCACCCCTGACCGAGGCCCACGCATTCCTGCGCGAGCGCCAGATCCGCCACCTGCCGGTGACCCGCAACGGGGAGCTGGCGGGGATCCTCACCGACCGGGACATCAAGCTCGCCCTGGGGCCCGACCTCGGCTCGCCGCCCGAACGCGAATTGCGGGTCGCCGACGTCTACCAGCCGGAGACTTACGTGGTCGACGCGGGACAGCGCCTCGAAGACGTCGCGGCTACCATGGCCGAGCGCCACGTCGGTTCTGCGCTGGTGACGCGCGGCGGCAAGCTCGTGGGGATCTTCACGACCACGGATGCCTGCCGCGCACTGGCGCGGGTCCTGCACGGGCAGCATCCGGATCCCGGGCCGGACCAGGTTTCCTGACGCGCCATGAGTGACGGCTCCGGGTCGACGAACGCCCGATGCGCCGACCGGCTGCGCGAGGCGGCCGACCTGCTGCACGCGCAGGGTGCGAATCCGTTCCGCATCTCTGCTTACCGCAAGGCGGCGGCAACCGTGCTCGAGTGGCCCGAGGACCTGCAGGCCATCATCGATCGCGAAGGACTGCCCGGCCTCGAAGCGCTGCCGACCGTTGGCCGTGGCATCGCGGCCGCATTGCTCGAGATGACGCGCACTGGGCGCTGGACCCAGCTCGAGCGGTTGCGCGGCAGCTCCGATCCCGTGCAGCTGCTTACCGCGGTGCCGGGGCTCGGCCACCGGCTGGCCGAACGCATCCACGAGGAGCTGCACATCGACACGCTCGAGGCGCTCGAGCTCGCCGCGCACGACGGCCGCCTCGAGTCGGTGCCCGGTGTGGGGCCGCGGCGTGCCGCCGCCATCCGCTCCAGCCTGCAGACCATGCTGTCGCGCAGTCGTCCGCACCGCACAGTCGCCGCGACGGGTGCGATCGACGAGCCGCCGGTCGCGATGCTGCTCGACGTGGATCGTGAATATCGGGAGCGCGCCGCCAGCGGTGATCTGCCGACCATCGCACCGCGCCGCTTCAATCCGTCAGGCGAGGCGTGGCTGCCGGTGCTGCACGCCGTGCGCGGCGAATGGCACTTCACCGCACTCTTCTCGAACACCGCGCAGGCGCACCAGCTCGGCCGGACGCGCGACTGGGTCGTGCTCTATTTCTACGACGACGAGCACACCGAGGGACAGCACACGGTGGTAACTGAGACGCACGGTGCGCTCATCGGCCGGCGCGTCGTGCGCGGCCGCGAGGCCGAGTGCCGCGCGCACTACACGAAATAGGCGAGCGCGAACACGCCGAGCATGGTGAACACGAGCGCCAGCTTGGCGAGCGTGCCGAAGATCAATCCCATCCAGGTCGCCAGGCCCGCGCGCGTCGCCTGCTCGACCTTGCCGTGCGAAATCATCTCGCCCGCCACTGCGCCGACGAACGGCCCGAAGATCAGCCCCGGCAGGCCGAGGAACAGCCCGCCGAGCGTACCGAGCGCGGCCCCGACGATCGCGAGCTTGGTCGCGCCGACCCGCTTGGCGCCTGCGGCCGTCGCAGCGAAGTCGATGACGAACGAGATCGCGGTGAGCAGGCCGAGCACGACCAGCGGAACCCAGGTGACCTGCTGGAAATCCCCCGCCCACGCCGCAAGCAGCAGGCCGACGAAGACCAGCGGCACGCCCGGCAGGGCCGGCAGCACCGATCCCGCGATTCCGACGCAGACCAGCACGACGGCCAGCACCAGCCACAACGTTTCCATAGATATGCCCGCCTCCATGGCTGAACGGGTGCGCGGAGTTTGCAGTCCGCCGCGACGCAAGTCACCTGCACCGGGATGCGCCTGGCCGGCGCTGTACACTGCGCCGCTGCACCATGATCACACTGCCGTCACTGCCGATCGTCGAGGCGCTCCCGGAACTGGCCGCCGCGCTGGCGCATGGGCGACAGGTCGTGCTCGAAGCGCCGCCAGGCGCCGGCAAGAGCACGGTCGTCCCCTTGGCGCTGCTCGATGCCGACTGGCGTGGCGACGGCCGCATCGTGATGCTGGAGCCACGCCGGCTCGCGGCGCGTGCGGTGGCCGAACGCATGGCGGCATCTCTCGGTGAAGCCGCCGGAGCACGGGTGGGTTTCCGCACGCGCCTCGAGACCCGCGTGGGACCCGCTACGCGCATCGAGGTCGTTACCGAGGGAATTCTGACGCGGATGCTGCAGCGTGATCCCGCGCTCGAAGGCGTCGCCTGCGTGATATTCGACGAGTTCCACGAGCGCAACCTGCAGGGCGACCTTGGCCTCGCCCTCGCGCTCGAGTGCCAGCGCCACTTGCGCCCCGACCTTCGATTGCTGGTGATGTCGGCCACGCTCGACGGCGACGCGCTGGCCCGCGTGTTCGAGGACGCACGCTTCGTG
>Ga0105090_10001984_pt1 | contig 11289 bp, 10 predicted proteins | sample PPLLak3March2015_FD_79110 | JGI IMG/M metagenome (GOLD analysis project Ga0105090, IMG submission 79110) | Freshwater sediment microbial communities from Prairie Pothole Lake near Jamestown, North Dakota, USA - PPLs Lake P7 Core (1) Depth... | ecosystem: Environmental > Aquatic > Freshwater >... | reverse complement strand
GCGCCCAAGGTGCAGACCATCGAACACCTGATGTCGGCCTGCGCCGGCCTCGGGCTCGACAACCTCTGTGTCGACATCACCGCAGAGGAGGTGCCGATCCTCGACGGCAGCGCGGCCAGTTTCGTCTTCCTGCTGCAGAGCGCCGGCATCGAACTGCAGGACGCGCCCAAGCGCTTCCTGCGCGTGAAGAAGACGGTGGAGATCCGTGAAGGCGAGGGCGCGACGCTGAAGTGGGCGCGGCTCGAGCCCTATCACGGCTACAAGCTGGCGTTCGAGATCGAATTCGACCACCCGGCGGTCGACGCCACCGGCCAGCGGGTCGAATTCGACTTCGGCTCGGGCCGGTACAAGCGCGACATCGCGCGCGCGCGCACCTTCGGCTTCACCAAGGACGTCGAGATGATGCGCACGCGCGGTCTGGGGCTGGGCGGCAACATGGACAACGTCATCGTCGTCGACGACACCCGCGTGCTGAATGCCGAGGGCCTGCGCTACGACGACGAATTCGTCAAGCACAAGATCCTCGACGCCATCGGCGACCTGCACATCGCCGGCAAGCCGCTGCTGGCCAGCTACACCGCCTTCAAGAGCGGGCATGCGCTGAACAACCTCTTGCTGCGCAAGCTGCTGGCTGACGAGACCGCGTACGAGGTCGTCACCTTCGAGCGCGAGGCCGACGCGCCGCGCGGCTTTGCCGAACTCGCTCCAGCGTGGTGATGGCGCTTCGCTGCCTGTCCGCGGCACCGCCGCCCGCCAGGATGAGCAGCCACCCCGTCGCTCGCGTCACGGCGCCATGATGATCGCCTTCCGCATCGTCTTCGGCCTGCTGCTGCTGGCCGGCGTGGCCTGCTTCGTGATGTATATCGTCACCCGTCAGCCGGTGTGGCGCCGGCGTGGCGTGCACATCGTGGCGTGGACGCTGGGCCTCGCGCTGGCCTTCTTTGCCGGGCTCGTCATGCAGAGTCTGCCCGAGCTGTTCTAGCCCGGCATGCCGGTGCCCACTCCCGAGAACGAGGAAACCCGAAGATGAAGACCCGCGCCGCCGTGGCCTGGCAGGCCAACGCCCCGCTCACCATCGAGACCGTCGACCTGCAGGGCCCGCAGCCGGGCGAAGTGCTGGTCGAGGTGAAAGCCACCGGCATCTGCCACACCGACTGGACCACCCTCTCGGGCGCCGACGCCGAAGGCGTCTTCCCGTCCATCCTCGGCCACGAGGGTGCCGGCATCGTGATGGAAGTCGGTACCGGCGTCACGGCGCTGCAGCCCGGCGACCACGTGATCCCGCTCTACACGCCGGAATGCCGGCAGTGCAAGAGCTGCCTGTCGCGCAAGACCAACCTGTGCACGGCGATCCGCGCCACCCAGGGCAAGGGCCTGATGCCCGACGGCAGCAGCCGCTTCTCGATCGACGGCAAGCCGGTCTTCCACTACATGGGCACCAGCACCTTCGCCAACCACATCGTGGTGCCCGAGATCGCGCTGGCGAAGATCCGCGACGACGCGCCCTTCGACACGGTCTGTTATATCGGCTGCGGCGTCACCACGGGCGTCGGCGCGGTGCTCTTCACGGCGCAGGTGGAGGCGGGTGCCAACGTGGTCGTGTTCGGCCTCGGCGGCATCGGGCTCAACGTGATCCAGGGCGCCAGGATGGTCGGCGCCGACAAGATCATCGGCGTCGACATCAACCCGGCGCGCGAGGCGATGGCGCGCCGCTTCGGCATGACGCACTTCGTCGACCCGAAGGAGCACGAGAACCTGGTCGACCACCTGGTGCAGCTCACCGGCGGCGGCGCCGACTACAGCTTCGAGTGCATCGGCAACACCACCACCATGCGCCAGGCGCTGGAATGCTGCCACCGCGGCTGGGGCAAGAGCGTGATCATCGGCGTCGCCGAATCGGGCCGGGAGATCAGCACGCGGCCGTTCCAGCTCGTCACCGGCCGCGTCTGGCTGGGCTCGGCCTTCGGCGGCGCGCGCGGCCGCACCGACGTGCCGCGCATCGTCGACTGGTACATGGACGGCAAGATCCGCATCGACGAGCTCATCACGCACCGGCTGGCGCTGGAGGACATCAACGAAGGCTTCGAGCTCATGAAGCGCGGCGAATCGATCCGCACGGTGGTGATGTTCTGATGGAGGTGACGCCCTGCGCTTCCACGCCGAGCGGCTGACCGGCTAACGCACTTCCGGCCGCTGCACGCGCGGCCTTTCGGCCACGACCACGGGCACTTCCAGCAACTCCTCGCCACGATGCAGCGCCAGTGTGGACCGGCTCTGCGGCGGTAGCGCCGCCACCGCGGCCAGCAGTTCGGTGGTGTTGTTGACGGGCGTGTCGCCGACGCGCACGACGATGTCGCCCGGTCGCACCCCGCCGCGCGCCGCCGGCCCGTTCTGCTGCACACCGGTGATCAGCACGCCGCTCGTCACCGGCAGTCTCAGGCTCTCGGCCAGTTCGGCCGAGAGGTCGCGCGGCTCGACGCCGATCCAGCCGCGGCGCACGCTGCCGCCGCGCACCAGGGCCTCCATCACCTGCCGCGCCGTGTCGACCGGCACCGCGAAGCCGATGCCCATGCTGCCGCCGGTGCGCGAGTAGATGGCGCTGTTGATGCCCACCAGGTGGCCCGACGCATTCACCAGCGCGCCACCCGAGTTGCCCGGATTGATGGCGGCGTCGGTCTGGATGAAATTCTGGAATGGCGACGAGCCGTCCTGTTTGCGGTCGAGCGCGCTCACGATGCCGGCGGTGACCGTCTGGCCGACGTTGAACGGGTTGCCGATGGCCAGCACGGCGTCGCCGACCTGCAGCGCCCGCACGTCGCCCAGCGTCACCACCGGCAGGGCGTCGAGGTCGATCTTGAGCACGGCGATGTCGGTCTCCGGGTCGCTGCCGACCAGGCGTGCGCGCGCCTGACGGCCGTCGGTGAGCTGGACCTCGATCTCGGTCGCTTCCTCGACGACATGGTGGTTGGTCAGCAGATAGCCCTCGGGCGAGACGATGACGCCCGATCCCAGGCCCAGCCGACGCTGCGTCGCCGCACCGTCGCCGAAGAAGAAGCGGAAACGCGGGTCGTCGGCGTGCGGGCTGCGCTGTGCCATGCGCGAGGCGGTGACGCTGACGACGGCCGGCGCCGCGGCGCGTGCCGCGAGCGCATACCCGCCGGCCCCTGCAGCGCTGGCGGCGGCCGCCGGCGGCGGCGCCTGCACCAGGGTCGGCGCCGGCAGGGCCGCGACCCTGTCGCCGCCTTGGGCCAGCCACCCGGGCTTGAGCGTCAGCACGACGAACAGCGCCGCCAAGGCCACCGTGACGGCCTGTGTGAACACGAGCCAGGTTCTACGCCACATCGGTCGGGCTTGGGCAGAATCGGCGCATGGCCGAAAGAAGTGAAATCGAGGCGTTCCTGCAGCAACTGCTGCGACCGGAAGCGTTCAAGGATTATGGGCCGAACGGCCTGCAGGTCGAGGGGCGGGGACAGGTGCGGTGCATCGCCTCGGGCGTGACCGCCAGCCTGGCCTTCATCGACGCCGCGGTGGCGGCCGGCGCCGATACGCTGCTGGTGCACCACGGCCTGTTCTGGCGCGGCCAGGACGGACGCCTGACCGGCTGGCTGAAGGCGCGCGTGGCACGACTGCTGGCGCACGAGCTGAACCTGTTCGCCTACCACCTGCCGCTGGATGCCCACCCCGAACTCGGCAACAACGCACAGCTCGGCCTGCGCCTGGGGCTGGCGGCCGATGCGCGTTTCGGCGATCAGGAACTGGGCTTCATCGGCCCGGCGGCCGGCACGTTGGGAAGCGCTGCCGGGCTGGCACAGGCCGTGCACGCCCAGCTCGGGCGCGAGGCGGTGCTCGTGCCCGGCGACGGGCGCCGCCTGCGCCGCATCGCCTGGTGCACCGGCGGTGCCCAGGGCTACTTCGAGGCCGCCATCGCGGCCGGTGCCGACGCCTTCCTCACCGGCGAGATCTCCGAACCGCAAGCCCACCTGGCGCGCGAGACCGGCGTCGCCTTCCTCGCCTGCGGCCACCATGCCAGCGAGCGTTTCGGTGCCCCGGCGGTGGCGGCTGCCGTCGCGGCCCGCTTCGGGCTCGAACACCGCGTCATCGAGATCGACAATCCGGCATGACCGGCCTCTCCCCTTGCCAGGCATGACACCGCTGCTGGTGACCATGGGCGACGCCGTCGGCATCGGGCCCGAGATCGTCGTGCGCGCCTTCGAGCGCGGCGAGTTGCACGATGCGGTGGTGGTCGGCGACGTCGCCGTGCTGCGCCGCGCCGGTGCGCCGATGACGGCACTGATCGATGACCCCGCCGACCTCGCTGCCGTGCCGCCCGGCTGCCTGCCGGTGCTGCCGCCGCCGGGCCTGCCGCCCGGACTGGCCGACCTGCCCTGGGGCCGCATCGACGCCCGCTGCGGCGCTGCCGCGGCGCGCTGCATCGAGCACGCGGTGCGGCTCGTGCGCGCCGGCAAGGCCGCGGCGGTCGTCACCGCGCCGATCCACAAGGAAGCGCTGGCCGCGGCGGGTGTGCCCTATCCGGGCCACACCGAGATGCTGCAGGCGCTGGCCGCCGACCCCGGTGCGGCCGCGCCGGCGGTGCGCATGATGCTGGCCAGCGACGAACTGCGCGTGGTGCTGGTGACGATCCACCTGTCGCTGCGGCGCGCCATCGAGGCCCTGGACTTCGACGCCGTGCTGCAGACGCTGCGCATCGCGCACCGCGCCGCGGTGGCGTCAGGGCAGGAACGGCCGCGCATCGCGGTGGCCGGGCTCAACCCGCATGCCGGCGAGGGCGGCCTGTTCGGCGACGAGGAGCAGCGTTTCATCGGCCCCGCGGTGCAGGCCGCCGTGGCCGAAGGCATCGACGCCCGCGGCCCCTACTCCCCCGACACGGTCTTCATGCGCGCCCGCCAGGCGCCGGGTCATGCGGCCGAATTCGACCTCGTGGTGGCGATGGTCCACGACCACGGCCTGATCCCGGTCAAATACCTGGGGGTCGAGCGGGGCGTCAACGTCACGCTCGGGCTGCCTTTCGTGCGCACCAGCCCCGACCACGGCACCGCCTTCGACATCGCCGGCCGCGGCATCGCCGACCCCGCGAGCCTGATCGCCGCGCTCGCCATGGCGCGGCGACTGGTGGGCGCCGTCTAGCCCGGCGCCGCCAGCGTGGCGAGCTGCCGCCGCGCGCGCGCGGTGGCACGTTCGATCAGGGTGGCGTTCTCGAAGGTGCGCAGGCGACCGCTCTCGGCCAGGCGCGCCAGCATGCGCTGCGTCAGCGACACCGTCTGCTTGTGGCGCGCACCATGGGTGAAGATGAAGAAGGTGCGCCCCGGGCTCACGTGCGACAGGCGCACCTTCTGCCACTCGCCGTGCAGGTGCATCTGGTAGGCAAAACCGAGCTGCACATGGTCGGCCAGGGCACTGCCTGCGGTCGGTTCGGGCGCATCGGCCAGTGCCGGCAGGCCGGGCGCCGCCGGAGCGCCGTCGCCCGCAGCGGCATCGGCGTCGTCGCCGATCACGATGTCGACGCTGCCGTCCCAGTCCACCGCCGACTCGGCCACCAGCCCGACACGGCGCGCCTCGTCCGCGCTGAAGGCGGGCACCACGACCTCGTCGGTCAGCACCGGCATCGCCGCCACTGCCGCCTTGACCTCGGCGTTCGAGGGCAGCGGGCGCTGCAGCGCGCCATCGACCTGGCGCACCATGAGATTGACGTCGAGCTGGCGGGCGGCCGGGCTGCGCAGCGCCTCGGCGTGCGTCGGCATCAACTGGTCGAAGAAGGCGCGGCGCTGATCCTCGGGCCAGCCGATCAGGTTCATGCCCGCGGTCAGTTCCTGCATCAGCTTGGGCAGTTCGGCGAGGAAGGCCTTGCGCAATGCCGGCGTGGCCTTGGGCTGGATGCTCAGGAACAGTTCGCGGCCGACGCGGCGCAGGCGCTGCGCCAGCGGTCCGTCGGCGCCGCCCTGCGCGGCGGCCTGCAGCAGCACCTGGCTCCAGACGCGGCTGATGAAGTCGAGCAGGAAGGCCGGCGCGGGCACGTCCCTGAGGTCGCCGGCCATCTGCTGCGCGTAGAGCTGGCGCAGCCGCAGCTGGTCTTCCTTCTCGGCCAGCAGCGCCGCCGCTTCGCCCTGCGCCCGGGCCTCGACGCCGGCCTGCTCGGCGGTGTAGTTCACGAGCGCGGCCAGCTTCTGCTCGTAGGTCTCGATCTGGTCGAAGTCGCCGTCGACGACCTCCTCGATCAGCTCGCTCACCTTGGCCAGGAAGCTGCGCGCCTGCTCGCTTTCGTAATCCTCGAAGGCGGCACCGAGCGAGGCGATGCGGTTGACGAAGCGCCGCACCGGGTGACGCCGCGAGGCGAAGAACTCCGGGTCGCCGAGCGCGGCGCGCAGCACCGGCATCTGCAGCCGCGCGATCTGCCGCGCCAGCTGCGGCGGCACCTTGGGGTCGGCCAGGATCTGGTCGAACAGGAAGCCGATGACGTCGATCACCATGTGATCGAGCGCGCCGCGCGACGCCTGGCGCAGTTCCTCGCGATGGGCGAGGATGACGTTGGGCGGCGGCGTGTAGGCGCCGCCGCCGTCGCGGGCCTCGCCGTAGGCCGTGGCCCCGCCCGCACCGCCGCGGCCGCCGGGCTCGCTGTGGTTCAGGCGCCGCATCAACGACATCAGCGCCGGGTCGACGCGGCCGATCGGCGTGCCGCCGTGGCCGCCCGGGTGGCCGGACTGCGTGGAAGGCCGGTAGCCGCCGCCCTGCCTCGCGGTGCTGGTGCGGCCCCCCGTGTCCTCGTCGCCGTGCGCACTGCCGACGGTCGAGGCATCCTCCGTGCTCTCGTTGCCGCCGCCGCCGGAGGACCGGTTGCGCACCGCCATGCCCAGCGGCTGGACGCCGGCATTGCGCAGGTCGGCCACCACGGCGGCATAGGCCGCGGGCAGCAGGGCCGCCAGCGAGCGGCTCAGCTCGGACATCAGCACGGCGCGGATCTCTTCGCGCTCGGACACGGCGGCGATGCCGCGGACCGTCGCGTGGGCCACGATCTCGGGCCGCAAGGGGTTGCGTTCGACCTGGCCGTCAGCGTGGCCGAGCAGTGCGCTCACATAGCCGTCCAGGTCGCGCAGCTCCCACTCGCAGCCGAACCCGATTTCCATGCCCATGCGGTCGATGGAGATCTGCGCATCCATCTCGCTGTCGTCGACCAGGCTCAGCGCGTCCCAGCGCGTCGGCATGGCAGGCGACGATTCGTGCTGCGGCTCGCCAAGCGTCAGCTCGCGCAGCAGCCGGTCGTCGAAGGCGTCGTTGAAGCGCAGCAGGAACATCGCCGACTTGCGGTTGAGTTCGAACTGCGCGCCCAGCAGCGAATCGCGCTGCTCGGGGCCGGTGGCCGCCAGCGCCGCCAGGCCGAGGCTTTCGATGCTGCGCTCCGAGGCCTCGCGGGCGGCAAGCTTGAGGCGTCGAACCGCCGCTTCGAGCGGCGCGGGCAGGCGGTGGGCGGGGTTGGGCTTCATGGTTGCACGGCGTGCCGTCCAGTATGCGACATCGCAGCCCCGCGGCCCGCGCCTGGCTGGCGCGGGCCGGTCGGGCCTACTTCTTCAGCGCGTCGCGGATCTCGCGCAGCAGCACCACGTCCTCGGGCGTCGGCGGCGGCGGTGCCGGCGGTGCCGCGCGCTTGAGCCGGTTCACCTGCTTGACCATCAAGAAGATGATGAAGGCGAGGATGATGAAGTTGATGGCGACGGTGAGAAAGCTGCCGTAGGCGAGGACCGCTCCGGCCTTCTTGGCTTCGACCAGCGTCGTCTCGGTCTGGCCGGACAGCGCGATGAAATAGTTGTTGAAGTCCAGCCCGCCGAAGATCCTGCCGACGATGGGCATGATCAGATCGCCGACGACCGAATCGACGATCCTGCCGAAGGCGCCGCCGATGATCACGCCGACGGCGAGGTCCATGACGTTGCCCTTGAGCGCAAATTCCCTGAACTCCGATGCGAAACTCATGTCGTCACCTCCCTGTGGTCGTGTGCAGTCATGATAACCAGCCCTGCCGCCGCCGCGCACGGACTCTGGGCCTTGTGCAGGGCGGCTGGCCCGGTGCCGCACTGTCAGACTGGGTCAGGTGCCTCGGCTAGAATCCCGGGTTGTCCCGAATCATCCAAGCATCCAGAGGATCTTCATGAGTGACGCCACGAGCGCGGTCGCCCTCGAACCTGGCATGGACCCCGACCGCCGCAGGTGGATCGCCATCACCTGCGGCGCCGGCGCCGTCGGCGGCGTGGCGGTCGCCGTGCCCTTCGTCAGCACCTTCGCACCGTCGGAGCGTGCGCGCGCCGCGGGGGCGCCGGTGCAGGTGGACATCAGCGCCATCCAGCCGGGTGAGAAGCTGACCGTCGAGTGGCGGGGCAAGCCGGTGTGGATCGTGCGCCGCACGCCCGAGCAGTTGGCAACGCTGAAGACGGTCGAGCCGCAACTGGCCGACCCGGCGTCCAACCGCACGCAGTACCCGACGCCGGCCTACGCGAAGAACGAACACCGTTCGATCAATCCCGAATACTTCGTCGGCGTCGGTATCTGCTCGCACCTGGGCTGCTCGCCGAGCGACAAGTTCACGCCCGGGCCGCAGCCCTCGCTCCCCGACGACTGGGCAGGCGGCTTCCTGTGCCCCTGCCACGGCTCGACATTCGACCTCGCCGGCCGTGTCTTCAAGAACAAGCCCGCGCCGGACAACCTGGAAGTGCCGCCGCACATGTACCTGTCCGACACCGTGCTGTTGATCGGTGAGGACAAGAAGGCCTGAAGCGGCTCGCCGCGGACAGCAACACTCGAGGATCAGGATCCACACGATGGCTGAATTCAAGGAAGCGCCTGTCGGGGCACCGGTGGCCACGCAGGTCACGTCGTGGCTGCAGAACCGGTTTCCCACCGCGTTCGACGCCTACAAGGTCCACATGTCGGAGTACTACGCTCCGAAGAACTTCAACTTCTGGTATTTCTTCGGCTCGCTCGCGCTGCTGGTGCTGGTGATCCAGATCGTCACCGGCATCTTCCTGGTGATGCACTACAAGCCCGATGCGACGAAGGCCTTCGCGTCGGTCGAGTACATCATGCGCGACGTGCCCTGGGGCTGGCTGATCCGCTACATGCACAGCACCGGCGCCAGCGCCTTCTTCGTCGTCGTCTACCTGCACATGTGGCGCGGCATGATCTACGGCAGCTACCAGAAGCCGCGCGAGCTGATCTGGATCTTCGGCTGCGCCATCTTCCTGTGCCTGATGGCCGAGGCCTTCATGGGCTACCTGCTGCCCTGGGGCCAGATGAGCTACTGGGGTGCGCAGGTCATCATCAACCTGTTCGCCGCCATCCCGTTCATCGGCGAGGATCTCTCGCTGCTGATCCGCGGCGACTACGTCGTCGGCGACGCGACGCTCAACCGCTTCTTCAGCTTCCACGTCATCGCGGTGCCGCTGGTGCTGCTGGGCCTGGTGGTGGCGCACCTGCTGGCGCTGCACGACGTCGGCAGCAACAACCCCGACGGCGTCGAGATCAAGGCCAAGAAGGACCCGAAGACCGGCATCCCGCTCGACGGCATCCCCTTCCACCCGTACCACACGGTGCACGACATCGTCGGCGTCAGCGTCTTCCTGTTCATCTTCAGCGCCATCGTCTTCTTCGCCCCCGAGCTCGGCGGCTATTTCCTCGAGTACAACAACTTCATCCCTGCCGACCCGTTGCAGACGCCCGCGCACATCGCCCCGGTGTGGTATTTCACCCCCTACTACTCGATGCTGCGCGCGGTGACCGACCCGATGGTCAACGTCTTCGCCGCCGTGGTCGCGCTGGCGGCGGTGCTGGCGGTGCTCAAGGGCGGCCTGACCGGCAAGTGGAAGGTCGCCGTGCTCGTGGGGGCGGTGGTGGTGGTGGCCGCGCTGAAGATCTTCGACGCCAAGTTCTGGGGCGTCGTGGTGATGGGTGTCGCCGTGCTGATCATGTTCCCGCTGCCCTGGCTCGACCGCAGCCCGGTGAAGTCGATCCGCTATCGGCCGAGCTGGAACAAGGTGCTCTACGGCATCTTCGTCGTCAACTTCGTCGTCCTCGGCTACCTCGGCATCAAGCCGCCTTCCGACATCGGCACCCTGGTGTCGCAGATCGGCACGCTGTTCTACTTCGGCTTCTTTCTGCTCATGCCGTGGTGGAGCCGCATGGGCGAGTTCAAGGCCGTGCCCGACCGCGTGACCTTCCAGCCGCACTGAGCCGGGGCCCGAGTCCAATGAACAATATGAAGACCCTGATCCGCAAGCTGGCCCTGGTGCTGGGCGCCGCGCTTTCCTTCGGCCTCGTGGCCTCGCCCGCGTTTGCCGCCGCCGGCGGCATCCCCTGGGACAAGTTCCCCGACAAGCGTGTCACCGACCTGGCCGCGCTGCAGAACGGGGCCAAGCTGTTCGTCAACTACTGCTTGAACTGCCACCAGGCGGCGTTCATGCGCTACAACCGCCTGCGCGACATCGGCCTCACGGAAGACCAGATCCGCGACAACCTCGTCTTCACCGGCGCCAAGGTCGGCGAGACGATGAACGTCGCGCTCGATGCCAAGGACGCCAAGGAGTGGTTCGGTGCCCTGCCGCCCGACCTGACGCTGATCGCGCGTTCTCGCTCGGCGTCGGGGCAGGGCAGTGGCGCCGACTACATCTACACCTTCCTGCGCACCTTCTACCGCGACGAGACCAAGCTGACCGGCTGGAACAACCTCGCCTTCCCCAACGTCGGCATGCCGCACGTGCTGTGGGAGCTGCAGGGCCAGCAGCGGGCGATCTATGCCGACGAGAAGGACCCGCACGACGCGACCAGGACGGTGCACGTGTTCAAGGGCTTCGAGCAGATCACGCCCGGCACCATGAGCGCGGAGGAATACAACCTGGCGATGGCCGACCTGGTGGCGTTCCTGAAATGGATGTCCGAGCCCAACCAGAACGATCGCGTGCGCCTGGGCGTCTGGGTGCTGCTGTTCCTGGCCGTATTCACCGTGATCGCATGGCGGCTGAATGCCGCGTTCTGGAAGGACGTCAAGTAGTCCGGTGCGGCCCGGCCCTGCGGCCGGGCGCGTGAGCGCAGCGGGGCCCGACGTGCCCGCTGCGTTTGTTGTTTTTCCGGGGCCGATCAGGCCCCACCTGAACCAAGGGCTGCCGCCATGATGGTGCTTTACTCCGGAACCACCTGCCCCTATTCGCACCGCTGCCGCTTCGTGCTGTTCGAGAAGGGCATGGATTTCGAGATCCGCGACGTCGACATCTTCGCCAAGCCCGAGGACAT